>Ga0137409_10006782_pt1 | contig 11826 bp, 12 predicted proteins | sample CZODoug1_16funga_FD_122059 | JGI IMG/M metagenome (GOLD analysis project Ga0137409, IMG submission 122059) | Vadose zone soil fungal communities from Angelo Coast Range Reserve, California, USA - CZODoug1_16fungal (Hybrid Assembly) | ecosystem: Environmental > Terrestrial > Soil > Vadose zone... | reverse complement strand
TTTGCAACGTCGCCGACGATGCCGTGGGCGCCAGGCACTGTAGCCAGAACGCGCGCAATACGATCGGGACTGCGGGACACGAACGCGACCTGCGCACCGCGGCCGAGAAGTTCGCGGACCAGGGCGAGCCCCAGGCCGGCGGTACCGCCGCTGACTGCGACCCGTCGCGCCGCAAACGGACCGGATGCCGGTGCAACGGCGGCGGGCCGCAAGGAAATTCCTCTGGGCCGTGCCGCATCATTCATACCATCAAGCGCCATCATGACATTGCTCCCGGAGTGACAAGGTTAAGGATGTACCGGGAGTAAGACTAAAAGTTAAAGTTAGCTTGAAGTCAAGCGGCTCCGGTGCTAAGATCCTCGTCATGTCGGACCTGCTGACCATTTCCGAGGTTTCCCGTCGCAGCGGCGTGGCCTCCTCGGCCCTACGGTTCTACGAGCAAAGAGGCCTGGTCAAATCCGAGCGCGCTGGTTCCGGGCACCGTCGCTATCCGCGCGCCGCGCTGCGCCGGGTCGCCTTTATTGTCTTTGCCCAAAAGATGGGACTGACGCTGGAGGAAATTGGCGCCGAGCTCGCGAAGCTGCCGGACAATCGCGTTCCGCAGCGCTCGGACTGGGCAAGACTGTCAGGGAGCTGGACTCGCCGAATCGACGAACGTATCGCCGAGTTGGAGCGCCTGCGCGCCGGCCTCACCCAATGCATTGGGTGCGGCTGCCTGTCCCTCAAGCAATGCGGCTTGGCCAATCCTGGGGACTGGGCCGCGCGACTCGGTCCTGGCCCGCGCTATTTGCTCGGTGACACTCGTCGCCCGAAAGCATAGTTGTCGTGTTCCGGAGAGCGAGGGAGGTTGCGCCTTTAGCTAGTTCCTATACACTGTTATCTAATTAGACACCGGTGTCTAGGCGATGGCTAAAGGCGATTTGTCAGTCTGGCCGCACTATGCGCGCAGCGCGCTGGCCACGTTGCATCTGCAACAGATCAGGCTCGGAATCCGTACCTTCACGCTGTTCGCACCGCGCGGCTTCGGCAAGACCGAGTTCATCAAAAGCGACCTGATGCCGGCCGCCGTCAAGGCGGGCTTGCGCGCTGTTTACATCGACCTGTGGCTGGTTGAGAGCGATCCAGTGGAATCGCTCATCCAGCAGTTGCGGCCCGCGTCGGTCACGGCCGTTTCCTCCGCGAGCCGATTCCCCCGACTCAAGGGCGTCGCGAAGCGGCTGCACCCAGCCGCGCGCACAGAGGCGAAAATCAAGGCAAGCGTGTTGGGACAGTCAATCGAGATCGACCTGCACAAGTCTGCTCCCACGGCCGCCAATCGACCCGAGGCGCTGCTGCAGGCGATCGCGGACTGTCTCGACCAAGACAGTCGGCCAATTCTGTTGGTGCTCGACGAAGTCCAAACGTTGGCCTCGCCCAAGTACGACAGCATGGTCAAAACGCTACGCTCGATATTTCAGGCGCACGATGCGCGCATCGTGCGGATCTTCACCGGCTCCTCACGCAGCGGGTTGGACCGATTGTTCCGTCGCAACAAGGCGGCGCTGTTTCAGCAGGGTGGGGCCGACATCGTGCTGCCGCCGCTGGATCGGGGATTTGTCGAATTGATTGGACGGTGGTGCTCCCAGCAAACCGGCGGACGCCTAGTCATCAGCCTGGACGAGGGGTACGGCGTGTTACGCAAACTCGGTCACTCGGCGCGACTGTTTCGAAGGGCGATCGAACAGGTACTGATCGGCCGCGCCGCCAGCCTGGCCGACGCTGCTGCCTATGTGCGCAACGCTGAACTCGTCGATCCGCTGCTAACAGTGAAGCTGCGCGGCTTGACGGATCTGCAGCGGGTTCTGCTGCATGCGATCTGGCAATCGGGGGAGGATCTCTATTCCCTCGACAACCGTGGTGCGTATGCAGCTGCGCTGCACGTGACCTCGATCTCGGCATCTGAAGTGCAAGGTGCAATCAGGCGCCTGGAAAGGCTGGAACTTATTTATCGGGCAGCCAGCGGCAACTATGCGATCGAACCGCCCGAGCTGGATCTGCTGATTGAGCGCAATGCGCTGCGCTTGGCGGCCAACTGAGCCGAGTCAACGTCCGCGCTACGGTGCAATCGGGCGTCGAGGACGGCAGCCCTGCTCTCATAGTTCAGGCCGCAACCAACCTGCGTCAAGGTTCGCGCGGCGAAAATGCCCGCATCAAGCGACCGACTTGCCGGGCAGCGGAGGGCCGTGCGGCTGCGTCGCAACAGCTCCCCCCGCCTCGGGCAGCGGCATCGGCGGATCGTAGGGCGCGCGCATTGCATGTCCTTGGCCGAACCGGAACCCCGAATCCGCCGCCATCTTTTTCTGCCCCAGGGTTTCGATGCCGGCGATGACGAGCCAATCGACCGTCACGCCACCGACCCGGGCCTCCAAGGCGACGTCTTGCCAGAACTCGAGGCGAGGCGACTCAGGGGCGGCGACCTTGACAAAGTCGGGAGCCAGGAAGTCGAACGTCCGCAACTCCATGCTCACCCGCGGCGCGTCGATGCGGTAGCCGACCGGCACGTGTTGCGCGCGCAAGTAGTCAACGAATCCACGCACCCGATACCGCGACCGCATTCGCTCGAGGTCGCCGCGCAGCAGAACCAGCATCCGATGCGACATCAGGCGATGCGAATGGAAGAGACCCGAGACCAGATCGAGTGCGCGCTCGACGGTTCCGAAAGACAAAGTCACCCCGATCTTGCGCACATGCTCCCTTTCGAGCATCGCGAATGCCTGCTCGAGCGCGGTCAGTTGAATGCGCGCGCGTTGCATCGTGGTGGCCTCGACGCGCTCGGTCCAGACGTACAACTCGTCGAACCATCGCTCGCGACCGACCAGCGTGTACGTCGGCCACATGATGGCTCGCACGACGCCATCGATCGGTCTGCCCAAGTCGTATGACAGCCGGTCAGTCGGCCATCGCATACCGGCACTCATGAATCGGCCCTTCTTCTCGCGTGCGGCGAGTAAACGTTATTGTTAGCGTCACACGCTAGATCAGCAAGGCGAATATCCGACGACGTAATAATCGATTGGCGCCGGACGCACAACTGGGGGGAGAGCTCTCGGCGGTGGAACTCTTTGGAGGTAGGAACCCAAGGCGACATGCCGCTCGCGACGCGAGTGCCGGCGCGGCAACGCCGCAAGTGCGCTGGCCGGATGGGGCCCGTGCACTCAGCGCGGCCGAGTTGGATGCGCGGTAGTAGGTAGTGAACTGTCGCTCAAGAGCAGTTCGCGGTTACTGCGTGCATATGAGGGGCAAAATATGTCGACGTGCCAGAGGACGAAGTGACCATCACCGCCATTTTGGCTTTGATCATGGCCAATTGCGAAGCGTCAAGCGTGACCGTATGGTTGTGGTCCGCCGAGCCTTGAATGTTGTAGGTGATGGGCGACGTCGAATTCAGATCGGCCATCGGTACAACCAGCACGTGGCCATGATTGCCGGTGATCATGCTTACGCTGGCGCCACAGGATCCCGGGCTGGGGGTGGGCGCCGGCGCTGGAGAATTCATTCCGTAGCCACCGCCGCCACCGCCACAGGAGGCGAGAAACAGCAGCGCCGTGCTGCCGCCAAGACCTTCGCAGAACTGCCTGCGATCGATTCCCATTTTCGAGCTCCTTTACGGTTGCTCTGTCGCTGTTGACCCTGTGTTCAGTGAGTTCCCCGTTTGCCGACAAAGGTTCATGCGGACCTGCGAGCCCAGCCGAACGTGCTGCCGGCTACCGTCAGCGCGGTACTAAGCGGAAAATTTCGGCGGGCGTTGAACGATTTGTCCGCAGCAAGGAATAAACCGAGGCTGGGCGGCGTTGCCCCTGCATTGAGTTCGCGACGCGAGCCCGCGGCGTGAGCGCGATTCGAACACCCCACCGGCGCCGCCCAGCCCGCGCACCTCACAGTCCATGCTCAAACGATCGCAAACTCCTGCTGACCCTCACGCCGCCAAGGCGGTGCGGAGGGCCATCGATGCCGACGACGACAGCGACGCGGCCGTGCTCGCACGCGTGGCGGCGGGCGATCGCGTGGCGTTTGAGACGCTTTACCGACGCTACTTTCCACGTCTGCATCGATTCCTCGAACGCATGACGCGGCGGCCGCATCTGGTCGAGGAAGCCCTAAATGACACGATGCTCGTGGTCTGGCGCAAGGCGGCGTCGTTCACCGCGCAGTCGCAGGTATCGACCTGGGTGTTCGCGATCGCTTACCGCAAGGCGCTCAAGGCGATGCAACGCTTTGATGAGCCGGTCGCGGACGACGATGACGACGAAGAGAGCGCCGGCGGCATGGCGCAACGCCAGAGCGAGGACCACGCGCAATCGCCGTTTCCGGCGCCCGACGCAGCGCTGTTGCAGCAGCAGTTGCGCGCGGCACTGCAGGTCGCGGTCGCCCGCATGTCGGTCGAGCATCGGGCCGTGATCGAGCTCACCTACTACCACGGCTGCCCCTACGGCGAGATCGCCGACATCATGGGTTGCCCGGTCGACACAGTGAAGACACGCATGTTTCACGCGCGCCGCCGTCTGCGAAATCTGATCGGGCCGCGCCGGGAGGATCTGCCGTGAACGGACGAATCGTCGACTTCCAGAAGTCCCCGCATCAGGCGACGCAGGAGCTGCTGCCGTGGTTTGCCAACGGCACGCTCGATGCCGACGAGCGCAGCTCGCTCGCAACCCACCTCGAGAGTTGCGCCGAATGCCGGCAGGAGCTGGAGGCTCTGCGCCGCTTGCAGACGGCCTATGTGGCGGGCGAGGTCACGGCTGATGTTGAGAGCGCGCTGGCGCGACTGTGGCAAAACATGCCGCCGCAATCGATTGAGCCGGCGCCGGCCGATGCCGCGACAGCAGAAGAGGCGCTGTCCCTATCGGCGGCGCATGAATCGAGATCGCCGGCGTCACGATCGTCGCGTGGCTCACCGTCACTGTCGTTCCAAGCAGCGTTGGAGCACGCGCCAGCGCGCGCGACCGCAACCTCCTCGCGCAACTCGAACCTCCCATGGCGGGGCAACTCGCGGCGTACATCACTATTCGGCATGGCGCTGGCGGCGCAATTTGGAGTCATCGTCGCGCTGGGTTGGGCTCTTTGGACATGGCAAAGCGCGCCGACCCGTTTCCACGCACTCGGTGCAGCACAGTCTCCCACCCGCGCCACCGGCGACGCCATCATCGTGTTCGCTCCCGATGTCGAGGAGCGGCGGATGCGGCGAATCCTGGAAGATGCCAGCGCCCGCATCGTTGACGGTCCGACGGCGGCCAATGGCTACGTGATTCGCTTCGACCGCGGCGACGTTGACGAAGCGATCACCCGCTTGAGCGGTGATCCGGCCGTGCACCTGGTGGTGCGGCTGCGACCCGGCGACGGCTCATGAGACTGACGCAAGCAACTCGCGTTGCGCTGCTTGCGGGAGCTTTTGCGATTGCGGCAGCGCAGCCGGCGCGCGTCGCAGCCGCGCCATCGCAAGCATCGCCCGCGTCAGCGCCAGCACAGGAAGAGCTTCTGGTCATGGTGCGGATGCCGCCCGCGCACTTTCGGCCGGACGTGTCCTATGGCGAGGGTTACCGCGCGCCCTCTGCCCATGAAGCGCGGCGGCGGATCGCGGCCGACATCGCGCGCAGCTACAACCTCCAGTTGCAGTCGCCGGAGTCAGGATGGCCGATGCCGGCGCTCGGCGTCGAATGTTTCGTGATGCGCGTGCCGGCCGAGCGGAGCGTGAACACCGTGATTGCGGCGATCGACCAGGATCCGCGTGCAGCTTGGGCACAGCCGGTGCAATCTTTCCGCGGCCTGGGATACAACGATCCGCTGTTTCCGCTGCAGCCGACCGCGCGGCAATGGCATCTGCAGGAGCTGCATTCGGCGTCGACCGGCCGCTCGGTCCGGATTGCCGAACTCGATAGCGGCGTCGATCGCAATCACCCCGATCTCGTCGGCCAGATCGCGGCCTTCGAAGACTTCACCGACCGGCCCGAGCGCGCGGAAGCGCATGGAACCGCAATCGCCGGAATTCTCGTCGCCCGCGCCAACAACGGTGTCGGCATCGCCGGCATCGCGCCGCGCGCGCGGCTGCTCGCATTGCGCGCGTGCTGGCGAGGCGAGCGGGATGCCACCGAATGCAACTCCTTCACGCTCGCCAAAGCCATGCAGTCGGCCATCGATCGCGGCGCGCAGATCGTGAACCTGAGCGTCGGCGGTCCGGCCGATCGCCTGCTGCGTGAACTGATCGACCGCGCGCTCGCACGCGGTATTGTGGTGGTCGCTGCGGCCGATCCGGCAGCAGAGCTGGGAGGATTCCCGGCCTCACATCGCGGCGTCGTCTCGGTGGCGATGGACACGGATGGCGGCGCACCGCCGCTGACTGTCGCAACGGTCGCCGCGCCAGGGCACGATGTGCCGGCGACCGGTGCCGGCGGCGGTTGGACTTTCGTCACCGGATCATCGTTTGCCGCCGCCGAGGTCTCGGGGCTGATCGCGCTGCTGCTCGAGCAGAATCCGGACTTGCGGCCGGAGCAGATTCAAATCTTGCTGGGAGGCGAACAGCGTGGAGTACGCGATGCGGGGGCGCCAGCGCCGAAGTCCATTGACGCCTGCCGCGTTCTCTCCGCGGTGGCGGGCGCCTGTGTCTGCGCCTGCCCGCGCGCGCTTACGTCCGACGTGTCCGCTCAGCGCTGAAGCGCTGGCGCAGGGTCTTGCGCGCGTTCGCGCGCGTGGATTCGCGCCGGTCCCTTTCGCACCTGTTCCGTTCGCACCTGTCCTTGCCCGCCTCTGCGCACGGGCCGTCGCATGCGCGCTCTTGCTGGCGGCGCCGACGTTCCCAGCGAACTCACAGGCGCAGGTGTCAGCCAGCGCGACGCTCGTTTCCGACTACCGGTTCCGCGGCGCCTCGTTGTCCGACGGCCGGCCGGCGGCGCAGGCGAACGTCAACTATGACGGCAACTACGACGACCGCAACGCCTGGTACCTGGGAGGTTTTGTCTCAAACGTCCGCTTCGAACCCAAAGAACGGAGCGGCAGCGAATGGCTCGGCTACGCGGGCTACGCACGGCGGTTCGACTCCGGCTACAGCGTCGACACCGGCGCCAGCTACGCCACCTTCAGCAGCCAACACACCTACGACTACCCGGAGATTCACGCCGCCGTCGCCAGCACCGACGTCACCGTGCAACTCTCCTATGCCCCGAACTACTTTCGCCGCGGCACACACTCGCTCTATGGCGAGGTGAACGGGACGTTTTCGCGCGTCGGCCGCATTGCGCCGTTTGCTCATGTCGGGGTCTTGCGGTTGACGCCGTCCGAACTCTTTTACGGACCGCACACGCAGGTCGATGCGCGGGTGGGCGTCGGATTCAGTGTTGATCCAGTGCAATTACAACTGAGCTGGGGCACGTCGAACCATGAAGTCGGCGTCTATCCACATGGGAGGCGGGACCGCAAAGGAGTGTGGGTAGGACGGGTGACGTGTTTGTTTTGAGGGGGCGCTCACAATTCTGCGCGAGGATCTCTCAAGAGGCGTCGAGACATCTAAAGTCAGAAACGGTGCTATCGATCAAGACCAATCCGACAGTGCGGATCGCGTCATTGCTTACCGCCTTCGGTAGCAGCATCGCCAGCGATCGTGCAGCAAGGCGCGAACAGGCATCAATCGAATTCACCCCCGCGCCGCCCTCGCCAACACCGCCTCCGCCTGCAATATCACCGGCCGGTCGACCATCTTGCCGTCGACCTGCACGGCCGAGCCGCCGGAGTTCTTCACGGCCGCCAGCACGCGGCGCGCCCAATCGACCTGCTTCTCGGAGGGCGCCAGCGCGCGGTGCACCCACCCGACCTGCCTGGGATGTATGCACAACTTGGCGCCGAAGCCGAAGCGCTGCGCCCGCCGCGTGTCGGCTTCAACCCGGGCGGCGTTGTCGATGCGCGTGGTGACGCCGTCGATCGGCGCTTGCAAGCCGGCGATGCGCGACGCGAGCGCGATACTGGCGCGATACGGCGCAAGTTCGATCTCCTCGCCGTCGTCCAGATTCACGTCACCGCTCGCAAGTCCCATGTCGGCGCGAAAATCGAGCGTACCGAACGCAAGGCGTTGCACGCGCGCGCCGCCGGCGATCGTTTGCACTCGACTCATCCCAAGCGCCGATTCAATGATCGGCAACACGACTGCGCCGGCGCGCAATACAGCCGCGACGGCAGCGATCTGCTGCGTCGTCTCCGCCTTCGGCAGCAGCACCGCGGCGACACCCTGGTGCACGCACAGTGCGAGGTCGGCATCGAACCATTCAGTGCTGGCATCGTTGATGCGCAATGCCACCGGGCGATCCGCGCGCAACCAGTTGCTGATTTCCGTGCGTGCGCGCGCTTTGCCGGCGGGCGCCACCGCGTCTTCGAGATCGAGGATCACGACGTCGGCGCCGCTTGCGAGCGCCTGGTCGAAGCGTTCGGAGCGATCGCCGGGGACAAAGAGATAACTGCGCGCGGGACCTGCTGTTGTGTCCATGGTCGCGTTGACGGCTGTGTTCACTTTGTCTCCGGACTTTCAGTCATGCGTGCAATTGTTCAGTTCCATTTGTCGACATCTTCTCTTGCATGCGGAGCGTCGGCTCAATGCCGCCACTTTCAGGTCAGCGCGACCGCTGCGTCGCATCAATCCGCAAACGTCCCCGCCGCCCGGATCAGCGGACCCATCCGCTCGATCTCAAGCTTGAGCCACGACTGCAGACCCTCGGGGGTCTGCTTGGACTCCGGTACGACTTCCACGCCAAGCTCTCCCAGTCGCGCGACAACGTCGGCATCCTTGAGCGCCGAACGCAGCGCCGCGTTCATCCTCTGCATGATTTCTTTCGGCGTTCCTTTCGGCGCGTAGATGCCGTGCCAGACGACCATCTGAAAATCGTTCAGGCCCTGCTCGCTGAGCGTGGGCGCATCGGGCAACGCCTTGATGCGGTTTCTCGTGGTCACGCCGTAGAACTTGACCGCACCCGATTTGATCTGCGGAATGGTCTGCGTGGTCTGGTCGCACATCAGGTCGACCTGGCCTCCCAGCAATGCATTCATTGCCGGCGCCGTGCCCGAGAATGGAATGGTCGTGAAATTGGCACCGATCGCCTGCTGGAGCAACATGCCGCACAAGTGCGACACCGCGCCGAGGCCGGCGTTGGCGAGATTGATCTTGTCGCTATTCTTCTGCAGATACGGGATCAACTCCTTCATATCGCTCGGCGGGAAGTCCTTGCGCGCGATCAGCGTCATCGGCACATCGGCGACCTGGCCGACGTATTCGAAGTCGGTCAGCGGATCGAACGGAAGCTTGCGATACAGCGCCGTCGCACTCGCCATGCCGTTGTGATGCAAGAAGAAAATGTAGCCGTCCGCAACCGCATGCGCCACGTAGGCCGCCGCCACCGTGCCGCCGGCACCGACGCGATTCTCGATAACCACGCCCTGCCCCAGCGCCTTGCCGAGCGCCACCGCCAGCGTCCGGCCGACGATGTCGGTCGGCCCGCCGGCCGCAAACGGAATGATCAGGGTTACCGGCCTGGTGGGCCAGGCCTGGGAATGAACGGGCGTTGGCGCGAGCAGCAGGCTCGCGATTGCGGTCGCGGCCAGGACAGATGTCAGGCGTGCGTGGTTGATCATGACTTTCCCCAATCACGGCAAATACGGCGTCCGCTGTTGAAACGTCTGTGGCTTAGAAAAGAGCGTTCGATCTGTGAGATAGATGCATGCATTGCATTGCCGCGTTCGCTCACCCCAACCCCTGTTCCGTAGGGAGAGGGCTTTTCGACCAACTGTCTGCGGCGAAGCTGTTCAACGTGGCACTATCCTTATCCCAATGTACTCGCAAAAGTGGTTATTCGGACAATTGCGGGACCTCCATCCGGTTGCAGTCATGTCTTCTTCCCTCTCCCCCGGGAGAGGGACCGAGGGTGAAGGAGCAACATGACAACGCATGAGGTACCTCCGCCATTGTCTGAAGAACTCTAGAAGGACCGCGGCAGCCCAAGCACGTGCTCGGCGATATAAGACAAAATCAGGTTCGATGAGATCGGCGCCACCTGATACAGGCGCGTCTCGCGGAACTTGCGCTCGACGTCGTATTCGGTGGCGAAGCCAAAGCCGCCGTGAAATTGCAGGCAGGCATTGGCGGCCTCCCACGATGCTTTCGCCGCAAGGTGCTTGGCCATGTTGGCCTGCGCGCCGCACGGCTGGTGCGCGTCGAAGAGTTCGCAAGCACGCCAGCGCATCAGGTTGGCGGCCTCTACTTCGATATAGGACTCGGCGATCGGAAACTGCACGCCCTGGTTCTGGCCGATCGGGCGGCCGAAGACGATGCGCTCCTTCGCGTATTTAGTGACTCGCTCGATGAACCAGTAGCCGTCGCCGATACATTCGGCGGCGATCAACGTCCGCTCGGCATTCAGGCCATCGAGGATGTATTTGAAGCCCTGGCCCTCCTGGCCGATCAGGCTTTCGGCGGGAATCTCCAGGTTCTCGAAAAAGAGTTCATTGGTCTCGTGATTGACCATGTTGGGAATCGGCCGCACGGTCATGCCGTTGCCGATCGCGGTGCGCAGATCGACCAGAAAGATCGACATGCCTTCGGACCTCTTCTTGACTTCGGCGAGCGGCGTCGTGCGCGCGAGCAGAATCATCAGGTCAGAATGCTGGACACGGGAGATCCAGACTTTCTGGCCGTTGACCAGATAGCGGTCGCCGCGCTTGACGGCAGTGGTCCTGATCTGAGTCGTGTCGGTGCCGGTCGTGGGTTCGGTGACTCCCATCGACTGCAGGCGCAGATCGCCGCGCGCGATCTTGGGTAGATATTCGCGCTTCTGCGCATCCGAGCCGTGCCGCAGCAGCGTACCCATGTTGTACATCTGGCCGTGGCAGGCGCCGGAGTTGCCGCCGCAGTGGTTGATCTCCTCCATGATCACGGACGCTTCGGAAAGTCCCAGACCCGAGCCGCCGTAGGCCTGGGGAATCATCGCCGCGAGCCAACCGGCGCGCGTCAGCGCATTGACGAACTCCACAGGATAGCCGCGCTTCTCGTCGATTGCGCGATGGTATTCGTCGGGGAACTCCTTACAGAGGTCGCGGATGGCTTCGCGCAGGTCCTGGTAGCGATCGGTTGCGACGAAGGTCATTGAATTGCTCTTTGTCTGAAACGCTCAACTCATGGTTATGGTCGATTGGAGGGGCAAGATTCGCCATGCGATCACTTCGGCATCACAAACCCTGACGCCTGGTACACCGCCTCCAGCGTCTCCTTGCCGATGCGCGCCTCCATCTCCTGGTGCACCGGCATCAGCGCTTTCCTCCACTCATTGAGTTCATCCGGCGTCAGCGAATACATCGAGGCCTTGCCGCTGGCCCTGATCTTGTCCAGAGCTTCGGCGTTTTCCGTTTCGGAAATCGCGTTGACATAGTCCGACGCGTCTTTCATCGCGCCTTCCAGCGTGGTGCGAATGTCCGCCGGCAAGCCATCCCAGAATTTCTTGTTGACGATCACCGCGTAGGCGATGTGGCCGTGATTGGACAGCGTGATGTGCTTCTGCACTTCATGCAGCTTCTGCGTGTAAAAGTTGGACGGTGTGTTCTCCGTGCCGTCGACCACGCCCGACTGCAGCGCCTGATAGAGCTCCGAAAAAGCCATCACCTGTGGAATCGCGCCCAACGCGCGCCTCTGCGCGCACGCACCACGCAGCCAGGCGCCCGCGACCAGGCAATTCTGCACCCCGCGCTGCGCGCTCGACAGGGCCGCCGCGATCGTGCGCGCAGGTTAGGTGAGTAGTGAGTCGCGCGCCGTCAAACCGTCCG
>Ga0137409_10006781_pt1 | contig 11829 bp, 10 predicted proteins | sample CZODoug1_16funga_FD_122059 | JGI IMG/M metagenome (GOLD analysis project Ga0137409, IMG submission 122059) | Vadose zone soil fungal communities from Angelo Coast Range Reserve, California, USA - CZODoug1_16fungal (Hybrid Assembly) | ecosystem: Environmental > Terrestrial > Soil > Vadose zone... | reverse complement strand
CCGGACCTCGCGGCCAGCGAGCTCGCCAACGCGGTACAACTGGATCCTTTGTCATCACGGCGAGTGCAGGTAGCTCAACATTTAGTGAAGTTTGGCGCCACACAAAGAGCATTGCAGCTCATCCGGGCTACGCCGGCGGCTGCGTGGGCGCACCTGCCAATCTACCAGGCCGCAAGTTTGCTTATCGAATTGGGAGCGCCCGAGGAGGCCGCACAATTACTTAAAGCGCATCCGGCATCGGGCGATTCGCAGAACTCCAGCTTCTTGCTCGCCCATGCACTGGCGTTAGCGGACCAGATTTCGGCGGCGCGCGACGTGTATGGCAATGCATTAGGGCTGGGCGATTTGAAGTGGGGGCAACGCTGGTTGACTGAATATTTCCAGTTTGAACTCGAGCATGGCACGCGAAAGCAGGCTGAGGGGGCCTATGGTCGGCTACGCGATTCAGGTGCCGACTCCGACCCGTGGGGACGATTCCGTCTTGCCCTGTCTCTTCGCCACCCAGGAGCGGCATGGACGCTTCGCGATGTGCGCGGAGTGCTCAAGCTGCTCGCCCTCCTCTCGACTCTCGCGCTGATACCGGCATTGGTTGTGGGTCCCGTTCACTACCGCTCCTTGGCGAAGCGCTTGCGAGGGCTGATGCCCGAGCCGGGAAGCTGGGGCCTCCGATCGCTGTGGTATGTGCTGGCCGTCGTCTTGATTGTCCCAACGCTGGCTGCCTATGTATCTGCCTATGACACCTTCGCGACTCTGACTTCTAGGTTCACTAACAGCCGCAGTGCCTCCGGAAGCGATGTCGCGGCGCTGGGCATGATGTTGGTTTGGCAAACCATCGTGATGGCGTTGTGTGTTGTGCCGCTGTTGTGGCGCGTGGACCGAGAGTTTTTTCTCGGTAAAGCGTCCATACGTGCCACATTCGGATGGACTCTACTGGCATTAGTCGCGTGTGGGGCCGCGGCGGCGGCCCTTGGGTCTGTCCTCCAAGTTTATCGACACCTAGCTGCCCTTGGAGAGCTCACGACGCAGGCGTTGCAGAGCATCCAAGGTGCGTACGGATTTTGGACCACGCTGGCACTGGTTGCGATTTTCGTTCCTGCGATTGAAGAGGTGCTATTTCGCGGCGTCATCTTGCAAGCGCTATCGCGCTACCTATCCTTTCGCTGGGCTGCAGTACTTCAGGCGGCACTATTTGCGGGTATGCACGAGACGACCCAAGCTTTGCCCTATGTGTTCTTACTGGGCTTACTTGCCGGGTGGCTAGTGCGTCGGACCGGCGGACTGCTCGCGCCAATGCTCCTGCACGGAATCAACAACGCAGTGGTTTTCGCCGCCATTTCAACTGCCACGGTTTCGCTTAATGCCGGCGGATAGATTCACCACGAGCATGCCGACCATCGCGTCCAGTCAAGATATGGGTTCAAGGCTTCGCGCACGGGCTGCGGCAATGGGATGACGCGCGTGGTAGATAACCGGCAAACTTTTTGGCAATCGGACGAAGTTGTGGACCCTGACTACACGGTCACGTTCTCGCTTCGCAAGGGCGCATGATAAGTCTGCCCTTGAGGTCGTGGGTCTCCAATCGGCCACTTGCTGTCATCCGACTAGCCAACATAGCCGCCACGAAGCGGCCATTCACGCCTTGGGGTAAGCTAACACCACTGTTAATCGGCCCGCCGAATCGCACGGAGTGCGAAAACCGAAAATGTCGCGACGATTTCCTTTTAGCGCCTTCCGGCGGCACGATACTAGCCATGCTTGCTAACAAGGCGTCGACAACTAAGTTGATCGTCGCCGCAATTTGCGGGGCGTTCGCCGTGTTTTTTGTTTGGAGAGCCGAATCTTCTCAAGTCCAAGGACCGAGCGACGCAAAGCTAGTACAGATATTTCAAGTTCATCGGGATCAATTTGAGAGACTCTGCCAAATGGTCACTGAGGACATGCGACAGACTTCGTACTTTAGCGATTCAAACATCTCTGAATTGGGGATATATCGCGGCCTGGCTGTCGGTGTTGATTATGATGGTGGCGTTCGATTTATCTTTGCTAGCGACGGTCAAGCAATCGGTCCTGGTTGGGCGAAGGGTATACAGTTTGTACCGAGGAACTCCAAACAGATAGGAATTCGAATGGGTACTCTAGATGGATTGCAGAGGCTTCCAGCCGGAGTGTATGTCCGAGAAATAGCGCCCGAATGGTTCCTGTTTTATCAGCGCGATGAATAGGAATATGAAAATGCTGAGTGGTGTGGAATACAGCACGCGGCACAAGCGCTGATGATGCTCTCGCTTATTCCATTTAGAGCGGCATCAGGCGGCTAGCAGTTGGATAGAGGCCACTCGGCGGTCCTAGTGCCTTAAACCAGCCGTTCACCAAGGACTGCAACGGGGTCGGGACGAGTCGGTGGACGGCGTTGCGTCCGCCACCGGCTCCAGCCGGCCAGCTTCGGAGGTTCGAGTTGCGGAAATGCCTTGAAGAAAGCCGCCATTCCAAGCCTGCGGTACACTAAGGCCGCGATAGTCAGGCGCCGAAATGCAGGGAGTGCAGATGCCTTCTCATCCACCGCGTGGCCTTCAACCGTATTCGCAGCAGCAATCGCTGGAAAAACGCGAGAAGCAATTGCGGCGTGCAATCGCGAAGATGGGGCCGCCGCAGAAGCTCCAGGAGGCGGCGGAGTCCGTGCGATTAGCTCAATTGCTCGTATTGAAGGCCGAGCTAGAGCTGATCCGATATTCGGAGGTCGCTCATTCCGAGCGGATGCGGAAAATAGAGTACACCAAGCGCACAAGCAGCATCGAGCGAAAGCGCGACTACTGGCAGAGCATTACTGTCGAAGCGATACTCATCCAGTATGCGATCTAACATTAGTTGGAATATGCAGACGAGCCCTGCGTTATGAGGCCGGATAACGGACTCCGGCGACGGTCCGCTGGGGGTCGACCGCGGAAGCTGGGACGAAGGTCCAATTCTGCCTGCGCCGTCACCGCTCGTAGTAATCAAATGGTCCAGCGCCTAGGCGCTAATTAAGTTCTGTTTTGTGGCGCAACGTGTGACTATTTGCGATGATGTTCCCACCGATCGTTCACATAGCGCTGGAAACTCTGGCGTTTGCGCTCGGTGGAGTGTTGTATTGGCGTTCATCGAACGCTTCAACACAGCCGCGGGATCGCTGGACGCGTTGGGGGGTACTGGCCGGCGCGGCGCTCGGCGCGGCCCTCGGTTCGCGGGGCCTCTATGTGCTTCAGTATTGGGGAGCGCTCACTCATCAACCGATCGCGATCTGGCTCGGTGGTAAAACAATTGTGGGGGGCTTGCTTGGCGCGCTTGTGGGCGTGGAGACGGCAAAACGTGCGCTCAACTGGACTGCATCCACCGGTGACGGTTTTGTCTTGCCGCTGCTGGCCGCAATCATCATTGGCCGCATTGGGTGCCAACTCTCGGGATTGCCGGACCTGACGTATGGCAACGCGACGGGTTTGCCGTGGAGCTGGAACTACGGCGACGGGGTAGCGCGCCATCCTACGGCGCTTTACGAAATCCTCGGGGTCGCAGCGATCGCTTCAGTCCTGTATGGGGCACATTTCATGACTCGACAAGGGGATAGGTTCCGCACGTTCATGGTGGGGTACCTCGCACTTCGCTTTGGACTGGAGTTTCTTAAACCCCCGTTTGGTCCGGCCGCGGAGGGATTCCTGGCACCCGAGCGCTGGGGTCCCCTCTCAGCCATTCAATGGGCATGTCTAGCGGGACTCGCCTATTATGCACGTGACATCCATCGCTGGGCCATGCAAGGACGCGGACGTGCCTAAGGTTCGACCCTATCTTTTTTACGACACCGCCGTCTCGCTGTGCACCGAGTGCCTGCGCCGCGTCGAAGCCAAACTGGTCATTCAAGAGAACCGCGTCTGGATGTACAAATGGTGTGCGGCGCACGGCCAGAGCAAGGTGTTGATTGCTTCCGATGCGGATTACTGGCGCGCCGGCCGCGAGATTTACATCAAGCCACCCGAGATGCCGTTGCGGTTCAACACGCCGATGAAATTCGGCTGTCCATACGACTGTGGTCTGTGTCCTGACCACATGCAACATTCCTGTCTGACGGTCGTCGAGATCACCGATCACTGCAATCTGAGATGCCCTGTTTGCTATGCCGATAGCGGGCCACATCGACCCGGATTCCGTGATTTGGCGACAGTTGAGCGCATGCTGGATGCGGTGGTCGCCAATGAGGGAGAGCCGGATGTGGTGCAACTGTCGGGCGGCGAACCGACTTTGCACCCCGAGCTATTTGCAATCCTCGATGCCGCCCGTCGTCGACCCATAAAGCACTTGATGCTGAATACCAATGGTATTCGGATTGCGAATGAGTTGGGGTTCGCGGAACGACTAGCAGAGTACGGAGCGGGTTTCGAGGTGTATCTGCAGTGGGATTCGCTGCGGCCTGACGCATTGAAGGCGTTGCGAGGCGTGGATCTGTCGTTGGTGCGCCAACGGGCCGTGGAGCGCCTGAACCATGTGGGCCTATCGACCACGCTGGTGATGACCGTTGCGCGGGGGGTCAATGATCAGGAAATCGGCTCTGCGATTGAATATGCCACGCAACAGCGTTGCGTTCGCGGCGTCACGCTGCAACCGGTACAGCATGCCGGGCGCACGGAAAATTACGATGCGGGTAGGCAGCGGCTGACGCTCACGGAAGTGCGCCAGATGATTCTGGAGCAATCGGCACTGTTTGCACCGGCCGATATCATTCCCGTGCCGTGCAATCCCGATGCGTTGGCAATGGCGTATGCGATTAAAGATGGCGAGGGAATTCGACCGCTCACTCACCTACTCCCGGCTGACGTGCTGTTGGCCGGAGACCGTAACACCATCGTTTTTGAACGAGATCCGGCGCTCAAGGCACAGGTGTTCAAGCTATTTGCGACCAACCAGGGACCGGAAGGCCAGGCGCGAGAACTGCGTGAGTTGCTGTGTTGCCTGCCGCAGATCCACGGTGGCGTACTCAAATACGACAATGTGTTTCGAGTACTGATCATGCAGTTTATCGACGCATGGAACTTCGATGTGCGTGCGATGAAGAAGTCTTGCGTGCACATCGCTCAGCCGGATGGTCGGTTGATACCATTCGAGGCGTTCAACCTTTTTTATCGCGACGGCAAGAGCGAGCGACTCGAAGCTCTACGTCGCGAGGTGCTCGCGCCTTTCGCCACGACACCTTCGCCTGCCGCCGCGTTCGACGCGATCGAATCGTGATGCGGAAAATCACCATCATCGGGGTCTTCCTGGCTGGATTGCTCGGACTATTCATGAGCCTTTGCGGCGGCGGGTTTTTCGTGACGATGGCATATGATTCTGTAAGAAACATCATCCGATCAGGTCAGCAAGATCAGATGTTCGGTGCCCTCGTGTTGCTGGTAATTCCGGCCGCGTTCGCCGTATGCGGTGCCGCCTTGTTTTGGGCCTGTTTCAAGTTCATTCGTCGTAGGAACGATCGAAGCCAAGAAAAAAATGCTGAGCGGTAGTTTCGCGCTGACTAGGCCTGGCAAAAGCGGACAGTCATGGTAGGGGCCGGCGTTTATCAGTCCCGTTCCGGCGCTCCCAGAGGGAAGAGCTTGCGGAATGGACGCGCCTCATCAACGACGCGGGCGACAGAGGCTCTGGCAAGAACCCGGCCGCGGTAGGCAAGAACTCCCGGAAATCGATCGCCGATTGGATGCACCCAATCCGCGTAGAAAAGCGCTGGGGCGGCAGAACAATCCGCGAGGGAGAAGGTGCTGCCGGACGCCCACGCTCGAGGCGTGAGCTGTTCTTCGAGCCAGCCATACGCAACGTCCAGCATCTTCCTGGCATCGGCGACACCTTTGGCATCGCGCTCGGTCTCCGTTCGCAGTCGATCCGACACCAGCGTTTGCATCGGACTCATGACGTAGTTGTCAAAGAACCGATCCATGAAGCGCACCGTTAGGGCTGCGTCGTCGTTCACCGGTATCATTCGCGTCGTTCCGGGATAACGACGCATCAAGTATTCTACGATGATGCTGGATTCGACGATCGTCGCGTCGCCGTCCCGGAGAAGAGGAAACTTCTTGATTGGCCAAAGCGACTCGAGTTCGGCCCATCCCGTGGCGTCCTCGACTAATCGATAGGTAAACGGCGTCGCATTCTCGTACAACGCGATCAATGGCTTCCAACAATAGGAGGCGAACGGGTGAGCGTAGAGAGTCAACGACATATTTATTCCCTTGGAGACTATTTGGGATTGTCAAACGATTGCAGATTATCAAAACAGTGACCGGCCCTGCACTGGCCGTTTGGAAATCCCGGCCCCAAAGCGGCCACTGGAATCCATCAGTGGGCCTCACTCATTTTAGCTACCTCCGAGAGCTCATCTCGACGAGTTTCGCGACGGTATTCAGGTTTCTCGAAGTGCCAAGTCTCGCCGCTGGAATCTGCAACTTTGATTGCCCAGGATAGTCCTCATCTCGCCATCGGTTCGGTTCTTCGCCAGGTGCCCACGCCGGAGGACATGGTGGCGGCGGCAACGGAGCGGTGCGCGCCGGTACTGGTGAACGGACGCCGTAGGCTCACGACCTCTGATCGGCCGTAGGCAAAAATCGAGTTCCAATTAGGTTCGTGTGTTCGTGCGTGCAAGGCAATGGCTGGAAAGACCGCGTTGTCCGGCTGCGTGACAAACGACGTAGCTACACGGCCGTCATCGGCTGCGACCGGGAAGACGGATACCCCTTCGATTCATTCAGATTTCCATCAAAACACTGATATTTACGGAGTAAAATGAAGTGAACCATCGATGCCTCATGCAAAATCCCATCCGTCACCAGGCAGATAAGCTGGCCCTTGGGCTGTTGGCGGTCGCGCTCTTCGCCGGGCCCACGGTCGCGCAGATCACGAATCCCCCCTCGATCAAACCGCTCAGGGCAGTCGACCCGGGCCCCCGGCCGGTCGGTAATCAGAGCATTGCCGTCAAAGGCGCTATCCTTAACAAGGGGATTGTCGATACGATCCAGCCCAAGGACGCGGACGGCAACGGCGCCGGTCATCAGCTTGCGAATCTCACGCCGGACCAAACGGCCTTCTGGTTCGCCTCGCTTGCGGTCTTCGGCGAGCAGGCGACCGTCGACGGCGCGAGCGATCCGAGCACCAACAATCCCTCGATACGGGGCTTGGGTCCCGCTTTCAACGGCGACAGTTGCTTCATGTGCCATTCGTTCCCCGCGATCGGCGGCACCAGTCCCTTCACCAATCCGCAAGTGGCGCTCGCCACTGCCAAGGGTGCGCAGAATGCTCTGCCACCGTTCATCGTCTTGAACGGTCCGATACGCGAGGCCCGGTTCCCTGGCGACGCATTGTCCGGCGGAGCGGTGCGCCCGCTCTTCAGCATCCAGGGAAGGAGCGATGCACCCGCCGGCTGCACTCTTGCGCAGCCCGATTTCACGACGCAGCTCCAGAAGAACAACGTCATCTTCCGCATTCCCACTCCGACTTTCGGCGTGGGGTACATCGAAAACACGCCGGACCAGACGCTGCGGTCCAGCTTCGAGGGCACTGCGTCGCAAAGGTCGACACTGGGCATTGCCGGCCGCTTCAATACGAACGGCAATGACCAGACCATCACCCGGTTCGGCTGGAAGGCCCAGAACAAGTCGTTGCTGCTGTTCTCGGGCGAGGGCGCCAATGTCGAAATGGGCGTGACCAACGAGCTCTTCCCCAATGAGCGGATCGCCGGGAAGGGTTGCGATGTCCACGAATTGCCGGAAGACACGTCGAACATCGTTCAACCCGCCGTGCTCGCGGCCACCACCGCCGGTAACGCCGCGTCCCTCGAAGCCTCCGATATCGCGAATTTCGGGGTCTTCCTGCGGCTCAACGCCGCCCCCAGCCAATGCGCTTTCGACAGCGGCGTCGACAGCAGCGGCGCCGCGCTCTGCACGCCGCTTGCAAACAGCGGGAAGGCCGCGAGCATCGCCGATGGGCAGGCGCAATTCAGATCGGTCGGATGTGCGCTATGCCATACCGAGACACTGACGACGGGACCCTCACCGTTCGCGTCCCTCAACAACGCGACATTCCATCCCTACTCGGACTTTGCCCTGCATGGGATGGGGCAGATTCTCGCCGACGGCGTGGTTCAGGGCGCCGCCTCCGGCAACGAATTCCGGACGGCGCCGCTTTGGGGTCTTGGTCAGAGAATCTTTTTGCTGCATGACGGGCGGACGAAGGATCTGCTGGAGGCCATCGCCGCGCATCAGAGCCCAGGTTCCGAGGCAAACGGCGTGATCCAGAGTTTCAACGGGGTGACGGATGCCCAAAGGCAGGACATTCTGAACTTCCTGCGCTCGCTCTGAGCTGGCGTTTCGCTGGTCGTGACTGCTGGCGTGGCGGATCAAGCCAAGGATCCGCCACGTCACAGCCCGGATGACCAAGGAGCCGACGGCTCTACTTCCGTTCCGCGTAAGTCTTGACCAGCCGGTACAGGAACTCGCGGCCCTCGAGCAGGGACTTGACGCCGACGTACTCGTTGAGGCCATGAATGTTCCCAAGGTCGCGGCCGACGAACACGGGTTCCACACCGTACGTAGGAATCCCCACGGCGTTCGTGAACTCTCCATCCGTGGCGCCCGCTTGCAGGATCGGCAGCACCGGCACTCCGGGCCAGAACTCCGCGGCGAGCTTCTCGATCGGGCCAAGCACCTCGGGTGTCAGCGGAGGCGGTGGTGAAGTCGGGCCGCGTGTTTCGAGCGCCGTGACCTTGACTGCTGGGTCTGCGACCAGCTGCTCGAGTTTCGCACGCACGGTCTCCACGCTGACTCCCGGGAAGATGCGGCAGTTGACGTTGGCCCGTGCGCGTTGCGGTAGCGCGTTGGTGGCGTGGCCGGCGTCGAGCATGGTCGCGACACAGGTGGTGCGCAGGGTCGCATTCCAGCTCGGGTCCTTGCTCGAGACGAGCGCGAGCGCACGCTCGTCGGCCGGATCGCGCAAGAAGGCATTCATGGCATTCGCTATCTCGGTCTCGCCCTTGGCTGCTTGGATTTTCGCCATGCCGGTGAAGTATGCGCGGCTGCCGTCGGTGAACTGGGCCGGGAAGTCGAATGCGCCGACTCGGGTGAGCGCCGCGGCGAGGTGATAGATCGCGTTGTCCTTCACCGGCCGCGAGCTGTGTCCGCCCGGGTTGGTCACTTCCAGCCGGAAGTTCTGTGGAAACTTCTCGCCCGCCTCCACATCGAGGGAGACTCGGCGCCCGCCGGTGTCGAGTTCCCCGGCAGCGCCCTCGTTGAGCGCGAACGCGGCGTCGATGAGATCGCGGCGGTTCTGGGTGAGCCATTCGGCCCCATTGAACGCGCCTGCCGTCTCCTCGCCGCAGGTGAGCGCTACCTTGAGGGTGCGGCGCGGCCGGTAGTTCTCGGTCCGGTAGCGGATCAGCGTATCGACCCAGATTGCCGCTTCGGCCTTATCGTCGCTGGCGCCGCGCGCGTAGAACGAACCGTTCTCCTCGACCAGCGTGAACGGGTCTCGCGTCCAGTCCTCACGCTTGGCCTCCACGACATCGATGTGGGCGAGCAGAAGGATCGCCTTCAGCTTCGGATCCCGGCCGGGGTACACGGTCACGAGCCCCCCTTCCTTCGGATGGTCGGCCACGGCGAACGAGTGCAGGTCGCTGTCCGGGAAGCCGGCCGCCTTCAGCCTCGCAGCCACGCGTTCGGCGGCGAGCGTGCAGCTCCCGGCCGACAGGGTGGTGTTGGTTTCGACAAGCTCTTTGTAAAGCTCGCGGAAACGCTGCTCCCCGGCCGGAGTGTCCTGGGGAGGTGCGGCCAGCGCGGAGAATGCGGCCATGGTGGCCGCAGCGGCAATGATACGCTTCATGAAGAGCTCCATAAGGGGATGCGGGAATTAGACGATGACCAGAGCCGCCGCGCAAGATTTGAGTTGAACTTCGTTCTTTGCTCCGTCTCACTACCCCGATGGCGACCTACCCCCGATAGCGACGCGTTTCCGCGGAAACGTTTCGCCTTCTCGGTCGGTGTTAGAGTGTCCGGCCGGCCGTGAGGCCGACGCTTTCACTGATTGCGAGGTGAGCCATGGCGCTTGGCGCCACGATCTACGTGTTCAATATCGAGCTCGCCAATTCGGACCGCGGCGTATATCAGCCGTTGCAATTGCGTGTCGCTCGGCATCCGTCGGAAAGCGAAGAGTATTTTCTGACGCGGATACTCGCCTATTGCTTGGAGTACACGGAGGGAATCAGTTTCTCGAACGGGCTGTTCGAACCCGATGAGCCGACCATCGCGGTGCGCGATCTCACGGGCGTACTGAGCGCGTGGATCGACGTGGGCGCACCGGAGGCGGCGCGACTGCACCGGGCGAGCAAGGCCGCGCCGCGCGTGGCCGTCTACACTCACAAGGATGCCGGACAATTGGCGGCGCGCCTCGGCTCGGAGCGCATTCATCGTGTCGAGGCACTCGAGCTCTATGCGTTGGATCGGGCGTGGCTGGCGAACCTTGCGGCCAAGCTCGCCCGGCGGATGGAGTTTTCGCTCACGATCGCGGAGCAGCACGTTTATCTATCGCTCGACGAGGAAACCCTGCCTTGCGTCATCGAGCGGATCGCGGTGGGTCGTCCCTGATTCAAGTTGCCGTGCGCGGCGCTAGGCGCTAGCGCTAGCGATTCGCGGGAAGCTCGATCGCAGCGCCGCTGCGTGCGCTCGCTCGGATCGCGTCCAGCGTCAGCATGATGTCGATCGATTCTTCGGGCGTAGTGCCCGACCACTGTGTCGGGCCGCCTCTCACGAGCCGCTCGAATGCTTCCGCCTCCGCGAGGAAGCCGTTGACCGCGGACGTTTGCACGAAGCTGTCGACGGCGTCCTTGTCGGTGCCGACGCGAAGCTGCAAGACCGCCTGCGCTGCGGATGAGGTGTGGTTCAAATAAGTGGTTTGAATCACACCGTTGGAACCGGCGATCAGCGCCTGGCGATGGAGGCAGGCGCTGAAGCTACAGGTGATTTGCGCGAATAGTCCGCTGTCGAACTCGAGCGTCGCGGCGAGTGCGCGATCGACGCCGCCGCCGGTCCATTGCGCCGCCGCGTGAACGCGGGTGGGACGCGCTTTCGCGATCATTCGCGCCAGACTCACGGGATAGGTGCCGATGTCCATGAGGGCGCCGCCGGCCAGTTGCGGACTCAAGCGAATATTCTCGCCGGCGCCAAGCGTGAAGCCGAAGCTGGCTTGGATCAGCCGAACGTCGCCGATGACGCCGGCGTCCAACAGCTCGCGGAGCTTGAGTGTTTGCGGCTGTGCTCGATAGGGATAACCCTCGACGAGGTGGACGCCGTGCCGGCGTGCGGCATCGAACATCGCCCGCGCCTCGGCGGCGCTTGCCGACAGAGGCTTCTCGCATAGCACGTGTTTGCCTGCGCCGGCGGCGCGGATCGACCATTCGGCATGCAGGCTATTGGGCAAGGGGATATAGACCGCGTCGATGCCGCGGTCAGCCAGCAAGGCTTCGTAGGAGCCGAAATGGCGTGCGATCGCGAACTCCCGAGCGAATGCACGGGCCTTGTCGGCGTCGCGGCTTGCGACGGCGCTGACCGTCACGCGATTGGAAAGTTTCACGCCGGCGACGAAACTGCGGGCGATGTTGGCCGCGCCGAGAATTCCGACGCGAAGCGGTGGTGTAGTCAGCGGATCGGGCATCGGGCGATCCAAGGAGCCTGTCTGACTAATGATGCGCCTGCTGCGGCATTGCGCTGCGCAGTCCCTGCTCCGCGCAAGCCCGGGGCGACCATCCATGGTCGCCCGTGCGACGCATGCGTCGCA
>Ga0137409_10006780_pt1 | contig 11830 bp, 8 predicted proteins | sample CZODoug1_16funga_FD_122059 | JGI IMG/M metagenome (GOLD analysis project Ga0137409, IMG submission 122059) | Vadose zone soil fungal communities from Angelo Coast Range Reserve, California, USA - CZODoug1_16fungal (Hybrid Assembly) | ecosystem: Environmental > Terrestrial > Soil > Vadose zone... | reverse complement strand
GCTCCACAAAAGTTACGGGCGAGCCGACCGTGCTCAGCGAAGGCATGCGATTGGGACTCTTGGGCGGCTCGGCTGACGTCGCGGTTTCAGCGACAGGGACGCTGGTATACGCGACTGGCGCGGGACAGAGTAAGCAGGAGCTCGTGTGGGTAACGCGCGACGGCAGAGCACAGGCGGTCGATCCTGCATGGCCGAGCGACTATTTGGCCTCCCCGGCCCTCTCACCGGACGGAAAGTGGCTCGCCGTCGCGAGGGTCGCTGATGCTGAGCCCCTTAATATCTGGATCAAGCGGCTCGACCGAGGGCCTAGCATCAAGTTGACGCTCGAGGGAAACGACAATTCTGGCCCCGCGTGGACACCGGACGGCAGATCCGTGACGTTCTCTTCGGCCCACGCGACAGGCGCAACTGATCTGTGGACCGAGCGGGCCGATGGCGGCGCACCGGCACTGATGCAGCTTCATGAGAAGCGGGACTTGTACAATGCGGGCTGGTCTCCCGATGGGAAATGGCTGATCTTCCGGACCGATGTATCGTCGGCCGGTTCGGGTGACATTCTTGCGATCCGGCCGGGAATCGATACAGCGCCCGTGCCTGTTGTGGCGACCACATTCACCGAAGTGTCTCCATCCCTTTCACCCAACGGGCGATGGCTGGCGTATGTCTCGAACGAGACCGGCGAGGACGAGATATACGTGGTGCCATTTCCAAACACCGGCGCGGGAAAGTGGGCGATTTCGGCGGGCGGGGGAACGGAGCCGCTGTGGTCCCATCGCGGACGTGAGTTGTTCTATCGCGCCGCCTCCGGAGACCTGGTGGCCGTCGCCATAAATACCAATCCGCGATTCTCGCTCGGCCGGTCAGCAGCACTCTTTCCGGCCGCGGGATTCACGTCTCTCCGATTCGGTCCGCAGTATGCTGTGGCCCCAGACGACCGGCGCTTCTTAATGATCCGGGCCGGAACACCCGACAAGCTGATCGTCGTTGAGAATTGGTTCGAGGAGCTCAGGACGAAGTCGCGGAGATGAAGTGGCTTGCATCGCAATGGTCTCCGTTCATTTCTCCAAGCGCGGCATTCTCGCGAGGAAGTAGCCGGCGCAGATCCACAGCAACGTGACCGTGAGCCAGGCCACAAGGGACGCGCTCAGGCCAAACGTGTTAGTGCCTCCCGGCAGGGCCGATGGGACGATGTCCTTGGCGTTGTTCGCTGCCGCGTGCAGCAGCATGACCAGGAGCAGGCTTCCGTTGGAGTGCGCATAGAGCCACGCCATCGCGACGGACAGCGCGGTCACCTGCAACACGTACACGACGAACGACTGCCCGTACGTGTCGGCTTCGGGAATGAAGAACTGCGGTAGGTGCCAAGAGCCCCACATGAGGCCGAGCAGGATGCTCGCGCGCCCGAGTCCGAAGCGCGCCGCCATGCGGGGCAGCGCGTAGCCGCGCCAGCCGATCTCCTCTCCCGCCTGGAAGGGCGTCGAAACGGCGATGGCCGGCAGAATGAGATACCACGGCTCGTCGCCAAAGCGCGGCCACGCGCCCGTGCCCAGGCGATGGACGAGCGCGACGGTGAGCTTGATGACGGGAATGTAGGCGAGGGCGAACAGGTACCATCGCGCAGCCACCCGCCACCGGAAGGCCTGACCCACCAGGGCCCGCACGCCGCTGTCTCCCTCGGCCCGCGATGTGAGCCAGAGAGCCACCAGGGAAGGCGCGAAGGTGCCCAGCAGCACCAATGCACCCCCGACCGGGGCGTACACGGGAATCCCCGCCGCCGCGACGGTAATGAAGCAGGCCCACATCAGGGCGTAGGTCAGCACGAAGAACCTGACGAGGGGCCCCCAGGGCTTCATGTCGGGTCCCTTCTGGCCAGCGTCCAGCGTCCGAATGAGAACAGCCGCCGTCGCCGCGCCACCGGGGGGGTCGAGGCCGAAAAGATCATTTCAAAGTGGTCCAGAACCCGGTCCAGCCCGAAAAACTCATTCGGCCTGTTGTAGTGGAAGTAGGGCTCGGTCAGGTACTGGCGATACAGCGCATCGCTTTCGTCGAGCTCGATGATCTTTTCGAGCAGCGCGTCCTCGTCACGAAAGTCGAAGTAGTTGAGAAAACTCTTCGGGTTGAACTCACGGTCAATCAACGGATTGCCCCAGTAGATCGGCAGGCAGCGCGCGGCCATGGGTTCGACGATCTTTTCGGTCGTGTACCCGGGAAGTGAGGCGTTCTCGAAGGCGATGTTGAACTTGTACCGCTTCAAGAACTCGATCTTGCCCCACGGCCCCCCCCGGCACCTGGTACCCGATGTTATTGAACGCGCGGCCGCCGGCATCCACTTTCTTGTAACGGCTGAGGCGGTGAAAGAAGTCGTTGCGTTTGCGGGTGGTTCTCGGGTGACGCGTGTTGCTGGCGATGAAGCAGCAGAAGTGGGTCTTGGCCGCCATGACCTTGTCGACATCGTCGTGTTCTCTCAAGAGCATGTCCGGCTGGTAATAAAACGCGTACAGCGGCCAGCGCAGGTGGCGCGGATCGTCCAAATAGTGACAGGTGAACGCGTAACCACAGGTCGCAAAGTCCGGACGGTGGGACTCGCCCGTGAAAAAAACGCAGGTGCGGGAATGCAGCCGGTGATGGTCTCCGAAGCTGGAATAGATCACGAAATCCGGCCGGTCGTGCAGCTCGACGGCATATCGCGTTTTTAGCAGGTTGTAAATCCGATTGTCGTCCTTGCGGAAACCGGGCCAGAAGTCGCAGAAATCGATGCGGACGGTCTTCATGGAAGGGTGAATTGGAAAGGTAGCGGAAGTCAGGCTGCTTCACGTCGAAGCGGGGCGGTGGGCCCGATGGCGGCGTGCTCACGCACGTGACTGAACAGGTCCAGCCCGGTCTTCAGGACGACCAGCAGGGCGAGGGGGATCAATTGTGACCCGAGCAGTGTGACGAGGAAGCCGCCGCCCAGAATCACGACGTGCAGCACCATGACCCGACCGTAGGGTCGGAACATCAACGCCGGGACCAGCGCCGACTTGTATTCTCCCGTGCCGATGTAGTTGAACGCGAACGACACTCCGTGGCTCAACGCGAGCCCCCAGGCTGCCGGGGCGATGCCCGCGACCTGCACGGCGTGTGCGAACGTCGCCGCCGTGGGGAATCCTCTCCCGGTAAACCCACCCCCGAACAGCGTGAGCACGAAGAGTCCATGCACGGTGGCGAACATGCCGTAGTGGAACGTGAAGAACGGGATCATGAACAGCTTCGCCGCCCACATTGCCCGGACCTGCGGCTGCGCCACGAGCATGCGCAGGACGTTGAACGCGCCCACGATCACATTCTCCACCCAGAAGAGCAGCAGGGTCGCGAATACGGTCCAGCCGAAGAACAGCACGCCGCCGAGCGGGACGAGGTTCGCCGCCACGAGCGCCAGGGCGCTGGGCGAGAGCCGCAGGGTGGGGCGGTCCGGTACGAGCGAAGTCACCGTGTCCCTACGATGTCGAGTGGAGGGGGCGCCGCCAAGGGCTTGCCGGCCCCGCCGGCGGGGAGGATCTTGCCGGCGTGAGCGCTTCCACCACAGGCCTGGTCGCCGTAGGGATCTCCGGCAGCCCGTCCGCGACATCCAAGTCGCGCGTGCTGGTGGAGTACGCGCTGGCGCAGCTCGCGGCGGGGGGCGCAGCGACCCACCTCTTGGATCTGGCGGCACTCCCCGCCGAGGGGCTGCTTGGCCGGGGAACGAGTCCCCCGGTGACGGCGGCGCTCGAGGCGGCGACACGTGCGCGGATCATCGTCGCGGGGACACCGGTATATCGCGCGACGTATAGCGGGTTGCTGAAGGTGTTCTTCGACCTGTTGCCGCAGGACAGCCTGATCGGGAAAATCGGCGTACCGCTCGTGACCGGTCATGCCGCCGCCCACTCTGTTTCGATAGACCACGGAATGCGCCCGCTGTTCGCGAGCCTCGGCGCGACGGTCGTGACGAACGGGGTGTACGCGACGAGCGGCCAGTTCGCCGGCGGTAAGCCCGGCCGCGAGCTGCTCGAGGCCGTGGACCGGGCGGTGGGAGAAGCACTGGCCCTTGCTACGGCCGGGCTACCAGGACCAATCCCCCGAGGCACATGAGCAGGCCCGCCACGTGGCGCGCGGAATCTAGGCGGACCCTGGAGGCGGGGCGCCCGGCTGGACCGGCAGCGTGAACCAGAAGGTGCTGCCTTTCCCGATCGCGCTCTCGACCCCGATCCGGCCGCCGTGCGCTTCCACCGCGAGCTTACAGAAGGTCAGGCCCAGGCCGCTGGATCGCTGTGCCCCCGCCTGGGAGGCTTCCGCCTGCCCGAACTTCTCGAAGATCTTCTCGTGGTACTCCTGCGGAATCCCGGGACCGGTGTCGGCGATGCTCACGTTCTGTCCCGACGCATCGGCTGTGACGCGCACGAGAATCTGCCCATGCGCCGGCGTGAATTTCATCGCGTTCGCCGCGAGGTTGGCGATCACGCGGCGGATCAGGCTTGCGTCGCAGAAGGCGCGCACCGACCCCGGAAGCTGCTCCAGCCGCACTCGCTCGCTGGCCCCGACCGACGCCATCGCTTCTGCGGCGAGCGCACCGAGATCCAGCTCGGCACGCTCCAGCGGCAGCTGACCGGCCTCCATTCGACTCACGTCGAGCACGTCGCCCACCATATCGGTCATGCGGATCGCGGCGGTTCTCGTGTGATCGATGCTCTCCGCCAGCTCGGGGGTGAGGGCATCCGCCGCGTCGAGCTGGATCAGGTCCAGATTGGCCCGGATGGCGGTTAAGGGAGAGCGCAGGTCGTGCACCAGCATGTGCACCAGATTGTCCCGCAGGCCCTCGAGCTCCTCCAGGCGCCGGTACTGCGCCGCCAGCTGGCGCTCACTCTCGCGCAGCGCGGCTTCGGCCTGCTCGCGCCTGGTGATGTCGCGATTGATGGTGAGGACGGCGCCCACCAGGAAGGCCATCGCGACGAGACCCGCCCCGACGTTGGTGACGATCGCGAGACGATCGGCCGTTGTGGCCCTCGCATCCAGACGACTCGCCCGCGCGTCGTCCTCGGCCAGTAGCGCATTGATGGTGTCCCGGATGGCGTCCATGAGCGCCTTGCCTCGACCCTGGCGAACGATCTGGATCGCTCCCGCGCGGTTCCCGGTCTTGTCCAGGCCGACCGTGTGCGAGAATACGGCCATGCCGTCCTGCGCCATGGGGGCGAGCGTGCCAAACCGTTGGGCCGCCGCCGGCAGCTCGGCAAACAGCGCGGTGGCCGACCGCAGCGCGGCGGGGAGGGAATCGCGGGCGTCGATGTACGGCCGGAGGAACAAGCTGTCGCCCGTGAGGAGGTATCCTCGCTCGCCCCGGATCGCCTCCTCCATGATCGTCTCCAGATGGAAGAGCGCGATCCGCCGGCGGTTGGCGGCCGACCGCTCGTGCGCCGCCGCGGACGCTCGGAAGTTGCCCCAGACCGACGCCACCGCGGTGAGCAGCAAGACGCCCAAGGCGATGCCGAATCCGACGTTGACCCGGCGCCGCAGGGACCAACTCGCCGGCAACACCAGCCATCCGCGACCGGGGCGGGCGGCGAGCACGCCCGCCGAGAGGACGAGGAACGCGGCCGCCGTGTTGAAGGCCATCGGGATGAACGAACGGGTACCGACGACGAAGACCGCGCCGTAGACATAGCCCACCAGGGCCTGCAGGGCGATCGCGCCGATGACGAGACCCAGAAACTGTGCCGGACGGCGACCGCGCCCCGTTTCCACGTCGAGGACCAGAACGGCGACCCCGGCCAGGAAGAAGCACAGCGCGGTATTGGGCGCCATCCGGTTGGGACTACCCACCCCGGCATGGGCCAGGCGCTCACGGAACAACAACTGGTCGACGCCGACCTCGGCGCCGAGGACGTAACCGGCGAGCCTGACGATGGCCACGAGCGCAACGACAGCGGCAAGGGCGGCGGCCCAGCGGCGGGTCCGAGGCGGCATCGGCTCGGTGCGCGCCAGCCACAGTGACGCTCCGGTGAGGATGAAGGAGGCGGCAGTCGCCGGGTTCATGGCCACGGCGTCGCCGATGCCGCGCTTGAGCGGCTCGATGTCGAGCCACCATCCAAGCAGGGTCGCGGCGCCGACCAAAACGACGGCGGCGCTCGCGCCGTGGGTCAACGATCGAGTGGTCGCCATCCGCTACCCCCTCTCCCAAACAACCTGTGCGTTGCTGTTTGTGCGAGCAAGGGTGCTGATTGACGAGGCGTGGGAGACCCGCGATGACCCTGACAGTATGCTGCCCGCTCTACGAAGCGTCGAGCACCTCGCGCACCTTGCGTGCCAGAGAGTCTGGTGTGAACGGCTTCTGGAGGTACGCCGTCCCCGCCTCGAGGATGCCGTGCCGGACGACCGAGTCGTCCGTGTAGCCGGACGCGTACAGCACCTTCATGTCCGGTCGTACTAGCGCGAGCTGCTCCGCCAACCGCCGCCCACCCAACACCGGCATCACCACGTCCGTCAGGAGCAGGTGGATCGGGCCGCGATGCTTGTGTGCCACGTGCAGCGCCAGCTCGCCGTCGGGCGCTTGGAGTACCGTGTACCCCTGGCGCTCGAGCACCTGCTTGGCAACGGCGCGGACGGCCGCAGCGTCCTCGACCAGGAGAACAGTCTCGGTCCCACGCGGTACGCTCACGCTCCCGGCGGTCTTTACCCCCTCAACGGGCGCGTCTATCCGCGGCAGGTAGATCTTGAAGCTCGTGCCGTTCCCCGGCTCTGAGTATACCCAGATGAAGCCACCCGACTGGTTCACGATGCCGTACACGGTGGCGAGGCCCAGTCCTGTGCCCTTGCCGGCTTCTTTAGTGGTGAAGAACGGCTCGAAGATCCTGGCCTTGGTCGCCTCGTCCATGCCGACGCCCGTGTCGCTCACGGCGAGCATCACGAACCGACCCACAGCGGCCGCCTCGCGCTCCAGCGCGTATTCGGGCTCGTGCTCGACGTTGGCGGTCTCGATGGTGAGCTTGCCTCCGGTAGGCATCGCGTCCCGCGCATTCACGGTCAGATTCATCAACACCTGCTCGAGCTGCCCCACGTCGGCTTTCACCGCCCCAAGATCGGGAGCGAGCGCCGCGGCCAGCTCGACGTCCTCTCCGATGACCCGTCGCAGGATCTTTTGGAGGCCCTCGACCACCGCGTTCAGATTGACGACTCGAGGCGCGAGCACCTGCTGGCGGCTGAACGCGAGGAGCTGGCGCGTGAGGGACGCGGCGCCATCCGCGGCCTTGAGCACCTGCTGGACATCATCCCGCTTGGGGTCATCCTTCGCGAGGTCCTCGAGCAGCAGGTCACTGTAGCTCGTAATCACGGTGAGGAGATTGTTGAAGTCGTGCGCGATGCCGCCCGCCAGGCGTCCGACCGCCTCCATTTTCTGCACCTGCACGAGTTGCTGTTGTAGGCGTCGCTGCTCGGTGACATCCCGCACGAAGGTCTCGTAATACTCGACCTGCCGAGCCGCATTCCGTACCGCACGGACGCTGAGTTGCACTGTCAGGTGGCGACCATCCTTGCCCTTCCACGTCGCCTCCGCCTCGTCGTATTCGGAATCGGTGTAGGAATCCCGATCCACGAGCCGTTGGCGCTCGGTGGGGTCGGCGTACACGTCGCGCGCCAAGTCGAGCCGCAGCACGTCCGCGGCAGACTCATAGCCGAGGATCCGGACCAGGGCCGTATTCACGGAAAGGAACCTGCCGTCCAGGCTCGAGCGGTAAATGCCGACCGGGGCATGCTCGACCAGCGTCTCGTAGCTGGCCTCGGCCGCGCGCAGCGCCGCCCGCCCTTTCGCCTCTCGCAGCTCGCGCTCCATCGCGGGGAGTAACCGCTTCAGCTGCCCCTTTGTCACCCAGTCGTTCGCGCCCGCCCTCATGGCGGCGACCGCAAGCTCCTCGGTGATGGTGCCGGAGACACAGATGTAGGGGACGTCCAGTCCACGCCCCCGCACCAGCGCCAATGCCTCGACGCCGCTGAACTTCGGCATGCTGAAGTCACCAATCACGACATCCCAGACCTGGCGATCGAGGGCCGCCTGCATCGCGAGGGCCGTGTCCACCTGCTCGTGGGTCACCTCATAGCCACCGCGCTTCAGCTCGCGCGCGATTAGACGCACGTCGTCGTCAGAGTCTTCGACGATCAGCACACGCAGGGGGATGCCCATTTCTTCAGTCTGCTCCTATCGGCAGCGGCCGTCGAATCCATACATGTCCCGCCAGCCCAACAACTTGACGTTTCGAGGGCGTGGGGGAGTGAGCGTGATCACGTGCCCGCTCTGTGATCATGGGAAGGAACATGGCGGCCGGGTAGAGAGGGACTAGGGCGTTTTTGCGGCACGGAGGGTCAAAACGCGACACAATCACCACTTACGCGCTCGCGCAGCGCCCCTCAGATTAGAGGCATGCCGCTTCAACCCTCGCCCCCGGTCAACCCCCTGGCCGGTCGACTCATCAGGGATCGGCGTGGTGGTGTCGATCGGCGCGCAACGCCCCGGCGGGCGACGGTGACGAGGTCGTCAGTGGAGCGGCGATCGAAGGTGGATCGGCGCCGTGGTCCGGAGCAGCGCAGCGGTCGAGACCGGCGTAGCTGGTCCGGTCGTAGCGCATTCACTGAAACTCCGCGGGAACATCTGCGGAACGCGCTTCAGCTGCTTGGCCAAGCGACTGACAGCTCCAGGTTGGATGCTGAGTGTCGGGCGGATCTGACAGCGGCCGTGGGGCGCATCCATCATGCGTTGAGCCTGCTGGAGCAGCGTAGCCCCTGACGTGTCGCACGGGCGCCCGTCCGTGTCGCAAAATCGCCCTACCCCCGCCGTTGCGGCCCTGCCATGTTGCGGACTTACCGGAGCATGGAGATAGAGTGAGCCGTCGCGACCCCACCGAGCGCGAGCGGGCGCAGCAGTTGCAAGCGGCCACGTACCGGATCTCGGAGGCCACGAACGCCGCCGAGGACCTGCCCCAGTTGTTCCGAGCCATCCACGGCATCATCAGCGAGCTGATGCCCGCCAAGAATCTCTACATCGCGCTCCAAGACACTGCGTCGGGAGTGCTCAGCTTTCCTTACTGGGTGGACGAGCACGACCCCCCGCCGACGCCTCATCGCCCCTCGCGCGGCCTGACGGAATACGTGCTCCGGACGGGGCAGCCGCTGCTCGCAACCCCGGAGGTGCACGAGGACCTGAGTCGCCGGGGAGAAGCCGAACTGGTCGGTGCACCGTCGTTGGACTGGATCGGCGTGCCGCTGAAGACCCACGACCGGACGATTGGCGTGCTCGTGGCCCAGACCTATACCCAAGGGATCCGTTTCGGTGAGCGCGAGAAGGACATCCTGCAATTCGTGTCCACCCAGGTGGCCATGGCCATCGAGCGGAAACGGGCGGAGGAAGCCGTCCGCACGTCGGAAGGACAACTCAAAGCCCTGCTCGACAGCGCGCTCGACGCCTGCGTCACGATGGACGAGACGGGACGGCTCACGAGCTGGAGCGCGGCCGCCGAAGTGGTGTTCGGCTGGCCCGCGTCGGAGGCAATCGGTCGGAGCCTGGCGGACACGATCATCCCGCAGCAGCACCGGGAGGGACACGCGCGCGGGCTCGCGCGGTTCCTCGAGACGGGGGAAGGGCCGATCTTGCGGCAGCGCATTGAGATCACCGCCTTGCACCGGGACGGACGGGAGTTCCCGGTCGAGCTGACGGTCACCCCCATCCGGCTGGGCGATCACTGGCTGTTTGGGGCCTTCGTCCGCGACCTCACCGAAGAGAAGCATGCGGAGCAGGCACTGCGTCGCTCGGAGGCGAGCTACCGCGGCCTCGTGGAGCATGCCGCGTACGGCATCTATCGGGCGACCGCCGACGGCGAGTTTCTCATGGTGAACCCGGCGCTGTTCACGATGCTCGGCTTCCCGTCGGCGGACGACGTGTTGAAGATGGACGCCAGCCGCGACGTGTACGTGGACCCCACAGCGCGCGCCCGCATCCTCGCCCGGTGCGAGCAGTTCGGCTCCGCCATTGAAGAGGTCGCCTGGAAGCGCCGGGACGGCAGCGTCATCACGGTGCGTTTGAACGGTCGCCCGGTGCGGGCCCCGGACGGGACGATCGAGTGCTTCGAGTTCATCGTCGACGACGTGACGGAGCAGCGCGCGCTCGAGGAGCGGTTGCGCCAGACGCAGAAAATGGAGGCTGTGGGCCGCCTCGCCGGCGGGATCGCCCACGACTTCAACAATCTGCTCACCGCCATCCTCGGCTCCGTGGACTTCCTGCGCCGTGCGCTCGGCCCCGACCACCCGGAGCACGCGGAGACCGAAGAGATCCAGAAGGCGGCGGTCCGGGCGGCGGACCTGACGCGCCAGCTCCTGGCGTTCAGCCGGCAGCAGGTGCTCGCGCCCAAGGTCCTCGACGTGGATGCGCTGGTGACCAACCTCGAGAAGATGCTGCGCCGCCTGATCGGCGAGGACGTCGAATTGCGCTTCGTGGCCAAGGCGTCCCGCGCCGCCGTCCTGGCCGATCCCGGGCAGCTCGAGCAGGTCATCGTGAACCTGGTCGTCAACGCGCGCGACGCGATGCCGCGCGGCGGCAAGCTCACGATCGAGACCGCCACCGTGGATCTCGACGCCGGGTACGCGTGGGAGCACGGGACGGTCGAGCCGGGCCGCTATGTGATGCTCGCTGTGACCGACACCGGTGTCGGCATCGATCGCGCGGCGCAAGCACGGCTGTTCGAACCGTTCTTCACCACCAAGGAGTTCGGCAAGGGCACTGGGCTCGGGCTCGCGACCGTGTACGGCATCGTGAAGCAGAGCGGCGGCTACATCTGGGTGTACAGCGAGCCGGGGCAGGGCGCCACGTTCAAGGTCTATCTGCCACGTGTCGAGCCGGCCGGCGAGCCGGTCGCCGCACCCCAACCACCGGCCCGGGCCCTCGGCGGCACCGAGACCATCCTGCTCGCGGAAGACGAAGCCGCAGTGCGGAACCTCGCGCGCCGGGTGCTCGAGAAGCACGGCTACAAACTGCTGCTCGCGGCAACGGGGCGAGACGGCGTTCAGGTGGCGGAGCAGCACGCCGCGCCGATCGACCTTCTGGTGACAGACGTGGTGATGCCCGAGATGGGCGGGCGCGAGCTCGCCCAACGCCTCACGGCCCGGCAGCCGGGCCTCAAAGTACTCTTCCTGTCGGGTTACACCGACGATGCCATCGTCCACCACGGCGTGTTCGACGCGGGCGTCGCCTTCCTCCAGAAGCCGTTCAAGCCGGATGACCTGGTCCGGAAGATTCGCGCGGTGCTGGACGGGACCTAGGCTGTCGCACAAACGCCCCTCGGTGCCGCAAAAACGCCCTATTCCCGCCTCCTTGGTCGCGCGATGTTGCGCAACCGACCGTGATTACCGGAATTAGAGGCATGTCTCGAGACCCGGCGACGCTCGTCGCCGACGAGGAGCCCCGCGTCGAAGCCGAGGTGAAACGCGCGGCGGTCCGGCAGCTCCTGGCGGGCGGCCCGTTCGCCGAGTCCCTGCACATCCTGCTCGTCAGTGTGGTCGCCGCGCTGGTATGGAACTCCCTGCCTATCGAGGTCACGATCGGATGGGTTGGAGCCGTCGCGGCCGCCGCCGGGTTGCGAGCCTGGTGGCGGGTGCGCGCCCGAGGGCGCAGCCTCTCCGCCGACGAGGCCCTGCGGGGCGTGCGCCTGACCGTGGCCGGCGTTGGCCTGGCATGGGGCTTCGGAGCGGCTTCGGCGATCCCAGCGCTGGGCCTCGACCAGGCGGCACTCATCCTCGTGGTGGTGGCCGGAATCGTGGCCGGCGCGACCGGCACGCTGGT
>Ga0137409_10006779_pt1 | contig 11830 bp, 12 predicted proteins | sample CZODoug1_16funga_FD_122059 | JGI IMG/M metagenome (GOLD analysis project Ga0137409, IMG submission 122059) | Vadose zone soil fungal communities from Angelo Coast Range Reserve, California, USA - CZODoug1_16fungal (Hybrid Assembly) | ecosystem: Environmental > Terrestrial > Soil > Vadose zone... | reverse complement strand
TTCCTGATCCTGCGGTGGAACGTGCCGTTCTACTTCGGCGGCACCTCGCTCCTCATCATCGTCGTCGTGACCATGGACTTCATGTCGCAGGTGCAGGCGTACATCATGACGCACCAGTACGAGAGCTTGCTCAAAAAGGGAGGGTTCGGGGGAGGGGGATTCCCGACGACCCGGTGAAGGTCTGGGAACAAGGGGGCGCGACGCTTCAACATCCCCGTTTAAGAGGGAAGGGAAAAAGTAGCGAATATGGCGAAAGAAGACGTGATCCAGATGCAGGGCGAGATCGTGGAAACCCTGCCCAACGCAACTTTCCGGGTGAAGCTGGAAAACGGACACGTAATCCTGGGTCACATCTCCGGCAAGATGCGCATGCATTACATACGGATTCTCCCCGGAGACAAGGTGACGGTCGAGCTGACCCCCTACGACCTGACTCGCGGACGCATCATATTCCGCGCGAAGTGAACCGATCGAAAGGAAGCACGCATGAAAGTACTTGCCTCGGTGAAAAAGATCTGCCGCAACTGTAAAATCGTGCGCCGCAAAGGGGTGGTGCGCGTCATTTGCAAGGAGCCCCGCCACAAACAGAGGCAGGGGTAGCAAATCGGTAGTTAACGAACGGATTTCACGCTATAATTTCGGGTTTCCCTTTCGGCGAATAAACGGAGCACGGTATGGCCCGCATCGCGGGAGTCAACATTGCGAACCACCAGCATGCCGAGATCGCGCTGCAGGCGATCTTTGGCATCGGGCGCTCGCGCGCGCAGGCGATCTGCGCCGCAGCCAAGATCAATAAGCATTCTAAAATCAAAGACTTGTCGGAGTCCGACATGGAGCACCTGCGTGAGCAGGTCGCAAGATTCACCGTCGAAGGTGACCTGCGCCGCGAGGTGTCGATGAACATCAAGCGGCTCATGGACCTCGGCTGCTATCGGGGCACCCGTCACCGCAAGGGACTGCCGGTTCGCGGCCAGCGTACCCGCACCAACGCGCGCACCCGGAAGGGTCCGCGCAAGGCCGCTGTCAAGATTACCGCCGCCGCCCCGAAGGCCGGCTGAGAGCTACCGAGGAACACCGTACATGGCAAAGCCACCTGCCGCACCGACCGCCGCAGCACGCGTTCGCAAGAAGGTGAAGAAAAACGTCGCGGAGGGCATCGCCCACATCCACGCCTCGTTCAACAACACCATCGTCACCATTACCGATCGACAAGGCAATGCCCTGGCGTGGGCGACCTCGGGGGCCGCGGGCTTCAAGGGCTCGAGGAAATCGACGCCGTTCGCCGCCCAGGTTGCGGCCGAGCAGGCCGGCCGCGCGGCACAGGAGTGCGGCGTGAAGAATCTCGAGGTGCGCATCAAAGGCCCCGGCCCCGGGCGGGAATCCGCCGTTCGCGCCCTCAATGCGCTGGGTCTCAAGATCAGCAGCATCGCGGACGTGACGCCCGTGCCCCACAACGGTTGCAGGCCGCCGAAAAAGCGGCGCATATAGAGGAATACGCATGGCCCGAGATCTGGATGCCAAGTGCCGGCAGTGCCGCCGCGAGGGGGAGAAGCTCTTCCTCAAGGGCGAAAAGTGTTTCACGGACAAATGCGCGATCGAACGCCGCAGCTATGCGCCTGGGCAGCACGGCCAGAAAAGCGGCGGCCGCATGTCCGATTTCGGCAAGCAGCTGCGCGAGAAGCAGAAGCTGCGCCGCATATACGGGCTGCTCGAGCGCCAGTTCCGCAAGACCTATGCGGAGGCCTCGCGCAGCAAGGGCGTGACGGGCGAGCGCCTGCTGCAGCTGCTGGAGTCGCGTCTGGATACCGTGTCGTACCGCATGGGGTTCGGTGCGAGCCGCACCGAGGCGCGCCAGATCGTGCGGCATAACGCCATCCTCGTAAACGGCAAGCGCGTCAACATGCCTTCCTACCAGGTGCGGCCGGGCGACACCGTCGAAGTCGTGGCGAAAGCGAAGGAGCAACTTCGCATCAAAGGCGCGGTCGCTGCCGCCGAAACTCGCGGCTTCCCGGAATGGATCGAGGTCAATGCCAAGGAAATGAAGGGCAGGTTCAAAGCGCTCCCGGCGCGTTCGGATCTGCCTTCGACGATCAACGAAAGCCTGGTGGTCGAGCTGTATTCGAAATAACGCTGCACTCGAAGTATCCGGCGCAAGCTAATTCGTATCGAGGGTCTTACATGCAAACCAGTGGATTTCTGAAACCGCGCATCATCGACGTGCAGGGCATCGCCCCCAACCACGCCAAAGTCGTGATGGAGCCGTTCGAGCGCGGGTATGGCCATACGCTCGGCAATGCCCTGCGCCGCGTCCTGCTTTCGTCTATGCCCGGATTCGCCGCGACCGAAGTGCAAATCGCGGGAGTGCTTCACGAATATTCGACGATCGAGGGCGTCCAGGAGGACGTCGTCGATATCCTGCTCAACTTGAAGGGCGTGGTGCTCAAGCTCCACAACCGAGAGGACGCGCTGCTCAATCTGAAGAAAAAGGGCGAAGGCCCGGTGACTGCAGGGGACATCGAGGCCACTCACGACGTCGAGATCATCAACCCCGAACATGTGATCGCGCACCTCTCCCCCGGCGGCAAGCTCGAGATGCAGATCAAGGTCGAGAACGGCCGCGGATACATCCCCGGGAATCTTCGCGTCGTTCCCGAAGAATCCAAGGGCATCGGCAAGATCATACTGGACGCCTCCTTCTCCCCCGTCAGACGCGTGTCCTATTCGGTCGAATCGGCCCGCGTCGAGCAACGTACCGATTTGGACAAGCTCATCATCGACATCGAGACGAACGGCGTGATCGAACCGGAGGAGGCGATCCGGTACGCCGCCAGGATCCTGGTCGATCAGCTCTCCGTTTTCGCGGCGCTCGAAGGCACGGCTCCGGCGATCGAGGAAAAGAAGGCCCCGCAAGTCGATCCCATCCTGCTGCGGCCCGTCGACGATCTCGAGCTCACGGTGCGTTCGGCAAACTGCCTGAAGGCGGAAAACATCTATTACATCGGCGACCTGATCCAGCGCACCGAGACCGAGCTTCTCAAGACGCCCAATCTCGGTCGCAAGTCGCTCAACGAGATCAAGGAAGTGCTCGCTTCGCGCGGACTGACGCTCGGCATGAAACTCGAGAACTGGCCGCCTGCCGGGCTGGAAACCGCGCGGACCGCCTGAATCGGGGCAAAGGAACCATGCGCCACCGCCACGGACTCAGGAAGCTCAACCGGACCAGCAGCCATCGCCTGGCGATGCTGCGAAACATGACCGTCTCGCTTTTGATGCACGAGGTCATCCGGACTACTCTCCCCAAGGCAAAGGAGCTGCGCCGCGTGGTCGAACCCATGATCACGCTCGGCAAGCACGCCACGCTTGCCAACCGGCGCCTCGCCTTCAACCGCCTGCGTGACCGCGGTATCGTGACGAAGCTCTTTGCCGAGCTCGGGCCGCGCTATGCCAAGCGCAACGGCGGGTATTTGCGGATCCTGAAGTACGGTTTTAGGAAGGGAGACAACGCTCCCATGGCTCTGGTGGAGTTGCTGGATCGGCCCGAGCCGAAGGACGAACCCAAGTCGGCGGAGGCCAAAGAGTAGTCGTTCCGCCTGACCAAAAGAAAAGGCCGGATCGCTCCGGCCTTTTTTGCTTCTGGTACAGTGCGAAATCAGGCGGCAAGCGCCAGTGTGGGACGGAGCGACGTGTTGAGCTTGTCCCTTTGGTCTCCTCTTCCGCACTGATCATTGGCCGAGACGGAGCAATACGCGGCCTTTTTTTCGGTGGCGGCAACCGAGCAGTAGGCTGACTTTGCAATTGCGACGGAACAGTAGGCAGCTTTCTTGCCGGTGACAGCGACTGAGCAATAGGCCGGCTTCGCGACGGAGCAGTAAGCGGCCTTCTCGGCAGTAACTGCGACCGAGCAGTAAGCCGGCTTCGCGACGGAACAGTAGGCAGCTTTCTTGCCGGTGACAGCGACTGAGCAATAGGCCGGCTTCGCGACGGAGCAGTAAGCGGCCTTCTCGGCAGTAACTGCGACCGAGCAGTAAGCCGGCTTCGCGACGGAGCAATAGGCGGCTCGGGAGGCGACTGCATCGCCAAATTCCTTCTCGTATAGACGGTTCGTGGTCTTCCCCGCTTCCGCGAGGTTCGCTGCGTCTTCCTCTCCACGCATCCCGAAGTAGGGGAAGTGGTGCAGGAAGTAGCCGAACACGTTCTGGCAGTCTTCGGCGTACTTCATGGTGTCGAGGATGTGGCCGTGCCAGAACTTGTCGACGTCCTTGCTCGGCGCGATCGTTTCGTCCGGATACTTTACGGACAGCGTCAGAAACCGCTTGTATTCGATCGCCATCTGATCCACGTATTCACGCGACCAGCCTTGCCCTTCCTCGGCATCCATCAACTTGAACTTGATGGGATCCAGATCGAGCGCCTGGATCGCGGCAATGACTTGCTCCCTGGGTCTTGCGGTTATTTGTGTGTGCACTTTTCTTACCTCCGTAGCACTGCATGAATAAAACGGGACGGAGTCGGCGATGGCGCCAGGCCAGCTCGAATCTTTCCCGCCGTTCAACAACCTTTGAATTCGATTTGGGAGAGTGGTTTTCATGGTCTTTGGTTCTCGTGGCGGCCTCAACAGGCGCTCTCATCATCGGTCGGGCTGCAGCCCATCGTAATTGGGCTAATCCCTAAGATCACGCTCGAAAACCCCTAGGAATCCCCTAAGGCAATCCCTGTAAGGTTTACCCGACATGGTCTCCTACTGGGGCACGGAGCAAGCCGAGGGGACAGGGTGCTAAAGCTTGGTCGCGGCCGGTCACAAACGGATCCTGGCGCCGGGGAACGGGGTCGGCTGTGGCACCAGGCAGGCTCAGGCTCTCTTCCGCGGGTCTACGACGGTCAAATTCTGTTTCGGAGAATGGCCTTTCAGTAAGGCCGTCACCTCCCCCGCGGGCAGCGGCTTGCTGAATAAGTAGCCTTGCATCTCATCGCAGTCGTTGCTGCGCAGGAAATCCTGCTGTTCCACCGTCTCGACGCCTTCGGCGACAACTTTCAGCCGCAGGCTGTGCCCGAGCGCGATCACGCCCTTGGTGATCGCCATGTCGTCTGCCTCAGTAGGGATGTCCTTGATGAAGGAGCGATCGATCTTGACGCAGTCGATCGGGAACCGCTTCAAATAGGCCAGCGAGGAATAGCCGGTGCCGAAGTCGTCGATCGAGAGGGTGATCCCCATCGCCTTCAGCTTGTGCAGCGTCTCGGTCGCGTGCTCCGGGTTCGTCATCACCAGGCTTTCGGTGATTTCAAGTTCCAGGGATTCAGGGGTCAGGCCGCTTTGGGCAATGGTCTTGGCGATGTCGCTCAGCAGGGTCTTTTGCGCGAACTGACGTGCGGAGAGATTCACCGCGACCCGCAGCGGGGGAATGCCCTGGTCGCGCCACCGTTTGTTTTGCTCGCAGGCGGCCTTGAGGACCCATTCTCCAATTTGCACGATGAGACCGGTTTCCTCGGCAAGCGGGATGAACTGCGCCGGCGAGACCATGCCCCAATCGGGATGCTGCCAGCGCACCAGCGCTTCCACGCCCGAGATCGCGCCGGTGCGCAGATCGAGCTTGGGCTGGTAGTGAAGCAGGAACTCGTTGCGCTCCACCGCGCGGCGCAGGCTCGATTCCATCGCCAGGCGTTCGAACGTGTGCTTGTTCATCTGCGCCGAGTAGAACTGGTAGTTGTTTCGTCCCTGGTCCTTGGCGCGGTACATCGCGATGTCGGCGTTCTTGAGCAGCGTTTCCGCGTCCTTCCCGTCGTCGGGGAAGGTGCTGATGCCGATGCTTGCGGACATGAGGAACTCCTGTCCGTCCACGAAGAACGGCCTGGACAGGCTGGCGAGGACCTTTTGGGCGACCGCGATCGCGTCCTTCGGCGCCGTGAAGTTTTCGATCATGACGACGAACTCGTCTCCTCCGAGACGAGCGACGGTGTCGCTCTCGCGCAGGCATTCGGCGAGCCGCTTGGCGCTGTCCTGAAGCAGGCGGTCCCCGGCGCCGTGCCCGAGGGAGTCGTTCACGACCTTGAAGCGGTCCATATCGATGAACATCACGGCGATGCCGCGGCTGTAGCGAGTGCTCTGGTGCAGGGCATGGCGCAGCCGCTCGTTGAATAGGGAGCGGTTGGGCAGATCGGTCAGGGAGTCGTGGGTGGCGATGAAACGCAGCTGATCCTCGGCAAGCTTGCGCTGAAAGGACTGCCCGATCTGCGCGCTGAGGGATTTCAGCAGCTGTATGAGGGCCTCGTCCGGCTGAACGGCCTCCGCGCTGAAAAGCTCGACAACCCCGAAGATTCTGCCCGCAGCCACGATGGGAAGTGCGAGCGCGCCGCGCAGCCCGGCTTGCAGCGCCGCGGCGGTCCGGCTGAAGCCTTGCTCCGAGCTTACGTCCGTGAGGACGAGCGGTTCGTGTCCCGCCCACGCGCGGCCGGGGAGATCAACGCCGCTGGGGACGGACATTTTCCTCGTAAGAGCGAGGAACTCCGCAATCGCGGGCGCGTTTTCCCCCCAGCTCGCGTTGGATTGGAGAAGCGCCCCGTCCTTGTCGAGGCTCCAGTGCGAGCCGCATTCGAAGCTGAGCCCGGTGCACATGGCTTCGATGATTCCGGGCATGACTTCATTGGGATCGGTGGCTCCTGCGACAAGTTGCGTCACCCCGTGCTCGACCGTCAGGCGCAGTACCGCGAGCTTGCGGTCGTTGATGTCCCTGATCGTGCCGTTGAGAAGCACCTTTGGGCCTTGCTGCGACCTGCGGACTATCGTGTGCACCCAGCGGGCACCGCTCTTTGTGACGATGCGATGCTCTATATCGCAGTCCTGCCCCGCCTTGACGGCCTGCTGAAGCGCCTGCTCGAGTACTTTGCGGTCCCTGGGGTGAATATTGCCCAGGAAGTCCTCGTATCGCCGCGCGGTCGAAGTCGCCGCGTGGCCGAAAATGCGATTCATCTCCGCCGACCAGCTCATCTCGCCCGTCTCGGAATCGAGCGACCAATTTCCGAGGTGTGCTATGCGTTGTGCCCGGCCGAGGCTCGCCTCGCTCTCGCGCAGGTCCTTGGTGATCACCTGGGCCATTTCTACTGCGCGGCGCCGAGAGGATGTGAGCGAGTGAAGAGCGAAGAAGAGCAGCAAGCTTGAAATCAGCCCTGCGGCAAGGGTCAGCCAGGGAAGCAGTGCGTCGGTACGATCCACAATCGCGCTTTGGTTCGCGCTGAAATGGATTTCCCAGACCCGGCCGGCTACCTCGATTGGCAGCTTGGAAGTGAAAAGCGCCGCCGAATCGCCGGCCACAGGCGCCGCCGGCGCGGCTTCGAGGAGATCGTTGCTGTCGAATAGCAACCGGTCAGGATGAGCGGCACCCGGGGACGGTTTTTCTTGAAGCAGGCCCGCGTCGTAAAGCCTGAAGCGAAAGTGCTGCAACGTGTCCTCGCTCAACACCCCTTTCATGAGTTCCTTGACGCGGAATCCGGCTCCGATTGAGCCGGCATAGGATGCGCGGCGTTGCTCGACGGTACCGACTAGCTGGCCGAGCCTGTATACGGGCAGGCGCATCGAGATGCCGACGTGGCGATTGGGCCCTTGAACCAGGACCAAGCGACCGGAAGACATCAATTCTCCGTTGTCCCGTGCGCGCTCCAACGCGTCGGGGCGGAATGGCGGCGCGCCGATGTCCAGGCCGAACGAGAAGTCGTTCCCCGCCATCGGCTCGAGGTAAGTGAGCACGTAATACACAGGCCGATCGCCCGTGGGTTTGATCGAGAAGCTCGGATAACCGCTCGGGTCGAGGCTGGTGTCGCGCCTAACGCGTGCTTCAAATTCCCGCTTCTTGTTTGACGGAACATATTCCGCGTAGTTGATGATCTGAAAACCGGGGTACCGCCTCTCCAGTTCCAGCCCGGTAACGTAGTGGTGGAACTGGGCTCGAGAAACGAATTCGGAAGTGCGGAATAGGGCGCCAAGCCCGTAAATGACGTCCGTGTATGAGCGGACCCGCTGCTCGATGACGTGCTTCGCGTCGCTCGCCTGGCGCTCGAAGCGCAGTTGTGCCTCGCCCCCGACGTTGTCCTGGATGACGAAGTGCAGCAGTATGGAAAGCGAAATTCCGATTCCCAGGACAATGAACGGGAAGAAAGCCTTGCCGCGCTGCGTTCGCGCCCGTTTCTCTTGGCTCACTGTTGTTCTCCCATCGCGTCCTCGTCCTTTAGAGAGGCGGCCTTCCGCGCCGACATTGCTACTCGGGGCTCTTCTTGAGCAGGTGGTGGCGAGCCTCTTGGGTTGGCAATATGAACTTTCTCGCCGACGCGAGCTCTGTCGGATTCACCTCTCCGCCGGAGGCCTTCGAAACCAGGGTGGTCAAGGACTGCACTCCCCACCTCAAAGTACCCTCGAATGTCTCCGGGGAGAAGATCAGGTCTCCGGCGGTGCTTTGACCCGAAACAAGGCTGATGAACGCGTCCGTGTCAGTGCCGCCTTTGCGATCGAGGAGTTTTCGCGCCTGCCAGAAGTAGGACTCGTGATCGGCGTGGAGCTCGTAGAACGAAACCAGGAAGCGGTAGAACGCCATGTACTCTCTTCGATACCTCGCTTCGTAGTCGGCCGCCGAGTCCTCGTAAGTCTGTGTCTTCTTGAGCACGCCGTCGATGGCGGAGGCCGCGAGATAAGCCGAAAACGTCGCCAGGTGAACTCCCGAGGAGAACACCGGATCGATGAAGCAAGCCGCGTCCCCTACCAAGAAGGTGCCGTTGTGGGAAAACTGCGAATGAATGTAGCTGTAGTCGACGTCGGTGCGGAATTGGTTGTACGGCGCTCTCTCGCAGGGCTTCGCGGTCGAGAGGAAGTCCTTGATCATCGGCGCGAATTCGATCATTCGATTGAAAAATTCCCGCTCTCCCAAACCTTTCATCTCGTTGTACTTTTCCCGGCCCAGGACGAGACCGACGGAGGTGAGCTCCTGGGTGAGAGGGATGTACCAGAACCAACCATGCTGGAACGCGACGCACAGGATATTGCCCCAGCGATCGCCGGGCATGCGTTTCCCGCCTTCGAAGTAGTTGTAGAGCGCGACGTTCTTGAAGAATGGATCGTAGTGGCGCTCGCCGAATCGGGTACGCAGCAGCGAGTTCCGGCCTCCGGCATCGACGATGAACCGGGTCCGGACGGTGGTTTTCTCGCCATTGGCAAGACGAACCCGGACCGACTTCACCTCGGCATCGAGATCGTCGATCGCCTCAAAGGCGCACTCCTCGTGAACTTCGGCCCCAAGAGCTCTCGCATGGTCGAGCAGCAGCTTGTCGAAAATCATCCGCTCGACCTGAAAGGAGTGGAGGAAGGTCGGGTGATCGCCGAACGTCGCGTCCGCTTCACTCGTCCGGTAGAAATTGAACGTCCACGGCTTGTCTTCCTTGCCCCATAGGAACGTGCCCCCGTATTTCTTCGTGAACCCGTGCTTCTCGATCAGATCCATTGCCCCGAGCTTGTTGAGAATCCCCATTGTCGTGGCGGGAAGCAGCGATTCGCCGATCCGATGCCGTGGAAACCGTTCCTTTTCGAAGAGGACCACCTTCCAGCCGAAGCGCGCGAGGAAGCCAGCCGCGCACGAACCCCCGGGACCACCGCCTATCACCACCGCATCGTATTCAGTCTGCGCCGTGCTCATCTTTCGCCGCCCTTCCTTGGTCGAACCTTGTTGCATTATGATCCGCCATACGAAGCTCCTGAAGCATTGCGTGATTTCCTAAATTCGACGTCGAAATACCCTGGAAGACTCTAAGGGGGCCCCTGAGGGGTTTACCCCATCGGGTTTACCCGCCGATCCATGACAGAGAGAATCCACGCATGGACCCCCTGAAGATCTGGACCATCGGCCACGGTACGCGCCCCGTGGAAGAGCTGGCCTCCATGCTCGGGGGCGCCGGCGTCCGGTTGCTGATCGACGTGCGCGCGTACCCCGGCTCGCGCCGCCATCCGCAGTTCAATCGAGATGCGCTCGAGAATTTGCTCGCCGGGCACGGCATTGCGTATCAATGGGAAGGCGGGGCGCTGGGCGGCTTTCGCAAGCCGCGTCCGAATTCGCGCAACACGGGACTGCGGAACGAATCGTTTCGTGGCTACGCGGACCACATGGAGTCCGGGGAGTTCGCCGCCGCGGCCGGACGGCTGATCCGGGAGGCGCGCGAGAAGCGGCTCGCCTTGATGTGCGCCGAGCGGCATCCCTCCCGATGCCATCGCCGGCTGATCTCGGACTGGCTCGCGTCGCGCGAGATCGAAGTCGAACACTTGATCGACGCGGGGAGCAGCGAGCCGCATGCCTTGACCAAGGGGGCCGTGGTCGAGGCCGGCTTACTCATCTACCCGGGGGCTGCCGAGCCGGGCCTCGATACCGGGTAGGCGCGCGGCGTCGACTCCGGACGCGCGTCGCTCAGCGGATCAGGATCGCCCGGTAGTCGTTGACGTTGGTCCGAGTCGGTCCCGTTACGACAAGATCTTCGAGCCGCGAGAAAAACCAGTACGCGTCATTGTCGGCGAGCAGTTTCCTGGCGTCGAGCCCGAGACGAGTGCCGCGCACAAGCGACTCGGGCAAGAGTACCGCGCCCGCATTGTCTTCCGAGCCGTCGATACCGTCCGTGTCGCCGGCGATGGCGTAGACGTTCGGGATGCCCGCGAGCTCTACTCCGAGGGACAGGAGGAATTCGGTGCAGCGGCCGCCGCGCCCTTTGCCGCGCACGGTGACCGTGCATTCGCCTCCGGAAATCAGCGCGACCGGCGGCTTCATCGGGTCACCATATCTTGCGACCTGGCGCGCGAGCGCCGCGTACACTTTCGCCACCTCGGATGCCTCGCCGGTCACGCTGTCGCCGAGGTTCATGGTTGGAATCCGCTGCAGATGGAAAAACTCCTGCGCCGCGCGTAGCGCATGCCGCGCCGTGGCGATAACGCGGTTTTCGACGCGCGAAAATGTTTCGTCCCCGGGTTTGGGTGTTTCCGGAATCTCGCCGCGCGCGCCCCGCTCCAGGTGTCCCATGACTGCAGGAGCGGCATCGACACCGTGACGACGAAGAACTTCGAGCGCGTCGCCGTACGTCGTCGGGTCCGGCGCACACGGACCCGAGGCGATGTGGGTGGGGTCGTCGCCCGTAACGTCGGAAATGATCAGTGCGAGCACGGGTGCTTTGCTTGCAGCGGCGAGCCGGCCCCCTTGAATCGCGGAAAGGTGTTTTCGCACGGTGTTGATGTCCTGAATCGGAGCGCCGCTGCGAAGCAGTTCCCTCGTCGTTGCCTTCAGCGCTTCCATGCCGACGGCCTCTACAGGAAGGCCCAGCAGCGCCGAGCCGCCGCCGGATATAAGGGCGAGCAGAAGATCGTTCGGCGCAAGGCTCCTCACTTGTCGCAGAATTTCCTTCGCGGCGGACTCCCCGGTCTCGTCCGGAACAGGGTGTCCGGCTTCGATAATCCTGATGCGGCGTGTCGGTAGCCCGTGTTTGTAGCGCGTGACGACGAGGCCCTCGAGCGCCGCATCCCGGGGCCAATGCTGCTCCACCGCGACGGCCATCGAGGCGGCCGCCTTGCCCGCGCCGATCACGAGCGTTCTGCCCGACGGCGGATGGGGGAGGTGACTCGGAAGGATCCTGAGCGGATCGGCAGCGGCGATCGCGGCCTGAAAGCTCAGTGTGAGCAGCTGTTTCGGATCCATGCGTCGACTCTAGCCCAAGTGGGCGGCGGTCCCAGGGTGCTTTACGCGTCCATCATCTCGAGCATCGACTTGAACAAACCGCTTTCCGGGTCGCTGACCTGGTCGAGCACCGTGAAATGATTTTT
>Ga0137409_10006778_pt1 | contig 11831 bp, 10 predicted proteins | sample CZODoug1_16funga_FD_122059 | JGI IMG/M metagenome (GOLD analysis project Ga0137409, IMG submission 122059) | Vadose zone soil fungal communities from Angelo Coast Range Reserve, California, USA - CZODoug1_16fungal (Hybrid Assembly) | ecosystem: Environmental > Terrestrial > Soil > Vadose zone... | reverse complement strand
ACCAGGGCAGGATTCATGTTGTCGAGCAAAATGACATCCGGCCCGTACGTGAATACGGACCGCAATTCCTCCAGATTTGTCACTTCGATTTCGATCCAAGCGGCTCGGCCCTTGGCGGTTTGCGCCGCTGCCAGCGCGGCGGAAACGCCTCCGGCCAGGCGAATATGATTTTCCTTGATCAAGACGGCCTCGCCCAGGTCCTTGCGGTGATTGCGGCCGCCACCGGCGCGGACCGCGTACTTTTCGAGCGCGCGAAGCCCTGGCGTGGTCTTGCGCGTATCCAGAATTTCGGCGCCCGTGCCCGCAACCGCCCGCACGAAGCGCTGGGTGAGCGTGGCGACGCCGCTCAAGCGTTGTAACAGATTCAACGCCACGCGTTCGCCTGTGAGCAGAGCGCGTGCCGAGGCTTTTACGCGCGCCGGGATTTGTCCCGGCTTGAGTTCTTCGCCGTCGTGGCGACCGATTTCCGCTTCCGTTGTGGTGTCCAGAATGCGGAAAACCTCGACGAACAGATCGATCCCAGCCAAGATGAGCGGCGCCTTGGCGATCACTTCGCCGCGCGCGGGTTGCGTCGAGGAAATGACGGTTTCCGTGGTGATATCGCCGTCGCCGAGGTCTTCAGCAAGACACGATCGCAACAAGTTGTGGCACGCGGACACGTCAAGTGGGGGAGACATGGGGAGAAAGTGCGTCGATTCTCTAGCTCATTTCCAGCATCCGGACGATTGGCCGCAAAGCGCGCACGCGCAATTCTTCTTCCAGAATGATTTCCGGCTTGCGGTCCCTCATACAGAGATAAAGTTTCTCCATGGTGTTGAGCTTCATGTGCGGACATTCACTGCAAGCGCATCCACCCTCGCCCGGCGCGGAAATAAAAGTCTTGTCCGGGCAGGCCATTTCCATCTGGTGAAGGATGCCGCTTTCCGTCGCGACAATGAATTCGGCCGCGGGGCTCGTTTTCGCGTAGGTCAGGATCCCGGTCGTTGAGCCCACGTAATCCGCGTGCCGCAGCACAGCTTCGGTGCACTCCGGGTGAGCCAAAACAGCCGCGTGCGGGTGGCGCTCTTTCACCTGCACAAGACTTCGCTCGGAAAACATTTCGTGGACGATGCAACTGCCCTGCCAGAGCCGCAATTCCCGGCCTGTTTTTTTCATCAGATAGCGCCCCAGATGCTGGTCCGGCGCGAAAAGGATGGGCCGCTCGGGCGGGATTTGACGGATAATTTTCTCCGCGTTACTTGATGTACAGATGATGTCGCTCAGCGCTTTGACCCCGGCGCTGCAATTGATGTAGCTGATCACCAGATGATCGGGATAGCGCTCGCAAAACTGCTGGAATAGATCGGCCGGGCACCCATCGGCCAGCGAGCAGCCTGCGTTCAGGTCCGGGAGCAGAACCGGCTTGTTGGGATTCAGAATCTTGGCCGTTTCGGCCATGAACAGCACGCCAGCGAAGACGATCACATCCGCCGAGGTCGCCGCAGCCCGCTGGGAGAGCTGCAGGCTGTCGCCCACAAAATCCGCCAGGTCCTGAATCTCCGAATCCTGGTAATAGTGCGCCAAGATAACGGCATTCATCTCCCGCTTGAGCCGCGCAATCTCCTGTTCGAGATCGAGGTGCGCCAGGGAGGCCAAATTCTCGGTTTGTGCCGCTGCAATCATGTAGTCGCCGCATATCCATCTGCGAGTTGACCGTTTCTAATTATAGCCGCCGCGCCTTGTGTATACAAACCACATCATGTCAACAGAACTTTTTGCCACGGCTGCGCGCGTCGGCTAGAATGGCGACTCTGCCATGAATGTCCAACAAGAGTTGCGAGCTGGTGACCGAGCCACGATGACCGAGATCCAGTTTCACAATACATTGACGGACCGGAGGGAACCGTTTGTGCCGCTGGTCAGGGGCGAGGTGCGCGCCTATACGTGCGGGCCCACGGTCTACGATTTCGCGCACATCGGAAACTTTCGCACATTTGTGTTTCAGGATGTTTTGCGGCGCTACTTGAAATCGAGGGGCTATCGTGTGATTCAGGTGATGAATCTGACGGATGTGGACGACCGCATCATCCAAAAGTCCGCGGCCGCGGGCGTAAGTATCCGCGAGTATACCGAAAAATACATTCAGGCCTATCTCGACGACCGCCAGGCGCTGAACCTCGAGCCTCCCGAGTACATCGCCCGGGCTACCGAACATATTGACGACATGGTGGAGCTAATCCAGCGGCTCACTGCGAAGGGATTCACCTACGCCACTGAGGGCTCGATCTATTTCCGCATTTCAAAATTTCCGGAGTATGGGAAGCTCTCAAAAATTGATGTGGCTGGCATGCAAACCGGCGCGCGCGTGGATATGGACCGCTACGACAAGGACAACGCGCGCGATTTCGCGTTGTGGAAGGCGCCCAAGCCTGGCGAACATTTCTGGGAGACACCGATCGGGCCGGGACGTCCCGGCTGGCACATCGAATGCTCCGCAATGGCCATGAAGTATCTGGGCGAAACGATGGACATCCACAGCGGTGGCGTCGACCTGACGTTTCCTCATCATGAAAACGAAATTGCCGAGTCCGAAGCGGCCACCGGAAAGCCGTTCGCGCGCTTCTGGCTGCATGCCGAGCATCTACTGGTCGATCAAGAGAAGATGTCGAAGTCGATGGGGAACTTCGCGACCTTGCGAGAATTGTTCGCTCACGGCCACAAGCCGTCTTCCGTGCGATTCCTCCTGGCCTCGGTGCCGTATCGTCGCCAATTGAATTTCGCGCCCGAGAGTTTGCAGGGAGCGGCCAGCTCGGTCGAGCGCCTGCGGACGTTTGCAGCGCGCATACGATCAGGAAAATTTCCGGAAGGCACGTCGCCTGAGAGGGCGAGTCGCGCTGCAAAGGCGCTGGAAGAATTCGACCGTGGACTTGCGGACGATCTGAATACCGCGCAGGCGCTCGCGGCTATATTCGATTTGGTGCGCGACGTCAATACGGCCATGGATCGGGGGGAATTTCGCCAGGGGGATGCCGCCCCCGTTCTCGCGGCGCTCGAATCATTCGAGGCCATTTTTGCCGTGCTTCGCGATGACGATGCTGAAAAACTCAGCGCCCTTGGCCTCGCTCCGGATTCCCCTCCCCTTAAAGACGCTGAAATCGAAGCGCTGGTAGCCGAGCGGCAAGCCGCGCGCAAGCGGCGCGATTTCGCCGCCTCGGACCGCATCCGCGATCAACTCGCCGAGCGAGGAGTCATTCTTGAAGATTCGCGCGACGGCGGAGTCCGCTGGAAACGCAAGTGAAATCGCGAAGTTCCCACCTGGTTACCCTGCGCCCTTCACGTTTCTTGGATCGAACGCGGTTGTTCGCGTAAACTACTTTCAAGTTCCTTCTCTCCCGATGGGCATGTGCATGTGCCGGGAAAAGGGAGGTTCCTGCCCGGCGCTGCCCCGGGCAGGGACCAAAGCAGCTGCGTTGGAGGACCCCGTGAAGCACGCAATGATTGGAACCACAAATGAAATGAAGCTCCCAAATCTCATCACGCCACTCCCCGGCCCGAACGCGAAAAAGATCATCGCGCGGGACACGCAAGTCATTTCTCCTTCCTACACGCGCGGCTACCCGATGGTGGCGAAATCCGGGCGCGGAGCGATGGTGGAGGACGTCGACGGCAACACGTTTCTGGATTTCGCCGCGGGCATTGCCGTGGTCTCCACGGGACACTGTCATCCGCGCGTCGTCGAAGCGATTCAAAAGCAGGCTGCCGAGCTGATTCATATTTCCGGCACCGATTTTTATTTGCCGAACATGGTGGAGTTGGCGGAGCGCCTCGCGGGCGTGGCTCCCGGGAAGGAGCCCAAGAAAGTGTTCTTTGGCAACTCCGGCACCGAAGCAATCGAGGCGGCCATCAAACTGGCGCGCTACCATACGCGGCGTGACAAAATCATCGCGTTTTACGGATGCTTCCACGGGCGAACGCTCGGATCGCTTTCGCTTACTGCGTCGAAGGCCGTCCAACGAAAAGGCTTCGGCGCCCTGCTGTCCGGAGTTTTTCATATCCCGTACCCGAATTCCTATCGCTGCCCCTATGGCAATCCCTCCCCCTGCAATTGCGTGGAGTCGGCCACAATCCTGGAGCGTGAGATATTCAAACGCATCGTCGATCCGGAGGAAGTTGCCGCAGTTTTTGTCGAGCCGATCCAGGGAGAAGGCGGGTACGTGCCCGCGCCTAAGGAGTTTCTCCTGGAGTTGCAGCGAATTTGCCGCAAGCATGGAATCCTGCTCGTTTCCGACGAAGTCCAGAGCGGCATGGGACGGACCGGGAAGTGGTGGGCGGGTGATCATTCGGGCATCGAGCCGGACATCCTGTGCGTTGCGAAAGGGATTGCTTCGGGGATGCCGCTTTCGGCGATGATTGCACGCGCAAGCCTTATGGACTGGAAGCCCGGCGCGCACGCTACCACGTTCGGCGGCAATCCCGTGTGCGTCGCGGCGGCACTCGCTACGGTGGACCTGCTGGAGACCGAGTACATCGAAAACGCCAGGCGCATCGGCGAATTTCTCATGGGCCGCATGGCGGACTGGCCGTCGAAGCACAAGATCGTCGGCGACGTGCGCGGGAAAGGGCTGATGATCGGCGTCGAGATCGTCCGGGATCAGAAGACGAAGGAGCGCGCGCACGATTTCCGCGAGTCGATCGTGGACCGCGCGTTCGAGAAAGGCCTCCTATTGTTGGGCGCGGGAGAAAATACGATCCGTATCGCGCCGCCATTGATGATTGATGAAGAACAGGCGGATTTCGCCGCGCGAACACTCGAAGAATGCATCCGCGAGGTTCAGAAGTCTGCTTGATGTTATGAATTGAATTAGTCGTCAAGAAGGAAGACGCCGTGCCGATTTTTGCTCGAGCAATGTTTGGCTTGGTGAACTGGGCCGCACGAAAAGGCCTCTCGGATTCGGCCGCGCCGCCTTCACGAGAAGCAGCAAAGCAGAGGGCGCGGCGCACGGGAGTTCGCGGCGAAACGTATGCGTATTGGTATCTGCGGCGCCACGGATACGTGATGATTGCGCGAAATTTTACATATCGCGGGATGAAGGGAGAAATCGATTTGGTGGGATACGACGGTGCGACGGTCGCCTTTGTCGAGGTGAAGACGAGGACGGCGGCAGGAGGCGAGTTTGGCTCCCCCGAGGAAGCGGTCACCCACGAGAAACAGCGTCACCTTTCGCGCATCGCCCGGCAGTTCCTCCGCGAATATCGCGCCGGAAGAGCCCCATTTCGATTCGACGTCCTGGCGATTGAGGCGCCTCCTGGAAAGCATCCCGTGGTTCGCCTGCACAAAGGCGCCTTTGCTCCTTGATTGGAACCCCAAGTGCTCTTCTAGAGTTGGCGATCTCGCAGGCAATAGTGGAATAAACCCCATTTTTCTAGTACTGTCCGACTTCTGTTAGGTTAAGAATGGCTTTCGGACTAGGAGGAATCGTTGCCAGAGTTAAGGAAGGACCCCATCACCGGACGATGGGTGATCATTTCAACCGACCGGGCCAAACGGCCCACGGATTTCCTGCGTGAGAGCGTGGAGATTAAGGGTGTCGGAATCTGCCCGTTTTGTTATGGCAACGAATCGAAGACGCCCCCTGAGATTCTACAGTACGGCCGCAATGGCGGCTGCGCGAATACACCGGGTTGGCAAGTGCGCGTGGTCCCGAACAAATTTCCCGCGTTGGGGATTGAGGGCGATCTCGACCGGGAAGGCGAAGGTCTGTTTGACCGGATGAACGGTGTTGGCGCTCACGAAGTCATTATTGAAACTCCCGACCACCGCAGCACTCTCGCGACGATGGCGGAAAAGCAGATCGAGGACGTCCTGTGGGCATTCCGGGACCGCATGCTCGACCTGAAAAACGATAAGCGCTTCCGGTACGTCCTGATTTTCAAGAATCATGGCGAGGCGGCCGGGGCATCGCTCGAGCACCCCCATTCACAGCTGATCGCATTGCCCATCGTTCCCAAACGCGTGCGCGAGGAAGTGGACAGCTCCCGGCACTACTATTACGACAAAGAGCGTTGCATCTTCTGCGACATGATCCGCCAGGAATTGGATTCTGGAGTGCGTGTGATCGCCGAAACACAAATGTTCGTTACGCTCGCCCCTTACGCGCCGCGGTTTCCGTTCGAGATGTGGATTCTCCCGAAACAGCACAGTTCCTCCTTTGAAAGTAACCAGGCCGCGTTGTATGCGGGGCTCGCCAAAGTTTTGAAGGACGATCTGGCGCGGCTGGATGCGGTCCTCGACCGGCCGGCGTACAACCTGATGATTCATACGTCGCCGATAAGTGAAGAAGTTAACGAGCACTACCACTGGCACATCGAAATTATCCCGAAGCTGACCAAGGTGGCTGGATTCGAGTGGGGCACCGGCTTTTATATCTGTCCGACGTCTCCGGAAGAGTCCGCGCGGTTCATTCGTGAAGCCCAGGTTGTCCCCTCGCCGTCGCGATAACGATGCGCGCGTCATTACCCTGCACTGTTTCGCTGCCAGATGAATCTGTTGTGTTGGAGTCGCACGAATTCACCTGCCACGGGGCCAACTGACAATTCGATGGCGGTTTCGTTATACTTCCTGCATCTGGCGCGGTACCCAAGAGGCCTAAGGGAGAGGTCTGCAAAACCTCCATCCGTCGGTTCAAATCCGACCCGCGCCTCCACCCCGCCTCCCCAGGGGCTACGGAGGGCGGACCGACATCACACGATCAATCGAAATCCACAGGGCGCCGAAGCCTTGACGAAGTCGGCCCACCCGCGCCTCCAAAATTGTGGCCGCTTTTCTCCTTGTTAACTGCTTTCCTTTTCCAGGTGGCGACTTCTCTGCCCATCTCTGGATGCGGATCCTGAAGTCCGCAATCAGTACTTTCTCGCTCCAAGCAGTTAGCGATAGCGCAGCTTCAAAATCAGGATGACGAGCGTAAACACAAGTGTTACCGCATTTGCGAGCAAGATCGGCCAGTTGTGCAGAAGCAATCCGTAGGCCAGCCAAAGCGCGATGCCAATGGTGAAGACGGCTTGTGTGAGGAGGGAGATTCCCTGGGTCTGCTTCTCGCGAATGATCTTCACCGCCTGCGGCACCCAGCAGAGCGTGGTGCATGCGGCAGCGAGACTCCCGATGAATTCGACCCTGTCCATCATGACCCACACGGACCAATCCTAGTGATGCTGCCCCGATCGATCAGATACTGTTTTCGCCGGAACCGCAACCGCCAAATCCTGTTCCGGGAGGAATCCGCCTCTGGAGGATTTCCAGTTCCACCGTCGAATCAGATGGCGAACGGGGTGGCGTACCATGTCACGAAGCACAGCACCGACGGTCGATCCTTCCAACCTGCTCGCAGTGAATCCTTCTTCGTGAGGCATTGGGCCGGTACGTGGAAGGAGTGGAGACGACGCAGGGGCGGACAGGCCGTTTTCCATGGCGTGTGCTTTCACCTCACACCATTGAGCCATAGTCATTGACCTGAAATATAAAGACCGTGTAAAACTTTATTAAGGTTGCTCTGACATGTGCCTACGCGCGACAACTCGCTATTGGGAGGAAAGTCTGAGCCATTTCCCTGCTAGGAAAACTTTCGGAGCGTTTTGCGCCCTTGGGCTGCTGAGTGTTTTTGCGGGCGGCTTAGCCACTGCGCAAGAGCAAATCCCGCAGGACATTCAGGCGGCCCTACAGAACACCACGGAACTGATGCGAGCCCCTCTGCACGTGGACGCGCAGTTTGACTACACCATGACAGCCCGCGTGCGCCTTCTTCTATTCTGGGTGGGAAAGGACGACGTTGGTGGCGGATACATTCGTCGCGGCACATTGCCTCGAGATCCGGCCTCAGACGTGATCGAACTGCTCATCGGCTCCGATCCAGCCAAGGCTCCCAGGGCCATCAATCGATGGGGCGCGGCTTCCGAAATCGTCCACAAAACTACAGGTTCCAGCCATGGCGCGGAATCGAGCGCATTCTTCGGCTTTATGAAGGTGTCCAACGGCGCCTCCGCCGCGGAAATGGAAAAGGAACTGGCGCGTGAAAAACGAGGCGGATCATTCTTGTTTTCCGCAATTGTGAACCAGGGTGAGCGAAATTTCGATTTCGCGAAGGTCGTGCCTTTCTCGAGCGACACGGATTTTACCATCCACCAGTTTGACCAGGCCAAGTCGATGGTTTTCGATCGCTTGCTCGGGTCGGAGGGACGTCTCAAGGAAATAACCCCAAGCCAGGTTTTCGCCTGTGGCCGCCGCGAGGGTTTTCTCGAATCTGTCGCCGAATTGGTGGATTACTCCATGGAGGGCCGTGAACCGCCCTCTTCTGTCTGCTATTTCTATAACGGCGTGCAGCATCAATTAACGCTTGCGCAGGTTACGCCGGTACCCAGCGAAACTGTCCGTCTTACCTTGCGGGACGAGCCTCATGAATATGTTCGGACCTATCATGACCTCATCCTGGCACGATTTGAGAACTTCAATCAAACTACCAAACAGAGAACAGCCTTCGAGCTGCTTTTGGGTGCGACGGGAAATCTCCGCGGCGTGCCGGTGCAGATCCGATATCAGCCCAATTGGTGGTTTCAGGCGGTTTTGAATTTAATGACCCCCGAATCGCCCAGGGAGGCTCAGAAACGGTAGTTGGAAAATGCCTCCACTTCTCCCGCCAAGCCCTTGCGGCGGTCCAAACACCAGTGTGTCCCCCTCCCGCTTTTTTCCGAAGCGATAGACTTGACAAGTTATTGGGTGATGGATTACTAGAGACTGGCAAGAAGCCAAAGTATTGGCAATTCGGGAAGCGTCGCGAGACAGTGCCGGCAGAAGTGTGGGTACGGGCAACCCTCGACACCTCTTGCGGGAAACGCTTCAAATCGATATGGGAGGAACTCTGATGATGAATCCGACAAGATTCTCCGGGAATCTCTTCCTGTTTTTCTTCTTGGCTGTTGCCGCGGTGTTGGCGGGCCAGACGAAGCCCTCGCCCAATACAAACCAGCGGGCAAATCTTTTTAAGGAAGTGCTCGATCACAAGAGTCAGATTCAATGGAGGCCTGCGCCGCCGCCTGGAATTCCCAATGACGTGTGCGAAATGTTCAAGGTTTGCGAGAACAAAGGGGCGCCGAAGATTGCTACTCTGCCTCGCGCCGCTGAGGGAGGCCAGCCGGTGGGAAGAGGCCTGCTCCTGAGCGGGACGAAGGATCCAAAGAACCCCGAGGCCGTAATTCTCGAGCACCAGACCGTGTCGGAGCTATATTTCTTTCTCGTTTCGCCCGATGGGAGCCTTCAAAAAGCCGCGTATCTACAGCAGGGAAGTACATCGTGGATCCCTATCGCTACTTCGCTCGCGCGGCCCGTTTTCGAGAAGGATATGAATGAGTGGCACGATTGGGTCATAAAACAGAGTACGGCGGCCAAGTAATGCGGCAGGCGCGAGGGTCTTATTTAGACTCGGCGTTCTTGTAATCAGCAATGTTAATTCAAGCTAGTCTAGCTGGCCGCTGAACGTACATGTCCGAAAGTGGGACGCGCGCGAATCAATCCGGTGCGCCGGATGCCAATTTGGGACAGTGCAATAGGGCGAGACCCTCCATGAGTTCTTCCTCATCTTCTAATTAACTGAAAATAGAAAACCTAAGCGCCAATTGCTGCTCGGCGTTTGGCGAACCCTGTGCATTGGAATCTAAGGCGACGGAGGGTGGCTCTCGAGACGCAACACCATTGGATCAAAGCCCCTCGTTTCTTGGACGCACGAACCTCGGATCGAGAACCGCCGCAATCAGTGAAGCCGAAAAGTCTTCGAGCAAGCACCTTCCAATCGTAGCGATGACCGCGAACGCCATGAGGGGTGATCGGGAACGCTACCTCAGCGGAGGAATGGATGGCTATATCTCGAAACCGATCAATTCACGTCCCCTCTTCACGGAAATGGAAGGTGTCTGGCAGGTATCAAAAGGAGGGCGGCAATGACAGAAAATCCTTCACCGCATGCCGAACAACTGGACCGGGCCTTGCTCTTGGAACGCGTGGAAGGAGACCAGGAGTTGCTGGCCGAAGTGATCCAGTTGTTTCTGGCGGATGCGCCGCGCTTACTCGACGCCATGCGGAATGCGCTTCTGCAGGGTGACATGATTTTGTTGGAGCGTTCCGCACATTCCATGAAAGGTGCGGCGGGCAATATGTCAGCGCTGTTTACGGTGAACGCCGCCCTACAATTGGAACAAAGCGCGAAAAAAGGAGACCAGGAATTATCAAGAACCTGCCTTGCGGCCCTCGAAGGCGCAGTCGAACGCTTGATTCCAGTTCTTGCGGGTCTGTGCCAGGAGGTCTCGAAATGAAGATTCTGATTGCCGATGACGAGGCGGTCTCTCGCCGGATGCTGCAAGGTCTCCTGACGAAGTGGGGCTATGAGGTCGTTTCGGTGGAGGATGGCAAAGCCGCCTGGGAGCAGCTCAATATATCGGACGCGCCCCGCATTGCATTGCTTGATTGGATGATGCCTGGTCAGAACGGCGTCGATGTCTGCCGGAAAATGCGGGCGCACCGGCCCGAACCTTATACCTACATTCTTTTGCTCACAGCGAAAGATGCCAAAGAGAGCGTGGTGGAGGGTCTGGAATCCGGCGCGGATGACTACCTGACCAAGCCGTTTCACCCCCAGGAATTGAAGGCGAGACTTCGGGTTGGGCTTCGGTTGCTCAATCTTGAAGACACCCTTGTGGAGGCCCGCGAAGCGATGCGGTTCAAAGCGACGCACGATGCATTAACCGGAGTCTGGAATCGCGGCACGATTCTGGAAACGCTGGATCGCGAGATCACCCGATCCCGGCGGGAGGGCGCCTCGTTGGCCGTACTCATTGGGGACCTGGACCATTTCAAGTCAGTGAACGACACCTACGGGCATCTGACGGGAGACGATGTATTACGGGAAGCGACAAGAAGGATGCAGGCTTGTGTCCGTCCATATGACGCAATCGGCCGCTATGGTGGAGAAGAGTTCCTGGTTCTACTGCCTGGTTGCGATGGCCCTGCATCGGCGGGTAAGGCAGAGCAACTCCGCGCCAAAATCGAGCAAAAGCCCATGGAGACGCCCTCTGGGCCGTTACGGATCACGATCAGTCTCGGAGGAGTCGCCACTGCAAATTGGCCGGACGACAACGCGAATCAAGTCCTGCAGATGATTGACGCCGCACTCTATCGCGCCAAGGAGGAAGGCCGGAACCGCGTGGTCATGGCCGGCGCGGCTGAGCATGAGGAAGTGCGCCGACCATCTCTTGAATTCTCGTCACCTGGGCCGGAGAAAAAATAACAACGCACAACCCGCACGAGATGGCCGTCATGTTGCGTCAGTTATTTCAGTGTGGATCAGTTTTACGACGGGCTCCAAGTCGCCGACGCGGCACTCGCATGCCAAGGCAGCACGGCGAGCGGGAAGCTAGCCCGCCTAGGCGGGGCGGCGCGTAAAACCCGCACCCTCAGTTCGCCGAACTGGCGGCCGCGCGACGCGCGGTCACTCGCGCCTGACGAAATGCCTCGAGCGACCCCGGAGCGGTTCTTTCACGCCAGGCTTCAAAACGATTTGCAAAATTCTCTAGTTGGCGTAAATAGGTTGGGTTCTTCATTGCCTCGCGCTGGGCGGGCACAATGGCCTTTACTTTTTCCCAGGCGATCCAACCCTCCGTCGAATTTTCAAAAAACATTTCATCATCAATCAGCCCTCGATTCGCCATTCCGGCCGCCATATCCCAATACGATAGGACCATGCGCAAGCTGGCGCTCTCCTCGCTGCCCATCGGGTATTTCGAGGCCACATCTTGCGGCGTGTTGGCCTCAA
>Ga0137409_10006777_pt1 | contig 11832 bp, 6 predicted proteins | sample CZODoug1_16funga_FD_122059 | JGI IMG/M metagenome (GOLD analysis project Ga0137409, IMG submission 122059) | Vadose zone soil fungal communities from Angelo Coast Range Reserve, California, USA - CZODoug1_16fungal (Hybrid Assembly) | ecosystem: Environmental > Terrestrial > Soil > Vadose zone... | reverse complement strand
CGGGGACGACGAGCTGCGCCTGCTCGACCGGAACCTGCGGGAAATCGTCTCGCGGGCCCCGCGCTCCCTCTACCGTGTCTCTGAGCTGCCGGCGGCGACGCTGCTGGAGAGCGACTCGGGTCAGACGATCGACGTCGAGCCCGGACAGCGTGTTTTCGTGGTTCTCGGCTCCAATCGCGCGACGGGCTACGGTTGGACGCTCGATGTTTCGGGCCCGGGCCCGCTGACGAGCCTCGCCGATCCGGTCTACGCGCGAGGCGCCGCGTCTCCGGGAGAGGGCGGGACGGAAATCTGGCTGTTCCGCGCGAGCGGGAAGGGCAAACAGGAGCTCAACTTCCAATATCGCCGTCCTTCGGAGCGGGGCGTGCCCGCAGCGAAGAGCGTGAGCTATACCATCGGCGTGCGCTGAAAGGCTTCTGCGTCATGAATCCACGCCTGGAGCGAATCGTGCGGCACCGCGGCGCGCGCAGGATCGCAATCTGGGCGGGAAGCGTTCTGGCGCTCTACGCGGTTCTGGGCTTCCTCGTCGCGCCGCTGATCGTCCGCGTACAGCTCGAGCGCGCCATGACCGAGCAGCTCGGCCGCCAGGTCAAGGTCGAACGCGTGCGGATCAACCCCTTCGCGCTCTCGGCTGCGATCGTGGGCTTCGATCTCAAGGAGCGCGACGGCAGCGCCAGCGCGCTGGCCTTCGATGAGCTCTACGTGGACTTCACGCTGTCGTCGCTGTTCCGGTTCGCCCCGGTCATCGAGGGCCTCCGGCTCGCCGGGCTCCACGTCCGGGCCGTGCGGCTCGAGGACAAGTCGTACAGCTTCCAGGACATTATCGACAGGTTCGCGAGCCGGCCGCCCGCGCCCCCGGGCCCGCCTCCGCGCTTCGCGGTCTACAACATCTTGTTGACCGACGGCAGCATCGAGTTCGAGGACCGGCCCGAGCACGCAGAGCACGTGGTGAGCGATCTGCAGATCGGCATACCGTTCATCTCGAGCCTGCCGAGTGAAGTCGACATCACCGTCCAGCCTCACCTGACCGCCAAGGTCAGCGGCACGCCGATCGAGCTCCTGGGGGAGACCAAGCCGCTCAAGGACACCCGTGAGACGAAGCTGCGCATCGACATCGACGAGCTGCCGCTGGCGAAGTACTTCGAGTACGTACCGGTTCCGTTGCGCTTCCGGATCCCCGCGGGCAGCCTCAGTACCCGGCTCGAGCTGTCGCTCTCGACGCGGAACGAGCGGCTGAACACGCTCGCGCTCTCCGGCACAGTGGGGGTGAAGAATCTCGTGGCTCAGCGCGCCGAGGGCACGCCGTTGCTCGCGGTCGGGGCGGTCAACGTCGAACTCGGTGGAGTGGACCTCATCAACCGCCGAGCGGTGGTCAAGAGCGTCCGCATCGAATCGCCCAAGATCGACGTCGTCCACCGCAAGAACGGCCAGCTCAACTGGGCCGCTCTCGCTCCCGAGACGCCTGCGGCGCCGCCGGGGGACTCGAAGGAACCGCCGTTTGTATTCAGCATTGCGGAGCTCGCGCTCGCGGGGGGCACGGTCCGGGTGGTCGACGAGGCTCCGGCGAAGCCGTTCCGCTTCGGCCTCGACAACGTCTCCTTGAGCGTCGCAGGCCTCGGCAATGCGCCCGGTGCGAAGGCGGCCGTGCACTTCGGCTGCGACACCAGCGGTAGAGGAAAGCTGGCGATCGACGGGTCGCTGGAGCTTGCGCCGCTGCGGACGGAAGCAAAGATCGAGCTGGCGGCACTTCAACTCGGTGCATTCGCTCCCTACATCGAGGAGGTGCTGCAGGTGGTCGTCAGCAGCGGCGCCCTGTCCACCAAAGGGCAGTTCTCGGCCGAAGCCCGGGACGGCGGTCCGATGCACATCGGGTATCGCGCCGACGCGAGCGTCGTCAACTTCGCCTCCCTCGACAAGGCGACCTCTCAGGAGCTGCTCCGCTGGAAATCGCTCAGCGTCCGCGGCATCGGCTTCGAGCTCGCGCCTCTGAGGGTCGCAGTCGACCAGGTGACTTTGGCCGACTTCTATTCACGCCTGATCGTGAACCCGGACGGCACGCTGAATCTGCAGACGCTGGCGAAGAAGGCGGACGCTCCGGAAGCGGTGCCACCGGCTGCTCAGGCCGACGCCGGGAGCGCGTCGCGCGGGCCGCCGCCGAACGTGCGCATCGGAAGGATCACGCTGAGCGACGGCAGCGTGAACTTCAGCGACCTCTTCGTGAAGCCGAACTACACGATTGCGCTGACCGGCGTCGCGGGGGGCGTGACCGAGATGACCCCCGACAAGCCGGGCGACGTCGATCTGCACGGGCGCATCCACCAGACCGCTCCGCTGGAGATCGCCGGCAGGGTCAATACACTGGCGGCGGACCTTTTCGTCGACGTCAAGGCGAGCGCGCGCGATATCGAGCTTTCGCCGCTGACACCGTACTCGGTGAAGTACGCCGGCTATGGCATCGAAAAGGGAAAGCTTTCGGTGAGGGTTGCGTACCATATTGAAGATCGCAAGCTGGCTGCAGAGAACAACGTCTACCTCGATCAGCTGACCTTCGGCGAAAAAGTGGATAGTCCGAGTGCGACCCATCTGCCGGTGCTGTTCGCCGTCGCGCTGCTCAAGGACAAGAATGGCGTCATCGACGTGGACTTGCCGATCGGAGGGTCACTCGACGACCCGCAGTTCAGCGTCGGCGGCATCATTGTGAAGGTGATCGTCAACCTCATCGAGAAAGCCGTCACGGCTCCTTTCGCACTCCTGGGCTCGCTCGTCGGCGGTGGCGCGGAGCTGTCCTTTGTGGAGTTCGCGCCGGGCTCGGCGGCCCTGAGCGCCGATGAGGAGAAGAAACTCGGGACGCTCGCCAAAGCGCTCGACGACCGGCCGGGTCTCAAGCTCGACGTGAGCGGCCGCATCGATCCGGGGGCCGATCGCGATGGGCTGAAGCAAGCCGCGGTCGAACGCCAGATCAAGGCCGCGAAGCTGAGGGACTCGGGAGGAAAGCCCGCGAACGCGCTTGCGGTCGACGATACGACGGTCGCGCCGGGCGAACACGACAAATATCTGATCGACGCCTATCGGGCGGCGAAGTTCGAGCGACCGCGGAACGCATTGGGCTTGCTCAAAGACTTGCCAACGGCCGAGATGGAACAGCTGATGCTCGCCAACGCCGAAGTCGGCGAGGGCGAGCTGCGCCAGCTCGGCCAGGCGCGCGCGCAAACCGCCAAGGATTGGCTGGTCGGGACCGGCAAGATTACAGCGGACCGCGTCTTCATCGTGTCGCCGAAGATGGGCACCGACGGCATCAAGGATCAGGGCAAGACGACGCGGGCGGACTTTTCGCTCAAGTAACCCGGCCTTGAAACCGCCGTGACGTTCTTCTCCCGGCCCCGCCTGATCCGCGCCGCGCGCTACGCCGCGTACGCCGCCATCGCGCTGGCCGCTCTGGTCATGGCCGCGGCCTTCGTCATCCCCGCATTTCTCGATATGCGGGAGGTCGAAGCGGAACTGCAGGCGAAGCTCTCGGAGGCGGTCCACGGGGAGGTCGCCTGGGAGAAGCTCGAGATCCGGCTGCTGCCTTCGCCGCGCGGCGCCCTCACGCGAGTGCACGCCGAGATCCCGGGGGCGGCGAGCGTGCGCGCGGAGCAAGTCGAAGCGCGCTTGCGGCTGCTGCCGCTGGTGCGCGGGCGCGCCGATATCGCTTCGGTGAGCCTGTCGAATCCCGTGATCGGCATCGAGTTCGCGGCGCCTTCGTCCGGCGAGGACGAACCGAGCGAAGCAGCGCCGGTCGACCCGTTCGAAGCCTACCGCTCCGCGATCGAAGCGGTTCGGCGGTTCGCGCCCGAGGCTGTGCTGGAGGTCGAGAATGCGGACCTCGATGTTCGTGTCGCCGGTCTGCCGCCCATCCGGCTTCGTGGCCTCGAGATGCTCGCCAGGACCGGGGGCAGGGGTCTCGAGATCGAGGCCTCCGCGAAGAGCGAATACTGGAACCGCATGAAGCTGGCGGCGAGCGTCTCGTTTGCCGACCTGTCGGGCGAGGCCAAGGTGGAGGCCGCCGAGATCAGGCCGCAGGGCTGGCTCGACTATTTTCTGGCGGATTCTCCCGTGGGCGTCGCGCTCTCTGCGGCGAACCTTCGCGCGCAGGCACGCAGCGACGGCAGGGAGAAGCTCGAATGCGATTTCAACCTCGACGCCGCATCGGTGGAGATCGTGCGCGCTGCGGCGCGGATGCAGGTTCCGGAGGTCGCGCTGGAAGGCAGGGTCGCTGTGGACAAGCGGCAGATCGCGGTGCTGCTGAAGAGTGCCCAACTCGGCGCGAGCAAGCTCGCGAGCGGAACCGCGCGGTACGCGCTGTCTGACGGTTCGTTCTCGAGTGTCGCGGAATTTGACCTCGATCTCGCGCAGGCGATGGACGGCACGCGGCGCCTGCTCGCCGACGAAGCGGGCGAGGCGCTCGCCGCGATCCAGCCGGTCACGGGCCGCGCGCAAGGCCAAGTGAAATTCGAGATGCCACCCTCGGGATGGAGTGTCTTCGTCGACATCGGAAAATCGGATTCCTCGATCGCAGTGAAAGGCCTGCCTGGACCCACAAGGCTCGCCGGCGCCTCGGTGAGGGTCACGGGCGACTCGGTGAAGGTCGAGCGCGCGGATGTGTCCCTGCTCGACGCGCGCGCGCTCGCTTCGGTGACGATAGGCTACGGCAAGCAGCTGCGGATCGAGGGCGCGGCTTCCGAAGCCAGCGTCGGGGAGAAACTCCTTGCCTGGGTGTTGAAGGAGGCCGGGGCGCCTCCGCATCTCGCGCTGAAGGCCCCGCTTCGCTTCGCCGTGCAGCGCGCGGCCTGGAGCCCCAAGCAGCCGTTGAATCTGGAAGCGAGTGCGTCCCTCGATGCGGGCCCGAGCCTGGGCGTCGACCTGGGCTGGACTCCCGGCAGGCTCGACGTCCGCCGTGCCACGATCAAGGATGCGCGAAGCGACGCTACGATCGCGCTCAGCTTCGGAAAAGGCCGGCTGGAGGGAAAATTCTCCGGCTCGCTGCAGAGCACGAGTATCGGGGCGCTCCTCAAGAGCGCGAGCGTGCCCTCGGGAGGCGGTAGCGGCGACCTGCGCTTCCGCATCGATCTCGAACATCCCGAACGGTTCTCGGTCGCTGGCAAGCTCAAGGGCGAGTCTATGGACCTGTCGTGGCTGCTCGAGAGCCCGGTGACGGTCGAGCGCATCGACTTGGACGCGGACGGAACCAAGCTTCGCATCCGTCAGGCCGCGGTGAGCTGGGCCGGGCAGCGGTTCACTTTGCGCGGCGACCTGGCGCGCGCGCCCGACGGCGCGCCGATCATCGACGCGCAGCTCGAGTCTCCGGGGGTGGTGGTCGACGCGCTGCTGCCCCGGAAGGATACGAAGCAGCCGCCGCCGGCAGGGAAAGCGGAATCGCGGCCCGCTGACGAGGCCCTGTGGACGCAGTGGCCGCTGCCCGTGCGCGGGCGCATCGCGCTGCGCTCGGCATTCATCCAATACGGAGAGCGCAAGGCCGAGCCGGTGGTCGCGGTGCTGGTGCTCGAGGAGCAGAAGGCCTCGCTGGACTTGCAGCAGGTGCGGTTGTGCGGAGTATCGCTCCCGCTGACCGTGGAGGCGACGTCCGTGGGTCTTGCCATCTCCGCGCACATCGCCGCGCAGAAGCAGCAGCTGGAGCAGACCGCGCGCTGCCTGACGGAGCAGGGCCTGCTGATCGCCGGGGAGTTCGATCTGCGCGCGGATCTGCGCACCAGGGGAAGGGTGAGCGAGCTGCTTCCCAACCTCGAGGGTACGATCAGCACCGAGTCGCGCAACGGCAGGGTGATGAAATTCGCGTTGCTCGGCAATATCCTTTCGATGAAAGGCGTGTCCGAGCTGCTCAAGGAAGGCGAGTCCAAGGTCGACAGCACGGGATTCCCCTATCGCAGCCTGTCGGCCAAGGGGCGCTTCCAGAAGGGGAGGTTCATCGTCGACGAGAGCGCTTTCAACAGCTCCGCGGTTGGGCTCGCGGCGACCGGCTGGATTTCCCTGGTCGACTACGACAGCAAACTGTCGGTCTTGGTCGCGCCCTTCGCGCGAGTGGACCGCCTTGCACGCGATATCCCGATCCTCGGTTACATCCTCGGCGGCGCGCTCACCAGCATTCCTGTGGGGGTGTCAGGCGACATCCGCGATCCTCTCGTCGTGCCGTTGGGACCGAGCGCCGTCACCTCGGAGCTCAAGGGGATCTTCGAGCGGACGATCAAGCTGCCGGAGAAGCTCGTCCCGTCGAAAGGTGGCGGCGGCCCGCAGCCCTCCGCTCCGTGAGGCTCGAGCAAGCCAAACCGCTGGATCGAGGTGCCCGGCTTGGGAGCCGGGATCACGCGCTGAAGCTGGCCGCATGGATCGCGTGCTCGGGCAGCTTCGCCGGCGCCGGATAGGCCTGGATGTACTTGATGTTCTCGAACGGAATGATCAGCAGCGCGCCGTCCGCCTGGACGATGAGGTGGCGCGCGGCGAGCGCTTCCTTCAGCTTGATCACCTGCGCGCCTTCGCTCGCCGCCTGCAGCGGAAAGTCGACCTTCATCTGCGAGCCGTCCATGTAGTGGATCGTCATTTCGCGCTTGGTTGTCATTGTCGTCTCCGCGTTAATCGTGAGAGGAAGTCTATCAGCTTGCCTCATGGGGGACGGGCGCATCATCCCGGACCGACGCATGATCGTCGGGCCCCTGAACCACTTCACGCCAGCCTGTTCGTCTTGCAGCCATGCACATCGCGATCGAGCGCCCGGATCAAGCGGAGGTGGCGCGTCTCATCGAAGAGCTGGATGCACATCAGATGCCTCTCTACCCCTTGGAGAGCCACCATGGCGTCGATATCGCCGACCTGTGCCGGCCCTTCAGAATCCAAGCATAATGTTTTGGTTCGGTGTACGAGTCGGGACTCAGAGTGTCACAGAACTCCGCCCTACCGCAATCCGCCGTCGGCGGCAGCTACGCGGGACCGCTCAGCTTCCTGCGCTGTCCTTACACGCGCGACCTCCACGGGGCCGAGCTTGCGGTTCTCGGCATTCCCTACGACCTGGCGACCACCAACCGGCCAGGGGCGCGTTTCGGTCCGCGAGCCCTGCGCGAGCAATCGGTCTTTGTCGGAGAGTATCCGTGGGGAGTCTGGCCTTGGGAGTTCGATTTACGCGAGCGTTTCAGCGTGGTCGACAGCGGGGATGTCGATTTCAACGTCGGCTATCCCCAACGCATGATCGAGGCGGTCGAGCAAGCTGCCGGGCGGATTCTCGACGCCGGCGTTTCCTTGCTCGGGCTGGGAGGTGATCACTTCGTGTCCTACCCGCTGTTGCGGGCGCAGGCCGCTCGACACGGCCCGCTGTCGTTGGTGCACCTGGATGCTCACTCCGACACCTGGGCGTCGGAGGACCATAACCACGGGACCATGTTCTACCACGCGATAAAAGAGGGCATCATCGATGCGGCGCACTCGATCCAAGTCGGGATACGGACGCCGAATCCGGAAACGCATGGCTTGACGATACTCGATGCTCGCGCGCTGCTCGATCAGGGGCCGCGCGCGGCAGCCGAGCGGATACGGTCGGTGGTGGGCGGCAGGCCGGCGTATCTCACGCTGGACATCGACTTTCTGGACCCCGCCTACGCTCCGGGAACGGGGACGCCGGTGATCGGTGGGCCGACCACCTATCAGGCGCGCGAGCTCCTGTTCGCCCTGCGCGGACTGAACGTGGTAGGCGGCGATCAAGTCGAGGTTGCGCCCGCTTACGATTCTCCGGGCCAGATCACGGCCCTTGCCGGAGCCACCCTGGCAACAGACATCCTCTATTTGATTGCTTTGGCGCGCGCCGGGCGGGTCTCCGCTGGATGATCATCCGCCCAGGGCGATGATCGCGCCGACGAGCAGGGTGCCGAGCGCGGCCATCACCAGGCCGCCTAACCAGGGCTTCGCCCCGGCATAGCGGCCGAGCGTCCAGCCGGCGGCGAAGAGCGTGACCAGCGCGACCGCGTTCGAAACGCGCAGCGCAAATGCGGTCGTGTCGAACACGGCGAAGGGAATCACCACCGGAAAGGTCGTCAGCACGACCAGCAGGAACACGCCGAAGGCGCCGAGGAAATCGTCGCGACCCAGCGGCCGGGGCGCGGGTGCGTCGGGTGCGGCGAGCAGGCCCTGGCGGAGGAGCGCGAGCACATCGGGACCGGCGGCGGCGCCGAGGCGGGGCGGCAGCGCGCCGGCGATGAGCTCGTGCGCTGCAGCGGTGTCCTTCGTCGCGCGCAGCCGCGCCAGCAGCTTCACTCCGCGCGAGCGCTCGGTGGCGATGCCGACGAGGTACATCACCGCGTCGGTGAGGCCCCAGGCGAGGTTGCAGCCCAGTGCCTCGGCCATCATCGTACGCACCTCCTCGCGGCCGGCCGTCGCCACGCTGACCGTACCGGTGAACGTCAGGGCCATCAGCAGGCCGAAGACGATCTCCGACGCACGCTCCACGGGGTCCAGTACCCGCGAGCGCGTTTTCGTTCCAGCGGTCACGTCCCGGCGGGGATGAAGTAGAACATCAGCGCGATGATAAGGTAGACGGCGATGAGCTGTACGCCCTTGTACCAGTTCGAGCGCCCGTCCCCCGCTACCAGTGTGCCGATCAGGACTGCCATGAAGAGCGCGCCGATCTCCGCCCGGTTGAAGGAAAGCTCGAGCGGGCGTGGCGCCACGAAGTAGCTCGCCAGCACCAGCAGCGGGGCGACGAAGAGCGCAATCTGGATGGAGCTGCCGAGAGCGATGCCCACGGTGAGATCCATCTTGTTTCGGCGCGCCATCGCGATCGCGGAGCCCGACTCGGCCGCGCCGCCGACGATCGCGAGGAAGACGATGCCGATGAAGACCTGCGACATGCCGAGCGCCGTCCCGGTGGCCTCGGCCGCGCCGACCAGGATCTCGCTCATCCACGCCGCGAGCAGGGAGGCGGCGAGCAAGCCGCCGACGGCGCGGGGCAGGCTCCAGCGCGGACCGGCGTGGGCCTCCTCGCCGCCCGGGTCCCCGGCGAACTCCTCCGGATGAGTCTTGAGCATGAACACCAGGTAGAGCGCGTAGGCCGCGAGCAGCACGACGGCGAGGCCGATGTTGAGCAGAGTTTCCTCACGCACGGTCTCGTCGGGCGCGAACAACCGGCTGAAGGCGCTCGGCACGGTCAGGCTCACGGCAGCGACCAGCATCATCGAGCTGTAGAGCCGCGCGGCGGTGGCGTTATAGGTCTGAGTATGGAAGCGCAGACCGCCGAGGAGGAACGCGACCCCGAGCGCGAGCAGCAGGTTCGCGAGAATCGCGCCGGCGATCGAGGCGCGCACCATGTCGAGCAGTCCCGCGTGCAACGCCACCAGGGCGATGATCAGCTCGGGCGCGTTGCCGAAGGTCGCGTTGAGAAGCCCGCCGACCGCGTCTCCGGTGTAGGTCGCGAGCTGCTCGGTCGAGCGCACTATGAGGCGGGCGATCGGAACGATCGCGAGGGCCGCGGCGAAGAACACCCACGGCGCCGGCGCGCCGGCGTGCTCGGCGGCGACGGACACCGGGACGAGCGCGAACAGCCAGTTGATCGAAGGCTTCACGCCGCCGAGCGCGCTCTTCTCCCTTTGCTCAATCCGGCAGCGCGACCGCGCGGAAGAACGACGCCGCGGCTTCGTCGGGCTCGCCGAACCACTTCGTGTACATGGCGCGAAACTCCGCCGAGCCGTAGCTACGGCTCAAGGCCCGGTCAACGGCGAGGCGCCCATCCTCGTCGCCGCGCCGCAGCGCAATCGCCAGGGGCGCGATTGTGAAGCGGCGATCGAGGACCGTCAGGTCGCCGGCCTTGTCGCTGCGCTTGACGGCGTCGAGCAGCATCGAGCGGTCGGTGAAGAACACGCTTGCCTTGCGATCGAGCACCGCCTGCACGCCTTCAGCGAAAGTCTTCACCGAACCGACCTTCGCCGTCAGCTGGAATTCCTTGAGCCGGTCGGCGAGCAGCTTCTCGGCCGGTGTGCCCGCCACCACCGCGAACGTCTGCTCCTGCAGCAACTGCTGAGTGGGCGTGCCGCGCCACACGGGTCCGGACGGCGTCGGACGCTCGGAGAGGGCCTGAGGCAGCCCGGCGGGCGCGTCCTTGCGCAGCAGTGCGCCGATGCCCCCCTGGAAGATCGGGATGGAGAACGCCATGTCTTTCCGCGCCGACAGCCGGTCCGGCTCGCCGCAGAGCACGTTGACCTTCCCGTCGCGCAGCGCGGCGACGCGGCTCTCGGGCGCAACCACGACCCACGCCAGCTCCTTACCTGCGGCGCCGGCGACCTGCTGGCACAGCTCGACCGCGTAACCCGCGGGCTTGCCCGAGTCGTCGGTGTAGGAGAACGGCCGCGCGTTGGCGTAGTAGCCGAGCGCGAGCTTGCCGGACTTCTTGACGCCCTGCGCGGCGGCGGCCGTCTGCGCCTGAAGCGGCGCGGGCAGCGCTGCCGCCACGAATGCGAGCGCGACTGCGGCGGCCATGGCTCCCGCGGCGCGTGACCGCGGCGGGCGCACTCCGGCGCCGGCGAAGCGCGGCGCGAGGAATCCGTAGACGATGTAGGTCAGCGCGAGCACGATCGTGCCGCCGAGCACCGCGTCCTTGCCGGAGGCGTAGATCGCGTAGGTGGAATAGAGCATCGCGACCACGGTGATCCAGGTATTGCGCCGGTATACCGCCTCGGAAACGCCGGCCGACTTCATCATCACGAACAAGGCCGACAGCGAGATGATGTACGGGATGACGTTGGTCACCACCGCGAGGTTGACGAGCGCGCTGAACTGCTCGGAGAGCGTCGGCGAGATCGTCGACAGCGCCATCACCGTCTGGACGATGCCCATGACGACCATACCGGCCACCGGGGCGCCCAGGCTGTTCTCCTTGGAGAAGATGGCCGGGAACAGGCGGTCGTCGGCCGCGGTCTTGGCGGTACGCCCGATGGTGAACTGCCAGCCGAGCAGAGAGCCGAGGCAGGCGATCACCGCGAGGGCCATGATGATGGAACCGACGGTCGGGCTGAACATCTTGGCGTAGGCGAGCGCGAACGGCCCGGTCGATTTGGCGAGCTCGGCGTTCGGCACGATGCCCTGGATCACGGTCGTCGATAGGATGTAGACGGCCGCGGCGGCCAGGGTACCGAACATGCAGGCGAGCGGCACGTCGCGCTTCGGGTTCTCGACCGCGTCGGAGTTCTGCGCTGCCGACTCCATGCCGAGGAACGCCCACAGCGTCAGCGCGATGCTCGAGCCCATGCCTGCGCCGAGGGTCATGCCTTTCGGGTTCCACGCCTCCATGAAGACGCCGCCGTTGAACCAGAACCAGCCGATGATCGACAAGCCCGCCACCGGGATGATCACGCCCCACACCGTCACCGAGCCGATCTTGCCCGTGACCGATGGACCGCCGAAGTTGGCGACCGTGGTGAGCCAGATCAGAGCGATCACGCTGACGCAGGTCGCGACCGGCGTCGCCGACATGCCGGGGAAGAATCCTGCCAGGTAGCCGACAGCCGAGATCGCGATCGCCACGTTGCCGATGGCGAGCGAGAAAAAGTAGAGCAGGAAGGTGAGGAAGTAGCCCGGCTTGCCGTAGGCGTCCTCCGCGTACGCGGCCATGCCGCCCGGGCGCTGGTTGAAGATGCCGGCCTGGGCGAAGCCGTAGGCGATCGCCATCGAGCCGAGCGCGGTCACGATCCAGGAGAGCAGCGAAATCGCGCCGACCTGCGCCATGTTGGTCGGCAGCATGATGATGCCGGAGCCCATCATGTTGACGGCGACCACCACCGTCAGCTGCATCATCGTCATCTT
>Ga0137409_10006776_pt1 | contig 11837 bp, 11 predicted proteins | sample CZODoug1_16funga_FD_122059 | JGI IMG/M metagenome (GOLD analysis project Ga0137409, IMG submission 122059) | Vadose zone soil fungal communities from Angelo Coast Range Reserve, California, USA - CZODoug1_16fungal (Hybrid Assembly) | ecosystem: Environmental > Terrestrial > Soil > Vadose zone... | reverse complement strand
GCCGCCGCGCGCATGGCGGAGCACGCGGGCTTCGATATGCTGGAGCTCCACATGGCCCATGGCTATCTGCTCGCGAGCTTCATCTCGCCGCTGACGAACGTCCGCACCGACGAGTACGGAGGCTCGCGGAAGAACCGCGCACGCTATCCGCTCGAGGTCTTCGACGCCGTGCGCGCCGTCTGGCCACGGGGCAAGCCCATGTCGGCAAAGATCTCGGCGACCGACTGGGCCGCCGGAGGACTCCCCCCCGATGAGGCGGTGGGCCTGGCGCGACGGCTCCGCGAGCACGGCTGTGACATCGTCACCGTTTCGACCGGCCAGACCGTGCCCGACCAGAAGCCCGTGTACGGCCGGCTCTACCAGACGCCGCTCAGCGATCGGATCCGCTACGAGGCCGGGATCGCGACGATGACGGTGGGCAACATCGCCTCCTACGACGACGTCAACAGCATCCTGGCCGCCGGGCGCGCCGACCTCTGCGTGCTCGCACGCGGCCACCTGTACGATCCCTACTGGACGCGGCACGCCGCGTACGAACAGGGCTGGGATCTTCCGTGGCCGGACCAGTACGTCTCGGTCAAGAGCTTCACCCCGCGGCCTCGCTGAGGTCGCCGCCGCCATCGACGTAGTGCGCGCCGCAGGCCGTCGCGGGGCTGGGGCCCCGCCGGCCGAGGCGCGACTCTAAACCAGGAGAGCGACATGTATCCAGCCGCGTTCGAGTACCACGCGCCCACCAGCGTGAAGGAAGCGCTGGGGCTCCTCGGCAAGCACAAGGACGACGCCAAGCTCCTGGCCGGCGGTCACAGCCTGATCCCGATGATGAAGCTGCGACTGGCGCAGCCCAAGCACCTGATCGATCTCCGGAAGGTTGCCGGGCTCACGGGCATCAAGCAGGACGGTAACTCGCTCGCGTTTGGCGCGATGACGACCCACTGGCAGATCGAGTCCTCGGCGCTCGTGAAGTCGAAGCTGGCGGTGCTCTCTGAGGTCGCCTCGATCATCGGCGACCCGGCGGTGAGGAACCGCGGGACGATCGGCGGCTCGCTCGCCCACGCCGACCCCGCGGCGGACTACCCGGCGGCGATGATCGCTCTCGGCGCCGAGATGGTCTGCGAAGGCGCCAAGGGCCGTCGCACGGTGAAGGTGGACGACTGGTTCAAGGGGCTCATGACGACCGCGGTCGGTGAGGACGAGATCCTCGTCGAGGTGCGGGTGCCGGTCCTGCCGGCGAGCACCGGCGCGGCTTATCTAAAGTTCCCCCATCCGGCCTCGCGCTTCGCGGTGGTGGGCGTGGCCGCCGCGGTCACGCTCGACAGCAAGGGCGTGTGCTCGAAGGCTTCGGTGGGCGTCACCGGGGCCGGCACCAAGGCCGTTCGCGCCAAGGGTGTCGAGGCGGGATGCTCCGGCAAGAAGCTCGACGCTGCGGCGATCGAAGCTGCGGCTTCGAAGGCGGCTGAGGGGGTGGACGTTCAAGCGGACCTTCAGGGGTCGGTGGAGTACAAGTCTCACCTCTGCCGCGTCTTCGCCAAGCGAGCGATCACGGAGGCTGTGAAGCGCGCTGGCGGGTAGGCGGCGGGGGAGCGAGGGAGAGGGGTCGCGCGACCACGCGGCACGCGCTCGCATACCCATTGCGGCTGGGCTCCATCTCCCGCGGATGCGCCCGCTGCCACTCGGAGGGAACGGGTCTCGTCGACCCCTCTCCCTCGCTCCCCCGCCGCCCACCCGGCACCGCTCGAGTCCGCTCGTCGTCGTCGGCTCTTCCCGTGCCCGGCTCGTCGAGTCGCTTGTCTTCCCGGTACGCCGGTTGCGCTTGACCTCTGCGTTGGGCGGCTTCTCTGCAGGCTTCGGTCGGTTTCTTCCGCGGCGTGAGGACGGGGGCGGCTGATGCCGGTGGTGTTCGTGCATGGGGTGCCCGATACGTGGCGGGTGTGGCGGGCGTTGATCGGCCGACTGCATCGTGGTGATGTCGTCACGCTGTCCTTGCCGGGCTTTGGCTGCGAGATTCCGCACGGGTTCGACTGCAGCAAGGAGGCGTACTGCGACTGGCTGATGCGCGAGGTGGACAACGTCGACGGACCCGTCGACCTCGTCGCGCATGACTGGGGCGCCATCCTGGCGCTGCGGGTCGCCTCGCTCGAGCCCACGCTGATACGGACCTGGGCCGTGGGTGGGGCGCCGCTCGATCCCGAGTACGAATGGCACAAGGTGGCGAAGCTCTGGCAGACGCCGGAAGTCGGCGAGCAGGTGATGGAGAAGGTCACGCCGGAGACGCTGGCGCCCGGCCTCGTCGCGGCGGGCGTGCCGGCCGCAGATGCGGCGGAAGCGGCGCGCCACGTCGACGCGACGATGAAGCGGAGCATTCTCGCGCTCTATCGCTCGGGCGTGCGCGTGGGCGCGGAATGGGAGCACGGCCTGGCCCGCGTCGGCGCACGCGGGCTCGTCCTGTGGGGCGCCGACGATCCGTACGCGGCGCCCGTGTTCGGCAGCCGGCTGGCGAGCCGCACCGGCGCGCGGTTCGTCGCGTACGCCGGGTGCGCGCACTGGTGGCAGCTGCAGCGGGCGGACGAGGTGGCCAAGGAGCTCGAGGCGCTGTGGGCGTGAGGGCGTCGGCGTGAGGCGCCCGTGATCGCGGCCGTCGTGCTGGCGGCCGGACTGGCGCGGCGCATGGGCCGGCAGAAGCTCCTGCTCCAGCTCCAGGGCAAGCCGGTCGTGCGCTGGGCCGTCGAGCGGATCATCCCGCACGTCGAGGACGTCGTGGTCGTCACCGGCGCCGACGACGCGGCGATCCGTCAGGCGCTGGCGGATCTGCAAGTCCGCTTCGCCGTGAATCCGCGCCCGCAGGACGGCCAGGGCACCTCGATCGCCGTCGGCGTCGGCGCCCTGAAGCCGTGGACGCGGGCCGCGATGATCGCGCTCGGCGACCAGCCGCGAATCCCCGACGCCGTCGTGCGCGCGCTGCTCGAGGCCTTCCAGCGCGCCGGCAAACCGATCGCCGCGCCGGTCTATCGCGGCGTCCAGGGCACGCCGGTGGTCTTTTCCTCGGAGGTCTTCGCCGAGCTGCGCGCGCTCGGCGGCGACCGCGGCGCGCGCGCGGTGGTGGCCGCGCGTCCCGAGCGCGTCGAGCTCGTCGCCATCGATTCCGCCATGCCGCCCGACGTCGACACGCCGGAAGACTACGCGAAGCTTCATGTACAATAGCTAGCCATGCGCGAAGACATCCGGAAGATCCAGGAGATGATGGAAGCGGCGGAATACGTCACGGACGCGCCGGTCGCGACGTCCGTTCATCTCGCGATGCGGCTGCACAAGCCGCTGCTCATCGAGGGCCCGGCCGGCGTCGGGAAGACCGAAGTCGCCAAGGTGATGGCGCGCATGCTCGGGACGAACCTGATCCGCCTGCAGTGCTACGAAGGGCTCGACGTCTCCACCGCGCTCTACGAGTGGAACTACCAGAAGCAGCTTCTGCACATCAAGCTGGAGGAGGCGGGCCACAACAACCGGGCGATGTCCGACAAGGAGCACGAGATCTTCTCGGAGCCCTTCCTGCTGCGCCGTCCGCTGCTGCAGGCGATCACCCAGGACTCGCAGGCGCCGGTGCTCCTGGTCGACGAGTGCGATCGCACCGACGAAGAATTCGAGGCGTTCATGCTCGAGGTCTTCTCCGACTGGCAGGTGACGATCCCCGAGATCGGCACCATCAAGGCGACGCACCCGCCGCACGTCATCCTGACCTCGAACCGCACGCGCGAGCTGTCGGACGCGCTCCGGCGGCGGTGCCTCTACCTCTGGATCGACTATCCGTCGCCGGACAAGGAGCTGCGGATCATCGGGCGCAAGGTGCCGGGGATCAACCAGCGGCTCGCCCGCGAGATCGCGAAGTTCATGGAGACGCTGCGCCAGGTGCGGCTGGCCAAGGTGCCGGGCGTGGCCGAAACGCTCGACTGGGCCCAGGCGCTCGCGTCGCTCCACGCCGACCACATCGACGAGATGCTCGTGGCCGAGACGCTCGGCTGCGTGCTGAAGGATGTCGACGACATGAGGCGCTTCCGCGCCGAGGTGGCGAAGGCGGGGCTCGCCACGTTCCTGCCCGCGGCGAGCTAGGCCGTGCCGCGCGACCTGGCGGCCGCGGTCGCGCGCTTCGCGGCGCTGCTCAGACGATCCGGGCTGCCGGTGACGCTGGTCGAGGTCACCGACGCGGTCCGCGCGCTCGACCATCTCGACCTCGGCGACCGGCACGAGCTCTACCTCGGTCTCCGCGCCATCTTCGTCACGCGACCCGAAGAGGTACCCCCGTTCGATCGGTGCTTCGATGCCTTCTGGCGCATCGCGCCCGACGGGGACGACTCGTCCGGGTTCATTCCGGCGCCGGCGATCGAGGACCCGGGCGCCGGCGTGGTCAAGTCCGACCAGAAGCGCGAGGCGCTGGCCCTCGACTCGTGGGGCGAGGAGGAAGCGACCGAGTCGGGTGACCCCCTCAGCGTGCCCCTGGCCTCCGAGGCGGAGGCCCTCGTGCACCAGGATTTCTCCACCTTCGGCGCCGACCAGCTCGACGATCTCCTGAAGCTGACCGTGAAGATCGCGCGCCGCCTCGCGCATCGCATGAGCCGCCGGCGTCGCCCCGTGAAGCGGAAAGGGCGGGTCGATCTGCGCCGCACCCTCCGCGCGAACCTCACGCGGGGCGACCTGATCGAGCTTCGGTTCCGCGAGCGGAAGCGCAAGAAGGTCCGGCTCGTCCTGCTCTGCGACGTCTCGGGCTCGATGGATCTATACAGCCGCTTTCTGCTCCAGTTCCTGTTCGCCTTGCAGAACGTCTTCGGCCGGGTCGAGACGTTCATCTTCTCGACGCGCCTGACGCGGGTCAGCGAATATCTCCGCGGGCGCTCATACCGGCAGGTGCTTCGGCGGCTCACCGACGTGCGCGACTGGTCGGGCGGGACCCGCATCGGCGAGTCGCTCGCCCAGTTCAACCGCGAATGGCCGCACCTGGTGGACCGGCGCACGATCGTGATCGTCCTCTCCGATGGGTGGGACACGGGCGAGCCCGACGTGCTGGCCACCGAGCTCATGCGGATCAAGCGTCGCGCCGCGCGCGTCATCTGGCTCAACCCGCTCCTCGGCAATCCCTCGTACGAGCCCCTCACGCGCGGCATGGCCGCGGCTCTTCCGCTGATCGACGACTTCGCCGCCGGCCACAACCTCGCCGCCCTCCGCGATCTCGCCGGCAAGCTTCACATCTAGCCGGCGCTTCCGGCGCCGGTCCCGCACAGGGGACAGGGATGCGTCCCGGCCGAGGTCGGCGTATCATGAGGAGCCATGGCGGAACTCTTCGATCAGATTGACGAACTTCGGCGGTCCCGGGGCAAAGTCGCGGTCGCCACGCTGGTCAACACGCGGGGCACGACGCCGCGAAAAGAAGGCGCGAAGATGCTCGTGGGCGAGGGCGGCGCCGTGCTCGGCTCCGTCACGATCGGCGGATGCGTCGACGCGCAGGTGATCGAGCAAACCGAGAACGTGCTGACCACCATGAAGCCCCAGCTCCTCGAGCTGAACCTCGGCGACGAGGAGGCGTGGGAGATCGGTCTCACGTGCGGCGGCACCATCGAGGTATTCGTCGAGCCGCTGACGGCCGACCTGCTGGAGCGCGTGCGCGCGCACAACAATCGGGGCGGGCGGGCGGCCATCGTCACCCGGCTCGACGGGCCGGTCGGCGCGAAGCTGCTCGTGCTGGACGACGGCTCGGCGACGGGCACGCTGGGTGACGCCTCCCTGGACGCCACGTTCACGCGCGAGGCGCGCGCGGCCATGACGGAAGGGACTTCGCGCACGCTCTTTCTCGAGAACACGCGCGCCTTCGTCGAGGTCTTCGCGCCGGCGTCCTTGCTGCTCGTGGTCGGCGCCAGCCACGTCTCGATGCCGATGACCGAGCTCGCCAGGGTGCTCGGCTACCGCTCGGTCGTGATCGACGGGCGGCCGCGGTTCGCGACCCGCGAGCGATTCCCGGCGGTCGACGAGCTCCGCATCGGAATCCCGTCCGAGCTGGTCGGCGAGTATCCGCTCGTCCCGTCGACCGCGCTCGTGCTGATGGCCCACGACTACAAGTACGATCTGCCGGTGCTGCACAAAGCACTCGCCACCGAGGTCGGCTACATCGGCATGCTGGGCTCCGCGCGCCGCGGCGCCGCCATCTTGAAGCTCCTCGTCGAGGAAGGTGAGAACGAGGCCTCGCTCAAGCGCATCCGCGTGCCGATCGGTCTGGACATCGGCGCCAAGTCGGCGCCCGAGATCGCCCTGGCGGTCATGGCCGAGATCCAGGCGGCTCGCGGAGGAGGTACCGGCCAGCCGATGAGTAGCAAGCTGCGGAGCCAGGCCGCGCCTGGATCAGGCCACCCTCGGTCCGAGCCGGGCTCACGGCCCCCGCTACAATGAAGGCAATCGCGCAGCGGCGCGAGGCGGCCACCGTCGAGGGGCTGGTCGACAAGGTGCTCTGCCACGACGTGCGCGACGGGGCGGGGAAGATCGCGGTCGAGAAGGGCGCCCGGCTGACACCGGCCAGCGCGAAGGTCCTGCTCGAGACGCCCTGGGAAGAGATTCACCTGCTGGCCGTCGAGCCCTCCGACCTGCACGAGGAGGAAGCCGGCAAGCGGCTGGCCGCCGTGGTCGTCGGCGACGGCGTGGAAGTGAAGGGCTACACCGGAGGGCAGTGGACGCTTGCCGCGGCGCGGCGGGGCCTCCTGCGGGTGCGCCGCCAGGCGCTGGCCGACGTCAACGCGCTGGAAGGCATCTCGGTCTTCACGCTCTTCGAATCGCAGCCCGTCGAGCCGGGCGAGACGATCGGCAAGTGCAAGGTCACGCCGCTCGTCATCCCCGCCGAGACGCTCGCCGCCGTCGAGAAGACCGCCCGCGCGGCGCACGGGCTCGTCGCCGTGCACGGCTTCAAGCCGACGACGATCGGCGTGGTGGCGCAGGAGCGCCTCGACGCCAAGCAGCGCGCGCGCTTCGAGGCGGCCCTGACGCAGAAGATCGCGTGGTTCGGCGGGCGCCTCTTGCCAATCCAGTACGCGGGCGGCTCGCCGCGCGTCGTGGCCGACACGCTCACCGCGCTCCGGCGCGACGGCGCCGAGGTGCTGATCGTGGCCGGCGCCAGCGCGCTCGATCCGCTCGATCCGGTCTTCGGCGGGCTCACTCTGCTGGGGGCCCGCATGGAGCGGCACGGCGTTCCGGCCCATCCCGGCAGCCTGCTGTGGCTCGCGATCTGGGACGGAAAGGCCGTGCTCGGGATGCCGACCTGCGGCATGTTCTCGCAGGCCACGACGTTCGACCTGGCGCTGCCCCAGATTCTCGCCGGCGAGCACATGGACAACCGCGCGCTGGCCGAGCTGGGCCACGGCGGACTCCTGTCGCGTGACATGGCCTATCGTTTCCCGCCGTACAAGACGAACGCGGCCCGGGGCGAGCTCGAGTGAGCGCTGCGGCGCACGGCATCTACAGCGACGTCATCCGCGAGCGGTGGCGCAAGCCGCGGCATCGCGGCGAGGTGCCCGGCGCCAACGCCGTCGCGGAGGACGTCAACCCGCTCTGCGGCGATCGCGTGCGCATGATGCTGACGGTCGCTCCCGACGGGCGCATCGAGGCGGCCGGGTTCATCGGCGACTCGTGCGCCATCTGCACGGCGTCGGCCGACGTCGTCGCCGACCTGGTCGCGGGCCGGTCGCGGGCGGACGCCGCGGCTCTCGAGGTTGCCGACGTGCTCAACGTGCTCCAGTCGGAGATCCGCCCCACGCGGATGCGCTGCGTGACCCTGCCGGTGTCCGTGCTGGGTCAGGCGCTCAACGGCAGCAAGCGCGCATGAGGCTCGACGAGGAGACCCGCCCGGACTTCCCGATCCTCCAGCGGATCGTCAACGGCCATCCGCTCGTCTATCTCGACTCGGGCGCATCGAGCCAGAAGCCCCGCTCCGTGATCGAGGCGATGAACCGCTACTACGAGCGGAGCCACGCCAACGTCCACCGGTCGATCCACACCCTGGGCGAGGAGGCGACCGAGCTCTACGAGCTGGCGCGCGACTCCGTCCAGCGCTTCATCGGCGCGGCGAGCCGGGAGGAAGTCGTCTTCACCCGGGGCACCACCGACGGTCTCGGTCTCATCGCGGAGACCATCGGGCGGACCCTCGCGAAGGACGACGAGATCCTCGTCACGGAGCTGGAGCACCACTCGAACCTCATCCCCTGGCAGCTCGTGGCCCGCGACCGCGGTGCCCATCTCAAGGCCGTCCCGGTTCTCGCCGACGGCACACTGGACATGGCGGCGCTCGATCGCCTGATCACGCGCCGGACGCGCGTGGTCGCCTTCGCCCACGTCTCCAACGTGCTCGGGACGATCACGCCGGTCGCCGAGATCGTCCGGCGGGCCCGGGCGGTCGACGCGATCAGCGTCGTCGACGGGGCTCAGGCGGCGCCTCACCTGAGGCTCGACATGTCCTCACTGGGATGTGACTTTTACGTGTTCTCGGCCCACAAGATGCTCGGGCCCACCGGGATCGGCGTCATGTACGGCCGGCGAGCGGTGCTCGATACTCTGGAGCCCGGGCGCGGCGGCAGCGAGATGATCAAGGAGGTCTGGATCGATCGCGCCCAGTGGAACGACCTTCCCTGGCGCTTCGAGCCGGGCACGCCACCGATCGCCGAGGCGGTGGGGCTTACCGCGGCGATCGAATATCTGGAGAAGGTCGGCATGGAACGAGTCGGCGAGCACGAGCAGGCGCTCACCCGCCAGACGCTCGAGGGCTTCGCTCGAACTGCAGGGGTCACGGTCTACGGCCCGCCGGTGTCCGTCGACCGCGGGGCCGTGGTCGCGTTCGCTGTCGAAGGGCTCCACCCGCACGACGTCGCCGCGCTGCTCGACGCCGAGGGCATCGCCGTCCGGGCCGGGCATCATTGCGCGATGCCGCTGATGCGCCGACTCGGCGTCGTCGGCACCTCGCGCGCGACCTTCTCGGTGTTCAACTCGCCGGACGAGGTGTCGCTGCTCCTGGCGGCAGTCGCCGGGCTGCGTTCGGCGCTGTAGGAGGGCCGAGGTGAGCACGTCGGGTCCCCGGGACGCATTCGTCTCCCCGCGATTCGGGCAGGTGGCGACGTTGATGCTTCTGCCCGTCGTGGCGTCGGCCAAGGGGCTGGACGTCGCGCTGCTCGGCATTCCCTACGACGGCGGAACGTCGTACCGCACGGGCGCCCGCTTCGGTCCCAGGGCCGTGCGCGAGCAGTCATCGCTGATCCGCCCGTGGAACCCCGTCCTCAAGGTTCACCCCTTCGAGCGGCTGCGCGTCGCCGACTGCGGTGACGTGGACGTGGTGCCGATCTCGATCGAGCGGACGCTGGCCGCCATCCAGGAGCGGGTCGGTGAGGTCATGGCCGACGGCGCGATGCCCGTCTGCGTGGGCGGCGACCACTCCGTGACGCTCGGGATCCTGCGCGCGGTCGCGCGCCGGCACGGCCCCGTTGGCCTCGTGCACTTCGACGCCCACCCCGACACCTGGGACGAGTACTTCGGCTCGAAGTTCTTCCACGGAACGCCGTTCCGCCGCGCCGTGGAAGAGGGGCTCGTCGAGCCCAAGCGCATGATCCAGGTGGGGATCCGCGGGCCGCTCTACGGCGACGAGGACTTCGCGTTCCACGAGCAGCACGGGATCGAGGTCGTCCGCATCGAAGCGGTGAAGGAGCAGGGCACCGCCTGGGTGACGGAACGCTTGAACCGCCTGCGCGGCGGCCCGGTCTATCTTTCGTTCGACATCGACGCGGTCGATCCGGCGTTCGCCCCCGCGACCGGCACGCCCGAGGTGGGCGGGCTCACGTCCTACGAGGCGCTCGTGCTGGTGCGGGCGCTCGCCGGCCTGAACATCGTCGGCGCCGACGTCGTCGAAGTCTCGCCCCCGTACGACGGCCCGGGGCAGATCACCGCGCTGCTCGCCGCGAACCTCCTCTTCGAGATCGTGAGCCTCCTGGCGCTTCAGAAATGATCCGACGGGCGGGCTTCGTCGCGCTCGCCGTTCTCCTGGGCTTCGCCGGGCTCGCCTCGGCTGCGCCCGCGCCGGTGGCCACGATCGAGCTCGAGGGTGTGATCAGCCCGGTCACGCTGCGCCTCGTCGGCATCGCGATCGACCGCGCCCAGGCCGAGCGCGCCCAGGCGCTGGTCATCCTGCTCGACACGCCCGGGGGGCTCGAGCGCTCGATGCGCGCGATCGTGCAGCGCATGATGAACGCCGAGGTGCCCGTCATCGTGTTCGTCTCGCCCACCGGCGCGCGCGCGGCGTCGGCCGGCGTCTTCATCACCATGGCGGCCCACGTCGCGGCCATGTCGCCCGCCACCAACATCGGCGCGGCGTCGCCCGTGGCGATGGGCGGCACCGCCGACAAGACGATGATGAAGAAGGTCGAGAACGACTCGGCCGCGTTCATTCGCACGGTGGCGCTGGAGCGCGGCCGCAACGCGGAGTGGGCCGAGAAGGCCGTGCGCCAGGCCGTCGCCATCACCGAGCGCGAGGCCCTGAAGCTGAAGGTGATCGACCTGGTGGCCGATTCGCTGCCCGACCTCCTCGACAAGGTCGATGGGCGGACGATCAAGCTGCCGAAGAGCACGGTGACGCTCGCCACCAAGGGCGCTCCGCTCCGGCCGATCGAGATCGGCTTCCGCGACCGGTTCCTGAACGTGATCACCGACCCCAACGTGGCCTACGTGCTCATGATGCTCGGCATGCTCGGCCTCTTCTTCGAGCTGTCGAACCCGGGCGTGATCCTGCCCGGCGTCATCGGCGGCATCTCGCTCATCCTGGCGTTCTTCGCCTTCCAGAGCCTGCCGATCAACTACGCGGGCCTGCTCCTGATCCTGTTCGGCATCGTGCTACTGATCGCCGAGATCAAGATCGTGAGCCACGGCGTCCTGGCGATCGGCGGCATGGTCTCGATGGCGCTCGGCTCGCTGATGCTGTTCGACGCGCCCGAGGTCGGCTTCCGCGTGTCCTGGTGGATCATCGGGTCGACGGTGGCCGCGACAACCGGGATCTTTCTCTTCGTGGTCGCGGCCGGCGTGCGGGCTCTCGGCCGGCCGCCCTCGACCGGCGCCGAAGGCCTCGTGGGCAGGATCGCGACCGTGCGCGAGCGGCTCGGGCCCGAAGGGCAGGTGATGGTCTCGGGTGAGATCTGGCGCGCGGTGGCCGAGGGTGAGCCTCTCGAGCCCGGCGCGCAAGTACGGATCGTCGGGGTGAACGGCCTGACGCTCAGGGTCGCGAAGGCCGAGGCCAAGGGAGGAGTCGCATGATCAACGTGGAGTCTCTGCTGCTCATCGTCGCCGTCATCGTGGCGCTCTTCTTCATCGGCTCCTTCGCGCGGATTCTCCGCGAGTACGAGCGCGCCGTCATCTTCCGCCTGGGCCGCAGCACCAAGGCGATCCTGAACCCCGGCGGGCAGGGCAACGGGCCGGGGCTCGTGCTCCTGGTCCCCCTCATCGACAAGATGGTGAAGGTGAGCCTGCAGACCGTCGCCCTCGACGTCGCGCCGCAAGACGTGATCACGCGCGACAACGTGTCGATCAAGGTGAGCGCCGTCATCTATTTCCGCGTGGTCGACCCGGAGCGAGCGATCGTCGCCGTGCAGGACTACCTGTACGCGACCTCGCAGATCGCGCAGACGACCCTGCGGAGCGTGCTCGGCCAGGTGGAGCTCGACGATCTGCTCTCGGCGCGCGACAAGATCAACCAGCAGCTCCAGCGGATCATCGACGAGCACACCGAGCCCTGGGGCATCAAGGTGGCGACCGTGGAGGTCAAGCAGATCGACCTGCCCCAG
>Ga0137409_10006775_pt1 | contig 11838 bp, 10 predicted proteins | sample CZODoug1_16funga_FD_122059 | JGI IMG/M metagenome (GOLD analysis project Ga0137409, IMG submission 122059) | Vadose zone soil fungal communities from Angelo Coast Range Reserve, California, USA - CZODoug1_16fungal (Hybrid Assembly) | ecosystem: Environmental > Terrestrial > Soil > Vadose zone... | reverse complement strand
GAATCTCTTTTTGAACGCGCGGGACGCGATGCCGAGCGGCGGGATGCTTGAAGTGAAGACGGCGGCGCATAACGGCAGCGTCGAGATTGAAATTGTGGATACGGGAGCGGGGATTCCGCGCGAGCACATACACAAGATTTTTGATCCGTTCTTCACAACGAAGGCGACCGGGCGCGGGACGGGCCTGGGACTTTCGGTAAGCTACGGAATCATCAAGGAACACGCAGGAAAAATCGACGTTCGCTCAACGCCCGGCAAAGGAACTTCGTTCCACGTCGAATTCCCGGCAGTCAGGAAACCAGTGCATGTCTAAGGGCTCAATTCTTGTAGTTGATGATGAATCGGAAATTCGGGAAGGGCTGGAGCTGCTGCTAACGAGCGAGGGATACGGCGTTTCCAGTGCGGAAACGGGCGAGTCCGGGCTCGGAAAGCTGGAAGAGCGGCCATATGATCTCCTCCTGCTCGATGTGAGCCTGCCTGACCGCAACGGAATTGACCTTCTGCGTGAAATCCGGTTACGCGATCCACATTTGCCGATCGTGCTAATCACCGCGTACGGCTCGATTGATATGGCGCGGGCCGCATTCAAGAGCGGCGCGATGGATTACATCACGAAGCCGTGGTCGAACGACGAGTTGCTGGCGCAGGTGGCGCAGGCCGTCGAATCGCGCAAGCTGCGGGACGAAAACGTACAACTGAAGCGCGCGTTGAAGCAGCGCTTCAATTTTCCAAACATTATCGGCAAGAGCGAAAAGATGCAGACGCTGCTGGATTTGGTGACACAAGTAGCGGCGTCGCGCTCAACAGTGCTAATCAGCGGAGAGAGCGGCACAGGCAAGGAGCTGATTGCCAAAGCCATTCACTCGGCTTCACCGCGAGCGGACAAAGCGTTTGTGCCTGTGAACACCGGCTCGATTCCCGTGGATTTGCTGGAGTCGCAACTCTTCGGGCACGTGAAGGGTGCGTTCACGAGCGCGGTGGCATCGAAAAAAGGGCTGTTCGAAGTGGCGGATCAGGGAACGATTTTCTTCGACGAGATTGCGACAATCAGCCCCGAAACGCAGGCGAAGCTATTGCGTGTGATTCAGGAACGCGAATTCATGCGGCTCGGCGGCACGGAGCAGTTGAAGGTGGATGTACGAATCGTCGCGGCGTCGAATATCGAGCTGCTAACGCTGGTGCGCGAAGGGCGATTCCGCGAGGATTTGTATCACCGCTTGAACGTGATTCACCTGCAATTGCCGCCCCTGCGCGACCGGCGCGAAGATGTGCCGATGCTGCTGACGCACTTCATGGAGCGCTACTGCCAGGAAAATACGAAGCCGATGCGGACATTTACGCCGGGCGCGATGAAATTGCTAATGGATTACGACTGGCCGGGCAACGTGCGCGAATTGGAAAATGTCGTGGAGCGCGCAGTCGTGCTTTCGACGTCCGAACGCGTAGACGTGGACTTACTGCCGGAGAGCATTCGGAGCAAGGAGATCGTGCGCGGCGTGCGGCTGCAACTCTCGGAATTTATGCCGCCGCTGCCGGGAGAGGCTGGTGCGCGCGCATCGGCCGATCATTCGCACCCTTCCCTTTTCCAAATCATGGACGAGATTGAACGGCGTATTATCGTAGATATGCTGGAGCGGACGAATTGGAATCAGACCGAGGCCGCCGAACGATTCATGATTCCGCTTTCGACTTTGAATCAGAAGATTAAGCGGCTGGGAATCGACGTACGACGGCGGGGACGAACCGACGATTCGTTTACGGCGTCTTCAGGGAAATAACTGCGAGAAGGCTTTTAGCAATGCGCAGGGCATGGGGGAGAAAATGAATCCTTCGCGTAAAATAGTGGCGGTGGTCGGCGCGATTGTCGTTGCCGGCGTGGCACTGCTCGCCGTGCCACGCGGGGCGGAGTCACGCGCCGCGCAAAGCAACGAGCCGACACCGGCGTACCACTCACAGCTACCGCAGGGCGCCTTGCCGGAGACCATGGACCCTGCTGCGTTCAACAATCCGATCGTGCAAAACGCCTACGCGCTGGCGGCGAAAGTGAAACGGGTACTCTACCAGCAGCCCTGCTTTTGCCATTGCGATCGCAGCATCGGACACGAGAGCCTGCTGGATTGCTACGTCGGCAAGCATGCCGCGGTTTGCGATGTTTGCATGAAGGAAGCGTTCTACGCATACGAGCAGACGATGAAAAAGAAAACTGCCACGCAAATTCGCGACGGAATTTTGCACGGCGAATGGCAACAGGTGGATACGTCCAAGTACGAGTCGTTTCCAGCGAAATAATAATTGGATTTTTAGCACGCCTAGCTTTCCGCGCTTGTCTACGCGCGCGACTTTTCGTAAACTTTTAGAGCCCAGACAAAATTGGAGGAAACGATGAAGGTTCGCACCCGTATGTGCCTGGGACTGCTGTTGGTTGCCGGTTTGACCATAGGGGTTTCGCAATCTGTTTTGGGGCAAGAAAAAGAACACGCGGTTTCCCCGCAGGAACTGCGCAAAGACGTTCAAAAGGCTTCCACGGACCGCCAGTCGAACGAAACTGCAATTCGTGAGCTGCTTTCCACAGAGCAGGGCCAAGAAGCTCTGAAATCATCGGGCGCTGACTTCACAAAAGTGAATCGGGCCGTTAGCCAATTGAGCGACGCAGACGCGGCTCGCCTGGCAGCACAGTCTCGAGCAGTGCAAAAGGATATCGCGGCGGGAAATTTCAGCGATCGCGATATATTGATCGTCCTCCTATGCATCGCCGCCCTAGTGTTAATCATCGTCGCAGTCCGCTGACGCCGATCGCCAAAGAAAGATGAATGTGCACACGCGGCTGATCCTGGGCATGCTGCTGGTCCCCGTTCTCGCAACTGGGGCCGGCAGCAGCGTGTGGCTGGACGTACCGTACGTTCACCAGGAAAAGGAAGGCTGCGGCTCGGCCGCCCTCGCGATGATCCTGCAGTATTGGAGTCAGAAAGGCGCCGCGCTTTCGGCTGAGCGTCTTGACGCGGAGAAAATTCAACGGGAATTGTATTCGAAGGAAGCTCACGGAATCCGTGCCTCGGCAATGGAGGAGTACCTGCGCGAATCGGGCTTTTCTCCTTTTGTTTTTCGTGGCGAGTGGAACGACCTGAGAACGCACATCGAAAAAGGGCGTCCGCTGATAGCCAGCATCCAACCGGGCGGAAAGAGTTCGCTGCATTACGTGGTAGTTGTTGGAATCGAGCGGGAGCATGAAGCGGTACTTCTGAACGATCCGGAGCGTGGGAAATTGTTTCGCGTCGAACGAGCGGAATTTGAAAAAGAATGGCAGCGAACCAACGATTGGACCCTGCTGGCCGTTCCGAAGCTTGCAGAGTGAAAAAATTTATTGCCACGTGTGTTTTTGTAGCCCTTTGGGATTTGAGCTCGCTGGCAACCCGGGCGCAGCAGGCTCCCGCCGACAGCCTGCAACTACAAACTGCGCAAAGACTTTATACCGACCAAAAATGGGAAGAGGTCATCCGGCTCACCAGCGAGCAGTCTGGAGAGACGTCAGAATTTCTCTACCTGCGCGGGATGGCGCTAATGCGGTTGAACCGATGGCAAGAGGCGCGGGAAGCCTTCACTTCTGGAATTGAAAAGACTCCGCAAGATACGCGATTCCTGGTGGAGCGCGCCGGCGCGGAATACCGGCTAAAATATTTTTCGGCTGCTAAATCGGATTTGCGCGCGGCGCTGCGGATCCGGCCGAAGGATCAATATACGCTCGACTTTCTCGGGACGATTTACGTGTTAGAAGGGAATTTGGAAGCAGCATTGAAGTACTGGAACAGCGAAGAAAAGCCGCGGCTCGCCCGCGTGACGCTTTCTCCAACACCGCAACTGAAAGAGGAATTGATTTCGCGCGCGCTGGCATTTAATGCACCGCAAGTGCTGGAGCTTGGCGCGTTTCGTACGACCGAGGCGCGACTTGCGAATTTGGGCGTGTTCCCGCAAGTTCGGCTGGAACTGAATCCGGTGGGGGACTCAGATTACGAAGCGGTGCTTCACTTGAACGAGCGGGGTGGATGGGAATATTCGCGCTGGACCGGCGCGATTCCCCTGTTGAGTGGGGCGCCTTACCAAACCGTGTACCCGGAGTGGTACAACATCGGCCATCGTGCGATAAATTTTGCATCGATGGTTCGTTGGGATTCGCAGAAGCGGCGTGCGTACGCTTCCTTGACCGTTCCAATCGGCCGCGAGGCGGATCGAGTGGTCGAGATTTTTGTGGACGGGCGGGACGAGAATTGGAATCTGTCACAGACGTTTTCTGGTTCAGCGGCGCCAATTACCGATTTGAATCTGCGGCGCATCGAAGCAGGGATCGAATTGCACTCCGTTGTGAATGGAAATTGGAGTTGGACGGCGGGGGCGGGCGTGATCGGCCGAAGCTTCAGGAATGGCGACATGACAGCGAGCATCGGCGGTTCACCTTTCTTCACCAGCAGCACATCGCTGGAAGCGTCCGCCGGCGTGAAGCGTGCCATTTGGACGGTGCCGGAGCGCCGGTTTACCGTGACCGGCTCGCTTGAATCCCGCTTCGGACGCGGATTCAAGGATAATCTTGGGCCATTTGGGTCGACGGGAGGCTCAATTCGCGCGGACTGGCTACCGCATGCAAAAGGCGAGGCTGACGCCTTCCATTTAAGTATTCGCGGTTCGAACTTGTTTGGAAGCGTGCCGCTCGACCAACTGTTCGAGCTCGGACTGGACCGCGATTCAGAACTATGGTTACGCGGCCACAGCGCGACGACGGACGGACGAAAAGGACGCGCGCCTCTCGGGCGCCTATACGTCTTGATCAATTCCGACTACGACCGGCAGTTGTACAACGGAGGATTCTTTCGCGTGCTGGCCGGGCCGTTCGTCGATATGGGCAAGATTACCGACGATTCCGCGGCGTTTGGCGACCCGCGGTGGCTTGTGGATACAGGGGTACAGGTAAAATTGCGCGTGCTCGGAAGCGTTGCGGTTGTGCTTTCTTACGGGCGAGATTTACGAAACGGGCGCGGCACCTTTTTCGGAACGACCGAGCGGTAACGGTTCAAGCCATGCGCGGTTCGAACGCAGCGAACTAGAAGTTGATGACGAGTCCGCCGCCAATCTGAAAATTATTTTGTGACGCGGAATACAGCTGCGAGCGGATATAGTCGCCGCCGAAGCGCGCCGATGCTCTGCCGCTCAGACGGTAGTCGACACCGCCGCCAGCCTGAACTGCAAAACCAGTTTTGCCACCAACTGCGGTCTGCGGCAGCATGTGCAGGCCGCCAATGAGTCCGTGCATCCAAGGCTCGAACCGTCGCCTGCTGTCCCGCCAGGCGACCCTTGCTCCTCCCGTGAAAAGAAGGGCCTTTGAGCGCTCGTTGCTGAATACGCTGGAGCCAAAGGCGGCGATGGTATTACCTTCGACCGCGAACCAGTCAGTCAGGAAGTACGACAGAGAAGTCTGAAGTCCACTCATGTTTGAATTGAAGGGTGCTGAGCGGAAACGGAAGTAACTGTAACCCACACCCAATTGGAATCGATAGCCCTCGTAATGCCCGAACGCTGGAGTCGGAGCGGGAGCCGGCGCAGCCGGCTGAGGATTGAGATCGATGGGAACTAGCGTGAGCGCGACGGCGTCGGTGGCGCTATTCGCAAAGAGACGCAGGTCGGCCTTCGCGGGCGCAGGCGGGCGCAAAGTGTCCGCGTCCCAAGTATTCAAATTCAGCGTACCGCTCTGCGCGGCAGCAAGACCGGCACAGCAAAGAATGGTGAGTGCAGCCAGGGCGAACCGTCTCATATTCGTAATCCTTCAGGTGTTGGCCACGCGCCAGAAATTGGCCACTCGTTTACGGTAAACAACCAACAGCGGGTTTGTCCATGCTATTTCTTGTGAGTAGCAGGCAAAACAGCACGATGCAGGCAGATTCCGCAAAGGTACCTATGGGGTGAAGCCGCGCGCGGGCTAGCGACCGTGCCGCAAGTAGTCGTCGGTTTTGTTCAGCCAATCCTCGCGGGGGGGATTGAACACATCCAAGTCAATGGTGTCTTCAAGGGCCCAGGCCTCGTGTGGCATGTTGGGCGGGATGCAGAGCACTTCTCCGGCTTTGACGACGATCTCTTTGCCATCAATGGCAAACTTGAGCGTGCCTTCCAGAATGTATGTAACTTGTTCATTGTGATGGTGATGGAGCGGAACGTGCGCGCCCTTTTTCATGATTACACGGGCGAGCATCAAGTTCTGGCCGGTGAGCATCTCGCGATCGATGAGCGGGTTGAGCTTTTCGCGCGCGACGGTATTCCATGGAATGTACTTTGCTTGGGCTGGGCTGGTCATTTTTTGTCTCCGTAAAGTTTCGCAGCGGTGTCGTGCAGATAGAGCCGTGCGAGTTCCATTGCTTTGTCCTCGCTCATAGCTCCTTCGGCTACAAGTTCCGCGAGCGCTGCCGACAAAGACGACCGCGTCGTCCTGGCGGCGAGCCAGAAGCTCTCTTCGGCGCCGAGTGCGTCGTTGAACGGAAAGGCATCTGAGCCAAACATCATCTTGTCCGGGTAGATCGTGAGCAATTGCTTCAAGACAATCTTGAACTGCGACGGATACAACATTTCCGATTGGAACGAAGTATCCAGATAGACGTTCTTCACGGCCGTGAGGAGAGCCGCTTCTCTCTCGTACGGCCAACCGCCGTGAACGAGCACGAACGTGGTGTCCTTATAGTGCGGATCGCGAAGCACATTTTCCAGATTGAGTACATTGCCCTGGCGCAGGCTGAAATAATCGCCGATGCCGACTGCGGTGTGAAAGTGCATCGGCAACTTGAGCTCTCCCGCTTGCACGACCATGACGCGGAAAATGTGGTCTTGAAAAAGGCGGTACTCGTCGGCGGTGGGGATGCCGCCGTCTTTGTATTTCGCGTAGATTGCAGCAGCTTTTTCACGTGGCGGATCGCTGAAATATAGCGACCGGAAATAGGCGGCTTCGAACTTGATGGCAACGCCGCCGCGCTTCTGATTATCCTCCATGGTTCGCCGTACGAAGTCCTCATAGTCCGTGAGAACAGCTGGGAGGCCCGACATGTTCATCTGCTTCTTGTAACGAATGAGCATTTTTTCCTGCAGCGGGACGTATACGCCCATGTCTGGCGTGCTCGCCTTTTGGTCGCGGTTATCGAAGGGATAGAAAAAGGAATCCCCAAAAAAAACCCAATGAAAGCGCTTTGGATCGAGGTACGGAGCCATGAAGGCGCGGTTGGCGAGACAGATATCGAAATTCAATTTGTCGAGAATGCCGTCGAAGTAGGCGGAATCGCTTTTTGCTTCGGCGGCCTTTTTCTTGTCGGCGAGCCACTTGGCGTGTTCGGGCTTGAAGTCGTCGTAGGGGTAGCCAAACATCGCTTTGGCCGCGGTAATGAATTCAGGATTGTCGTCGCGCAGGCGAAGCATGCTGCTCTCGCCGGGCGGCGAGGCCATGGCGTCAACGTCGGGATCGTCGGCAAAACCGGGATGAGAGTGATTATCGTAGATAGGAATGCGCTCGATTTTCTGTGAGAGGCGGTCGTAGATAGCCGGGAAATCCGCGGACGGGAACGGGCTCGTTTGGGCAGAAACATTCGTTGCCGCACCAAGCGCCAACCCGGCAAAGATTGTAATCAATACGCCTCGCTTCATTCGAACCCCCGGCAAACAATGTGGTTTTTGTTCGATACAAAAGTCTGTTACTTAGCGACTGCGACGCGCCATTTCACAGAAACGCGCTGTATTCTTTCCAATGCTTCTTCGAGAAGATTCCGGGCGCTGACGAGCGAGAACCGCAGGAAATTCTTGCCTTCCGCGCCAAACGCCGCTCCGGCAATCGCGGCAACGCCTGCTTCTTCCAACAGAATTTTCTGGATCTCCTCCGCAGTCGCTCCGGTGTCTTCGACATTGACCCAGGCATAAAAAGCGCCGTCAGGAGATTGGCAACGAAAGCCGGGGATTTTGTTTAGGCCGGCGACGAACAGATCGCGACGCTTTCGATATTCGACGGTCATCGCATCGACAGCGTTGGTGGAGTCGCGCAGGGCTTCGATTGCGGCGACTTGGGTGAATTCTGCCGCACAGGTGAAGGTGTTCAGCACGAGCAGATCCATCGCGTCGATTACATGTTTTGGCGCAACGCCGTAGCCGAGACGCCAGCCCGTCATGGCGAAACTTTTAGAGAACCCATCAATGATGACTGTACGCTCCGCCATTCCAGGTAAAGCCCATGGTGAAAGATATTCGCCGCCAAAAAGGATGCGAGCATAAATTTCGTCACTGAGCAGCCATAGGTTGTGTTTTTGCGAGAGATCGGCGAGCCCACGCAGCGCCCGTTCATCAAATACGGTGCCTGTCGGGTTGTTCGGGGAATTGAAAATCAGGACGCTGGTTTTGGGCGTAATTTTTGAGGCAATTTCGTTCAAGTCGGGCTGAAACTTGTTTTTCTCGGACAGCGCGAATGGGATCGCCTTTGCGCCGAGCCCTCGCGTAAACGAAGGATAAATGGGAAACCCAGGGTCGGGATAAAGCACTTCGTCGCCCGGCTCGATCAACGCCATCATGGCGAGCGAGAGCGCCATCTTGCAGCCGGGCGCAACGAGCACTTCCTCCGGCTTGACGTCAATGCGGCGCGTACGCTTGAGATAAGCCCCAATTTCTTCGCGCAAGGCCGGAATGCCTCGCGTGGCGCAATAACGATCGCGTCCACCGGCGACGGCGCTGCGCATCGCGTCTACGACGGGCGGAGCGGGGTGGAAATCGGGCTCACCAAGCTCCAAATGAATAATGGAGTGGCCCTGCCTTTCCAGTTCCTTGGCGCGCGAAAACACGGCCAGCGCGCCTTCGCCATTCAACTGTGAAACGCGTGTTGCGATTCGCCGGGTTCCCATGGGCAAAAGTCTATCATTTCGCGGCGGGAGGCGGAGTGACGGGAATGCGGAGCCCGTCGATGAAACGCGGAAACATTTCAAACGCGGCGGCGGTCAAAAATAGTTCGACGAGTTCCGGTTCCAAAAACACCGTGCTCAGTTCGGCAAAGAAACTGTCGTCCACGGCTGAGCTGCCCAAGTGCAGCTTGTCGGCGAGGCGGAATCCGATCTTTTCTTTTGGAGAATAAGGCCCGCTCTCGAAATCAGTGACACCCGCGATTTGCTCTTCCGTTGCGCCTTTCTGGCGAGCGGAAATGCTGTGGGCACGAATTGCGTATTCGCTGGCGTTGCGCTGCGAGATGCGAACTGCGACCAATTCCTTGTACCAGCCGCGCAGGGCGCCATCGGCCAGGAGCGGTTTGAGAAAGCCAGCGACGGCGGGAGCAATCGCTGGCGTATGCGCGAGCACTTTAAACATATTGGGTACGACGCCACGTGCGGCGAGCAGCGCGTCATAGACACCGCCAATCTCTGGCGTGACCTGATCCCTTGCTAACAGACGAACTCTGCTGTCAGTGCTCATTTCGTTTTGCCCCCGCAGAATTTTACATCCAAAAAGCAAAAGCGCCCCGTGAAGCACGGAGCGCTTTGGAAAAGGTCGATGTAAGAAGTTCCTAGAACGCGTACCGCAGCGAGAACTGGATCAGTCGCGGCGTACCAACCGTGGAAATAATCTGCCCAAATGCGCCGGGATTCTCCACGTCGTTAATCGCGGGATTAGCGAAGTTCGCGTGATTCCAAACGTTGAAAAAGTCCGTGGTGAACCGGATATTCTGACGCTCGGTGATCTTGACGTTCTTGATGAGCGAGAAGTCCCAGTTTTGTTGATAGGGCCCGCGGTAAATGTTCCGTCCCAAATTACCGAAGGCGGTTACCGTTCCATCGCCTCCGTCTGCTGCGCTAATGAAAGGGGCAGCGACGAAATTGCTAAGGTTGAGATAGCCCCCCAAGCGGTTGTGGATGTCGCCGCTGGTTGTGCCGGCAGCAATTGAACCTCCCGGAGCGAGCTGTGCGCCCAGAGTCGCCGAAGCAAGACCTGGACCAAGGAACGCGGTACCCGCTCCGGAGTCCGTCACAGAAAATGGTGCGCCGGATTGAACGATCGTAATTCCGGAAATCGCCCATCCACTGAGCAACGCTTTCTTAACGCCAGTCGCGTCGCTAAAGAAGGGCAGATCGTAGCGATAGCTGACGGTTAGGCGGTACGTGCGGTCAAAGTCAGAAAGGCCGCGCGAAGCCTGGAGAGAAGATTCGTCGCCGAAGGCCGTATTCAGCGCAGTGTTGCCGCTCGATGTGGCGTCCGTGGAACGCGAGAAGGTGTAGGCTCCCTGGAAATATCCAGCCGGCCAGCGCCGCGACAACGTGGACTGCAGCGAATGGTAGTGCGAGTAGGCATCGTTGGCGAACAGCTGAAAGCCGCCGTAGCCGTTGATGCCAGTGTTGTTTGAGCGTGCCGCGCCGTTGCCAGTCGTGCTGACAGTAATCGAGCATGTCGCAGTCGGGCTGATCACGCTTCCATCGCAATTGGCTCCGCTCAGGACCACAGGGTTGCTAGGACTGGCCAGTCGCGCCTGAATGCTCGTCCGCGTTTCGCGCAGGTGAACGGCGTGAGTTCCCACGTAACCCAGTTCGAGAACCCAATTCCTGCCGAGAGCGTGCTGAACGGTCAGATTCCATTGCTGTGTGTTTGGAACGACGAACTTGCGCGGCACGGCTAGACCGAAGATAAATTGTGAGGGTAGAACGCCAGGGGCGCCGTTGGTGCAGCCATAGTTCGGGAAGGTGGTCGTATCGCCGCCATTGAAACCCTGGAACGCGCCAAGGCATGGCACGAATGTCGGATCGAGAGTACCGGCTTGCGGCAACTTGTTGATGCCAGTCTCGAAAAAGTTGGCGAGCGAGCCCGGCGCACCGTTGCCGAACGCCACCGGCAGATAGGGCGCCTGGAAACTCAACTGGTCCACAGTGCCGACGTCTTCGCGAACAAAATAAATGCCGTAACCGCCGCGAATCGTGGTTGTGTGCTGGCCAAAGAGGTCGTACGCAAATCCGACGCGCGGCGCGAGGCCCTTTGAATAGTTATTTTTCAACGTGGTGTTGTTGCCGGAGCCGGTGAGCCCTGCCAGATTCAATTTGTTCGCGCAGCCGCCGTTGATGAACGGATACTGCCCGTTGTTCGCGAGGTCCACGTCAAGATTTCCGATGTGGCAAAGATTGTCGTAGAACGCGCCAAGAATTTCCGCCCGGAGACCAAGATTTAGCGTCAGGTTGCGGCGGATTTTCCAATCGTCTTGCGCGTAGAAGCCGAAATTATTGTCGCGATATTCGTGATTGAAAACGCCGCCGCCACCAAAACTGAAGTCGGGAGCGCCTACGATCAATTTTTGAAAATCGGTTGCACCACCCGCGCTGTTCACGAAAAAGAGTTGGCCGTTGAATACCTGTGGGAAGAGCTTGTCCAGATTGATTCGGGTTGCGTCGCCGCCAAAGCGAAACACGTGTGCACCGCGAACCCAACTGACCGTGTCCACGAAGTTGAATGTATTTTGATTCTGGAACTGATCGGCTGGAGGCGTAGGTCCGAGCTGGAAGCCGGAACTGGCCAAGGTGAATTTGTAGATCGAATTTGTTACCGAGTTCGTCGGACGCTGAATGCCCAGGTCGTCCGCCGTGACCGGAGGAATGTTCACGAGGTTATCGTTGATGTGAACAAAACCGAATCGAAAGTCGTTTACGAGAGTCGGGGAAAACAAGTGCGTTTCGTTCACGCTGAAGAAACGGGCGTGCACGGGAATGTCGTAGGGGAAGTTCAGGTCCGTCGCGCTGATACTGCTCGCGAGCGTACCACCGAGCGAAGCTTGCAAGCCGCCGGCGCCGAAGGGGAGAAACGATTCCG
>Ga0137409_10006774_pt1 | contig 11839 bp, 10 predicted proteins | sample CZODoug1_16funga_FD_122059 | JGI IMG/M metagenome (GOLD analysis project Ga0137409, IMG submission 122059) | Vadose zone soil fungal communities from Angelo Coast Range Reserve, California, USA - CZODoug1_16fungal (Hybrid Assembly) | ecosystem: Environmental > Terrestrial > Soil > Vadose zone... | reverse complement strand
CTGCTTGTACTTGTCCGTCCCCGCCAGGAGGTGATTCCGCGAGGAGCACTGGAACTTCTTCAGCAGCTTCTCCACGTCGCCCTTCTCGTCGGGGTAATTCGCCGCGACGGTGACCATCTCGAACGCGCGATGACGGTACATGCGGTTGATGTCGACCAGGTCGGGCATCTCCTCAAGGCAGGGGATGCAGGTCGTGGACCAGAAGTTGACCAGGCGCAGCTTGCCGGAGTCGTTCTTCGCGAGGGCCGCGAGACCGGCTTCGTCGATCGGCGACACGGACACGGGCTCCGCGGCGACCTTCTCCATATACTTCTTCACGGAGTCTTCCTTCGACGCCCACTTGGTCGAGCAGCCGAAGGCCGGGGTCGTCTTCACCTCGATCTCCTTCCCCGCCACCATCGCGTCGAGGGCGTTGCGGAGGTCGTGCACCTTGACGTATTCGGGCCGCTCGCTGTCGTCGATGCGCCCGGCATAGCGCAGGCTGCGCGACTCGTCGAACGCGAAGACGTGCGGCGTCGCCTTGCAGCCGTAGGCTTTCGCGGTCTTCTGAGTCTCGCCGTCGTCGATATAGGGGAAGTTGAAGTCCTTCTCCTTCGCGCGGATCTTCATGTCCTCGAAGGAATCGCCCAGCTCCGTGTAGCCCAGCTCGTCGAGGCGCAGGCCCTTGGCGCTGTTGGGCTGGATGCCGACGAGCGCAACCCCCTTCGGCTTGTAATCGACGACGATCTTCTTCACGCGCTCCTCGTAGGCCTGCGCGGTCGGGCAGTGGTTGCTCGTGAAGAGCACGATGAGGATCTTCGCGTCCTTGAAGTCGGCGAGGGTATAGGTCTTGCCGTCCACGCCGGGCAGGTTGAAGTCGGGCGCCGCGGCGCCGATGGCCAGCGGCTTCAGCTGCTCCTCCTGCGAAGCGCCCGGGCCCGCAAGCGCGAGCAGGGCCAGAATCGCCGCGACGGGTTGCTTCATGGCTTCTTCCTTTCCCTCAGCCGGCCCCTATCTTACGTCAGTCCCGCCGCGCCGGCCCCAGGATTTCGATGCTTTTCAGGAGGACCTGGCTCCCTTCGCCGACCAGATCGATCGCCGCGGGGCCTTCGACGACCGCGCCCTTCAGGTCCGCGATCCGGTCGCCGTTCAGGTGCGCCACCGTGCGGCCTTCGTGGACGGACAGGATGAGCTCGTTCCACTCCTGGGGTTTCCCCCCCAGGAGACCGAGCCGCGAGCCGGCGTCGCTGTCCGGCGTCGCCGCGCCGTAGCTGAGCCCCGCCTTGCCCTCGACGCCCGACTTGAACACGACCCGCAGCGTGAACTCGGACAGCGGCGCCGCCGTCGCCAGCGCCGCATAGCCCCGCTTCTGGAGCTTGCCGGCCAGGGCGCCGTCCTGTACGCGCCAGTCCGCGTCGCCCAGCGCCTTCCACCCCGTCAGATCCCTGCCGTTCCACAGCGGCTCCCACTTCCGGCGGCCGAGTTCCTTGAGGCGGATATTGCGGAAGCGGATCTTCGTGTCCTTCCCCGAGTGAACCTGCAGCGCGAGAAGGCCGTCGAGATCGACCGCGTCGCGATAATCGACGATCGGGACTCCGTTCACCCAGGAGCGGAGCCGGTCGCCGATGCACTCCATCTTCAGGGTGTTCCACTCGTCGACTTTGAGCGCGCTGCGGGCCTCGGGACGGAGCGGGACGTCCTGCAGCAGCTTGCGGCGGGCTTCGTCGTAGAGGCGGCCCGACGACGGCCGCGTCCGGTCCAGGTCGAACTGGTAGCCCGTCATCAGGTCCTTGGCGTCGATGCTGCTGCGCACCTGCACGCCGGAGTTGCCCGTGCCCTCGATCCTCGTGTCGACCTCGAGGATGAAGTCGCCGTAGTGCTTCTCCGAGCAGAGCCAGCCGTAGGCTCCGGTCCCCGTCAGGCAGAGGATGGTTCCCTGGTCGACGCTGTAGACGCCGCCGCCGCGGACTCCCCAGCCGTTCAGGGTCTTGCCGTCAAAGAGGGAGGTCCAGCCGTCGTCGGTCTGCGGCGAGAGCAGGGTGACGGCCGCCAGCAGGGTCGCGATGCTCATGGCTCGTCCTCGCTAAGGGAGTTTCATCAGTTCGGCCTGGGTCCAGGGCTCCTCGCGGTCCTCGGTCTCCTTCTTGATGACGCGGACCGCTTCCACGGTGACCGGCGCGGCGCGATGACCCCATTCCCGCCGCACGTACGTCAGGATCTCCGCAATCTCGTCGCTCGACAAGTTCAGGATGGCCGGCATGTTGAGATTCCGGGGCGCCCTTCCCTCCCAGCGGATCGGACCTTCGATCCCCTGCAGAAGGATGCGGATCAGCCGCTGTTCGGACCCCTGCACGAACGGCGAGTCGACCAGCGCGGGCGGACCGCCCTCCTCGCCCAGCCCCGAGCGATGATGACAGCCCGCGCACGATGCCGCGAACTGCCGGCGGCCGCGATCGAAGCGGACGCGTTCGTCTCCCGTCAACGGAGCCGCCGGAGGCGGCGCCGCCTCCGAACGGTCATCGCCCGGCCAGCGGATCCGCTCGCGCGCCTTCGCGGCCAGGGCGGCGATGTCCTTATCCTCCGAGAATCCCAGCTTGACCAGTGACGCGCTCCGGCCGGCGAGCCGCAGGGGTTTGCCGTCGACGATTCCCTCGATCAGCGCCTGCTGCCGCCAGCGGACGGCGACGGCCTGGGACGCCGTCAGGTCGAGGAGCCAGCCGACCGCCGCCGCGCGGCCCTCGTCCATGATGCGGGACGCGACCCGCCGCAGCAGCGCGGCGCGGCCGGGCCGCTCTTCGTCCCAGGGTTCCGTCGACATCAGGGCCTCGAGAAAGTCGAGTTCGCGGCCCGCGAGCATCGCGTCGGGCACCGCGGGGTTCTGCTCCGCGGCCGCCAGGACGCCGTCCACCGGGCTGATGAGCGGTCCGGTCGTGCCCCGCAGCGCCTCGGCCGCGGGCCGCAGGCACTCGACGGATTCGAAGGTCGCCAGCGTTTCCGGGTCGACGGACGCCAACCCCTCGAGCGCCCAGAGCGCGTGCAGTCTCGGGAGGGGATCGCCGCCGGAGCGGGCGAGCTCCCGCAGCGACGGCACGACGGAGCGGTCGCCGCGCTCGACGAGCAGGCGCTGGGCCATGTCGCGCCGCCAGCCGTCCGCATCGCGCAGGACGCCGACGAGTTCGGCGGCCGTCGCGGCGGACAGCCTGGCCGCAGGCCTGGGCTTCCGCCCCTCCTCCGTCACGCGATACAGGCGGCCCAGGCCGATCGGCTTGTCCAGGCCGCGCAGCTGGACCTGGCCGCGCAGGAAGCTCGTCATGTAGGCGCCGTGCTGGATGATGCCGCGGTACATGTCGGCGATATAGAGCGCGCCGTCGGGGCCGGCGCCGAGAAAGACCGGGCGGAAGCGCTCGTCGGTCGAGGCCAGGAATTCCGCGCCGTCATAGGCGTTTCGCGGGGTGATCCGGTCGGGGGCCACGTCGAGGATCAGCCGCTTCACCAGATTTCCGGAAGGATCGCAGACGAAGACGTTGCCGCGGCAGTCGGCGGGCAGCGCGTCGCCGCGGTACACGATCGGCGCGCACGCCGAGTTGGTTTCGGCGATGCTGCCGTCGGGCCGCAGCACGCCGGGGCGGTATCCGCGGTTGACGCCGGGAGTCGGCCGCGCGGGCCAGACGGTCTGCGTCTTCATGAGGTCGAGGTTGACCGACGTGGACAGCCGGGAATGGGCCTGCGCGGAGTAGCAGGGGACGAGATCGCCGCGCAGGAAGACCGTATTGTGGTTGTAGAAGAGGCGGCCGACGTCGTCCTGCGAAATGCCCCACTGGCCGCGGAAACGCGTGTGGCTGCGCACCCAGCGGCCGTCCAGGTAGCGGTAGCGCCACACCGACTCCGAGTTGTAGATCCAGTTGTCCATCGCCGGCAGCAGCCCGTTCGCCAGGTGCTCCGGGTTCCCGCGCGCGGGACAGTAAGCGCCGTCGACGAGGGTTTTCTGGTCGCACTTCCCGTCGCCGTCCGTGTCCTTGCAGAACCAGAGGTTGGGAGGATCGGCGACGAGGACCCCTCCGTTCGTGGCGCAGATCGAGCGTGGCATGACGAGGCCGTCGAGGAAGACGGTCGAGCGGTCCCTCTTTCCGTCGCCGTCGGTATCGTCGAGCCGGACGATGCGGGCGACGGGAGCGCCTTCGCCCTTCGCGTCGATCGAGGGCATGAAGCCGCGGAGCTCGATGACGTAGAGGCGGCCGTCGGGATCGAAGCTGAACGCGATGGGATCCGCGACCAGGGGCTCGGCGGCGATCTGCTCGATGCGGAAGCCGGCGGCGATTTTCAGCGTCCCGATCGCCTTCTCCGGGGGGACCACCGGCGAGGGCGGCGTCCGCTTCAGGATCTCCTCCGGCAACGGGGGCTGTTTCTCGCCTTTGACGTCGCCCTGCTGGGTCAGAAGAAGGATGAAGAGGGTCTCGATCAGCACGATGTCCTTAGTACGCCCGGGGGAGGAATCGCGAATCGCGAATTGCGAATCCACGCTGCGCCGGCAGGCCGAACCGGGAATCGTCTTCGCGAGCCACCCCCGTCGAGGCTCAGCGTTCCTCCGTGTCCATGAAGGACAACACCGTTGATCGCCGAGGACGTTCACGGAGTCTTTCCGCATCGGGCTGCCGGCGCCCCCCATCGGCAGCATCGCCACCAACGTCGCCGGCACCCGTGTCTTCATCGTCGTCCAGGGGGACGGGGTTGGCGGGCCATGATATCCTCTTGGCGTGAACATGGGCGGCGAAGGGCGGGCGTGGGCCATGCGTCTGATCCCCGTCCTGATCGTCGCGGCGGTCGTCGTCGCGTTCCTTCCCGCCCTGGGCAACGGCTTCACCAACTGGGACGACCAGAAAAACTTCCTGACCAACCTGGAGTACCGCGGCCTCGGCCCCGCCCAGCTGAAGTGGATGTTCAGCACCTTCCTCCTCGGGCACTGGCACCCGCTGACCTGGCTGACGCTCGGCCTGGACTACGTCGTCTGGGGCATGAATCCCCTCGGCTATCATCTGACGAGTCTCCTGATCCACGCGGCCAATGCGATCCTTCTCTACGGCCTCCTCCAGTCGCTGCTCCGGCTGGCCGGGCGCGCCCCCTTGCCGGCCGCGGCCGCCGCCGGGGCGCTGCTGTATGCGATCCATCCGCTCCGGGTGGAATCCGTGGTCTGGATCACCGAGCGCCGCGACGTGCTCTGCGGGTTCTTCGTGCTCCTGTCGCTGACGGCCTACCTGAAGCGGGTCGATGAGGAGAGGCAGGGACGGCCCGGTACGCGCTGGCTGCTCCTGTCCGTGGCCGCCTTCGCGGCGTCGCTGATGTCGAAGGCCCTCGGCATCCTGCTGCCGGCGGTGCTGCTGATCCTCGACATCTATCCGCTGGGACGCTTCCAGCCGGAAAACCGCCGGCGGGTGCTCCTCGAGAAGCTGCCCTTCCTCCTGCTGTCCTGCGCCGATGCCGCGGTCATGGTGTTCGCGATGCGTCACATCCAGGCTGTCCGTTCGATCGGGACCTATCACCTCTTCGAACGGATCGCGCAGGCCGCGTATGGTCTCTGCTTCTATCCGCTCAAGATGCTCTGGCCGTCCCCTCTGATCCCGCTCTACCGCATCGAGAAGACCTTGAATCCCTGGGAGGCCAAATACGTCCTGGCCATGGTCGCGGTCGCCGGCACGACGGCCGCGCTGGTCGCGTTCCGACGACGGATTCCCTGGGGGCTCGCCGCCTGGCTCTGCTACGGGATCCTGGTCTCTCCGGTCCTCGGCGTAGCCGTCACCGGGATGCAGATCGTCGCGGACCGCTACTCGTACCTCTGCCTGCTTCCGGCCTCCGTCCTCCTGACCGCGGCGCTGGATCGACTGGGCCGGAATCCGTCGACCTGCCGGGCGGCCGCCGGCGGCGCCGCGCTCGCGCTCGCCCTCCTGGGGCTGCTCACGACCACCCAGTCCCTGGTGTGGCGGGACTCCATCACGCTCTGGTCCCATCAACTGCGCTTCGACCCCGATTGCGACCTGGCGTACAACAGCCGTGGCGCCGCGCGCCAGGATCGGGGCGACGCTCTGGGGGCGATCGAGGATTGCACGCGGTCGATCCAGCTGGAGCCGGCGATGGCGGATCCGTACCTGAACCGGGGACTGGCCCGGGCCGGTCTCGGCGACCTCGATCGCGCGCTCCAGGATTTCGACCGCGTCATCGAGCTGGCGCCTTCCCGCGCGGACGGCTTCACAAACCGGGGGGTCACCCGGATCCGGATGGGGGACCCTGAAGGCGCAATGGCGGACCTGACGCTCGCGCTGGAGCGGAACGGCAGCAAGGCGGAAACCTACGCCGCGAGGGGGAGCCTGCGGGCGTCCCGCGGAGATCTGCGGCGAGCCGTCGAAGACTTCGAACAGGCGCTGCGGGAGGCTCCGCCGGAATGGCCCCCGAGGGCCGACGTCGAGCGCAAGCTCGACCGGGCCCGCCGGCTCCGCTGAAGCCGCGGCCCCTAGAATGCGTCCGCACCGAGTTCCTTCTCGAACGCGTCCGCCACGACCGCGCAGTTCACGGCGGCCGTCTTGAACTCCTCGGCCTGCGCCGACTCGGCGATGATCGTCTCCCGGAATTAAATCCCATAACCCATAACAAAAGGGCCTCCCGGGGCTCGTTTGGAGTGAGGAACCCGATGTTCCAGACCGGTCGGACTCCGCGCACGCGTCGACCGGGGAGCATCCCCTCTCTGGCCGGGAGTCGACCGCAGGGTGGGAGCAGGCGACACGCGGAGGCGTTCGGACCGTCGCGCAGGTTCAACCGAAGCGAACGGTCTTCCGAACCCGCTCCGTCTCCGTGTCCTGGATCCCGACGACCCCGTCCGTTCCCTTGCGAGGTGCCTATGTCCCCGACTCGAATCCGGACCAAACCCGCCGAGGCGGAAACGTTTTCCCCCTGGCCGCTGGTGCTCTGCGTGGACGACGACCCGGCCGTCCTGTCGTCGCTCCGGCGGCTCCTCCGGGAGGAGCCTTATGACGTCGAGACTTCGGACAGCGTCGCCGGCGGACTGGAGTTGATCCGTCGCCGGACCCCCGCCGTCATCATCTCCGACGAGCGGATGCCGGAAGCGAACGGGTCGGAGTTTCTCGCCGCGGTTCGCGGGCGCTGGCCCTGGATCGGGAGAATCCTCCTGACGGCCTTCCCCGGGCCGGACATCCAGATCCGGAGTCTCCGGGCGGGAGTGGATCTGCTGCTCTATAAACCCTGGGACGGCGACAGCTTGAAGAAGGTGCTCCGGCGCCTGCTCCACGAAGTGGACCGGGCCGGACGAGGCGGGATCAGCGGTGCCGCCGAAGACGACCCCTTCGATGTCGGCGGAGAAGGAGGTTGAGCCATGAAGGACTCGAGGGAGCAGACCGTCATCGTGCTGATCGACGACGAGCCCGAGGTCCTGTCCGCCCTTCGCCGATCGCTGCGGAACGAACCCTATGAAGTGCTCTCGACCAGCCGGCCGGGCGAAGCGCTCCGCTGGGTGGAATCGCTCGACGTGGGCGCCGTGGTGAGCGACGAACGGATGCCCGAGATGAAGGGCACCGACCTTCTGGCCCGGGTGTCCGAGCGCTCCCCCGCGACGGCGCGGATCCTACTCACCTCCTACGCCGTGGAGACCGCCCGACGGCCGCGTCTCGGCGAATCGATCGAATGCATGATCGCCAAACCGTGGGACGAGACGATGCTCCGGGCCACGATCCGGGAACTCCTCTGGAACCGCGAGCCCGAGGATCCGCTGAAGGACATCTTCGGCGGCAGCGGGGAGTGGGATCCGGGATGAGGAACGAGAAGGACTCCGGAGCGTCCCCGCCGGCCTCGAGCGCGGCCATCCTGGTCGTCGACGACCGGGCCGACGGACGCCTGGCGCTGACCGCCGTCCTCGAGGATCTCGGCGAGGAGATCGTGCAGGCCGCGACGGGGCAGGAGGCCCTCGATCTGGCCCAGGACCGGGGATTTTCCGTGGTTCTTCTCGACGTCCGCATGCCGGGAATGGACGGCTTCGAAACCGCCTCCCTTCTCCGCGCGCGCCCGCATACGAAGCACACGCCGATCATCTTCGTGACCGGCCTCGACGAGAACCCGAAGAACATCGAGCGCGGGTACGCGGTCGGCGCGGTGGACTGCCTCTTCAAGCCCATCATCCCGGAGGTGCTCCGGTCGAAAGTCCGTTTCTTCCTCGACCTGCACCGCAAGAGCGAGGCGCTCGCGCGGGAGATCGCCGAGCGACGGCGGGCGGAGGGGGAGCGCGACCTGGCCCAGGCCGAGCTGCTGCAGGGCCAGAAGCTCCAGGCGATGGGACAGCTCGCCGCCGGCATCGCGCACGAGATCAACAACCCCACGAGCTATATCCTGTCGAACCTGCACACGGTCCGCGAGTACCTCCAGGAATTGAGCGGGCATCTCGGGGTGGAGACCGCGGCCTCGCAGACGTCCCCGTCGGCGTCGGGGACCCTCGCCGTCGCCGCCGAGAAGAAGCTGGAGGAAGCGGACCTGCGCCTCCTGCTCCGCGACTTCGAAAGCGCGCTCGCGGACTGCACGTCCGGCGCGGAGCGGATCCGCAACATCGTGCGCGGGCTCCGCGAGTTCGTCCATCCCGACGAGGCGCTGCTGCGGGAGGTGGACCTCCGCGGACTCCTGGAGAACGCGATCGCCCTCTGCGCGAACGAACTCAAGTACGACGCCACTCTCCACCGCGAATTCGAGGATCTCCCCAAGGTGGCCTGCTTCCCGGTGCAGATCGAGCAGGTGCTGGTGAATCTCCTGGTGAACGCCGCCCAGGCGCTGGGCGGAAAAAAGGGGGATATCACCCTCCGCACCGCCCGTGAGGGCGACGGGGTCGTGATCTCGATCCGGGATACCGGCGAGGGAATCCCCAAGGAGAATCTCTCCAGGCTCTTTCTGCCGTTCTTCACCACGAAGCCCGTGGGCAAGGGAACCGGGCTCGGCCTGCATGTCGCCTATAAGATCGTCCAGGCCCATGGGGGGCGCATCGAAGCCCGGTCGGAGCCGGGCCACGGCGCGGAGTTCCTGGTCCACCTTCCGCTCCAGCCCAAGGTCGGGCGAGGCCCGAATGAGTGACGAGGCGGATGCGCCCGTCGTGGTCTGCGTCGATGACGAGCCGGAGATCCTGGCGTCGCTGCGGCGGCTCCTGCGGAAGGAGCCCTACCTGGTCCTGACCACGGAGAAGCCCGACGAGGCCATGACCTGGGTGCTCGACCGGAAGGCGTGGCTGCTGATCGCCGACCAGCGCATGCCGTCGATGTCCGGTCTCGACCTGCTGGAGATGGTCCAGCAGTGTTCGCCGTCGACGATCCGGGTCATGCTCTCGGGCCAGACGGATCTGACGGGAGTTCTCAAGCGGTCGCGGATCGAGGCCATCGAGTGGCTGCTGCGGAAGCCCTGGGACGACGAGGAGCTGAAGTCCGTTCTGAGGACGCTTCTGGCGCGACGGGACCGGCAGGCCCGGGGACCCGACCCCCGCCGATAAGGGCCGGCTTCCCCCCTTACAGCGTCTTCGCCATATTGCCGCCGTCGACGAGCAGCGTGCTGCCGGTGACGTAGCTGCCCGCATCGCTCGCCAGCAGCAGAGCCGGACCCACGATCTCCTCGGGCTTCCCCCAGCGGCCGAACGCGGTCCGCGCGGCGAAGTGCTTCTTCTGCTCGTCGTTGAGCAGCTTCCCCGGGAGGTCCGTCAGAAACGGCCCGGGCGCGATGCAGTTGACGGTGACGTTGTAGGGACCCAGGTCCAGGGCGCTCGCGCGCGCGAGGCCCGTCAGCGCCGCCTTCGTCGCGCAATAGCTGTTGCGGCCTTCCTTGCCCCCCAGCCCGAGCACCGACGAGATATGGATGACGCGGCCCCACCTCCGCTCCTTCATCGGCGGAACGAGCGCCCGTGTCAGACGCATGACGCTCGTCAGATTGAGCAGCATCGTCGTCTCCCACGCCTCATCCGTCACCTGGTCGATCGGCTGGGGGATGTTGGTGCCTGCGTTGTTGACGAGGATGTCGACCTTCCCGAGGCGCACGACCGCCTCCTTCGCCAGCGCCTCCACCTGCTTCAGGTCGGTCATGTCGCAGACCATCATTTCGATCTTCCGCGACAAGCCCTTCGCGATGACGTCGACCGCCGCGCGCAGCTCGTCCTCGTGGCGGCTGGCGATCATCACGTCGGCGCCGGCTTCCGCGAAGCCGCGGGCCATCGCACGGCCGAGTCCCCGGCTGCCGCCGGTGATCAGCGCCGTCTTCCCCGAGAGATCGAAGAGGGTCGTGGGCATGGGAGGAGCTCCTTGAAATCAGACGGATACAATACAACCGCGGTTCACTCCACGTCCACGCGATGCATCGTTTCCCGCGACCGGTCGACCCGGAAGGTCCGCGACAGGAATTGCGGGATCACGCCCATGTTCGTGGTGGAGTGGGACGACAGCGGGGCCGCGTGGAAGGACCCGCCGCCGGCCAGCGCGCAGGGGATCAGCAGCTGGTCGGCGAGATATTCCCCCACCGGCGCCCCGGCCGCGAGATAGACGCGGACCTCCGCAGCGAGCGACGCGGCGACCTCTTCCGCGCTCACGCCCTTCTTTCCGAAACCGGTGAAGACCTCGGTCACGTGTTCGGACTCGACTTCGACGTGTACGACGTTGCCCGGACCGGGCGACGTGCGGTCTTCCTCCACCTTCAGGCGATTGGGCTCGATCGAGAGTTCGCGCTCCAGCACCTTGAGCTCGCGGCGCGCGATCTCGGGGGTCAGCCGCGAGACGACGGCCGTCGCGCGCCGGGCCAGGGTCTTCCCCCGCTCCAGCAGAACGAGCGGCTCGAGCCGGGGCGCGGGATCGATCTCGACCGTCATGCGGCCGCCGCCCGCCGGATAGAAGTCGCGGCGCTCCAGCCGGACCTTCACCCGCGCGCCCATCCGCAGCAGCAGGGGGAGGAAGGCCTTCTCCAGGAAATCATAGGGAGGGGCCCACGCATTGTGCGTGCCGCCTTCCAGCGTCAGGGTCGTCCGCCCGGACGCGCCGATCAGCGCCGGCAGGACGGTCTGCAGCACCAGCGTTGCGCTGCCGGCCGTGCCGACCGAGAACGTATAGGACCCCGGCGTCACCGTTCCCGGCCGGAACCGCAGGGCGCGCGAGCCGACCTCGGCGCCGGAGACGTCGGCCCTCCCGATGGTCGCCGCGGCCTGCACCGCCGCCAGGTGCTGGCGCTGGAGGCCGGGCTTCTCGCGTCCCGCGCGGATGCGGTCGATCGTGAACGGCCGGCCCGTCACGAGCGAGAGGCTCAGCGCGCTGCGGAGGATCTGGCCGCCCCCCTCGCCGACGGAGCCGTCGAGGCTCAGCACGGGGGCACGGTCACTCTAGCGGTTTCTTCGTCGGCACGCCCAGCTGGGCGGCGACGGCGATCGCGAACTCGTGGATGTTGTCCTGCGAAATGCGGTGGGTGAGCATCTCGCTGTTCGCCTTGTAGTGCATCGACGCGCTGTCGAGGTCGTCGAGCAGCATCATGATCTTCGTGGCCGTCTTCTTTTCCTTCAGCAGCTTCAGGATCGTCGCCTGTGCCGAAGGGTCGAGCTCGCTGGTCACGGCCGCGAGATCGTAGGGACGGCTGCCCGCCAGCAGGTCCGGGGTCCAGTCGGGTTCGAGGCACTCGGTGACGGAATAGCCCAGCGCCTCGAGCCTCTGCTTCGCCTGGTCCACCCAGACCGTGTCGCGGTGCGCGATGAGGATCCGGGGACGATGTGTCCGTTTCGAGGTCATTGGTAAAAGGCAGCCTTACGGCAGCCTCTCCCGTTCAAACCGGACGTGCCCAATTAAGGCATCCGGCTTACCGA
>Ga0137409_10006773_pt1 | contig 11842 bp, 5 predicted proteins | sample CZODoug1_16funga_FD_122059 | JGI IMG/M metagenome (GOLD analysis project Ga0137409, IMG submission 122059) | Vadose zone soil fungal communities from Angelo Coast Range Reserve, California, USA - CZODoug1_16fungal (Hybrid Assembly) | ecosystem: Environmental > Terrestrial > Soil > Vadose zone... | reverse complement strand
TTTTTAATCTAGATAACTCTCAGCAGTTAGTGTTGTGAGACTATTGACAGAATTAGCCTAATACGTTATATATCTGAATCCATGCCATCTTTATTTAGGCATGATATAAAGCACGGTCTACTATCTATGTTCATTCGTAGGTTTTATTATCTGTGGTTTTAATACAAGTTTCAATAAGCCGCCACCATGCACAGGCATTTGGCAGCACCATCGCTTAATTTAGTTTTTTCCTGCTCTGCTAGAAAAAACTCAGTTAAGTTTGGAAAGAAGTTTGGAGCAGTCGTGTTTTCACGAAAGCTCTGATATTCGCTAATTTAATTCAATAAAAGAGTTAATTGATTATTAATCAATTAACGCATTAGTATGATAGTAATCTATTATATAATAAAGGGTTAAAAGCCCAAGTAATTAAACCTATCTTGATCAATAGTTTTAATACCTTAGACTTCAACGTTTAAATAGCTATGTATATAAATGACTAGTTCTAAACGCCGATCAATCGGCTAATTGTAGTAATGACTATGTTACATTTAGATAGTATGACTATCTCGTATAAACTAATAGAAACCCCCACCTATCCCAACTTATAACGCTGCTTATAGTTAGTGATTAGATTGTGTGTTCGCTTAATTAAAGGTTAGATTATATGAGTGAATAATTATGTGTAAATATGACTATTATCTATTACTTATTCTATATGCCTAGTTAGGTCTCCCTAATTGTCTAGGAACTGTAATAAAATCTATTTCTTATAAATATATAAATATCTTTGTATAATGCTTTCTTATGTTAGAAGAGCCGAGCTCTTATAACTATCGTGTAGATATCTCTTATATTCAGACTCAATCCAAAGTCTTCCATAGTTAAGCCTATTAGTGAATTCAAGGGTTTAATTCCCTACGACTAAGTTGCATAGACAACTTAGATATATCAGAAGCCTAAGCTTCTAGATAGGTAACGTACTCCTATAGAGACGTACTAAAAGTAGTGATGTGCACATACCTGAAATATCGAGAATCGATATACTAGGGATGTTCAAGATTCATAAGTATCGAATATCGATTATTCCTAATCGATATAGAACGTGCACAAGTGTAGTAGCAATAACCTCGAAGCCTATTGCTATGACCTATTACTTGTCGAGTATTGCTGAATTGCTTTGATCGAGGAGCATGCAATGTCACAAGGAATGGGGCCCTATGTTGTAGGTGTCTCCGGGCCACGTGACGCCTCACAAAGATGGCGACCCTGCCAGGACAATAACGAAGCCCCCTGACGGAAGGATCAGTTATTGTCCAGAGGCGCGGACCAAAACGAGAGTTTGGATGCTTCACTGCATACCAAACACCTTTGATGGTACTGTGTGTTAAATCAAAGCCTTTATATAAATAAAGATATAGTTGGCGGGCATTTTCAATGGAAAAGCTAGATATGTTTTGGCCCTAAACTAAGAACAAGCCCTGGCAATGGTTTTTATATTTGTACCAGAAAACAAACGGACAGTTTTTTATAGTTTGTAGCTGAACAAACTATCGTTTGATGGTGACGTAATTGAATTACAAGTCGTGCTATTAAGAAGGCAAAAACCATTCAAGTGTGTATAAACCTGATGATTGGATATCAGGCATATTTGTAACCAAGTATAGGCTCGAGACTACAGCTTGGGTCCATAAGTGGGAGATTGTGAGCCACTATGGATAGGGAAAGACTTTCCTATGATCACGGATTGTTTTAGTACCGACTGCGGTCCCTGAACTAAATAAGTAAAACCTGGATAATGTGGATTCATTATTTCAGAACCCTTCTCGATAGCGGTTTTATATTAGTTATACCAAAGAAGCAGGAAACGTGTTGTGCCGGAAGCCTCACACTCACTAAAGTACCTTTATTGCCGAAATGGGATATTGGGAAGTATCGAATTGGTGGTCTGCCGACCCATTCCATAGAAATTCTGTCTCAGGAAGAAGAGTATTAAATGAAAAAGGTAGGATGTATTCTTAACGTCCTTGTCTGTGTGACTCAACCAAAACAGAAGATGGTTGCTTTTGCTTGAAGCTTCCAGTAGGACATCTGTGTGCCCCCCTACAAAAATACTAAAGGAAGTTGGAAGTACTGACTATCCAGGACCGTGTTAAGTGTCCAAATTGAAATCAGAAGAAAAGTTATGGAGGTTTTGCTTGAACCTACCATGTGTATTTATTTGTTCAAATATGCAAAAATATAAAAGAAGTAGGAAGTAATTCTTAACTTTCCTTGTAATTATTCAGAGGAACTGAATGATTCTAAATATAACAGAAGAAAAGCAAATTCTAATGGCTTGGCCTAAGTAGATTTGTAATTATATTTTTACTAACTGTTTAATATAGAAAGTCCTATGTTCAAGTTTGAAATAGGCTACAATAATTTTTACTACCATCTTCCATGATGTGAAATTGTATTTTTTATGTATGCCCTGATTAACCAGGTTTCACTGTGTTATCAGATGCCATTTGTAAATAGCACACCTTTTACATGTCCTATTGTACAAAGTGAAGGTTAAGGTCAGTTTAGAAAATGTACATTCTTGTGCGACTCTATTCTGTAATTAGTTAAGCTGGTAGAACTATCAGCCAATAATTTCCCTTAGCATGAATACGAAGAGTATGATTAGTCGAACAGTGTTTTAAACGCTTATTAGATATCGTACGAATAACAATTTAATATTGCTTTATTCGCAAGATTATGCGAGTATAATTATTGATTTGAATTGAAAATTGATAATTAACATTCATTCTAGTTGCAAAGCTAAAAATGAAAAGTTTAAAACATAATAAGATGTTGCTATGCTAATTCTTAATCGAAATAGAAAGCACACCTTTACGAGTTGCACAAAAATGCAACGAATATTATTAGACCTTAATTTCATTTGGTTTAGTAATAAGGTCAAGATGGCTGCCGGATTTGAACCTTCAGGCGCCATATTGTTCTCATTTTTATAATGAAAGTGGTTAACCTTCATTCTTAATCCTTTTGTTATTTTGGTTAGTAACAGGATGGAATGGAGGCTATGACGCACATTGGGTTTTAAAAGAAAAAAAAACTCAAGAAAAAAAAGTTGATCTGAAAACTTAAAATAAAAAAAGAAATCATAATTTCTCTGCTACTTCTGAAGTGGCAGAACAATTATTTTGAGATCTGAATTTAATTTGGATTCTTGATAATTTGAGTTTGATTTTTTGGAAATAAAAGTTTACCGAGTCGATTAATAATCGATCGGCCATATAGATCGGTATCTCCCGATCAGTACGAAGTTATCGGCAAACAATAACTTTGAAAAATAAAACTATTGTCAGAAGTCTAATTTTGTTTCAAAAATAGATACGTCCGGGACCAACTGGCGTCGCCTGATAGTAGAAGCCGCTCCAGAGATAACTCTGGCCAGCGGGAGGGTGGTGAAGGACTTTCGTCTTCTGAACACGCCTCAGGGGAGGAAGGTGGTCAGTCTGATGATGAACCCTTATCCAACTTACGGTCCGGCCGTAGAAGACATCCCACCGCACGCCGCGGCAGGGGTGGTCGCCGCCGTGGTAGGCCACAGAGTAGAGGCTCTAGAAGCCAACACGCTGGTTCGGCCTCTCACAGTAGAAGAAGGTCGTCCCGTCATAATGATGGTGATGCACATGCTGGACATGACAATGCTAACTCTGAACCCACCCCTGGTGGAGCAGAGGGTGTTCAGGAGGATAATGCAGGAGGTGGAGATGATGAAGAACCATCGCCTCGTCCTGCTCCACAATCAGTACCTGGTGCCTCGAGGGGTGCTCCTAGGTTTGGTCGAGGCCAGGCTAGAGGCGCAGCCAGATGTAGAGCCAGAGGTGGCGCCAGAGGTGGCGCCCGAGTAGACAGCAATGCTGAAAATTTACAGGATCAGTTTGAGCAAGAAAATGCTCAAGATTCTGGACATGAAGATGATGATACTTTTGAAGTTCATAATCAAGACGCAAATAATGCGAATTCAGGTGCCGCCGATGCTTCACAGCAAAGCAGCCAACCTGAAAATAACCCTAGAAGGGAACATTCCAGTAACGCAGTTACAATGGAAAATATTGCTGCTCTGTTAGATCAGAAATTAGGAGCTCAGTCTAGAACTCTAACCACTGATATATGTGAAACCAATTTTGCATATACAGAAACTTGTGTAACCAAGTTACATGAGAATATCACTAGACAAATGCATGGTTTGCAAGTAACTATGCATAACCATTTGCTAATGTCTATGAGAGGTGTCCAACCTCCTACACCTAGGCCACTAAGTTCAGTTAACCCACTCACGGCAGCTGACTTTCATAGGCCTAATTTACCTGGTCAGCCTGCTATGACTCAGGAAGAAAGAAATCTAGCTGAAGCTAGACGATTAAGTTTAATCGAACAAGCTCGAGTTGAGTCTGAACAGTCACGATTCAGTGCTGTAGGCCCAACTCACACTTCATTTCTTAGTGGTGCTAGAAATCTGCCACCACAACAAACTGGCGCCACTGTACAGGTGTCGAGTGTAGGCGCAGTTCCACAAACTGCCGCTACGAGCGCCACTGGTGCTATAGGACCTGTTACAGGTGCCAATGCCGTCCCAATAGGCCATAGGCCTAATAATGGAAATGGGAATGGAAATGGAAATGGAGACAATGTTTCTCGAGTATCTGGCCACCCACTAGCCAGCAGTACCCAACACGGTGAATTAGTTGAAATTCATGTTGGAAATAGTCCACTAGATCAAACTAGGGAAATTAATTTGAGAAATGCTCAAATGTATGGTCATAATTTGACTACTGGTATTGCTGAGCAATCCAGAGAGATCAGGTTAGAGGATTACCCAATCCCAACACCTCAAATCCCCCAGCGCTTTGACAAGCAGAAGGCGCCTAAGTTTGATGGGAAGCTACCATTGAATTTTTTAGACGATTTTGGAAGTTACACAACTGCTTTCCAAAGTAATCCTAGGATTATAATCGAGCAAATTCTACCAACTTGTTTGGAGGGTGATGCTAAAGAATGGTGGAAAGACCATAAAGTTAATTGGAAGACTCTAGCCCAATGGGAAGAATGTTTTCAGTTAAGGTGGGTAGACCCAATTCTACTCGAGGAACTGAAGTCACAGACTTTATCAGTAGCACTACACCCAACTCAATGTGTGTTGAAATTCTTAACTCAAAAGAGTTTGAACTTGAAAAAGTTCTATCCTAGCTACACTGAAGCTATGAGAGTACAACTTATGATTAGTAGGTTGAGTCCTTATTATAAGGAAAGACTACAGCCTGTTGCTCACACGAGTTATGAGGCTCTAGTTGCTGAGTGCATCAGAATTAAACAGCTGCATGCTTCAGCAAAGGTGTATAGTCCACCAGATGTAGCCTCGGCCAGCTGTAATGAACCAGCTGTGTATTATTCTCGCAAGTCTAGCAGTTCTAAGACTACTAGCTCCAGTTCTAAGACTGGTGAGAGAAGTGATAAAACGTATCCTAAAAGATATGATAAGTCAGAGAGAAATCGCAGTCATAGCCGCGATAAAACTTACAAGAAAGTTCACTTCAAATTGAAAGATGGTGAAGTGAAATACACAGGTGACTCAAAAAGTAGTCATAAGTCGTCTGATAAAGACAAACCAAGCCACTCAAGTAGCTCAAAAGAGAAGCCTAAGTCCTCAAGTTTCAAATCGAGTGACAGAGATTTGTCTAAAATCAAGTGTTACACTTGTAGTCAGTTTGGACATACCTCACTTACCTGCCCTAAGGCAGAGCCTAAAAAGAATTTGCACAAAGTGCATGCTGTTGAGGATGCTTCTGATACAGAAGAGAAAGAAAACGATCAGTCTGAAGCTGAATCTGAAGCTGATAGGAATGGTGATTCTGACTCTGATTCAGGTGAAAGTGTGTCAGGCAGAGACATCTGTTTTCAAATCTCAGAAGACCTGGTGTTAGAATACAATACTAAAACCCAGGAAGGCGCCTTAGTCGGTTGTGATACCACTTCGGAAAACTAGCAGAAGCCTGGTGGAGACCGGATCCTACCAGTGCAGAAGTTGGCCTACCGGAGTTATTGTCAATTGACAACAAGGACCGCCCTACCACAGGTAATAATAGTGGAAGTATTATTTCTGAAGTTTCAGAAGTAAATAGTATCGATTCTAGCGATACTGGTTATAGTTCGGAAAACGCGCAACAGTTGGCGCCACCGTCTATATTTAGTGTGCAAAAAGCTCAACAGCCGGCGCCACTAGTAAAAGAACTCAAAAAAGTTTCTTTATCTCCGAATGTGAGAATCAAGCTACCTTCTTATGAAGTAGTTGGATTTTTAGATTCTGGTAGTACAGTCTCAGCAGTTAGTCGGAAAGTGGCCGACGACCTGACAGAAGTTAGACTGACTAAACCACGCATATTGCAAAGTGCGTCGGGTATATTTGCTGTCGAAACGGTAGTAAATGTAAGTTTCACCATTGGTGAAGGAAAACAATTTAATTACACTTTTTATGTAATGCCTACACTTAAAAGACCAGTTCTTTTAGGATATGATTTTTTGAAGGAATTCAAAATTTCAGTACACCCTGGTGACGATTGCTATGAAATCGATGGGAAGAAATTTGACTTTGTCAAAGTATCAGGTGAGCTGAAATCAGCTACATCAGAACAATGTCATTGGATGGATCAATTAGAACATATCCGAGAAAATAAACTAATGGATCCTGAACATGAAGAAAAATTCTTTGAATTAGCTGCTAAATATGCAGAAATATTTGATGAAAGACCATCAATAGCAAAGGTTACACCTATGCGCATAGATACGGGTGACAGTAAGCCTAAAAAGCAAGCTGTTAGGCCTATCAACTCAGCTAAAGTAGCCATTGCCAAGGAATATACTTTAGAGCAGATAGACATGAAAATTATGGTCAAGTCTAATTCACCATGGGGTAGTAACTATGTCTTTGTCAAAAAGAAAGAAACTACTGCATTGAGACCATGTGGTGACTATAGAGATGTTAATTCTGTAACAGTGGCAGATGCTTACCCAATGCCAGATGTTAAGACTATATTGTATAATATAGCTCCAGCTCAATGGTTTAGTACCTTTGACCTGAGTAAGGGTTTTAACCAAATTCCCATTCATCCTGATGATACAGGTAAGACAGCTGTTTATACACCATTAGGCTTAATGGAGTATATAGCAATGCCATTTGGTCTAAAGAATGCTCCTGCAGTCTTTCAGAGAATAATGGAGGAAGTTTTAGGCGAACAGCTTAGAAAAAATGCTTTAGTCTATATAGATGATGTCACTATCTATAGTGAGACTGAAGAAGAACACATGTTACACTTGGAAGAATTTTTCAAGAGAATGAAGAAATTTAACTTCAAAATCAATCCTAAGAAAATTCAACCTTTTCAAAGGAGAATCAAAATATTAGGCCATATCATTCAAAGTGGTGAATGCGAGCCTGATCCTGAAAAGATTGAGGGGATAGTGAATTGTCCACCCCCTAAGACTAAGAAACAACTTAGATCATTCTTAGGAATGGTTTCCTATTATAGGAATTTTATAGAGCACTTAGCCCAAAAAGCTAAACCTCTATACAGGTTAAGCTCAGAAATTGAGTATCCTGGTACTGTAGTTCATATGGATGCCACTGCACTTGATTCTTTTGAAGCAATTAAGAAAGCAGTTGTAGGCCTAGTGCTACACATGCCTAACCTTAATGGTCAGTTTTCCATTCAAACAGATGCTAGTGGCTATGGCCTAGGTGCCGTTTTGTTGGCTAAAGTAGAAGAAGTTTTGAAACCTGTTTGTTTTCAATCCAGGAATCTCACTGCACCAGAAATGAACTATACAGTTACTGAACAGGAATGTTTAGCAGTTGTATGGGCATGTGAGAAATTTAGGCCATTCATAGAATGTACTAGTTTTGAAGTGATTACAGATCACAGAGCCTTAACATGGCTAACCACACTAAAAGATCCTAAAGGTCGATTAGCTAGATGGGTATTTAGGCTACAAGGGTTTAACTTTGAAATAAAGTTTAGACCTGGTGCCCTAAATTTTGTTCCGGATATGCTTTCTCGCAATCCTGTAGAAAAAGATGATTCAGCATTTTTGCCTGGATTATTTGCCATAGAAATGGAAGAAGAAATTCAACTCAACCAATTTCCTATGTTTGAGAATTTGACTCGAGAAGCAATAATCGAAGCTCAAAAAGCTGATGAGTTTTTAAAACAAGTTAGAGAGTATCTCAGTGATCCCAAAACTCTTAATACTGAATTAGGAAAGCGTGAGCAAGCTACAATTTTAGTTGCTGCCCAAGATGCTTTTGAACTAGAAGATGGACTTTTAGTCAGGTATTGTAATCCATTTAAGGAATTAGCCTTCCTAGATGATTATAATTATGAACGCATAATGGTGCCTGATTCTTTGAAAGAACAGGTAATGAGACGTATGCACGATGATGCTATCAGTGGCCATCTTGGAACTGATAACACACATGAAAAAATTCAGACCAGGTTCTACTGGCCTAGAATGTATAAGGAGATTGGAATTTATTGCCAATCATGCCATACCTGTCAAACTAAAAGGTATGAGAATCAGAAACCAATGGGTTTAATGAGGCCTAGAAATAAAGCCTTACCATGGGAGAAAGTTTCAGTTGACATAATTGGACCTTTCCCACTGACTAGACTGAAAAATAAATATGCACTAGTAATAGTCGATTTATTTTCTGGATGGCCAGAAGTATTTCCTTTGACAGAAAAACAGAATTGTGCTGAAGGTTGTGCCATCAGTGCTTTAAAGGTATTTTGTCACTGGGGCTTTCCTAACAGAATTGTTAGTGATAATGGCCCACAATTCGCAAGTCAATTGTGGTGCGAAGTTATGAAGCTGTTGAAAGTAAAGGCTGTATTTACTGCACCTTACCAGCCTCAAGGTAATCTCACTGAAAGAAAGAATCGTGATATTAAAGTATATCTTACCAAATATATGGAAGATAAGCATAGGAATTGGGATCAGTACCTGTTCCTAATGTTGGCTGCACTTCGGGCAGCTAAAGTTAAATCAACTGGACTAACTCCATTTGAAGCTAATTTTGGAAGGAGAATGCGATTGCCAATCGACATTTACACTTATGATCCAAATCACCAAGGTGAAATTGGAGATGATATAAGAGACTTTCCAAAGAAAGTTGCTAACAATGCTAAGGCTATGGTTAGGTATGCTTTTGAAAATATGGATCTTGCCAGTTTTGAACAAAAGCTTTACTATGATGAAAATCGTAGAGACGAAGAATTCGAAATAGGTGACATAGTAACTTCCAAAGTCTATGCCACTAGTAGTAAAGTTAAAGGTGTTTCAAAGAAATTATCACCTAAAAGAGAAGGACCTTTTGTAATTTTACGAAAGCTATCACCTTTAAATTATATATTGGGAGACGTTCATTCAAAAGAAGCTCGAACATTTGCCCATATTGCTCAATTAAAGAAATATAATATGAGAGAAGGTCAGCCAGTTATTACTGCTACTGACATACCGGGTTCGAAAGAAAACGATAACCCATCTCTAGGAACTAGAGCCAGAGTAGGCCTAGGTAAGCAGAGAGGTAGAAAAAAGGGGCAAAAGAACGCTCCCAAGAGTCCTCCTAGTACTCCTATTGGTCAAGCTGATAGAGTAACTAGAAGCCAGTCTGCTGCTATGCAGGCAAGCCCTCCTAATGCTAACACATAGAGAGGAAAATAAACCGCCAAAAAGTTGAGCGGGAAAATAAGCCTAATTGTTTAATCACCAAATTCCAATTAGCCTAAGTTTAATTTATTATTTACAGCAATGTACAATAATTACAATTCAAATAGTTACAGTGATCGTTTAATTACGATTAACTTTACAATTAACAATTTATACGATGTTTTAAAACATCGCTCATTTAGTTTAAAACGTTTAAATTAAAAGGCCTAAACAACATTTTGTTTACGATTAAAATTACAAAGTTTGATTAGATATTACTAATCTAAAAGTATTGCTAAAAGTTATGCGAATAGCGTTTACAACTTAAAACGTTAATTAAACGATTAATTAATGTTTTAAAACTAATTCTAATTGTTTTAATTAGGCCTAATGCTAAAGGATATGGACTTTCTGAAAGCCCGCTCTTTTAGTACCGGCTTGAGATTCACTTTTGAAAAAATTTGTCAAAAAGTGAAAATAAAAGTATTCCTATTAGGTCGCTACCCTAAAAAGTACTTCCGATAGGTCGGCACCCGTAAAAAACCGGTTTCCCCTATAAAAGGGAAAGCAGAGAAAGAAAAAAATAAAAATATTCTTTTCTTTTCTGTCATTTTAAGAACTTTGGTTCAATTTCGTTCGATTTCTAATTCGACGATATTTTCAAATCTTTTAACCGATCTTTCGATTAACCGATTGAAACGATGACCGCTATTGCTGCAGCTGGAGCCGGTAAGCCTCCGGGTGACAACGGTAACTACGGGAAGAAAAAGCCGGAACCTACCAAGGTAATAAAAACAAACATTAGTTAATTTTACAACTTGATTGTAATTTAACATTTAAATTGATTTCAAATTAATTTAGAACTGTACTTTAAACGCAGCAGTTAGTCGAAAGCCGACTAATTAAAATTGTTTAAAATATAGAAAGATTATTAACAAAACCCCTTTGTTTTTGTTTTTAATACAGGGTGACCCACTTACGGACGACTACAGCGAGCAAAAGCTAACGTACTGTACCGACCCTAAGCCACACTTACCCCATTACTGTCCAAACGGGCATCCGTTGTACTGCTGCTTGGACTGCGATCCAAAAGTTGAACCGTTCTGTTGGGCGGGACATACCGAGAACAAAGGATGGTGCTCAGGCCACCGTCCCGTTAACGTCGTAATGGCGGATCGCGACCTCAAGAGGTATCGCGGACAATTCTTCAAACTGCGCAGTTACAAACACAGCCCCCTCAACCTGGTGGCGCGTTTAGGCAACTACAGCGAAGAACATATTAAGGCGATTAAAGGCGGCAAGCCGATCGTCAGAGACAGGGTGGTCATGCCACCTCCGTACCGGCCTTCACCGGTGTCCCAAGAGAGATTGTTCAGTGACTCTGTCCAGAACTTTCCACCGTTACCTAACGCGGCTAAGCCAAGTACCTCAGCCGAGGGAAAAGAGAGTAATTGTTTTACTGGCTAGCTGCACTTGGTGATAAAAATAAAACAGATTTTTAATGCTTGTTTGTTTAACTTTTTAACAGACAGCGCTCCAGGCGGGAAGAAACGTCGAGAGAGATCATCGAGCCGTTCGTCTACCAACCGTGCGCCAGGTTACAGCCGTTCGCCCAGCGTAGTCGAGTTCGACAGCCAATCGTCGAGTAGTTCGCCGGTAGTTAGCTCAGGTAGTAGCGTTTCCCCCCAACCTCCCATAAATCTAGAGGCCATTCTCGCTCAGTTCTCGAACAGCATTATGAGCCAAGTCACAGTTGCCATTAGGCAGAGTAACGACTCCAATAGGGAGTACGTAAGATCTTTGTTGCTAACCGGAGATGACCAGCATGTCGCTGACTTGTTGGATCTAGACGAGGTTCAGCCCTTCGTACCCGCCTCGGCGGAAGTCGTTGGGTTGCCAGTCGGTAGTTTGCCAATCAGCTTGCCTTTGGACGTGGAGTTGCCAGTCATTGAGCCCAAGCACGAAGATCCAGATAACCCAGGTTTCCCTAGGGACGATACCATGGATTCCAGCTAGATAAAAAAAAAGATCAGTTTTTAATCTAGATAACTCTCAGCAGTTAGTGTTGTGAGACTATTGACAGAATTAGCCTAATACGTTATATATCTGA
>Ga0137409_10002465_pt2 | contig 11843 bp, 18 predicted proteins | sample CZODoug1_16funga_FD_122059 | JGI IMG/M metagenome (GOLD analysis project Ga0137409, IMG submission 122059) | Vadose zone soil fungal communities from Angelo Coast Range Reserve, California, USA - CZODoug1_16fungal (Hybrid Assembly) | ecosystem: Environmental > Terrestrial > Soil > Vadose zone... | reverse complement strand
GCATTTTTCAAGTCGAGGTGAATTTCTCGTTCGATCCACTCGCGAAGCTGGCGCACTGTCAGCGCCTCTGCTTTGCGGTCCTTCAAAATAGAACCGGTGCTGCGATGGCTCGGAAAGCACTCCATCATGGCACGCTCCTGATCATTCGGTTGGAGCCGCGCGATTTCCAGCGCGTGGGTGACGGTGAGTTTGCCCTCGTAAAATGCCGTCTGCGCGGCTGGATTCAACTCGGTGAGGGAAACCCGCCCCTTAACGTATGACGGGCTCTTGCCAACCTGCGCTGCGACCATCTCGACGGTGTAGAAATCCGGCTTCAGGTCCATTAGCGACCGATAACCGATTCCTTCGTCCAACTCGTGAATCTCGGCACGCTGCAAGTTTTCAATGAGTTGGATTTCTCGGCACTCGGAGTCGCTGAGATCCCGCACAGCGGCCGGAATCGTACTCTTGCCGGCTAGCTTCGATGCACGAAACCGGCGCGCACCGACAACCAATTCGTACGCGCTGCCCTCACCGTCAGGAACCGGACGTACAAGAATTGCCTGCAAAACACCGTGCAATCGGATGTTGTCCGCGAACTCGTGGAGTTTGGTTTCATCGAAAACCCGCCGCGGGTTGGTTGTGGATTCACGGATTCGTTCTAACGGGATATCCAGAACAGATGAATCTCCCGGCGGTGCTGTCTCCTTGCTCGCTGCAATCGTTGCATTCATTTCTTTTTGTGTCCTTTCCTCTCAAGCATTTCGTTTAATACTCTTCGGGCAAAAGCAGGGTCGTCGCAGAGCGGTCTGCCTCAGTGATAATCCACAGCTTGTCACCCGCGTTCGTTCGATAGCTGCTCAAGAGCCGGAATCCGTTCTCAACGCTGTAGTCGTTTTCGTGTTGGTCCTCGTCGGACAAATCGCCCCAGTCGCAGGCGACATACCGGGCAAGGAAATCACGCGGATCCTGACCAGCCTTCTGGAGCGCGGCTAAAGCGCCCGGCGTTGCGAGAATTTGGCCGAGTTCGAAAACTCGTCGTTTCTTGAGCTGTTCCATTACAAAACTCCGTTCGTATGTGTCGCTTGTCGCTCCTTCGACACACTTAACGCGGGGCGTGAGAGAGCCAAAGCCAGCCATGGTGGGATGCTCGAGCGTCTAGGCTACTGCGTCGTCTTCTGCGGTTTCACGGGTCCGAGGCAGTTTTGAAGCGGGCACTTCTCGGCCTGTTAACAGCACCAAATCCAGGAACCACGTTTGATCTACTTTGCCGAGGTTGAATTCTTGAGGATGGGCTCGAATGAAAGTGAGAATATCTCTTTCGCGGAAGCGATGGATGTCGTTGCCATTTCCATCGTGGCGCCGTGTGCCCTGCAATCGGTCTTGCAACCAGCCGTTCTTAATCCACTGGGTAATCTTGTGGTGGTCCTCCCCGAAACACAATCCAAGGTCACACATCGTATACCCGTTTCGCACACGACGGGAAGTGCCAATGCGTTTCAGCTTATTGACGACGGAACTCTCCGGACGGTGCAATCGCTTTGCGATACTTGCCGACGAAATGTGCCCAACTAGTTTCTCGAGAAGATTCATCTCGCTGGCTGTCCAGGGCGTGCGATCCATGTGCAGGGTGAGTCCCAACCGTGCGGCTTGACGTTTGATATACCAGCGCGGCATGCCTGTCAGCCGAATCATTTGGTTGAGCACTTGGAAGCGACGATGCAGTCCCCCAAAATAGTGTGCTCTAAGATAAGCGTAGCATTCAGTCCGCCATACGTACTTCGGTTTGGAACGCCGCGCACGTTGTTCCTGGCACTCTGAATGGTATTGCGCGAGGTGCGAGGGCTGAGCCTGCTGCTGTCTTCCCTCAATGGGTTCACCGCAGATTACGGCATTCATACATCCTCTCTAAGTTTTGCTAGTGGATTGATAAGAAGATTGCAACTGGCGAGGAAGAAGGGTTCTTGGAGAGAGACTATGATGGATCTCGGCTATACGGAAGTTGTAGACGCAGCAATGGGTCACGCTCTCAGCTTCCGGATACGCCGTGATCCGGGCAGAACCCGCGACGGCGTCCATGAAATTCGCTTATGACTGCTTGAAATTTCTGGAGATTTCCTGAAATCTGTCGAATGGGCCGCCTTTCATCCGTCATACAATCAGGCGCGCAAAGGCGCTCACAATGTTCCCAAAGGAGAAAAGGCCATGCAATTCGCCCTGCTGATCTACCATTTACCGGAAGAATTTGCCATGCGGAAGAACGACTACAGCGATCCTCATCTCGGCGCCTGGCGGGCTTACTACAAGGCGCTCGTCGAGGCCGGCGTCTATGTCGGCGCCAATGCGCTTGAAGTGCCCGAGACAGGAACGACGGTGCGTCTCAGGGAAGGAAAGCGCCGCGTGCAGGATGGCCCGTTCGCCGATACGAAGGAGCAACTGGCAGGATTCATCATCCTGGAACTTCCTTCCGTTGACGCCGCCCTCGAATGGGCTGCGCGATGCCCGGGGGCATCAATCGGCGCAGTTGAAGTCCGGCCGCTGGCGCCTGAAGCCATGCGGCGAGGGTTTACGGGATGAATGGAAGCAATCAGGAGGACACCCACCGGACCATAGAGCGCGTGGCCCGAGAATCATACGGGCGTCTGGTGGCCTACCTTTCCGCGAACACGCGCGACGTAGCCAGCGCGGAGGACGCCCTCAGCAACGCACTGGTTGCGGCGCTCACGGCTTGGCCGCGAGACGGCGTGCCGCAAAATCCGGAGGCTTGGCTGCTGACGACGGCGCGACACTCCTTTATCGATCACGTGCGCCATCGGCAAGTAGCCGAGGCGAGCGAACCTACTCTCAAGCTTCTCAGAGAGGATTCCATGGAGATGACTTTGTCGGCGGAGTTTCCAGATGAAAGGTTGAAACTGCTCTTTGTATGTGCCCACCCGGCAATCGATCCGGCCATGCACACGCCACTTATGCTCCAGACCGTTCTGGGCCTGGATGCCGCGCGGATCGCTCATGCCTTCCTGACATCACCGACGACGATGGGGCAGCGCCTGGTACGTGCCAAGACGAAGATCCGCGACGGCGGCATTCAGTTCGAAATCCCCCAAGAGCGTGAACTGCCGCAGCGGCTAGACGCCGTGCTGGAAGCGATTTACGCCGCCTTCGGGCTCGGCTGGGATGATATGGCGGGCGTTGACCAGCGCGGCCGCGATCTGGCCGAGGAAGCGATCTGGCTCGGACGCGTCCTACTCGAACTGATGCCCAAGGAAGCAGAGGTTCGGGGGCTGCTGGCTCTCATGCTCCACTGTGAAGCGCGGCGGCGGGCGCGGCGGGGACCGGACGGCCGCTATATTCCTCTCTTGGCACAGGACTCCCAGCAATGGTCCCAGCCATTGATCGAAGAGGCGGAACGTAATCTCGCCGAAGCTTCGAGTCGCGGTCGCGCCGGCCGTTTTCAACTCGAGGCCGCGATTCAATCGGTACATGCTGAGCGGGCGCGCAGCGGCCGGACCGAGTGGGCAGCGATCATGCTGTTCTACGATCAGCTCGTCCGCATCGCCCCGACACTCGGCACGCGGACTGGATACGCCGCGGCGGTCGGCGAAGCGAGAGGACCTGAAGCAGGACTGGCGGTATTGCATGGGACCGACCCGGACGATGTCTCCGGTTATCAGCCCTACTGGGCGGTTCGCGCTCACCTGTTGCAACGGCTAGGGAAAACATCTGAGGCCGCGGAAGCTTTCGACCGGGCGATTGGCTTGGCCGAAGATCCGGCCGTGAGAGAGTTCCTCCTCCAAAGACGCGGATAATTTTTTCCTGTTTGCTCTGTCGAAATCGATCCCCTTCACTCGTCACCCTTATAGGCGCGGCTCTCGGAGTCGCGTCAAGGACGCGTGCCCAACGAGACGGCGCGCCTCGAATCAATTCGCGAGGACGAGGAAGAGCAATGACAGTGCACGACAATCCGGTGAAACGCATTAGGGTGGTGCGGAAGATCGGCGGCAAGCTTGTGGTAGACCACAGCGCGAGCGCCGATCAAACTAAAGCTAGTCTCAGTTCCTGCTCCAAAGACACGGACGATTTTTCCTGTTTGCTCTGTCGAAATGGACCCTCCTCACCCGTCACCCCTATAGAGGCGGCTTAGCGATTAAGCTTCGCCGCCCGAGGTGGACAATGACAATCAAAGACAAAGCAGTTTTGGTAACTGGGGCAAATCGCGGTATCGGACGGGCCCTGGTCGAGGAAGCCTTGAGGAGAGGCGCGAAGCGAGTGTATGCCGGTACGCGCCACCCCTTCTCCCACTTGGACGGGCGCGTCACGCCGCTGACGCTGGACGTGACCAACGTTTCGCAGATCCAGCAGGCAGCCGACCACGTCGACACCCTCGACGTCCTCATCAACAATGCCGGCGTCGCCATCTACGACGATCTCAGCAATCTCGACGTGATCGAACAGCACCTGGCGGTCAACTTCTTTGGTTTGCTCAAAGTGACGCACGCGTTCTTGCCGCTGCTGAAACGCTCCAAAGGCGCGATCGTCAACAACCTGTCGTTGGCGGGGCTTGCTGCCTTGCCGGTCATACCCTCCTATTCCATTTCGAAGGCAGCCGCGTTCAACATGACGCAGTCGTTGAGAGCGCACTTGGCCGGCCAAGGCGTAACGGTCCATGCCGTCGTCCTGGGCCCCATCGACACAGATATGAACCGCGGCTTCGAGATACCGAAGGCCTCGCCCGAGTCCGCGGCGCAGCGCATCTTTGATGGGTTGGAAAACGGCGAAGACGAAATCTTTCCGGACCCCGCGTCTCTGTCCATCGCCGAGGACTGGCGCACCGGCGCAGTCAAGGCGCTCGAGCGCCAGTTCGCAGCTTTCGTGCCGGAGAGCGCGGCAAATTTGGGATGACGTTGCGAACTTGGCCAAAAAAGCGAAAAGAGAACAGACGATGAAGACGAAAGATTACACCACTACTTTTACGGTAGACCAATCTCCCGAAGAAGTCTTTGACGCCGTCAACAACGTTCGTGGGTGGTGGTCAGAAGAAATTGACGGCAGTACCGACAAACTCGGTGCTGAGTTTAAGTACCACTACAAAGACATTCATCAAGGCAAAAGACGGTTACGACTGCGCAATTGGCTTAGCGGAGGATCCCGCAGTGAAAGAGTTCCTGGCCCAAAGACGCGGCTAATTTTTTCTCTTGGCTCTGTCGAAATCACGCCACGTTACCCGTCACCAATATAGAGGCGGTTAAGCTTCAAGCTTTGCCACCTGAGGTTGCGTTCATCGGCTTCCGAACCGAACAGCCGACCGCAGCCAGCAGGGCTAGGTACACATGAAGTCAAAGGAGGCTCAAATGACAAAGGTTCAGACAATCGCTGTAATTCTCGCCTTGATCTTTTCCGTCACAGCGGTCGCACACAGTCAACAGACCGCGAGGGGGGCCAATAAGATCGAGCCGCTGCCGCGAGATTTGGAAATTCAACTGGCGCTCAGCGCGCTCCCGCCGCACCTCAGAGACAATGCGACCGTATATGTTCTAAGTCCCGACATGGGCTTTGAAGTTGCCCGCAAGGGTACGAATGGTTTCCACGCTTTGGTTGCTCGAACAGGTGACGATACGTTCCGCGGCTCTTGGCTCTTCACGAGATATAGAGACGATATCCTCTACCCGATTTCCTTCGATGACGCGGGTGCCAAAGCACAGATGCAGGTCTTCTTTGATGCCGCAGAGATGCAAGCTAATGGTAGTCCTCCTGAAGAACTGAAGAAGATCATCCAGGAACGTTACAGGACACACTACTACAAAGCCCCGGAGAGAGCCGGTGTTTCATACATGCTGTCTCCAATCCTTAGGACATACGTCAATCCGGATGTAAATGACAACGTGGCTACTGCCAACGTTCCTCACGTAATGCACTATGCCCCGAATGTATCCAATGAAGACGTAGGCGGGGCAAGCCCGACTCCCGAACAACTGCATTACTTCAGCGAGCATGGGCGCTGGCAGGCCAGCCCGGATCCCTTTGTCATACTTCACGGTGCCCACGGATACTTCGTGCAGTTTGTCGGGGTAACGGAACGAGCGGCCATCAACAAGGAATATGAAGAGATGCTTGGACGACTTTGCAAGATCAAAGAAGTCTGGTGCTTGCCGCAGTAAAGGGCAGGAATTGACGTGCCGACCAGGCCCCGCCATTCAGCTAGGAGAGCAAGACATGAAAAATCAGAATTACAGCATTTCTTTTGCAGTCGACCAATCTCCTGAACAAGTCTTCAACGCCATCAACAACGTTCGTGGATGGTGGTCAGGAGAGATCGAAGGCGAAGCCGACAAGCTCGGCGCCGAATTTACGTACCGTTATCAAAATATGCATCGTTCCAAACAGAAGATCACAGATTTGGTTCCTAACAAGAAAGTCGTTTGGCACGTCTTGGACAGCAGCCTCAGCTTTCTAAAAGACAAAAGCCAGTGGACTGGTACCGACATTGTCTTTGATGTCCTCGCAAAAGACGGCAAAACGGAAGTCCGTTTTACCCATGTAGGTCTTGCCCCTCAGATTGAATGCTACGGTAGCTGCTCGAACGCGTGGAGCATGCTCGTCAACGGCAATTTGCGCAAGCTGATCACCACGGGTAAAACTCAGCCGGACGTGTTCGCATAGGAGCGGAAATCATGACAAACCAGGATTTCACCACTACATTTTCGGTAGAGCAAAGCCCGGGAAAAGTCTTCAACGCCATCACCAATGTCCGTGGCTGGTGGTCAGAGGAAATTGAAGGTGCTACCGACAAACTCGGCGCTGAGTTCATCTATCATTACGAAGACGTCCATCGCTGCAAAATGAAAATAACTGAGTTCGTCCCCGGCGAAAGAATCGTGTGGCTTGTTTTGGACAACTACTTCAATTTCACCGAAGACAAAACCGAGTGGAAGGACACACAGGTTATTTTTGAAGTCTCTCGGAAAGGTGATAAATCGGAAATCCGTTTCACTCACTCGGGTCTAGTTCCCGAATATGAATGTTTCCATGTCTGTTCAAACGCATGGGGCTCTTATATCAACGGCAGTCTACGGAGTTTGATTACTACCGCTAAAGGGCGGCCCAACCAGAAAGGAAAAGGGGATGGGAAAAAGGCTTCTCTATGATTAAGAGACCAGTTGCGCCGATTCTGTAGCCATGCGCAACGGTCAGTCCTAAACGCTTTTGACCGTACAGTTGGCCGCTCGGGCCGCCCACTATGCGGCCCGATGCGTCCAAAACGAACCCAGCTTCGGCTCTCCGCCAGTTAACCTTGAGGTCGGGCGGAGCTAGTAGTTGCAAGCTCGAGGAATGAGCCCAGGCTGGCGGTTGCCTTAAACTGCGGGATCGGTTCGAGATCCTTGAATGCGCTCGTGAACGCGTTGGACAAGCTCCACAACGTTCGCGGAGCGAACTCCTCGACGGTCGGATCGAAATACTGGTCGTGAACCCGGCGCGTCAAGTGTTTCGGCACATCGAGTTCGCCTTCGACGAATGCGCGGTAGATAATCAACTTCGCCGTTTCGTCGGTGAGACACGATTGCTTCCATGCCTCGACTTGCTTCCGCATGGGTTCGAAGTTCCGCTGCATGCGGTCCACGCCGATCGAGAGGATGTCCACAAGGTTGACGCGTTTCGTATGCTTCGCGAGTACAGGCGTGAAATCACCCTGAAACGCCATGTTGTCGCACACAAACACGCGGTAGCCCACGGTGAGAGCCAGTCGCATGGACTTGTCGTTGGAATTCCGAACGCCGATCGAGAAGCGGCATCCGTCGAAGGTTGTTTCAAGATCCAAGACGCCGAACATCTTCATGCCGTCGCCGGAAACCGCATATTCTTCCCGCACAACTGAGATCTGCCGGAAGCTCAAGGTTTCGACCAGCGCCCCGACGATCTCGAAGTGCGGAAGTGGTTGATGGGTTGTGCTCCCCGCGGGTGTCGGAATCACTTTCAATTCCTGCCGCGTGATCTTCGAACTCCCGCAGTGAGCCATGAGTTGAGCCTGCTGCATATACGTAATTCTCCTTTCAAAGTGTTGAATCTACTCAGAAGTTCGAGGCCGTGGCGTAATCCACAGACCAGACTTCCCGAGTTCCGTTTGTCGGCTGGGCAAATGATTCAGCCGACTAATGTGGGCGGTGATGCCGGCATCGGAGTTTCAGCCGGCTACAAATATCGGCAAAGGTGGGGATTCATTCACTTGTTGCGCAGGAACGGACGACTTCGAGGGAATGCAGGTCGTATTATGCTGCACCAGCGATTGGTCGTTGCGCCGGGCGGCGCCAACGATGGAAGAGAGAGCAGTAATCGCTGGGCTGAAAGGCGACTAGGGCGAATGAACGGCCGCGGATCATTTCAAGATTCGGGCGTGGCATCAAGCAGGGCCGAGAGCAACTCGTGCTTTGAGCTTGCAAATGGATTTGTAACGGTAACTCCCTTCCAAGTAAAGCCGTCTTGCAGGTCCTCTGACAGAAGAAGACGGCAACCTGCTTCCGCCGCAGCTGAGAGAATCACTGAATCCCAGATACTCAACTGATGATCAGTTGCGAGGTCGGCGGCCGCGAGCATCACCCCGGCCGATGTCTCGATCAGAGGGAACGCGTCTTGCCAGCTTAGAATCGCCTTCCGCGCTTTTGCGGGTGATCGTCCAGCCTTCCGAACGAGCAGGTTGAACAGTTCTCCCAATGTTTGCACGGGCAAAAGCGTCACGCCATCCGGCAATCTCTGCACCAAATCGAGTGCTGTTTTCTTCATCGGGGTCCCATTCACCCCTTCCGCGTAGGCCAAGATGTTCGTGTCCAGCGCAACCCTCACGGTTTATCCCTGTAAAGTTCGTCTCGACTCCAACGACCAATTTTGACAACAGGCTCAGATCGCAATCTCTTCAAGAGTGCGGTTCTAGCCCCCTGCGTTACGCTGCCATTCGTCTCAACAGGGGTAATCCGGGCAACCGCCTTGCCATGCGATGTCACGACATAACTCTGTCCCTCTTGAACGGCACGGAGGAGTTTAGAGAATTTGCGATTTGCGTCCGCTGCGGAAACAGCCTTTTCCATGAGGCACTCCAAATGTAGTGATATTACGTACTATAGCAAAGGATTGGAGCCAAGGGCAAGGGCTCCCACCCAACAACTGTGCTGGTATCGCAGACGATTCTGTGAGGATCAATCGGCTTCGGTCTCATCATTGAAGAAGGCTCGAGCCCACGCTCAGAGTTGCGTCGTCTTCGTTAGCTTCTGTCCGTACATCCATGGTTCCAGCTTAATTTGCATTGCCCAGTCCTGAAAACTCGGTATGCGCCCCAAATCCTCCCGAACATGCTGCTCGCCGATATACCGGACAGGGACATCTTTCCCCTGGCTGTTACGGATCGTGATCCCGAATATCCGTTCGGCCAAAAAGATTCCTTCGGCATGATGCCGCAACGCTCGATGGCGAACATCCGCCAGCATGGCTTTCGATTCGTCAAACCACTCGTGGATGGGCAGGTAGTCTTCGGCGGCACCGCCGAACTTTCGCGCGCTGTTTTTCGCGTGCTCCAAAGGATGGGCCATGACTCAAATCTCCCGAGGGTCGGCGGGATTGCTGACGATTTCATACCAGTTGTGTTCGACGCGAATCTTGCCGGTTTGAAGGTCGAAGGTAATCGTCCCGTGTCCGCCCTCGCCGTCCTCATATCCTTCGGGCGCAAAACCTTCGAGCAAGTCACCAAGCTTCTGGGTGTCAAGGTCAGCCGGCAAACTCGATTTGTCAATTGGATTGCATGCTGCGTCTTGAAACTGAGGCGGTTCTGCACGTCCTTCGTCGCCATCTCCGTAGTAGCTGACCGTTACCGTTGTTACGCCAGCAGTTCGCAACTGGTCCGTGAATTTGAGCACTTCCATTTTCCGATCCTGATCTTGCGTCACGACGAATTCTCCTTCTTTGTTGGGGTCCGCCGTCCACAGGGGACGGCGATAGATTACAGGCGAAGCGGCATTAACAGATATGTGTACTCACCCTGGCCATTACCTGACGGCTGGAACTCGGCCGCACTCTGTGCGTCCTTCACTTGCATTTGAATTGAAGTCGCTGCGCTAGCGGCGCCGAGAATTTCAAGCAAATATTCCGCGTTGAAGCCGATCTCCACGCCTTCGTGCCCGTACCGAGCTTCCACAACTTCCCTCGCCTCGCCATATTCGGTCGAACTCGCGGAGACTTCCAGCCGGTTCTTTGCGAGTGCCAGCCGGATCCCGTGTAGGCGGTCATCCGCCAACAAAGAGACCCGCTGAACGACAGCCTCAAGGGCTTCGCGATTCAGCTCCGCGACTTTCCCATTCTTCTTTGGCAGCACGGACTCGTAATTCGGGAACTGCCCAGTGAGCAGCCGCGCAGTGAGAAGGCGTGACCCAAGCGCGAAGAATACGTGTGAATCGTCTTGTGAGATCTCGATTGTTGTCCCTTCCTCGTGTTCATCGGCAAGTTTTCGAACAGACAGAAGCGCCTTTCGGGGAACCAACACAGCGACTTCTTGCTTCAGGTCGGGCAAGTGATGCTTCCGCTCGGCAAGGGCCAATCGATGCCCATCGGTGGCGACCATGGTCACGCCGTCAGGATGCAGCTTCAACAGAGCTCCATTGAGAACAAACCGGCTTTCCTCGGCCGACATGGCGAAGGATGTCTTTTCCACGCAGTCTGCGAGAAGCTTGGCGTCCAACTTGGTCATGGGTTTCGGAACATCGGGCAGTTTCGGGAAATCGTCTTTCCTCAAACCGACAACCTTGAATGAGGAGCGTTGGTACGTGACCTGCACCCAGTTGTTCTCGAGCGCGCGGCAGCGGATCTCGCCACCGTGCGCGGACCGGACAATATCCAGGAAGCGGAGCCCGGGAATGACCGCGCTTCCTTTGGTCCTTACCTTTGCGGGACAGGTTGTGCGGGCCCCGATCTCCAGGTCCGTCGCAGTGATCTTCAGTTCTAACCCTTCGGCTTCCAGGAGAAAATGAGAAAGGATAGGAATCGTGTTTCGCTTTTCCACTGCGCTGCGCACGAAGTTCAGTTCCTTCAAGAGATCGGACTTTTCAACGAACAAATCCATTGGACGCACCTCCGTCTCAGTTTCCAAACAACAGGACATCTAGCTGTTTAGCGCTTGTTACTCGCACGGAAGAAGTGTGAGAACAAAAATGCGTGGACCAAACTTACGGGAGTGCTATAGACGAGGTCCCACGCGGTCGGCACTCAACGACGGTTTGAGCAGGGTGAGTTGTTTGGGTTTACTTGGAAAAGTTTGATCGAAACGTTAAGAGGATCAGCTGTGCGGCTACCGTAGACGGAGCGAGCAAAAACTCGCTCAATTCTTCTTGTCAGGGAAATCTTTACTTCTTTTCGCTTCCCCTCTCATTTCCTTCGCGTGCTTCAGCAGAGCCTCGAACGTGCGGGGGGGATTACCTGCATTCAGCATCGACTTGAAAACCGCATACGCATCGGTTTTCGAACCAGCTTTTCGCAGGGTAAATTCATCGTTGATCCAGACGTAAACGATCACCTTATCTTTGGTGGAAAAACGAAAAAACAGGCGATAGCGCTGATGAAATTTTGCGCGAAACCAGTGCCGGTTGTCGGGTCCCAATGTATCGGCTTGGCGAAACTCGGGAGCGTTGGCATTTCGAGGAATACTTTCCGTGATGTAGCGATGAATCGTCGCCAAGAGTTTGGTCTTGGGATGTTCTTTGTAGGTATCCGGCTGTGTAATCGAAAGCTGTTCCACCGCTTCCGTCAGTCTCTTTAGCTGGTTCTCAAAAAGCGGATATTGGAACAGCCGCCAGCCGTTCACTTCCATTTAGATCAGCGCCTCGTCTCCCAAA
>Ga0137409_10002224_pt1 | contig 11846 bp, 12 predicted proteins | sample CZODoug1_16funga_FD_122059 | JGI IMG/M metagenome (GOLD analysis project Ga0137409, IMG submission 122059) | Vadose zone soil fungal communities from Angelo Coast Range Reserve, California, USA - CZODoug1_16fungal (Hybrid Assembly) | ecosystem: Environmental > Terrestrial > Soil > Vadose zone... | reverse complement strand
AGGATGTTCATAGCCATTGCGAACACGCACGACAGCGTGGGGCGCTAATCGTGCGCGAGCCTGCGGACTATCCTTACGGAGAACGGCAATACAACGTCGAGGACCTGGCCGGTCACGTCTGGACGTTCACCCAGTCGATCGCGGATGCTGATCCGCGCGAATGGGGCGGGGAACCAGGACAACTTTAGGGCGGATTGTTTCCGCGGCTCCGCTGTGTAAAAATGATGAGGACGAGGACTTGATGAGCACAACCCTGGGCAAGCACATCACGCTGACCAAGCCGGAAGACTTCGGCAAGCTGCTGGAAGACGAAGGAATTATCTTCACGACGCTGGATAAGGCTGTAAATTGGGCGCGGCGCAGCTCCATCTGGCCGCTCGGATTTGGCCTGGCATGCTGCGCGATTGAGATGATGTCCATGGCTGCGGCGCGATTTGACGTGGCACGATTTGGCGCCGAAGTATTTCGTCCGTCGCCTAGACAAGCGGATCTAATGATTGTCGCCGGCAGACTTTCGCAAAAAATGGCGCCGGTCATTCGCCTGCTTTACGATCAAATGCCTGAACCGAAGTGGGTTATCTCGATGGGTGCGTGCGCGACTTCGGGCGGAGTGTTCAACAACTACGCGATTGTGCAGGGCTGCAACCAGGTGATTCCCGTGGACGTGTACGTACCGGGATGCCCGCCGCGGCCGGAAGCCGTGCTTTACGCGATTCTTCAGTTGCAAAAAAAGATCGACAACGAAAAAGGTTCGTTCAAACGCGCATTAAACCTTGCGTAGCCTCAAGTCCTTACCGGTCTTTCTCGTCTGTTCTCTCGCGGCGTTTCCCCTAAGCTGCGGCGGAGGCGGCGTGATGGTTCCCCCGCCGATTCCTCCTTCCACAGGTTTTGTGCTCAGTTGGAGCGACGAATTTAATGGCGCGGATGGCTCCACTCCCGATGCTTCCAAATGGACTTACGATCTTCGCGGCGGCGGTTGGGGCAATCAAGAGCTCGAGACTTACACCAATCGTGCCGTGAATGCGCAGATCAAGAGCGGCAGCCTCGTGATCACCGCGCAAGAAGAAACATTTACTGGGACGGATGGAATTTCGCGCGACTACACTTCCGCGCGTCTGAAGACGCAGGGCCTGTTCACGCAGGCTTACGGACGTTTCGAAGCGCGCATCAAGATTCCGGCGGGGCAGGGCATGTGGCCGGCATTCTGGATGCTTGGCAACGACATTGCGACGAACGGATGGCCGAAGTGCGGCGAGATCGACATCATGGAGAATATCGGGCGCGAACCCGGCATGGTTCACGGCTCGCTGCATGGGCCAAGTTCCACTGCGCCGACCTCGGACGAAACGTCAACGGTGACACTGCCGGCTAATGCAAACTTTGCCGACGACTTTCATATTTACGCGGTCGAATGGGAGCCGACGGTCGTGCGGTTCTACGTCGATTCGAATAACTACGCAACCTTCCAGAAGGCGAATTGGCCCGCGCGCGGCACTTGGGCGTTCGACCATCCGTTATTCATTTTGTTGAACGTCGCCGTCGGCGGGAGCTGGCCCGGCTCGCCGGACGCTACCACGCAATTTCCGCAGCAGATGCTTGTGGACTACGTTCGTGTTTACACGAAACAGTAGTCTTCGGCCGAAGGAGTTCCCTGAAATGTCTGGAGCGAAGAAAAGCAGCGGGGAGGAACTCGCCTTGCTGCGCCACACCCTGGCAACGGTTGCGTACCGTGGTGGGAAGGCCCTGCGCGGAGCGCCCAACTCGTTCGTGAATTATTCGAGCGGCGAAAACGGCCGCACGCCAGCAAAGATTCTCGCCCATATGGGCGACCTTTACGATTGGGCGCTCAGTATCGTCTCGGGAAATCAGGTATGGAAGGATTCGCATCCACTGGCGTGGGAGAAAGAAGTGGAGCGTTTTTTCGCGGCGCTGAAAAAGTTCGACGATTACCTCGCCTCGGGCAACGACATGCATGAAACTGCTGCCGCGCTATTCCAAGGCCCCATCGCTGATTCGCTTACACACATTGGCCAAATCGCCATGCTCCGTCGCGTGGCAGGCTGCCCCATCAAAGGCGAGAATTACCACAAAGCTGAAGTCATCGCAGGCCGCGTCGGCGTGGAACAATCCGCCCCACGCCGCGAATTCTAGTTAAAGCGGCGAAATCACTTTCGCCCTCGCGCCGCCAATTTCAACTTCGCTTCCTTCCATACTCCGCTCGCGTCGAATGTAACCCATTGCTAGGTTCGCTTGGAACGCTGGAGAATAAGTCGATCGCGTGACTTGGCCAACCTCTTTGCCTTCGAACAGGATGGGCGCATCGGCCGACGGCAGTTCTTTCGCTTCCATCTTAAACAACACGCGCACCCGATTGACCTGCCCGCGCGAGCGCACTCGTTCGACAATTTCCTGGCCCGTGTAGCAGCCCTTCGTGTAACTGATGTGTGATTTCTCGAGGCCCGCTTCGTGCGGGATCTGTTTATCGCCGAAGTCGTAGCCGAACCATGGAATTCCGGATTCGAGACGAAGCGAGTTTAGCGCTGTGTACCCAACTGGTCCGCCTCCGGCCGATTTCGCCGCGTCGCGCAGCAATTTCCAAAGCTGTTGCAGATGGATTTGCTCGCAAACAAACTCGGCGCTGGGGTGACTGCCCGGCGAGCGGCGCACAATGCGGCAGGGAATTGCTCCGACCGAAGACTCCCGCCATTCCAGTTCCGCCAGAGTGGTTACGTCAACGTTCGCCAGCCGTTTAACGGTCTCCGCCGCGCGCGGCCCCTCCAATGCCAGCGTGCCATACCGCGCCGTCTCGTCGGTCAGCGTCACATCGTCCATGATGATGTAGTGATCCAGCGCCGGAATGAGCTTCTCGCGGATCTCCGCAAAAGACACGCATAGCAGCCGTTCCTCTTCGGCGTAGGTCTCGATTTCAGCTTGGATGCGCCCCTGAGGATTCAGAAATAGTGAGACGATGCCCTGCCCCGTTTTCAAATCCTTGATGTTGTTCGTCAGAATCGCGTTCAGAAATCGCACGCGGTCTGGACCGCTCAACGCGAGATAAGTTCGATAGTTTTTGTCGAGGAGCGCCACCGTCTCGCGGGCGTAACGATATTCACCCAGCCAATCGCCGAAATCCGAAGGTAGCTCGCAACCGAACCATTCGCCGATCGTTGCGCCCGTCGCACGGTGTAGTTCCAGCAAAGGCGTAGGAAGCGTCGCACTTTTAGCAGCCGTATCCATAGCGATGCTAGTTTAACAGAGCGGGCCGCGTGCGCGGCTCAGCCGCGATTCTTCTGAATGATATACTCATGGACGATATGGTCGGCCAAGCCCCAGAAAACGGCGCAAGCCCCGCCGGACTGATTCATCTTTCCCTGCCAGTCGGCATGTTGCAATGCAACTGCTCGATCATCGGCGATCCCGTAACGCGCGAGGCATTGGTGCTCGATCCCGGCGACGAAGTCGGCCGCATCATGGATCTCATCGGCCGGCACAGGCTGACGGTCAAAGCAATCGTCTCCACGCACGCGCACATTGATCACGTTGGCGGTCTACAAAAACTGCATTCCTACACTGGTGCCCCGGTACTGATGCACAGTGCCGACCTGCCGCTCTATCACAGCATGGAGGAACAAGCCTCCTTCCTGGGCGTTCCCACGCCAACGATTGGCGAAGTTCACCAAATGCTGCGTGATGGCGACGTTCTGAATTGGGGCAATTTGCGCGCGCAAGTGATGCACACGCCGGGACACACGCCAGGGAGTTCGTGTCTCTTTCTTCCCGCGGGCGCAGGCGAAGTGCAGCTGACCGCGCCGCAACTTTTTGCGGGTGACACACTCTTTGCCGGCAGTATCGGTCGGACCGATTTATGGGGCGGCTCGTTCGACGAAATCATGGACTCGCTGGTGAATAAAGTGATGGCGTTGCCCGACGAAACAATCGTGCATCCCGGCCACGGACTGACCACCACCATCGGCCAGGAACGCTACTCAAATCCGTTTCTGACCAACAAATAATATTCGTTACGAAGGTTGGCCTGCGCGTCGCATCTCTTCCATCACTGACTGCAGCAGTTCCTTGGCATAGGTAAGCTCCTGCACGATCATTCGCAGGTCCATCGCGGGCAGTGTCGGATTGCGCTGGCTCGTGCAGTAGACGCCATGCTGCCCCACCAGCACCAGCGCGTTCGTCAACCGGTCGAGAGTAACCGCGAGGCGGCCCCGGTCGCGGCCAAACATCTGCTCGTAATGCTCGAGCTCTTCTTTGTGCTCATTAAATGCGGACATTCGGCTCACTCGTTTCGAAAATTGGCGGTTTTTGCGCCGCAATTCAACGTTGCACTTCGGGCACAAACGAACCGCTTGCAACTTTACCGCACCTGCCATGGGGGACATAATCGCAAAAGTAGCAATCAAGCCATCAAAGAAAGCTGAGCGAATAGCGCAGCCCTCTGTGGAACACAGACGAGACACGGCGCCCGGCAGGTAAGACCACGGGGCCGCTGGAGCAAAGAAACCATGCGACGTTCGGATCTGGTGCAGCACAAGGAAAAAGAAAAGGGGAAAGTCACGCGCACTTCGCAAATCGTCTTCGGTGAACGCCAGCATCTTTTGCGTGTACTTGATTCACTCGAAGGCACCGACCTGCCGATCGCTCGCGCACAGCAGGAGCGCCGGTCGCTTGAAGAGCTTATTCACGCGCGCACCCGCGAACTGAACCATATCAATACGGCATGGGACGAAAAGATCGGTCTCGTTCTAAGCGCGGACGCGAAGCCCGAGATGTTGGAAAAATTAGTGAAACAGGCGCCGGAAACCGACTTCTACCTTTTGCGCCTAATTAGCGAACATCCGCGCGCCAATGGCAAGACCCTCGGCAAATTGGCAAAACACCAGTACGGTGCGATTCGTGAAAACGTCGCCCGCCATCCGAATGCCGACGCGACGACGCTCACCTACTTGAGCAGAGACCGCAGCCAGCCGCTCTGGTATCTTGTGGCGTTCAATCCGAACACGCCGACCCCGCTCCAGCGCCGCTTGCGCGACCGCCTGAAGCGCCTGGGCGAAGATCAGATCTCGAGATAATTCCTCACTGACCGTCTAGTGAAACCTTCAGCTGCCAGAACAGGAAGCTCAAGATATCGGTGTCTTCCTCAATGATTTTGTTGACCGGTCTTCCGCCCGAATGCCCCGATTTCGTGTCGTATAGTAGCAAAACCGGCCGCTCGGATCCGCTGTTTGCCTGCAAGATTGCCGACATCTTCCGCGCATGCAACGGCGCAACACGCGTGTCGCCATCTCCCGTGATGAAAAGCACCGCGGGATATTTTTTCCCCTTCTTGACATTCTGGTAAGGCGAATACGCCCTCAGATATTTGAATTGTTCCGGATTTTCCGAGCTGCCGTATTCGGGAACCCAGTACGGCCCATCCATGAACTTATGGAAGCGCAACATGTCTTCCAGCGGATAGCCGCACACGACGGCTTGGAATAATTCGGGCTTCTGCGTCAGTGCCGCACCGACCAGCAAGCCGCCGTTGCTCACGCCATAAATCGAAAGCCGAGAAGCGCTGGTGTACTTGTTGTCAATCAGCCATTGCGCCGCGTATTCGAAGTCGTCGAACACGTTTTGCTTCTTCTCCAGCATGCCGGCACGGTGCCACTTTTCGCCATATTCGCCGCCACCCCGCAAACTTGGCACGGCGAGCATCCCGCCGCTCTCTGCCCAGTACAAATAAAACGCCGAGTAGAAGGGAGTCTCGCTCGAATCGAATCCGCCATAACCCGTCAGCAGCACTGGCGTCGATGGATCCTGTTTCATGCCGTTCTTGTGAAACAGAAACATCGGTACCCGCGTTTTGTCTTTCGATTCGTACCACACTTGTTCAATTGCAAATTGTGAGCCGTCAAACGGCACTCGGTTCTGCGCCCAAACGTTTTGCTCGTTTTTTGCCAGGTCGTACCGGTAAATCGTCTGCGCCGCGTTGTACGAAGCAAACGAATAGAAAAGTTCCGGCGTTTCCCACCGGCCAGAGAACGAATAGGCGCTCCCGATGGACGGCAGCGGCAACTGCTTTTCATTTTTTCCGTCGGCGTCGAACACTTTTACTTCCGACGAAGCATCCTTTGTGTAAACGGCAACGAGTTTCCCGCCCACCGGTGTCACCGATTCCAGCCGCACCGCCTTCTCGGGAATCGCTTCCTTCCAATGCTCCCTCGCCAGATCACTCGGATTCACCGCAAAGACATGGGAAAGCGGCGCTTTCCAGTTGCTCTGCAGGTAAAGAGTGTCGCCGCCGAAAAGCGGATAAAACTGCGCGACCACGTCGTTCACCACAGGCCGCACCGGCCCACCGCTCTTCAAATCCTGTAGATATACATCTGTCCGTTCCGACCCGCTTCCATAAACAACGAGGTAGAAGAGGTAACGCCCGTCGTCGGAAAGTCCCGCCGCCAGAATTCGGTCTTTGCCAAGGTTCTCGCCGTAAATCACCTTGTCGGTTGCGGTCTCGGTCCCCATCGCGTGGTAGTACGCTCGCGGCGCGCCTTCGACGGTGCGAACGTAGTAGACGCCTTTGTTGTCGGGAGTCACTTCCACGCTGAAATAATCCGCACGGGGAAACTCATCAGGCAGCTCCATCTTTTTGTCGACGTCGAGCACATGAACGGTAACTTCATCTTGCCCGCCCTCGCGCCGCCCGTAAAAAAGGAGCTTTCCGTCTTTCGAAATCGCTTCCATCGTCGCGCTCGCCGAATGGTCTTCGCTCCAGGGCAGCGGGTCCACAAGAACTTCGTCCGGTGCATCGCTCCCGCGACGCACGTAAATCTTCGCCAGGTCCTCATTCCCCAACCGCTTCGTGAAGAAGTACCGACCGCCGCGTTCCGTCGGCGCATTCAAAGTGTCCGTCCGCAGCAGTTCGGAGAGTCGCTTGGCAATCGCAGCGCGACCCGCCAGCGGCGACAGCGCCTTCTCCGTGCAAGCCTGTTGTTCGGCAATCCACGCCCTCGTTTCTCCGCTCCCTTGATCTTCAAGCCAGCGATATGGATCGGCGACATCGACGGCTCCGTACTTGTCATGGACCACCTTCACGGCCGTCGCTGGCGGACACTTCGCTGCAGGAGACTGCGCAAGCGTCACCGGCAAAGCCCCGCAGAAAATGGAAAGCAAAACCGGTAAACCGAAACGAGGCAGCACCGAGTGCGTAGAACGTGCCACGAGCATTGACTGCAGCATTTTTTCTTGGCTCCTTGCAGGAAAAGCGGGAGAGATCCTTCCAGCTTGTTGGCGGCTCGAAACTCTACCACAAAGCACGCTTTGGAAGGGGGACAGCCTACCCGTGTAGAATGTGGCGTCTCTTCTCATGCCGATGCAATCCAACCTTGCCGAAGAACCTGTCGAGCCGCTCGCCGTCAAAGCTGCCATCAACTTCTTGCGGCGCAATTTTACCGTCGTCGCGATTCTCTCGTTTCTCTTGCTCATTCCATGCATCTGGCACGCCCACATTCAAGCCGGAGATTTGGGCAGCCACGTGTACAACGCCTGGCTCGCCCAACTGGCCGAGCATGGTCAGGCTCCCGGCGTCTATGTCGCCCGCCAATGGAACAACATTTTGTTCGACGTCGCACTCGAACAATCTGCAAGACTCTTCGGCTGGCACGCTGCAGAGATTCTCACCGTCTCGGCGAGCGTCCTGATTTTCTTCTGGGGTGTTTTCAGTTTCGTTTCCGCGATAACGAAACGCATCCCGTGGCTCCTCTTTCCATGTTTCGCCATGCTCGCCTACGGCTATTCCTTCAGCATGGGTTTTCTCAACTACTACCTCTCCATTGGCCTCGCCTGCTTTTCCCTCGCTGCTTTTTGGCGAAGTGGGGCAGGGAATTGGCTTACGGCCGCGGCTCTCTCGCCGTTCATTCTCCTTGCGCATCCAATCGGCTTCCTGTGGTTCGTCGCCACAATCATTTACGTCACGCTGTGGCGAATCATTCCTGAATACTGGCGCCTGATTCTCCCCGCGCTAGCCGTGGTCGCCTACTTCGTTCTGCGCCTGCATCTCACCAACAATCCTGACATCGCAACTGACTGGCGCGAAGATCCCTTCTACTGGATGAACGGTTCCGATCAATTAATTACCTTCGGCCATCGCTATCTAATCCTGGCTCGCATCGCACTAGCCTGGGGAATCTTCGCTTTCCTGCCGGCCTTCGCGGCAAAATGGCGTCAAGGCCAAAGCGCAATCCGTTCGTTCCGTTTACCCATCGAGCTTTATCTCGTCGCGCTCACCGCCGCCGCCTTCGTTCCGGAGAATATCCATAGCGATCTTTTCGCCGGCTGGATCGGTTTGCTGGTTTCGCGGCTCACTACGATTACCGCCATCTTCGGCCTGTGCGTCCTAGGTCTCCTTCCTTTACGCAAGTGGCAAGCCGCCGGCTTTGCTGTTTGCGCTCTCGTCTTCTTCGCGTGGAATTATCAGGACACCGCCCGCGTTTCCCGAGTTGAAGCCAACGCTGAAGCCCTCATTGCAAACCTGCCCGCCGGCACGCGCGTCGTACCCGTTGTTTCCGCGCCGGACAACTGGCGCGTACAGTTCATCGCACACTCCGTCGACCGCGCCTGTATCGGCCAATGCTTCAGTTACTCGAATTATGAGCCGTCCTCCGGGCAATTCCGTGTGCGCGCTCTTCCTGGCAGCCGCGTCGTCACCAACGACGCGGACAAATCCGAATCCATGTCGAGCGGCGATTACCTTGTCCAGGCGAACGACCTTCCTCTCGTCTCCATCTATCAGTGCGACAACGCCGATTGGACCGTTTTGTGCGCCGATCCGCTCCGGGCAGGGAACAAGACCGAAGACCCGGAGCCGCCAGACCAACCCGAAAACGAAAAATAAGGCGAAAGACAAATTGGCTCTTGCACCAGTCCAATGTCTGGTAGAATTGGCTCCAGGAGACGGCCAATGTTACCAGTTCATCTCCAGCCCCAGAGTCACGTTCCGCTCTACATTCAGCTTCGCGATCAGTTGCGCGCGCTGGTGCACGCCGGCGATTTGCGGCCCGGCGACCGCATTCCCGCGAGCCGCGAACTCGCAACAATGCTTGGCGTTCACCGCACCACCGTTGCGAACGCTTACGCGGAGCTCGAATCGGAAGGACTGATTCAGGGCCACGTCGGCCGTGGCACATTTATCCGTGGCAACGGCAATGGCCTCAAGATCACGCCTCCTGCGCCTCCCGTCCTGAATGGCGGGGACAGCATTCGCTGGGAACTGCTCTTTGCCGACGAACGTGGCGACGAAGTGCTCAGCCGCCTTACCGCCAGCGCGCCGGTGGATTCGCTCTCGTTTGTGATGGCTCGTCCCGCCCCTGAATATTTTCCCGTTGAAGAGCTGCAAATCTGTGTGAACGCCGTTCTCCGCCGCGAAGCTACCGATGTTCTAAATCTCGGTCCGTCGGATGGCTATGGACCGCTGAAAGAGGCGCTCCTCGATTTCCTACGCCAGGAGGGCATCACCGCGCGCGACGAAAATCTTTTGATCACGGACGGCTGCCAACAGTCGCTCGATCTAATCAGTAAAGCCTTTGTTCGCCCCGGCGACTCCGTTATCTTGGAAAATCCAACGTACCCGGGTGCCGTTGCCATTTTTAGTGGCGCGCGAGCTCGCTGCCTCGGCGTTCCGGTGCAAACGCACGCCGAACCCGGCGGCTCGCTCGGCATCGATCTCGAAGCACTCGAAGCCACGCTCGCCGCCAATCGCGTGAAGTTAATGGTGCTCACGCCGGATTTCCAAAATCCGACCGGCACATCCATCCCTTTGGCCTCGCGCCGGAAAATTATTGAAATGGCCACGCGCTATCAGGTGGCGATCGTGGAAGACCATATCTACGCCCGCTTGCACAATCGCGACGAGCGTATCCCGGCCCTCAAACAACTCGATCGCTCTAACATCGTCATTCACATTGATAGCTTTGCCAAAGTCGCGTTCCCCGGCTTGCGCGTTGGCTGGATCGTTGCGCCGCCTGTGGCCGTCGAGCGGTTGCGCCAGGTGAAGCAAACGACCGACCTGCACACCGATCAGCTTGCACAGGCAACCCTCGCCGAATTCATGCGACGCGGCCTTTTCACGAAGCATCTTGCCAAGATGCGAAAAGTTTACGCTTCGCGTTTGCACGCGCTCGACGAAGCACTGCGCAAACATATGCCCGAAGGCACGCGGTGGACGCTGCCTGAAGGCGGCATGTGCACCTGGCTCGAACTTCCACTTGGCTTTGACGCGAGCGAACTGCTTATCCACGCCAAAGAGCGCAGCGTGCTTTTCGCCCCGGGCCGCTATTTTTATGTCCAAGCCCCGCAACCGAACACGTTGCGGCTCGGCTTCGCCAGCTTGGACGAAAAGCAGATCGCTCGCGGCGTCGCAACGCTCGCCGATATTCTGCGAGCGGAGATGCGCAAACGCGAACGTGGCGTGCGCCGCGCCGAACGCAGCCGCGTGGCGTTGGTCTGAGGCCCCTGCCGAATGAGCGAAATCATCCGGTTGGAACCGAAGGCGGCGAATAACTGTTTTGGCTGTGGCGGTGCGAATGAATCGGGAATGCATCTTACGTTCGACCTGCATGTGGACGAAGGTAAGACGCGCGGAAAGTTCGTGCTGGGCTCGCGGTACGGCGGTGGAGCGGGATTCGCGCACGGCGGAATCATCGCGTTGCTGTTGGACGAAGCGATGGGCAAAATCTCGAAGCTGACCGAAGAACTTGCCGTAACCGCGGAACTTTCGGTCGAGTACCGCATGCCCGTGCCGTTGACGGAAGAAATTCTCGTCGAAGGCTGGCAGGAAAGCGAAAAGGGAAGAAATCGTTTTCGCGTCGGCGAGATTAAAGACGCGGCGGGAAATTTGCTCGCACGCGGAAAAGGGCGCTTTGTTGTTGTGGGGCAAAGACCGGCGTCGTGACGAAGCCTTTGCAGAATCTCTGAGTTTTGATCTTTTGTAAGGAGAACGAATCATGGATGCGAAGAAAGTGAATGGTAGTGGAACGAACGGGCCCTCAAACGAGTGGCGCGTCAAAGTTGGCCTGGCCGAAATGCTCAAGGGTGGCGTCATCATGGACGTCACCAACGCCGAACAAGCGCGCATTGCCGAAAAAGCTGGCGCCTGCGCCGTGATGGCGCTCGAGCGCGTTCCGTCCGACATCCGCAAAGAGGGCGGCGTCGCGCGTATGGCCTCGATCAAGGTTATCCGCGAAATTATGGCCACTGTCACTATTCCCGTGATGGCCAAAGTCCGCATAGGCCATTTTTCCGAAGCCGAAGTTTTGCAAGCGCTGGAAGTGGACTTCATCGACGAGAGCGAAGTCCTCACGCCTGCCGACGAAGAAAATCACGTCTGGAAGCACGACTTCCGCGTGCCCTTTGTTTGTGGTGCCCGCAATCTTGGCGAAGCGCTCCGCCGCATCGCCGAAGGCGCCGCGATGATTCGCACCAAGGGTGAAGCTGGCTCCGGCAATGTCGTTGAAGCCGTCCGCCACATGCGCACCATCGTCAGCCAGATGAAGCGCCTCACTACGATGCGCGACGACGAACTGATGCGTGAAGCCAAGGAACTCGGCGCGCCGCTGGATTTGATTCGCCAGGTTGCAAAGACCGGCAAATTGCCCGTCCCGAATTTTTCCGCAGGCGGCATCGCCACTCCTGCAGACGCGGCTCTCGTTCGTAGTCTCGGCGCAGAAGCAGTTTTCGTCGGCTCGGGCATTTTCAAATCCAGCGATCCGGAAGCACGCGCCAAAGCCGTCGTTAAAGCCACGACGCACTTTGAAGATCTCAAAGCCGTACTTGAAGCCAGTGAAGAACTTGGCGAAGCC
>Ga0137409_10006769_pt1 | contig 11847 bp, 10 predicted proteins | sample CZODoug1_16funga_FD_122059 | JGI IMG/M metagenome (GOLD analysis project Ga0137409, IMG submission 122059) | Vadose zone soil fungal communities from Angelo Coast Range Reserve, California, USA - CZODoug1_16fungal (Hybrid Assembly) | ecosystem: Environmental > Terrestrial > Soil > Vadose zone... | reverse complement strand
AGCACCGCGACGATCGAGCGGTTGATCACGTCGCGGCTCTGCAGCGACTGGTCGAGCTCCATCTTGCCGACTTCGGAGCGCAAGGTCGTCTGCGCGAGCTGCACGATCGCGGTGACGTAGTCGGAAGTCCCATAGGAGGCGAGGCGCGGGTCGGTGACCTGGAAGTAGATGAGTCCGTCCACCACGAGCTGCGTGTTGTCCTTGGTGATGCACACCTGCTCGGCGACGTCGAGCGGCACTTCCTTCAGCGAGTGCCTGTAAGCAACGCGGTCGATGAACGGCCAAATCCAGTTCAGGCCCGGCTCCAGGACCTCGTGGAATCTCCCCCATCGCTCGACCACCCACGCGCTCTGTTGTGGCACGACCCATATCGACTCATACGCAAAGACCGCTGCCACAAGAACGAGGCCGACGGGTAGCGCGTATGCGTGAAACTGGGGAGTAACCACCATGAGAAAAATTGCGACAACGACGACGGCAAGTTTTACGAACATGCTGCCTCCCGCGGAACGTGAGATGCCGTTGTGGTCCCGCGCGGACCTACGCGGGCCGGCTCCTGGAAACCTTGAGCGTGCTGCCATCGACTGAAGTGATGTAGAGGATTTCGCCGGGCTCGCCGGAAACCTCGCCCGCAACTTGAGCGTCCCAAAGCGTATCGCGATACTTCACGCGCGCGTGGCCGGCACTCTTGTTCACCCAGGAGTCGAAGGCGGCCGGCTGGCCGAAATCCAGCCCCTGCATGCGCTTCGGGCTGATCGTCTGCCTGTTCCGATGCACCCAGACGACTCCGGCGACCGCGACTATCGCGGCGCCGACCGCCTGCCACACCAGCGCGCCGCTCGCGTAGTCGATGCCCGCGGCGACCAGGGCCGCGATGCCGAGAACGAGCAGATAAAACGTGCCCGTCATCAGCTCGGCGATGATGAGGATGAACCCGGCGATCAGCCAGGTGAGGGAAATGTCCATGGGCGCTGCGGAGCGTTCTCCGCGGCTATCCTACTCTACTGCAGACAAAGTTCGGCGTATATTAACAGTGCACCAGAGACATGACTGGCGCTTCAATATCCCATGCTCGTCCGTCTATCAAACAGGGAAGATCAACCATGACGACCCGACGTGAGTTCATTTTTGCGGCGGCCGCGGGGGCCGCGATGCTTACACGCATCTCGAGCGCACTCGCCGCCACCTACGACTTGGTCATCAAGGGCGGTCGCGTCATCGATCCCGCCGCGAGGATCAACGCAATGCGCGACGTTGCGATCGTCGGCGGGCGCATCGCCGCGATCGAAAGCAACATCGCGGCGGATGGTGCGCAAACGCTCGACGCGCGAGGAAAGCTCGTCGTGCCGGGCCTGATCGACGTGCACACTCACGCCGCGCGCGCGAGAGAGATGGCGGCGATCTGCCTTGCCGACGGTGTGACGGGTTTTGTCGATGCCGGATCCGCAGGGGCGGACAAGATCGACGACGTCGTGGCGAATGCGAAGTCGGCGCCGAATCGCGGCCGTGTCCTCATCAACCTCGCGCGCACCGGCGTTACGCCCGACGGCGAGCTGAATGACATGCAGCGTGCGGACATCGCTTTGGCGCGCGCGGCGATCGAGCGCCACCGCGACACGATTATCGGCGTGAAGGCGCGGTTGTCGTTCAACGTCGTCGGGCCGACCGATCTCGACGCCCTCAAGCGTGCCCAGGAAGTCGCAGGCGATCTGCCGGTGATGATACACATCGGCCAGACGGTCTCATCGATGCCGAAGATACTGGCGCTGCTCAAGCGCGGCGACATTGTCACCCACATGTACGCGCCGGAGCCGAACAGCATCCTCGACGGCAATGGCCGCCTACTTCCGGAGGTCGTGGAAGCGCGCCGCCGCGGAATCTGGTTCGACGTCGGCAACGGCCGCAACGGTCACCTCTGGTGGGATGTGGCGGAGCGTGCGCTGAAGCAGGGCTTCATGCCGGACACGATCTCGACTGACTGGACGACGGAGGGGCGCGCGAGCGGCGTGATCGATTTTCCGAACTGCCTCTCGAAGTTCCTCATGCTCGGCATGCCGCTCGACCGCGTGATCGCATGCGGTACCAGCAACGCGGCACGCATGTTCGATGCCTTTAAGGATCGCGGCACGCTGAAGGTCGGCGCGCCTGCGGACGTTGCAGTGCTCGAGTTGCGCGAGGGTAACTTCGAATTCGTCGACAACTACAGGAACGTGCGGACGGGCCGGCAGCGGCTCTTCCCGAGCGCGACGGTGCTCGGCGGCAAGCTCGCAACCACCTGATCATTGCGCGGAGAATGCCAGCAGCACGTTGCCCGGAATGATGCCGCTGTGATGGGAATACCCGGCATTGGTGAAAACCATTCCGCCTGCGATTGCCGGACCCCCGTTGTTAATGGAGCCGCCTCTCGCCTTTACTGCGTTCACGGTCGTAAATTCCTGAACGGTGTCGTATTCCCAGAGGATCTTGCCATCCTGGGTGGAATAAGCACGGATTCGTCCATCGTTTGAGCCGGAAAACACCACGCCGGCCGTTGCGCTCACGGCGGCGGCTTGAGTGGGACTGCACGGTTTTCTGTTGCCGCAGGGTGAATGAGGAGTGGACCAAACCTTCTCGCCGGTGCTGACATCAACGGCTGTGATACCGCCGCCCATGTTGGGGTCGACCTCGCGGCTGCCGCCTATTCGCACACCGTCACCCGTGGCGGCGAAAATGTTCCGACTGTCGGTCGCCGGTCCCCAGAGAACGCCGCCGGACGTGCCGCCTCTGCCGATCTTCTGCTGCCAGATCGTTTTGCCGTCGTGATCGGGATCGAGAGCGTAAATAATGGCCGACTTGTTCCCCGCAAGGAGGACCCGCTTGCCGTCTTTGGTTTCGACGAGGATGGGCGATGCGCCAAAGTCATAGTCTGGCGCATCTTCGGAACACACGACAGGATCGCCTCCGCGACAGCCGCCGTTCCACACATCGAGATCGGTCATTTGGCGAACCCAGCGGATTTTCCCCGTCTTCATGTCCATGGCGACAATGGCATCGGTGGTCTTGACGGGAGGAAACGAGTAGGAATTCCCGGTGCCGACATAAATCGCATTTTGCTTCGGATCGACGGTCGGTGCGCTCCAAACGGCTCCTCCGGCCGGCCCCCAGAGCTGCGTCCCGATGCGGCTGATCCGTGTCGGCTGCGCTTCCTTCTCGATCACATAAGTTTTCCAAATCGGCTTTCCATCGGCCGCATCGAGCGCCACCACGCTCCCCCGGAATTTGCAGCAGACATATTTCGGATCGGACACCTGGGACTCTTCGCGAGCGGAGAGCGGAACGTAGAGGCGGTCATCGTGCAAAGTGGGAGATCCGGTGATCCGGGCCAGCGGATAATCATCGACCTTCGCTTTCCATCGAAGCTCTCCGGTTTCAGCGTCCACGGCGTAGACGTTCGCCGCCAAGTCTCCGAAGTACGCCGTGTAGCCGGTCCCGCTCGGCGCTTTTCCGATCGTGACCGCGCTACGAACTCCGGCCTCGGTCTCCATCATCCAGCGAATACAGCCGGTCTTGGCGTCGAGCGAATAGAGATCGCCTTCCCAGCTGCCGACATACACGCGGCCTGCGAAAACAACCGGCTGCGCACTCGCCGAAGTCGCGCCGGGAAACCCGAACGCCCATTTCAACTTCAGCTTCGGCACATCCTCGGGCGGCAAGCCCGCGGCGCCGGCGGGCTGGAAGCGAGTGTTCTGGGCGGTGACCGCCCACCCGTTCCAGGAAGGTCCGGAGGCGGCCTTCGCGAAGCCTCTATCCGAGCTTTGACAAAAAGCAGACTTCGGGATCGGATTCGCCATCTCATCGAGAGACTTTCCGGAGAGATACTCCGCGAGCACGCGGCGTTCCGCGCGGCTTCGTTCCGCTCCCTGCGCGATCATCGCCCCTTTTTCGAGAGCCATGATGATCTGTTGCGGCGACAGCTGTTTCAAGACGCTGCCGGCGGGCGCACGTTGATCTCCAGCCTCGTGGCATGCCGAGCAATGCGTTTTATAGAGCGCGGCGCCGTCCAGCGCCCAGGCGGGCGCGGAATCGGCAGCGATGCCGGCGCAGCTCGACAGGATATACAAAAGCCGCAATTTCATATTGCCCTCCGAAAAGCGCGGGCTATGACCAAGCTTAATTCTTTTCGTCCGCCATCCACTTGGCGATGACTCTGAGCGAAATGCTGTTCGACAATCCTCCGTCCGGAGGACCGTTGAACACCGTGATTTTGACCGTCTTATCGCCGTACACGCCGTTGTTTTGCTCCGGGCCCGGCGCATTGAAACGGTTGGGAAGCGCTCTGGAGACCGCGGCGGCCGGAACCTTCGCGCGCACCGTTCGGATATCGACGAACGTGGTCGGCACCGGAATATCGTCGACGCGGACGACGGAGTTTCCCACGAATCCGACCCCATTGACGGCAATCTCGAAATCCGGGCTTCCCTCGACGACCACGTAAGGGGCGACTGCGCTGATCTCCGGTTCGGGGGTTTTGGGAATGATCGCGGTTTCGGCAGGTTTCGGTGCGCCGTAGCTCGTCGTATAGCCCAATTGCACGAACCGCCCTCCTTTCATGACGCGCTCGATCTTCTTGGTGTTCCCGATGTTATCGAGCGGATCGGCGCCCAGCACGACCAGATCGGCGTAAGCACCGTCGGCAATCACCCCTACCGTCGGAATCGACGCGGTTTTGCGTCGCCCATTGAGCAATGCGGCGCTCCAGCCCGTCACCGATTGGAGAGCTTGCATGCGCGTGAGACCCGATTCGACCATCATGGCCATTTCCATGTGCAGCGTCAGGCCCGCGATGCCCGAGGAAGGATCGTCCGTGCCTCCGATGATCCTTCCGCCGGCCGCAACCCACTTCTTCAGGAACTGGCCGCACAACCGATAGGCATCGTAAAACTGCTCCCTGTCTTTCGGATCGAGAACCGAAAATGCAGCTTGGTTTTCATATCTCGTCGAGAAGTTTCTGGCCGCGCGCAGCTTGAACAGGGCGCCTTCCGCCAGGTTCCGCGGAAAATAGGCCATCAGCTTTTCATCCCGAAACAGGTTAGAGACCCCGACCTCGTGATCGCGAGCCAGGGCGGTCTGCGATCCGAGCTCGTATACGAGCGTCGGATTCAAATAGGTACCCTTCGCAACCGCGTCCTTGATCAGCTGATCGATTCGCGCCTGATCTTTCAGGAACAGCCCCCAGTGGAGGTACTTGCCCTTGTGGAAGTCCTCGAGCTCCTGAGCGGTCATCAGCGCTTCCGCGAATCCCCACAGGTGCTCGACGACGTCCTGGCCCGCACGAACGGACCCGGGGGCGTTCTCGGTGTGCCCGAAGACCATCAGCCCGGCTTCGTGTACCAGCTCCGCGGTCCACTGATACACCTGCGCATTGCGTTCATTGAAAGAGGGGAGCGCCGCGTAATCCGGTTTTTTCTTCAGCCACTCCCGAACCATGTCCTGCACTTGCTCGCGAGTCATAGCTCCGTTCACCGGCAGCCTGCCGGAAGTGCTGAAGATTCTCGGCGACCTTGCCTCCGGTCTATAAGAGGGCTCCCGTTCCGCGGGCTCGTAGGCGGGATTTCCGGGGACGGCGATGGAGGTCACGCCATAGTTGAGGAACAGCTCTCCCAGCCAAGGGCGGTAGTGCACGTGCATGTCGATCAGACCGGGGACAATGAACTTTCCCGCGGCATCGATGACTTTGGCATCGGCAGGATAAGCCGTGTTTTTGCCTCCTACGGCCTTGATCTTCTCTCCCTCGATCACGATCACTCCGTACGGCATCGGCGCTTTTCCCGTACCGTCGATGATCGTCGCGCCTTTCAGCACGGTGACCTGTCCCGCAGCCACCACCTGAGACCATCCGATCCTCGCATAACCCGCCAACAAAGCCATCCCTAGCCAGCCAAGCAGGCACGTTCTTGTCATTTGGCTCATGACTCTCCTCGCCGTCTTTGATTGCAATATCGTTCGACTATACCCGCCGCGCTATTTTCATAAAGTCCCGGCTCGCCGCCAACCGGGCCAATGTCCGCTTCGTCCCTGCTCCGCTTTCTCGCCCGGACCGGCCTAACGCGCCTGATTCACGAAGATCTCGTCGTACAGGCCGTCCCACTTCTTGTAACGATCGAGGACTTCGCCCGGGTCGATCAGGTCGAGCGGCAATTCCCGGACGGGATTCCTCATCGCATTGCTGGTCACGACGAAATCGTGGCTCGCGAGTATCTTTTGGCCCTCGGTCAGCTCGAACTCGTAGAACAGCAGCGCCGCCGCGGGATGCGGCGCGCGACGGGTGACGCCGATGGCGTGAGGCCTTGCGACCGCCTTCCCGCCGAGAAAGAACCAGTCGATAGGCTGGCCTGCCTTCTTCAGTTGTTCGGGCATATAGCTGTACACGGTGAGCGCGAGGGGCACCTCGCCTGAAGCCGTCAGCGTGGTCAGCAGCGTATAGCCCTTGCGTACCGAAACGCCGTTCTTGCGCACGATCTCCTTGAGCAGCGCCACGCCTTTCTCTTCCCCGCCCATTTGTCCCACGACCGCGAGCAACCATTCCGCGTTGTACCTCTCGATGCCGAGACGGCCCTTCCATTTCGCGTCGAGCAAATCCTCCCATCGCTGCGGCAGCTCGGATTTCTTGACCAGGTTCGTGTTGTAGGCCTGCACGACGTAATCCAAGGACACCGCGGTCCATTCCCGATGCGGCGCCAGGGCGGCCGGCATCAAGGTCGGGAAGGCGGGCGACTCCACTTTCTGTAGCAGGCCCTCGCGGTGGAGCATCTCCAGCGTCAGGCTGCTCTGCTCGATCACGTCTGCGCCGGCTCGGCCGCTGCGTGTCTCGTTGACGACACGGTTCAGTATCTCCTCCCTGCCCGCGCGCCAGAAACTGACGCGTACGCCATACTTCTTCGTGAAGGCTTGGATGATCGGCCGCATATCGTTGATTTGCGTCCCGGCGTAGAGAGTCACTTCGCCTTCCTTCTGCGCCCCGCGGACGAGCACCTGCTCGCGGTCGGCGCCGGCATAGCGCGCCAGCCGCGCCATCTCCGGAGTGCTCTCGACCGCGAGCGCGATCGCCGACAGCAGCAGGCCGCACAGACCCAGGCTTCGGATAAAAAAATCCGGTGCGCTCAGGGTTTCTCTTCCAGCCATCGGATCGGCAGGCCGCAGGCGCGTGGAAAGCTATAAGCCGTACAGCCGCTTGGGGTTCTCCCACAGGATCTTGTTCGCCGTCGCCGCGCCGATCGCGCCGCCTTGACGCAGCTTGCGCAGCGCGTGCAGCTCCGAGGCCGTGTCGTTGTGGCCATAATCGGTGCCGATGACGATGTTCTCCTCGCCTACCCGTTCGAGGATGAGATCGAGGTCGTCCGAGGTCTGGCAGGCGACGTACATGCGGTTCTCCTTGAGCGCAGCCTTGCTGAGAAAAGGCTCGCCCCGCTTCCCGAACCGCAACGAAAGATCGTTCATGGCGTAGGGCAACCACTGCGCGCTCACTTCGATGAATGCCCAGCGCAAATCCGGAAACTTCGCCGGCACCCGCTTGAGAAGAAGATCATGAAAGGTCCCGACGACGGACAATTTGAACGTCGAAAAACCAGAGTCGGTGAAGAACAGCTCGAAGTGATCAAAGTTGCCGGTGGAGGCGTGGATGCAGATAGGCAGGTTCAGCGCCTGCGCCGCCGCGTAGAGCGGAAAGAAGTAGGGATCGGAGATGCGCTGATCGTCCTCGAAGGCGCGCACGAACACGCCGCAGGCGCCGTGCTCCTTGCCGAAATGGATTTCCTCCAGGGCTTTTTCGCGGTCGCCCATGGGCGGAATCACCACCCAACGCAGGCGCTCCGGAGCCTGGCGCCAGATGCTCGCCAGCCAGCGGTTGTAGCTCCTGCAAAGCGCGGTGTCGACCTCGACCCGCTTGGTCAGCGGTCTGAGAAAAAGAGACGGGTAAAGCACGTGCACGTCGACGCCGAGCTCGTCCATGTGCGCGACACGCTTCGCGATATCGGCGGCCTCGCGCGCCGCCTCCGGCGTGTCTTGTCCGATGTTGGCATTCTTCGCGAAAACCCGGTCATCGATGAGCCAGTATTCGGAGGCGCGGGTGCGGCCGCTCTTGCGCGCGAGTACCGCGGGCCGGTACTCTTCTTGTTCGTCCGGCATGAACGTCCAGGTCCGTTCCGTTTCCACCACGTGCGAGTCTGCGTCGATGACGGGCATCTTCAAACCTCCTGCTGGCCGCCGCGAAAATGGAGTTCCATTGTGCTCTTTCCCGCGGCCCTGAGATGGCGTGCTCCGCAGGCGTCGGCGCTATTTTGATACTATTTTGATCCGCCGCCGAGGCCGCTCGGCAGGCATAGGACATGACCGCGAGAAAGATCATGCTTGGCCGAACCCTGCTTGCCGGCGCGATGGCATTCGCTCTCTCGGTCCTGGCCCAGGAACAGGACTATCCCGGCAGTCCGATTAAGATCGTCGTCCCGGCCGCGCCCGGGGCCACGACCGACACTTTGGCGCGTATCATCGCCGACCAGCTGCAGAGAAAATGGGGCCGGCCGGCCATCGTCGACAACCGCGCGGGCGCGGCCGGCAACATCGGCGCGGAATACGCCATAAAAGCCAATCCGGACGGCTACACGCTCCTGTTCTCCTATCCGGCGCCACTGGTCGTCAACAAGAGCCTTTATCCCAAGCTCGCCCACGATCCGGATGCGTTCGGGCCGGTCTCACTGGTCGGGACGGCGCCCCTGGTGCTGGCGATGTACCCCAATGGGGTCGCGAACAGCGTGCAGCAGCTGATCGCCTTCGCCAGGGCCAATCCGAACCGGCTCAACTATGCTTCGCAGGGAAACGGCACCACCGGCCACCTTGCGGCCGAGATGTTCAAATCGCTGGCCGGAGTCATGATCGTCCACGTGCCGTACAAGAGCAGCGCTCCCGCCCAGACGGCCCTGTTGAGCGGACAGGTGGACATGATGTTCGTGGAGCTCAGCTCCGTGCTTCCGCAACTCTCCGCCGGCAAGCTGCGCGCGCTCGCGGTGGGCGAAAGGCGCAGTCCTCTCCTGCCCGGGATCCCCGCGATGTCCGAGGTGCTGCCGGGATTCGTCGCCTTGACCTGGTTCGGCATGGTGGCGCCGCCGGGGACGCCGGCCGCGATAGTGAACAAGCTTTCCGCTGCGATCGCCCAGACGCTGCAGCAGCCCGATGTCGCGAAAAGGCTGCTCGGCATGAGCGTCGACGCGATCGGGAGCACGCCGGCGGAAATGGCGCTGTTCCTGCGCCAGGAGCGCGAGCGCTGGGACAAGGTGATCCGCGCCACGGGCGCGACGGCGGAGTAGGCGAGCGCGGCGGCGCTCGCCGCCGGTTCGACGGTACGGATAGTAGAATCAATTCGCCGCTGAAGCCATGGCGGCTCGCTGGCGCGCCGCAATCCGGTGCTTGAACCTGTCCTGAACGGTCCACATCGGTCTTATGTTAATTTCGCCGTCCTGCGCACCCCTCAGCAGGGGCGATCGGAGCCAGTCTAGTGGTAAATTAGTCACGCGCCGCAGCAAAACCTCGACGTCGCGGTACGCCGTAAGCGCGCCCGTTGTCGGACTGGGCGCGTGTCGGGCGTCCTTGGAACATCAATCAGGAGGAGACCGGATGATGAAGATGTTGCCCATTGCCCTGAGTGCTGCAGCGCTGGCCGCTGCCGCGCCGTGCATCACCCAGGGACAGTCGAATGTAGCGAAGCCCGCAGCCAAGCCCGCGCCGTCGAAGAGCGGCCACCTCGCTGTCAACGGACTCAACTACTACTACGAGATCCACGGCACCGGCGAGCCGCTGCTGCTGCTGCACGGCGGCCTTGGCTCGATCGACATGTTCAGGCCCATGCTGCCTGCCCTGGCCCACGGCCGACGGGTGATCGCGGTCGACCTTCATGGCCACGGCCGCACCGCGCTCGGCGATCGGCAGATCGACCTGCCCGACATGGGTGACGACATGGCGGGGATCGTGAAGAAACTCGGCCATCAGAAAGTCGACGTGCTGGGCTATTCCTTGGGCGGTGGTGTTGCGCTTCGATTCGCCGTGCAACACCCCGAAATGGTGCGGCGTCTCGCGCTCGTTTCGGCGGGCTATGCGCAGAACGGATTCCACCCCGAGATGCTGCCGATGCAAGCGCAGGTGGGCGCGGGCATGGCGGAGCAGATGAAGGGCACGCCGATGTATAAGTCATACGTCGCCGTCGCGCCGAAGCCTGCGGATTTCCCGAAGCTGCTCGATCAGATGGGCGCGTGGATGCGCAAGCCCTTTGACTGGTCTGAGGACGTGAAGAAGCTGCGCATGCCCGTCATGCTGGTGTACGGCGACAGCGACATGTTCCGACCCGAGCACGTCGTCGAGTTCTACAAGCTGCTCGGCGGCGGCCTCAAGGACGCGGGCTGGAACCGCGAGAGCATGCCCAAGAACCGGCTGGCAGTCATCCCCGACATGACACACTACGAGGCTTTCGCGTCCACGCGCGTCGCGGAGACCGTGCTTCCCTTCCTCAATGGTCAAAGCGGTGTCAGCGGCGCTGAGCACGTTAAGGGAAAGGGGCCAAAAAAGTGATTGTGCCGATCCGGAAGCCGAGGCCAGCAGGTCGCGTGGCATTGCGCACACGCCGCGCCTTTTTCGACGTCAATGATTTCGGGCGTTTGAAAAAAGATCGTCGGTCGGGTCTTTCTCGGCGCGCGCCGTTCGTCGTGCCAGCATGAGCCGGCGGAGCGCCGGCTCGGCCCAGTTCGAAACGGGAGAACCCGTCATGGAAAACGTACCCAGGAGAAGACCATGCGCTTCATGATCATGCATAAGAACGATCCCCAAACCGAGGCCGGGCAGCCGCCCCCGATGGAGCTCGTCCAGAAGATGGGCGTGTTCATCGGCGGGCACGCCCAGGCCGGGCGTCTCGTCGACGGCGCGGGACTGGCCGGTAGCCGGACTCGCACGCGCCTCACCTTCCGCGACGGCGCGTGCACGTTGAAGCACGGGCCGTACCGCGGCGAGGACGAGTTGCCCGCAGCGATGCTGCTGCTCAAGGTGAGGACGAGCGACGAGGCCATCGGATGGGCGGAGCGTTACGGAAAGATCCTCGGCACGGGCGAGCTCGAGCTCGGCAAGGTGAACGAGCCATGGGACATCGGTCTAATACCCGCGCCCGAGAACCCGCCGCTGCAGATCCTGCTCATCGAGAAGGCAGATGCAGCCTCTGAGGCGGGCGCCCGCAGCGCGAATAAGAAGGCCGAGCTCACGCGGCTGCGGACCGAGATGACGAAGGTCGGCGTGCTCGTCCGCTCGCACCACCTGCACCCGAGCGCGAAGGCCAAGCGGCTCACGTTCACAAACAACGACCTGCGCGTGCTCGACGGGCCGTTCTCCGAGTCGAAAGAGCTCGTCGGCGGCTTTGCCGTGCTCGAGTTGTCGGGCATGGACGAGGCCATCGCCCTCTGCCGCATCTATGCCGAGATCCTCGGCGGAACGCTCGAGATAGACGTGCGGCCGCTCGAAAGCGAGTGACCCGGCAGAAATGTAGGTACGAGACCATGAACGAAAACGCCGACGAGACTGCGATTCGAGTCCTGATCGAGGAATGGGCGGCCGCCGGGGTTGGCGCGGGCACGAGGTTCCCAGTTGAGTCCGTCCGCGCGACATAGCGGGATCGCGCGGGAGCACGATTTTTTGGGGTCGGGCGTCTTCGAAGTGCCAGGAATCGCAGGATCGGCGTTCAGTCCGTCCGCTGATCTTTGCCGACCGGAAACACCTCCAAGACACATTCGGTGGTGTACTGACGGCGAGGGCTTTGAGCGCGACGACCAAGATATTGAC
>Ga0137409_10006767_pt1 | contig 11850 bp, 14 predicted proteins | sample CZODoug1_16funga_FD_122059 | JGI IMG/M metagenome (GOLD analysis project Ga0137409, IMG submission 122059) | Vadose zone soil fungal communities from Angelo Coast Range Reserve, California, USA - CZODoug1_16fungal (Hybrid Assembly) | ecosystem: Environmental > Terrestrial > Soil > Vadose zone... | reverse complement strand
ATTTCCCGATTCAGGAACACCTCTTAGAACACCAAAGAACACCAGAACACGAGGACCACCTGTGGAAAAACTCCCATTCCATGTCTATCGCATTGAAGGTACGACTACTCATTAAAACCCTCCCGAGGTGAGAATGTGAAGATTGAGTATTCAGTCACATGCCAGAGCAGTCCCTTCCAGACTACATTAACCGACAACATACTCGGCTCGGCATGGAGAGGGGTAATAAGGAATGGGTTTGTACGGCCTCGATTATGATGTTGGCCACCCCAGCAGCCAATATCCCAGGTAGCAGAGCCTGAGCGCCTGAGGAAATGGAGCTTTGGGGATCACCCTGTTATTCTGTGTAGCCGCAAATCGCCTACACGATGACCAAAGCCCATCACTCGATTATTGAGAGCACCCTAGCCCGAGATACAGACCACAAAGCCGCCGCCCAGGGGCTACCAGCAACTCAGCAGATATGAGCAAGGCTCTACGCCTCCACGCCCCACATATCCTTGTATAGAGCACGTAGAATCATATGTGCCAGGAAGCTGCGCGCTGCGTGGTTGGCCTTGCGTGATGGCATAGGCTATGGTACAAACAAATCGTGGCATAACCGCCCTTGAACTAAACCGCTCCGCGCTAGAAATGCCTTTTGCCGAGATCCTCCCCTTACCTTGAATGACTCTGGTTATCGCGCGTACTTTCCTGAACAATACTCCTCCGTGAGGCGTGTGGGATAGCCCCCACACGCAGGCGATGTCCATCTCCACGGCAGGAGGCCTGTGATGACCGCATTACGCCAACGGATGTTAGAAGACCTGCAACTGCGCAACTATTCCCCGCAAACGATGGAAGCCTATCTCCGCGGTGTCGCCCAGTTCGCCAAGCACTTTGACACCTCCCCGGATCGCCTTGGCCCCGAGCATATCCGCCAGTATCAGCTCTATCTGATCCACGAAAAGCACGCCTCCTGGTCCCTGGTCATCCAAACCGTTGCTGCCCTGCGCTTTTTCTACCGCATTACGCTGCGGCAGCCGTGGATGATTGACTATATTGCCCCACCCAAGCGGCCTAAGACGCTCCCTACGGTGCTGAGTCACGCCGACGTGGCGGCTCTCCTCCAAGCCCCTCGGCGCCTCAAAACACGCGCCATCCTCACTACACTCTATGCCGCGGGGCTGCGTGTCTCGGAACTCTGTCACCTCCAGGTGACCGATATCGATAGTGCCCGCATGGTGCTCTCTATCCGCCAGGGGAAAGGGCAGCGCGATCGCTGTGTCATGCTCTCCCCGCGCTTGTTGGACCTCTTGCGGCAGTATTGGCAGCGGTATAAACCACGCCCGTGGCTCTTCCCAGGCCAGGATCGGACGCAGCCTCTGGCGCGTAAAACCGTCTACCTGCTCTGTCGGGAAGCCGGGGTGAAGGCACAGTTGGGGAAAGCCGTCTATCCGCATCTCTTACGTCATGCATTTGCCAGTCACTTATTGGAGGCCGGTGTGGATTTACGGCGCCTGCAGCTCCTGTTGGGCCATCAAAGTCTGCGCACGACCAGCCTGTATCTCCATGTGACGCCTCAGGCCCTCTCCATTATCCCGAGTCCCCTCGATACTTTGCCGCTGGCCCCTGCACCGGAACCGAAAGTGGCCGCTCCTATCGTGCATTCGCCGGTCCAGGCCTCCGACCCGGAAACGATTGCTCCGCCAGTCCAGGAACCTGCTCAACTCGAACCGGTCCAGGCCAAGGCAGCACCTGTTCCAGAACCGCGAGGTACAGACCGCGTTTGTCCTTGAAATGATAGAAGAGCAGCCCGTGCGCGACGCCGGCGGCCTCCGCGATCTCGCTGATATAGATCTCGTCATAGGGCTTGCGGGCGAAGAGGTCAGCCGCCACGGCGACCAGTGCACATAGGCGAGAATCGTTTCGAGAACTCCCAGGGTCAGGAGCGTGGCGCCGCTGAGACAAAGATGGGTCGCGTTTACCTAGAACAGGGAGATCGGGCCGAAGCTAAAAAGCACTTCATGCTAGCGATCGGTGAGGACCCCGACAATCCTGAACCCCGCGTGGAGATGGGGAGTCTCGAGCTGGAGATGAAACAGTACCACAAAGCCCGCAGGTGGCTTGAGGGCGTTGAGGCGATGGAAAAGAACATGACTACCCTCGAGCGCAACCCAATGGGCTACACCTTCCGTACGTATCTCCTACTCGCCGACACATATCTGGGCATGGGTGGCAAATGGCTAGACAAGGCCCTAGAGTACGCTAAGCGCGCCGCAAAATACAAAAAGAAAGATAAAAACGTCAAGAAGTACGTCAAGGTCATTGAAAACGTCGTGAACGACAAAGCCCTCATTACTAAGGTGTTAGAACTGGTTCAAGTGCTTAAGAAGAATAAAGAGGACGACAAAATTGCTCTCCTTGCCAAAGCGGTGCCAAAGCAACTTGAAGACAACCCTATTATTGTGAGACTGCGCGAGCCTGAGCCTGAAGTGTGGCCCGAAAAATCTATTGCTATTATGACCGGCGATACAGTATTAGAGGAGTGGGGACCTTGGAGTTTAAAAGAGGGAATTGGCGGGAGTGAAGAAGCCATTATCCGTTTAAGCAAACATCTAAGCGATCTAGGCTATAAAGTAGTCGTGTTTGGCAAGGTCGGCCCAAATGCCGGACTGCACGATGGCGTGATGTGGCGTAATTTCTGGGAGTGCAACCTTGACGACAAGTTTGATATCTTTGTAGCTTGGCGCGCACCGTTCTTGTTTGAGCGCAAGATAAACGCCCGCAAGTCGTACTTATGGCTGCATGATGTTATGGAACCGGGCGAGTTTACGCCTGAGCGCATAGCCAATTTTGACAAGTGCATTGTACTGAGCAAGTACCACCGCTCGTTATTCCCAATGATACCTGACGAGAAGATTATGTTGAGCGCTAACGGTATTGATTCTGACGAGTTTGAAAGCTACGAGCTTAGCCTTGTATCGGGCGCACAATGGAGTATTACAGCCGGGGCAGCCAGGAAGCGCGGGGAAGACCCAATGCCAGAGTTACTACAGGCTGGTCGATATGAGTCTAACCGCAAACGAAACGCACATAAGATGATCTACACGAGTTCGCATGTACGCGGCTTGGCCTACCTCTACGACATATGGCCCGATATCAAAAAAGCCGTGCCTGACGCCACGCTAGACGTCTACTACGGCCGGGAGAGCTACGACGCTGTTCATAAAGGCAATCCCGAACGTATGAAGTGGATGGATGATATGATAGCCAAGGCTAAAAAGCTTGATGGCGTAACTGAATATGGGCGAGTAGGCCAGCACGAGATTGTGCGACATACCTTTGAGAGTGGTTTGTGGGTATATCCTTGCCCTTTTCCAGAGATCAGTTGCATCGCCGCGATGAAATGTCAGGCTGGGGGCGCTGTTCCGGTAGCCAGCAATTTTGCAGCGCTTGACGAGACAATCCAGTTTGGCCACAAACAGACTCTAGGTGAGTTTAACAAAGAAGATCTTGAGAAGTATAAAGAAGCACTGATCTGGTGGCTACAACACCCTAAAGAACAAGAGAAGGTACGTCCCAAGATGATGTCCTGGTCTCGTAAGCATTTTGACTGGCAAAGAGTAAGCGAACAGTGGCAGAGAGAGTTTGAGGCATGAAAGGCCTGGCGTTCATTTGGGATTGGGAAATCGTTCCTTCACAGGCCATAACTTGGGAAGATGGCCTAGCTCGCGCCATACAAATATTGGGAGAAAAGTACGATGTCCGCGTTTATACGATTGGTAAAATGACATACGACTTTCCTCATCCCTACTTCAATATTCGAGTTTGTACGAACGAATCACTTATGAGTGATTTAAAAGATTTTTCTCCTGATGCGCTACTATTTTGGGGTGACACTACTCGACCAAATGCTGAACCGGCCTCAAAATTAGGTATACCAATGGCGCTTTGCTTTGCGGGCGGAGAAACGAATGGTGGTACCGCACAATACTTTCAGTACATCTTTGTGGAGAGCGAAGTATATAAACCTGGCTTCATGAAAAGAGGTATTCCGGTATCTACAGCCTTTGGTACAAATACAGAGCTATTCAGACCAGTAAAAGATCAATCAAAATTATTCGATACAATATTTCCTGCTACATTTGCTATATGGAAGCGTCATGAATTGTATGCTGAGGCTACGAAGGGTTTGTGCTCGCTCGCCTGCGGTTATATGTACGATACTCACGAGCAGGAATGTTGGCAGGTGTGCTTAGATAACGGAGTGACTATTCTGCCGCACGTCTCGGCCCAAACCTTACGCTATCTCTATGCAGCAAGCAAGGTTTGCGTCATACCTAGCCGATCAGACGGCGGCTCACAACGTACCGTGCTCGAGGCAATGGCTATGAATATTCCGTTAGTTGTAACAGATAGCGATAAGTTTGATTATACTGAAGGCAGAAGTTACGTTGCGGAACCGAATGTTGTAGATCTTGGCGTAAGAATAGATGAAGCGCTAGCCTCGTATAGCGAGTGCAATACCCGTGATTACGTACTGCAAAATTGGAGTGAGTATAATTACGCTGACGCTCTAGAGAAAGGGCTACTAAGCATATGCTAGGAGAATTAATCGAAGCTATTGTCGTAGAAGATAAAGACTTAGAAGGTTTGGGGCTTAAAGTAGGTAAGCTCTATACTGATCACGGTTTACCCATTGATATGGCCTTAGATCGGCTGCACCTGCCTCAGCATAGGAAACTGATTGTTTTGCATGGAGTCTGCCAGTGGTTGATAGAGCATAGACGCCAGTCGGGTGCTACAGATAAGTCCATAGAGCGCCAGCGCATCGCTAATCAACGGATGATTAAAGACTTTATCGAGTCAGGTGAGACAGGGGCGTACTGATGAATTGCCCTTATGCAGGCAAGCAGGAGCTGATGAAATGAAAGTAGCTGTTTTGACAGTCAGTAAACGCACTGGTTGGGAGCTGACTGCCGTAAAGTCTTTAGATACGCAAACATTCCAGGATTTTAAGTGGGTAGTCGTACGCGAGTCTTACGAACAGACTTGCCTTGGTGATCTTTATGAATTACCAGTGAAGGAGATTGAGGCACCGCCCAAGAAGAAAGTATCTAACCTGAATGCCTCGCTGAATGAAGGCTTGCGACATTGCCTAGATACTGAGTACGTTATCTTTTACCAAGACTTTATAGAACTGCCACCTAATTGTTTTGAAGAGTTAGTGCGCGTTGCAGAAGAAACAGGCAGATTCGTAACCACTGCCACTATAAATCACGACGGCACTATGGATGGCCGGTATATGGGCGGAGACGGCGTGAGGGCTTGCAGGCCAGACGAATGGGAGGCGAATGTAGCTATCGCTCCCACGAAGGCCATAAAAGAACTGGGCGGGTTTGACGAAGAATATGACGACGGTTGGAGCTGGGATAATGTAAACCTCGCCGAGCGTGCTAAACTCCTAGGCTACAAGTTTTGTATGGATGAGGGGAACAAGCCACAACTTTTATTCCATCCCAAAGAGCCAGATATAAATCCAGACTTAAAACCGAATGGTGATCTGCATGCTCGTGTGATGGCTGCATTAGCCGAAGGCGAACGGCCGATCAGGCTAGAATACCTAGGCTAATCTTTTTCATATTATGTTCGCTTTTTGTTTATAAATAGTGCTATGATGCATTGTAGGGGAACATAATATGAACAACCCACTCAATGCAGCCTACGATGACACCAATAAAGCTATCCGTACGAGTAGTAGCGGGGGCTCTTCGTCCATCACAAGTGTTACACCGGGTACTGGAGCGACTAATCTTGGCAAAGCAGAAGATGGGGCCCATAGTTCTGGAGATGTAGGTGTATTTGATCTTGGACTCGCCAACGAGGCTCAAACTGTTTTAGCTCAAGATGGTGACTATATTGGTAAGGCTACAGATACCAAGGGCAATAACTTAGTTGTGGGCAATGTTGCATCGGGCACCACGGACGCAGGTAATCCAGTTAAGGTGGGCGGCGTTAATAATACGACCTTACCAACACTTACTAACGGCCAACGAGGAGATCTCCAGCTAGGGACGCGAGGGGGCCAACTTGTCACATTGATGGTGAACAACTCGACGACGCCCATATCGGTTGTAGTATCAAACGTAGATGCTGTTGCGGCAGGGAGCGTAGGCAGTCGATTTGAGACTGCGGCATTGGCTTACGGCTTTAACGGCACTACTTTTGATCGCCTTAGGACCAGTTCAGTAGGCACGGGTATTCTACAGGTATCGCCTGAGAATAGCTACAACCACATCACGACCAACGCCACTACTGTCGTTAAGGGGAGCGCGGGGATTCTTAGAAGCATCGTAATCAATACTAAGGGCGTGACTAACACCGCGACTGTCTACGACAACACGGCTGGATCAGGGACGGTCATAGCTGTTATCGATACCACCCTATCAACTACTTCGTTTACATACGACATAAAGTTTGGCACCGGATTAACCATTGTGACTGCTGGCGGAACGCCTCCGGATATTACAGTGTCGTATAGGTAGTCGTATGGCTACTGTTGACCCTTACGATCTTCTAGAACAATATGTATCTAGAGTTGGTGTTGTCGGGCTCAGAACTATGCAGCCTGCCTATTTTTATGGTGGTATTAATAACGATCAAAAACTTACGGTGACACCTACAGGCTCAGCTAGCTCAGACGTTACTGCTATTCAGAACGCTATTAACACTCTGTCTACTGCTGGAGGCGGGGAAGTCTGGCTTCAGGGTAAAGAATACTTTGTTAACTCTAACATTAAGCTTAAGAATAATGTGCATATTCGCGGTAATGGTATGTTCCAGACAAAACTTACTGCTACAGCGACTTTAGGCTCAAGTGCAGTATTAGGAGATACCAGTAACGTTATCGGTAGTCAACTTGTTAATGTTATTGTATCTGACTTAGAAATAGATGGTTCAGCTATGCCGACGAGCCCATACGCTATAGGCCGCAAAGGTATCGAGGGCAATTACCTTCAGCTTTGCATGTTTCAGAATTTATACATTCACAACACGCCAGCATCGGGCTTAGGCATAGATAATCTAGACCGGGTATGGATTGATCACTGTTATATCAAGAACTGTGGAACGGCCGGGCAATCCCAGGGTTCAAATGGAGTAGGTATTGGAACGGGCGGTAATACTAACGAGAGTTTCATCGTCACCAACTGTATCACGGAGAATATTGCAAACTCGGCTTATCTTACAGAAGATCTTGAACTAGTTACTACTACAGAAAAAATGTATATTTTCTCTAACAATATCTCGATTAACGACTACACGGGCTTTTCGATATCTGGTTGCGACAATGTCAGTGTCATAGGAAATCAGATCTATAGCCCGACGAATAACGGTATCCGTTGCATCAAGTTTGTTAGCCACAACCCAGATAATATCCTTATTAAAGGTAACTCGGTTATTGAAGCTACTAGCTATGGTATCTTGATTGAAAACGACTCTACTAACTTCTCAATAGAAGGAAACACTGTTAGGGATGGTACGGTTGAGGGCATTTACTGTCGAGGTTTTAAAGGCAATATCGTCAATAACATTGTAAGAGATAATGGCAAGCACGGCATTATGATTTTCGGTGCAGCAAGCCAGCCGAATATTACTGACCTGAATATCACGAATAACTTCGTATTCAACAACTCTAAGATTACCGCTAACTCTGACGGAATCCGTTTAGATGGATCGAATATCTCATTTAGTGATATCCGCATTACCGGCAACAGGTGTTATGACGACCAAGGCACTCCGACTCAGCGCTATGGCATTATCCTTTCAAGTGGTACGGGACACTCGAATATCGATATATCGAATAACAATGTCCGTGGCAACAAGACGGGCGGTTTCCTTAAATCAAACTTCACTATGGCCAGCGTAGCCAACCTCACGATACGCAACAACATGGGCGCTAATCCGGATTGTTACTATTCTCAAGGTAGCGTTACGGGCGCTACGACATTTAATCGGGCCAACGGTAGCCATGTTGCTGCGACGTTGACCGGAAATATCACGGTGACTCTTACCGCTGGTATTAATGAAGGTGATGAGCTAACACTAGAACTTATCCAGGATGGTACAGGTAGCCGGACAGTTACTTGGCCCGCCAATTTTAAAAAGGCTGGTGGTACGCTCACGCTCTCTACCGGAGTAGCAGCTGTGGACCTTATCAAGGCTCGTTATGATGGCACAAACTGGGTGGAAGTAGCAAGAGCACTGAACGTTAGTTAGTTCGCTATTTGTTCGTAATAAATGCTATGATTCTACTATGGATTATACGGCGCTCAAGACTACATTAAACCTTAGACTCGGTGATACTAATAATTTTACGTTTACTACTGACGAAAAAAGTGAAGCGCTAAATGAGGCTTTTAACGATGAATCTGTAGTTTCTCAAGTTTGGGATAGTTCGCTCATTTTCCATGTAAACACTTTTCAGTACGCTCGTCCGGCTACTATAAGCGTCATACAAGATATATATATCAGGCGCAGTAATACAACAGACATAGAACCAGAGAGGATAAACAGTTTGTTTTGGGAGGTAGTTGGCTCAAATATCCAGTTTAAACCACCAACTAATAACACTATCCCTGACGGCTACACTTTGTATCTTAAAGGAAAAAGTAAATATACGGCTTCAAGTACAATTACCGAGAAGAACGTACAAGAGTATGTGCTTAACCTTGCTCAACTTCACTGTTTAAACATGCTTGGTGTCAAAAAGGCTCTTAGCTTCCTTAAGAATGATACTAGCGTGAATGAAATTGTGGCAGTTAAACGTGAATTAGAACGGAAAGTCGCGCAGTATCGCCAGCGCTTACCGAGATCTTTTGAGAATGCTTAAGGAGTAAAAGATGGCGATTTACGATACGGGGTATATTGGAACGACAGCAAATCGTATTACGTTCAATAACTACGGAACGACTCCTCTTTACCGCTTAATAAGTCGAGCCCCGCAACGCAGGCAGATACGAGAGTTAGACATACCCGTCCCTTTTGAGAACGGGATATCTGACTTTGAGACACTTCTTGGCCAGTACGCTTATGTTATTGACGGCATAATGTACCCTGGCAGTGAGGCAGAATACGATAGCGGGTTACGCACACTCCGGAAAGTGGCGAGCCTGGACTTATCACAAAACGACAACCTCTCTGACGACGGCTACGTACCTTATACTTGGACAGACTTTAGCGGGCAAAAGCAGGTATTTGTAAAGGTAATGTACGTACAGATTGTAGAAGATACACGTAAAGGGCTGGTGCAACCTTTCCGCTTAATCTGTAAAATCAAAGATCCGACTATCTTTGGAGTAACTGTTAAAATCGCTGATACATCTGGCTCAAACCCTACTACAAGCTTGGGGACCGCGATTTATCCGTTCTCGTATCCGATTATTTACGGTGCCTCGACTTACTCTGTTTCAAGCAACGCGAATAATGCAGGCGATCTATCAATTTATCCGCTAAGTATTGTGGTGCGTGGCCCTGTTAACTCACCGAAAGTCACTAATACAACTACCGGCGAGTTTATACAGGTAAACACTAACCTTGCTTCAACAAGCAACTTCTTGCGGATTAACTATGATAAAGACTCGTTGAGTGTGGAAGTGGACGGTGTGTCAGTTTTAAGCAACGTCACATCAGGGTCTACTTATTTTAAGATTCGGACTGGTGGTAATGACCTACAGTTGACTGGATCTTCCATTGGATCAGGTTCCTACCTACAACTAAGTTACTACGATGGGTACCCTCTGTCGTAAAAAGGAGAAAAGATGGCGAGTAATCATCCAGGATTTAAAAAGGTTGCAGCGAGTATTGCCCGCAAGCAAGGCGTTTCTATGGAACGAGCTAAAGCCATACTTGCGGCAGGTACACATCGCGCCAGCCCTGCGGCAAAACAACGTAATCCAAGGCTGAGGCGCGTAAAGGGGTAGAATGCACACACGGACAACGGTAGAAATACTAGACCGCAGCCTTAACAAGATCGCTGAGGCGCGCGCTTTATACCCTATAAACAAACAGGGGACAGTTCTTCGCTACTCAAAAGAATTGAGTGATTTTGGTAGTTGTTTGTTTAGGTTGCGGCCACAAGATCCTATTTTTACACAATTCGGAGACATTCTAGTACCGCATAAGTATCATATACGAATAAAACGCGGCGATTCTTACGTGTGGCAGGGTGCAATTGTAGATAACCCTCACAGAACGCATAACTACCTTGAAGTTAAGGGCGCAGAATACGAATTTTATCTTAGTCGTGTGCTTGTGAAGCGGACTAGCGCGGTAAGTTACGGTGGAACGGCACCAAGCGAGAACATTGGACTGCACTATCGTATATTTTCTAGCGGGACAATGGCGACTGCCGTAACAGATCTTGTTACTGAAGCTAAAGCAGCATTTGGCAGTAATCATATTCTGAATAGTCTAGTTCTTAGTACCATAGAGAACCCCGACTATCCCAAGAACTTTGCCACTGTTGCCGGGACACCACTTACTGGTGCTTGGAACTTCTCAAGTGATGTAGTGCTCCAATTTGATTACCAGAGCGTCTTGTATGTCTTAAAAGCTTTTGGCATTTACGCTGGAGCAGATTTCAGGTTTACACCTAGCCTTGGATTCGAGTTTAAGAAGTTTCTTGGTAATAAGAATCCAGGAATTAGTTTTGTACATGGTACTCAGGGAAATATGGCAGATTATGATATCCCGCGACTCGGAAGCCGTATGACCAATGACCTTTACGGAATCGCCACTGACCCTAACGGGCTCATACTTCATGCGAACAATAGCGATAGCGTCTCTTTGGAAGAGTTTGGGTTGTTGCAGGGCTCTGCTGTTTTCGCCGACGTGAAGGCCAGAAACGCGCTTAACGCTCGCATGACCGAGCAGTTGCGTCTTACAAGTAGGCCAGAGTACTCGCCGCATAACTTTGTGTTGACCGAGAAAGCCTATCCTTTGGGCCAATACGACATCGATGATCTAGTAACGGCCAAAGTCACAGACGGGGCCATAAACTATAACGAACTCAGAAGGGTAGTGGGAATAACGGTCAACTTACACAATACGGGCCGCGAGATGACAACTGTTCAGACAAACGCCCCGCGGCCGGAAGACGTAGGATCATAAGGAGGAAATATGACATTAATGGATACTGATAAACAAGGTGATAACCGTGCCACACCGTCGCTAAACGCGGATGATGGTTTGAGTTCGGGTGCTACAAAAGCCCACGCTACAGATGGAATTGCGTATCGCTCGGAGGATGCTATAGCGACTCCACGTGTTGTCGAAAAAGACGATCAGATAATTGTGCACGACGGCATGAACTTTAAGGCTTTATTCGGTAGAGACGGTAACGGAGACTATGTTGTTAAGATAGCAAAGGATGGTTTTAACGTTCTAGTAGCTAATAATAGCCAACTGATATTCAACAGTGCAAATAACGTGTTTAAAATAATGGCTACTGATGTCGTTGATCTTGGAACAAGCTCTCCTGGCAATCCTGCGACAGTAGTAGACGTTGCCCACGGTCTTAGTGGTACTCCGCTAGCAATTGCTTTCGGCACAGTCACAGACGCTACATTTGGGACACGTACGGTGCCGCTACCGCACTATACTATGACGGGTACCAGTGGCATTAGTAACGCAGTTCGGGTAATAGGCGCATATGTAATTATGGAGACGAATGGTACGAATATTAGATTTACGCTATCAGGTAACGCCATAACTACCTCTGCAACAGTTAGATATTACATCTTACAAGAGACAGCGAATTAGCAACGAACAAAACACGAACAAGTGTGATACTATGATTGCAGAGGTAGG
>Ga0137409_10006765_pt1 | contig 11852 bp, 12 predicted proteins | sample CZODoug1_16funga_FD_122059 | JGI IMG/M metagenome (GOLD analysis project Ga0137409, IMG submission 122059) | Vadose zone soil fungal communities from Angelo Coast Range Reserve, California, USA - CZODoug1_16fungal (Hybrid Assembly) | ecosystem: Environmental > Terrestrial > Soil > Vadose zone... | reverse complement strand
TACGTAACCATCACTGAGGACGACAAGGGCCAGCCCTTCGAGGTGTTCATGTCGCTCGGCAAAGCGGGCGGCGCGCTCATGGCCGACGTCGAGGCCATCGGCCGGCTGATCTCCCTGGCGCTGCGGTCCGGGATTCCCCTGAAGGAGGTCTACCGCCAGCTGCGCGGCATCTCGTCCGACCGTGCCGTGGGCCTGGGACCCAGCAAGGTGCTCTCGGTGCCCGACGCGATCGGCATCGCGATCGAGAAGTGGATGCACGAGAAGCAGGGGGTGCAGCAGGATCTGCTGCCGGGGGGAGGAACCAGCGTTCCAGCCCGGGAGGTCGTGGCGGGGCCGGGCGGCGAGGCGGGGCTCCGAGACCGCGGGCCCGAGCAGGACTTCATTGGGGCGTGCCCCGATTGCGGCTCGCAGCTGGCCTTCATCGAGGGTTGTGCGAAATGTCACGTGTGCGGGTTCAGCGAGTGCGGGTGAGGCGACCGCGCGACGTGTGAGCACAGTCACGACGCGGACTTCCCTCGTCCCTTAAGGTTAGAGTATGGATCTTCGCCCCATTACGCCTACCCGCCTGCAGGTGAAGGGCTGGGCCCGGGTCGGGCCCGCCGGTGCGCACACGTTACGCCGCGGCGCCTGGTACCCTGTCGTCCGCATCTCCTCGAGCAACATCGTGGTCCTCGACGTGAACCGGCACAACGTGCCCGTCGACCGTCGCTTCCTGGAGATCCGCTACCACCCGCCGGAGCGTTGGACGATCGTGAAGTGCGAGCCGCGCGTCATGGAAAAACTGGGCCGCGTCATTCCGCTCACCTACGCCGTCTGCCCCAGCTGCCGCCACCGCCAGGGCTTCCAGGCGGGCAGCAATGACATGATGTGCGATCGGTGTAAGAAGCCCGCGGGACTCGCCTGGGACGAACTGAGCTAAAGCAGAACGAGCAGGTCCCCCACGGCGATCGTCCCTGCGCCCTCGCCCAGGCAGTAGAAACCCCTCGTTCCCCCATCCAAGAACTGTAGATGTGCCTTGAGCACGTCCGACTCGACGCGTCCACCTGACGCCCACCCGGTGAAGGGCCGGCACGGGTGCGCGACTTGGAGCACCTTGAGGCGCACGCGTTCCGCCCCATCGGTCGTGACGATCGCGACGCCCCCCGCCAGGTCTTCGTAGGTGAACATCTGGTCGGCGGTGACGATGACGTTCTCACCCGCGCAGCCGACGACGATGCGATCCCCGAAACGGTCGCGCATCGCCGCATAGTGCGACGTGAAGCCGACCGAGACACCGTGGAGGCCGTCCTCGTTCTTGGTCTCGGGATGTGCGCGGTGGTGGACGTCGACGATCCAGCCGCCCTCGCTGCCCGCGCCCAGGACGCCGTCGGGCGTCACGGTGAGGCGTTGAACGGGTAGCAGTGGAGTGGGGTCGTACATGCGATCGGGCTTCTCGCCCGTCTTGAGCGAGGAGCGCTGGATCTGCAGCCGGACGATGGTTCCGATTGTGCGCATAACCGAATTTAATCAGATGTGCTACATTGGGCTCCCTTCATGCCTCGTCACATCGGCTGGGCCCGATGCCTCGACAACGTGGCGGATGTCCTCCGCCGCGGGGCCTGGTATCCCGTCCTGGAGGAAACCACCGACGGCAAGGTGGTGATCGAAGTCCGCCAGAAGCCGGTCCGTCTGTCCAAGGTCGACGTGCGGGTGCGGGAGGTGCCCCCCGATCACTGGAGCGTCGTCGTGCGGACGGGGGTGCTGCGGCCCACGCTCGGCGGCGGGCAAGACGTCGTCACGACCTATGCCGTCTGCCCGCATTGTCATGAGCGCCAGGACTTCACCGGACGACCGGAGTCCCTGAAGTGCACGCGGTGCGCCCGCGTGTCGCCCGTCGACTGGTCGGAGACCTGCTAGCCGGTTCCCCCGATCTCCGTCGCCGGGTCGGAGCGCTCGAACACTCGCCCCAGCCAGGCAAACGCCATTATCACCTCGAAGACCAGCGTCACGGCCACGGCGATTGCGCCGGGGACGGCGAGCCACACCCCGGTTATCCCCGTCACGCCCGCGATCGCCACCGCGACCGCCCCGACGACGGCGGCGGGAATCAAGGCCACGACCAGTACGACCGCGCTGCCCACCATCGTCACGAGCCGCTGGCCGATCATCTCGATCCCCGTCGCGCGGGCCGGCCCGAGCGTGATCCACGCCGGGAAGAACAGCACGGCGGCGTTTTGGATCGTGGTGGTGACGGCCAGGGCCGCGGGTGTCGCGATCGCGACCGCGAGCAGCGCGGCGACACGGTCGGCGACGGGGAAGTCGTTCACGTCGATCATGAGGGACAGCGTGAACGCGCCCAGCAAGCACCCCCACGCAATCGCGGTCAGGACCGTGACGGGGCCGAGCACCTCGCCGGCGACCAGATCCGCGCCGCGCAGGGGATAGGTCTTGAGGAGATCCCAGAGCTGGAGATCGCTGCGCAGGTCGTTGCGCAGCCCGTAGGGCCCGAACACGATCGCGAGGCCGCCGAAGACCAGGAAAAGCACCGCGAGGACGAAGAGCCCGGAGCCCGCTTCTTCGCCCATGCTCGCCACCCAGGCGACGACGATCAGGCCGATGACGATGATCACGGGGAGGCGGACCCCGGAGCCACGCCACTCGGCCTGGATGTTTTTCCACGCGATGGCGCGCGCGGGACTCCCCGTCTCCCGGAGGCGGGTGAGGGCGCGCCGAGTGGGTTTCGCGGGACCGGCGATCGGCGGGGGTCGCCGTCCGCTCCGCCACGCCGCGATCCGCGTCGCCATCCGCTCCGCGGACTCGACGGCCACCTCCTCGAACGCGATCGACGAGCGAATCAACCAGACGTAGTGCACGCCCAGCACCAGCAACGCGGCGGGGAGCCGAGCGGCGAACGTCGCCAAGTCGCGCGACACCGCCGGCCCGACCAGCGCCGCGAGGGGCCACGTGACCACGCCGAGCAGACCACGGTGCAGCACGGCCGCGAGCGTGTCGAAGCCGGCGACGGGGCCTTCGACGAATGCGTCCTGCACAATCCCGAACTGCGCCCGCAGGGTGAGCGCCGCGGCCCCGACGATCGCGGCGACGATGACGAACGCTCCCAGCCGCCGGCGCACCGCCGTCACGCCATGCTCCTCGAGGCTTTGACGCACCAGGGCCGTGACCGCGGAGTGCATCTGCAGGGAGGCGAACACGAGCCACAGCCCCAGGACGCGCAGGATGCGGGTGGCGGGGAAGTGGCCTCCGGAGAACAGCAGGACCGAGAGCAGCGACGAGAGACCGAGGGCGAGCTGCGAGCGCAGCAGCTTGAAGTCCAGCACCTGGCGGCGCGTGAGCGGTGCCGTGAACAGGAAGTGTGTTTCGGCCGGGGTGTAGACGAGGGGACTCCGCGAGCTGCCGAACAGCCAACCGGTGAGGATCAGGACCGCGAGACCCAGCATCGCGACGACCTCGGCGGCGGCCCCGGGAAGGGAGGCGGCGCTGCTCTGACCCCCCCCCCGGGGCCGGAGGAAAAACGCGTAGTAGTAGAGCAAGCCGACGGCGAACCCGATCATGTATTTGGGCTGGCGCAGCCGGCGGAGCCGGCGGCGGAGCCCATTGACCAGCGAGCGCCCCGCGAGGTACAGCGCGGCGTCGATCACGTGCCGCCGCCCGTCAACGCCAGGAAGATCTCCTCCAGGCCCCGACCCTGGAGGTCGGGTCGCGAAGCCACGATCTCGGCGATCGTGCCGATTGCCACGAGCCGGCCACGGTTGATCACGAGCACTCGCGTACACACTTCTTCGACGAGATGCAGCAGGTGAGAGCTCAGGATGACTGCGGCGCCCTGCCGGGCGCGTTCTACGATCGTCTGTTTCATGCGCCGCATCCCGGCCGGGTCGAGGCCCGTCAGCGGCTCGTCGAACAGCAGGACCGCCGGCTCATGGAGTAGGCCACAGGCGATGGCGAGCTTCTGCTTCATGCCGCGCGAAAGCTCTTCGGGGAGGGCCCCGGTCTTCTCGCCCAGCTCCAGCTCTCGCAGCAGGGCAGGGATGCGCACCTCGGCGTCCCGCACCCCATACAGGCGGGCGGTGAACCGCAGGTGCTCCTCCACGGTGAGGTAGTCGAACAGGCGAGGCTCGTCCGGCATGAACGCGAGCTGTCGCTTGGCGCCGACGGCGTCGCGCTCCATGTCGGAGGCGCCGATGCGGATGGTGCCTCGCGTCGGCCGGATGATGCCGACGAGACTGCGCAGGGTCGTGGTCTTGCCGGCGCCGTTGGGGCCGACGAGTCCCAGCACCTCGCCCGGCGCGACGGCGAACGACAGATCCTCCACCGCGACCAGGCTGCCGTACAGCTTGGTGAGGCCCCGGACCTCGATCATGGGCCATCAATCTAGTCCGTCGCGAGGCAGGGAAGGGTGGGGATGGGCTTGCGCGAAGCGGGGAACTAATTAATATGTTGACGGTCAACATATTAACGACTTCCCGGCCTCGGGAGGGCCCAATGCGCGTATGAGCGATCGATCGGAGCTGGCGCTGCAACTCACCGACGCCGTGGCGGCTGCCCAGCAAGCGGTGCAACGCACTGGCGACCGCGCGTTCCGCACCTTCGGCCTGTCGCATCGCGCCCACGCGGCGCTCGCCGCGGTGGACCAGGGGGGCCCCGACGGCGCCCGCCCCAGCGACGTTGCTCGAGCGATGGGTGTGTCCCGCGCCGCGGCGACTACATTCATCCAGCGCCTCGAGGCGAAGGGCCTGGTCGAGACGAATACCGACCCCGACGACGATCGCGGCGTGCGGGTGACCCTCAGCCGACATGGGTTGGAGGTGCTGCTGCGGGTGGGGCAGCTGGAGCGGCGCCTCGCCGCGCGCCATATCGAGGGCATGCCCGCCTCGGCGATCGCGCGCGCCGTCCACCTGCTGCAAGAGTTCCGTTCACGGCTGGAGCAGAAGCAACTGGAGGTGGTACGGTGATCCGTCGGACGAAGATCGTCGCGACCCTCGGCCCCAACACGGGGACCGATGCGTCCATTGCTGCCTTGCTCGATGCCGGCGTGAACGTCGCGCGCATCAACGCCTCCCACGGGACGGCGGAGGTGCGGGGCGAGTGGATCGCGGCGGTGCGTCGCGTCGCGGCGGCGAAGGGTCTCCCGATCGCCGTGCTCCTCGATCTCCAGGGCCCCCGCATCCGCGTCGGCGATCTCCCCAAGCCCCGCCAACTCACGCCGGGTCAGACGGTGGTGTTCGCTCCCGAAGAGGTCGCCAAGGGCGACGAGCTACCGACGACCTACGCCGGCCTCGCGACCGACGCCCGGGTCGGCGCGCGCATCCTCCTGAACGACGGGCTCCTGTCGGTCGAAGTGACCGCGGTGGAGTCTCCCCGCGTGCGCGGCCGCGTGGTGGACGGCGGGACCCTCACGGCCCACAAGGGCATGAACCTACCCGGCCTCCACGTATCGGCGCCGGCGCTGACCGACAAGGACCGCGAGGACGCGCTCGACGGCGTGAAGCGGGGCGTCGACTACCTCGCCCTGTCCTTCGTGCGCCGCGCCGAAGATCTGGGGGAGCTCCGGGCGCTGGTGGGGAAGGGCATGAAGCTGGTTGCGAAGATCGAAAAGGCGACCGCGCTCGACGATCTGGACCGGATCCTCGACGCCAGCGACGCGGTGATGGTGGCCCGCGGCGACCTGGGCGTCGAGCTGCCCTTCGAGCAGGTGCCGCTCGTGCAGAAACGGCTCATCCGCGAGTCGAACCAGCACGGCAAGCCGGTGATCACGGCGACGCAGATGCTCGAGTCGATGGTGAACGCGCCCCGGCCGACGCGCGCGGAGGCGTCGGACGTGGCGAACGCCATCCTCGACGGGACCGATGCCGTGATGCTCTCGGCGGAGACCGCCGTGGGCAACTATCCGGTCGAGGCAGTGCAGGCGATGGACCGGATCATTCGCGAAATGGAGCGCCATCCGACCCTGCGGGACGAGCGGCGCGTCTCGCCTGGCGCCGGAGCGGGCCGGGAAGGCGTCTCCGTCGAAGACGCGATTGCCTGGGGCACGAATGCCGTCGCCCGGATGCTGAAGACGCCGCTCATCGTGACCCTGACCACGGGCGGGTTCACGTCGCGCAAAGTCGCCGCCTTGCGGCCGCCGGTCCCGATCCTCGCGGTGACCACCGAGATGACGACGTTCCGGCAGCTGGCGCTGGTGTGGGGCGTGGTGCCGGTGCACGTGGACCGCGTGCCGAGCTACGACGCGATGCTCGCCGTCGTGCGCGACGTGCTCCTGAAACGCGAGTATGCGAAGCCGGGGGACAAGGTCGTGATGACCGCGGGCGTGCCGTGGGAAGTGTCGGGCAGCACGAACCTCATCAAGGTCGAGGAAGTGTGACGTGCGGCTGACGCTGCTCGGCACCGGCACGTCCTTCGGCGTGCCGCAGATTGGCTGTCGCTGCCCCACCTGCACCTCCTCCGACCCGCGCGATCGGCGCACCCGCACGGCGGCGCTCATCGAAGCCCGGGGAAAACGTCTCCTCATCGACACGCCGCCCGAGCTGCGGTTGCAGCTCGTGGCCGCGGGCGTCGACCGCATTGACGCCGTGCTCTACACCCACGCGCATGCCGACCACGTGCACGGCATCGATGATCTCCGGGCCCTCTCGGTGCGGCAGGGCGCGGCGCTCCCCGCGTACGGGCCCGCCGCGACGATGGCCGAGCTCGCCGCGCGCTTCCCCTACATCTTCGATGCCCGCGTGGTGGCCCACGAGGGCACGAGCAAGCCCGAGCTGGCATCGCAGGCGCTGGAGGCTGGGCGAACGGTTTCGCTAGCCGGCGTGCCAGTCTTGCCGCTCGCGCTGCCTCACGGCGATCACGGCGTCTTCGGCTATCGCGTAGGCCCCGTCGCCTACCTCACCGACGTGAAATCGATCTCCGAGGCGGTGGCGGCGCAGCTCGCGGACCTCGAGGTGCTCGTCCTCAACGCGCTCCTGCCGCAGCCGCATCCGCTCCACCTCTCGATTCCGGAAGCCGTCGCGGCCGCGCAGCGCATCGGGGCGCGCCGCACCTTGCTCACGCACCTCACGCACGACGCCACGCACGCGGATCTCGCGGCGCGACTCCCGGCTGGCATCGCGCCGGCGTACGACGGGCTGGTGATTGAGGTACGCGAGCCGTAAATTGCCCCGGCGAGGAGGCTTTTGTGCTCAAGAAGTTCGACGATCCGAAGGTGCGACAGAGCGCCGCGATGGACGACCTCGTGCGGAAGGCCGTGTTCGGCACGACGGACGAGAAGGCCCACGCGCGCTGGCTGATCTGGGAGATCGGGCAAAAGGCCGGCGTGCGACCCGCGTCGATTCACGACCTGTACCTGGCGCGCGGGCGCGGCGAGGTGCCCGCCTTCACGACGCCCGCCATGAACGTGCGCGTGCTGTCGTACGACACGGGCCGGGCCATCTTCCGGGCGGCGAAGCGCCTCGATGTGGGCGCCGTCATCTGCGAGATCGCCCGCAGCGAAATCGCCTACACCGACCAACGCCCGGCGGAGTATGTCGCGGTGATGACCGCGGCGGCGCTGCGCGAGGGCTTCCCGGGGCCCCTCTTCATCCAGGGCGACCACGTCCAGGTGAACGCCAAGAAGTACGCCGCCGACGCCGAGGCGGAGTTGAGCGCCCTGCGCGCCTTGATCGAGGAGGAGCTGCACGCCGGCTTCTACAACATCGACGTCGACACGTCGACCCTGGTCGACCTGTCGCAGCCCGATCTCCCGTCGCAGCAGCGCGTCAACTACGAGCGCGCCGCCGAGTTCACGAAGTTCATCCGCGAGCGCGAGCCGGCAGGCGTGACGGTTTCCGTTGGGGCGGAAATCGGGGAGGTCGGCGGCAAGAACTCCGACGTGCACGAGCTCAAGGCGTTCATGGACGGCTACATCCGCACGCTGCAGAAATTGGGCAAGCCCGTCGGCATCTCCAAGATCTCCGTGCAGACGGGGACGAGCCACGGCGGCATGGTGCTGCCGGACGGGACCATCGCGAAAGTGCAACTCGATCTTCCGGCGCTGAAGGCGCTGTCGCAGGATGCGCGCGCCAAGTACGGCTTGGGGGGCGCGGTGCAGCACGGCGCGTCGACACTGCCGCCCGAAGCGTTCTCGAAGTTTCCGGAATGCGAAGCAGTCGAGATCCACCTGGCGACGAACTTCCAGACGATCGTCATGGAGCACCGCGCCCTGCCGGCCGATCTGCGGCGGGATGTGAACGAGTGGGTCAAGACCGAGGCGAAGGAAGAGTGGAAAAAGGGCGACACCGAGGAGCAGTTCCTCTATAAGAGCCGCAAGAAGGCGATCGGGCCCTTCAAGAAGCGGTTCTGGGATCTGCCGGAGAGCGTGCGGGCGGCCATCGGGGCCGACCTCGAGAAGACGTTCGCCTTCTTGTTCGAGCAGCTGCGCGTGCAGGGGACCCGCCAGGCGACCGACAAGTACGTGAAGCCACCCCTCGACTCCCACGCGGCCCCGCGCGCCGCCCTCGTGGCCGCGCCGGACGACGCCGAGGCGGGTGAATGAGCGATCGCAGCTCGGGGGCGGGGTTCGGGTCGTTTCTGCTTGGCATCGCCGTCGGGGCGGTCGTGGGCTTCCTGTTTGCGCCCGAGGCCGGTGATGACACCCGCCGCAAACTGGGCAAGCGCCTGCGCAACCTGCGCGACGCGGCTGAGGACAAGGTGGACGAGGTGCGCGGGCTGCTCGAGTCCGACGATGCGGACGCCGACGCGGGCGACGACGAGGCAGAGGAAGAGGAGGTCTCGACGCGGGAGCAGCTGCGCCGCCGGCTCGAGGCGGCCCGGCGCCGGCGGCGGCGGGAGGAGACCCCCGCGCGGATGGAGGAGGAGGAAGAGCCCCTCGCGTGACGCGCGATGGCGGTTGGCATCGTTCGGTGACCGGCGTGATCCGGCGCACCATCGAAGCGGCCTACGAAGACAACATCCCATTTCTCGCGAGCGCCCTCGCGTTCGACATCCTGCTGACGGCGATTCCGTTCGTCGGCGTCGTGCTGGCGATCGTCGGGTACCTGGCCCAGCACCAGATTGCCACCGGCCAGGTGAACGTCCACGACCTGCTGCAGCGCTTCCTGCCCGACGATGCCCGCGCCTTCGCCACCGTCGAGAACGCGTTGGCGGTCCTCGTTGCATCGCGCGGTCGTCTCACCCTGATCGGCGTTCCGCTCTTCCTGTGGTTCTCGACGCGTCTGTTCGGCGGCCTTCGGGCCGCGCTCAACGAAGTGTTCGATACGGACGAGCGCCGTCCCTGGCCGCTCGCGAAGCTCGTGGACCTGGCGATGGTGCTGGGGACCGGCGCCCTGCTCGTCGCGAATGCCTACCTCACAACCGTTGGGGGACTGATCGCCTACCTCGCCGCACTGACGCTCGGCACGGTGCTCTTCTTCCTCATCTTCAAGTTCCTGCCAAGCCGCCGCATCTACTGGCGGACGGGGCTCGTCGCGTCGCTGTTCTGCGCGGTGGGGTTCGAGCTCGCGAAGCGCCTGTACGCGCTCTACGTGCAGCGTTTCGCGACCTTCGATCGGCTCGCCTCGGATGCCAACGTCCTGGGCTTCCTGCTGTTCTTGCTGTGGCTCTACATCACGGCGTACCTCTTCTTGCTGGGCGGCGAGGTGGCGGAGACGTACGACCTGATGCGCATGCGGCGCCTGCAACGCGTGCAGCTCGGATGACGGTCGCCCCCCCCACGATCGACCTTCGGTCCGACACGGTGACGAAGCCGTCGCCGGCCATGCGCCGCGCGATGGCGGAAGCGGAAGTCGGCGATGACGTGCTCGACGGCGATCCCACGACCCGGCGTCTCGAGGCGCGGATTGCCGCGCTGCTCGGCACCGAAGATGCGCTCTTCTTCCCGTCCGGCACGCAGGCGAATCAGACGGGGATCGGCTTGCTCACCCGGCCGGGGACCGAGCTGCTGCTCGAAGCGAACGCCCACCTCGTGCACTCCGAGATGGCCGGTGTGGCCGCCCTGTGGGGCGTCCAGATCAAGACGATCGCCACGCCTGATGGCTTGCTGACCCCCGAGCTCGTGCGCGCCGCCGTGCGGCCCCCGTCGCCGCAGGTGCCCCGCAGCACGGCGTTGGCGGTCGAGAACACGCACAACTCCGCCGGCGGCCGCGTCCTCGGCCCCGATGTGTTCGACCTCGTCGTACAGGCCGCGCGCGCCGCCGGGCTCGCCGTGCACCTGGACGGCGCGCGTTTGTGGAATGCCGCGGCGGCCGCGGGCGTCCCGCCCTCGCGCCTCACGCGTGGCGCCGATACGGTCATGGTCAGCGTCTCGAAGGGACTCGGGTGTCCCGTCGGGTCGTGCCTCGGTTTCGCCAAGGATCTGCGCCCGCGCGCCTGGGAGATTCGCAAACGCCTGGGCGGAGGGATGCGCCAATCGGGGATCCTCGCGGCGGCGGCCCTCTATGCGCTGGACCAGAACCTCCCGCGCATCGCGCAGGATCACGCCAACGCCCGCCGCTTCGCCGAGGTCCTGGCGAATTGTGCGACCATTCGCCCCTGGATTCCGGAGACGAACATCGTGATGCTCGATCTGGTTCGAGAGACCGATTCACCGGAGACGGTGGCTCCCCGGCTCGCGCAGGCCGGCGTGCTGGTCTCACCGTGGGGCCCGCGGCGCCTTCGTGCCGTCACACACCTGGACGTGAGCCAAGACGACGTGGAACGCGCCGCGCGGCTCATCGTGGAGACGATGCGGTGACCGCGCCCTCGCAGACTCCGACTCCCGCACCCCAGTCGATGCCGATGGAGCGGGCCATCCTGTGGAATCCGGTCAAGAAGGAAAGCGCGGGGCGTCCGTCCGGGCGCGCGCCCTACCCGGTCTTCTTCCAGCAGGAGGCGGTGGTCGCCCTCCAGGACCACCTCAAGGCGTCTCCGCAGCAGGCGATCTTCGGGTTCCTCATCGGCACGTTGTATCGCGATCCCGACGCGGGCGTGCTGTACGCGATCATCGACAAGACGCTGCGGCTCAACCAGGCGATCTATGGCGACAAGACCGAAGTCGTGGTCGCGCGCCTGTGGGACCGGATGCAGGAGCAGTTGGCGCGCGCCTCGGGACGATTGCTCGGCTGGTATCACAGCCATCCGGGGCAGGGGCTGGCGCTGACGACGCATGATGTCGAGACGCACGTGAAGTTCTTCGCCGAGCCGTGGCAGGTCGCGGTGATCGTCGCGTCGGAACCCGAAGGGGTCGTCGGTGGGTTCTTCCGCTCTGGATCGAGCCAGGCGTGGGCCGAGACGCCGCTGTCGTTCTACGAGCTGCTGCAGCCCGACTCGATCCGCGCCGACGGCAAGAAGCGGTCGTTCATCACGTGGAAGAACTACAAGGCGTTCAACCCGATATCGCCCAAGGCTCCCGCCAAAGCGCCGCCACCCCCGACTGACGACCTGACGATCCACAAGAGCAGCGCGGACGACCACGCAGCACGCTCGGCGCCGGTCTTCGTCCCTACCGAGCCTCGTGCCCCGGCGCCGCCTCCGCCCGCGCCTCCGCCCCCGCCGCCTCCGCCCCGCGCCAAGGCTCCCACGCCGGTTCCCGCCCCGCCACCCCCCGCGCCCCGGCGGACTCCGGCGCCGTCGTTCCGGCTCCTCGATGAAGAGAAGGGCAAGGCGCGCACGCCCGTGCGCCGGCGCCGCTCGCGGCGCGGGCTCTGGCCCACGCTGCTCGCCGTGCTCCTCATCGTCGGCGGCGGAGCGGCCGCCGGTTACTGGTACTACATCCTGCGCGGCGCGCCGCTGCCGTTCGGCTTGCAGTCGCTCCCCTTCGGTCTGCGGCCACGCGCGACGGGGGGGGGGACGCCCACCGTCACGCCCCCCCCGACGGCGACGCGGCC
>Ga0137409_10006764_pt1 | contig 11853 bp, 9 predicted proteins | sample CZODoug1_16funga_FD_122059 | JGI IMG/M metagenome (GOLD analysis project Ga0137409, IMG submission 122059) | Vadose zone soil fungal communities from Angelo Coast Range Reserve, California, USA - CZODoug1_16fungal (Hybrid Assembly) | ecosystem: Environmental > Terrestrial > Soil > Vadose zone... | reverse complement strand
CAACCCGTCCGCTCGTTGACGAAGAAGACGCTCGTGAGCGACAGGTCCTCGCCGTAATTGACCGGCTCCCAGATCCCCTTGAAGCGCTCGGTCGGGGCGGCCGGGCCCGCCGGACGCCGGACCGCCGGCGCGGGCGCCGCTTCCACCGGGGCCGCGAGACCGATGAGCGCCCAACTTCCCAGAATCACGCCAAAGCATCGAGAACGAATCGTCCAACACGACCGCCAGCGGCCGCCCGCTCTCGCCCGCGCGCATCATCGGTCCCGCCGCCGATGTTACCAATAACAAGATCGCCAGTAATTCGAGAAAGAAAAGCAGCGGAGTTTGCAGCCTATGAATAAGCCGCCCGCCTTCCCAAACCTGCCTCTCGTCGAGCCACAGTAACAGGCTCGACACGGGCCGGTCGCGCGATCGATTGCGCAGCCAGTAAATGGCGACCAGCGCTGGCGCGGCCAGCAAAGCGATGAACGCAAATGAGAACGTGAAGACCGGCATTTGAGTTTACGGAAAAAGATCAACACAAAGGATCAAAGGTTCAAAGGAAGAACCGGGAAAGAGAATGGGAATGGGGCGGCGCATGGCTGTTCCTTTGAACCTTTGATCCTTTGTGTTGATCCATAGACTGATTTGTAAGCCCTCTCTAGTTTCAACAGTCGGTTTCGGCCTCCTTCAAACCTTCAACACGCCTGCTTTGACCAGAGCTTCGAGATTCCAATCGGCTACGACATCTTCGGCGATGAGGTTGACCATCGCCGCGCCGATCTGGCGACAGGCGCGATGCCAGTTCTGTTGATGTCTCGCCAGCGCGTCGCGGTAACGGCGAATCGCCGCGTCATCAATGAAGATTTCGCGCCGCTCATCGGTTTCGGAATCGAGCAGCCGCATGCGACCGCGCTCCGGCGGATCGGCGTCCACCGAGGCCAGTGTTTGCGCGACCACCAGCGACGCCGCGCCATGCGCCAGACTCCGCAGGACGGCCGTAGGCTCTCCCAACCAGAGCAGATCGCTGATCAACACGCGCATTCCCTGCCGGCGGAATCTCGGCGGCGTCCGTGTGAAAGCCTCGGCCAGATTGCCGCGAAAGTCTAGATCGAGCGATTGCCACAACGAGGGGCGGTTGGCGCCGTTGGCGACCGGCTCGACGTATGCGCGGGCGAGCCAGGCGTTGTGCGAATGGCCGGCGTTCTCCGCCGCGGCGGCGAACGCGGCGGCCAATCCGATCGCGGCCCGCGCCTTCGCGGAGCCTTCGAGCGCCATCGAACGCGACCCGTCAAGCACGACGTCGAGATGCGGGCTGATCTCCTCGCGGTAGAGCTTGACCGTCAATCTGTCGGAGCGCGCGAAGGCGTTCCAGTCGATCCGCCGCAGATCGTCGCCGGGCTGGTAATCACGGTGGTCGCGGAATTCGAGAGAGGCCCCCGCCTGCCGGCCGAGGCGCAATCCGGCCAGCGCCGCCGAAGCCGTTCGCGGCGGTTCGAGGGCGTACCGCATTCCGGCGCGCTCGCCTTCGATCAAGTATGATCGGTATTCGTCTTTCATCATTCATCGAGAAGTTAGTGGGACAATTTGCCAAATTGTCCCACTTCTTATCGCAATTCCATCAGTACTCTGGAAACTAAGTTGTTTAATAATCGGAACGGTACAGGGAGCGGTAGCGACCTGGTTAGCCCCAATGATGTATAGCTTACAAGGGGCGCCAGGTCGCTACCGCTCCCTGTACCGTTCCGGAGGCGCTTTCCCTTACATGGAATTGCAAGCCGATGCGGGAAAAGTCAAAAAACTTAGTTTCTAGAGTAATCAGTCGGTTGCTGACGGAGACTCGCTCACCGCCGCTCGCGGCAGCGATTCGAAAGCGTCGCGGGTCACGGCGGGCGCCGCCCGCCTGAATCTCTTCACGCGTTCGATGAACCAGGGCAGGCTCATCGCCGCGACCAACACGGCCCACACGCCGCCGACGCTCGCATACAACACGCGATGCCCCTTGTTTCCCCAGGCGAACGGGTTGCCGACCCACCACGCGCCGAAATCTTCCGACCACCACTGTTCGTTGAAGAAGATAATGTACCCGATCAGAAACGGCGTGAGGCTGCCCACCACAAGTAGGGCGGCGCCGATCAACCACGTCAATTCAGTCCTGGCCCTGCTGAACAGCCGCCGGCGCAGCAGCGCGCCCGTCATCGCGTAGCAGAAGAAGTAGAGGCACATTCCGCCCATCCATTTCACTTCGTCGACCAGATCGCTGGCATTCCCGTAGGCCGGGAATGACTTCGCCCACGCCCAGGCCGCCGCCAGCGTCAGCGCGATCATCGCCGAAGCCCACGCCAATCCGCCCGCCGCGCCGCTGAAGAAGAAAAACGCCTGCGCCCGTCCGAGGGCGGAGCCAGGGATTGAGCGCATTACGCGCCTTCCTGGTTGATCCCGCTCGCTCACCGCGACGAAGATGGCCGGCGCCAAGATGATCTCGAACGCCAGCAGCCACGCGATCGGCATCCGGTGATTTTCTTCAATCAGGCCGTTGGTCAGCGCCGCCACGCCCGTCAACAGCCAGGCGGCGGTGATGAACAGCCGCACGGACAGCGCGCGGTTTGACGCGACCGGCATGATCAGCGCCACCGACATTACGAAAAACAACCCGATCAAAAAGGCGATGATGGCGCCGGCTACGGCGAATACCTGCCAGGACAAACGCGATGTGAAGCCGCGCCTGACCAGATCGCTGACGCCAATCACCGTCACAAAGTAGGCGATACCGAAAATGATCAGCGCGACCAGCCCGAAAATGACTTTGAGGGCGCGACTGGCCGGAATGAGCGCGACAAAGACCGCCGCCTGCACGCACGCGATGACGACCACGAACCCGATTCCGAGAGAGATGAAGATCGAAGGCAGATCGATCCCGCGCAGAAAATAGGTAAAGGTCATAAACGGCATGCACGCGCTGTAGATCAGCGCGGTCAGCGTTACAGCCGCAAACATCTTGCCCGCGATGATGCTGCGAGGCTTGATCGTCGTAATGAAGAGCAGGTCGACGTTGACGTCGGAGCGCTCGGCGGCCAGACGCGCGCCCGTGTAAAGCGGCGCGAAGATCATGCCGATGCTCTGCAGGATGGAGAAGAGCATCAAAAAGGCTTGCCGCCCTGCGTCGAAGCCGAACAACGAGGCACCGCTCGCCAGAATGTAGATTCCGATCGCCACGATCTGGACCGAGAGCAGCGTCAACAACGCGGCGATTACAAAACGGCTCTGCACTGCCTGCCGCAGTTCTTTGACGACTATCGGATTCATGCGGTCGCCGAGGCCGACCTTGACGCCGCCCTCTTTCAAAACAGGTTCAGCGGTCACTGCGTCGCTCCTTTCGTGACGTTCATGAAAATCTCTTCGAGGTTGGCGCGCTGCTGTTTGAACTCGACGACGCGATAACCGCGGTGGATGAGCGCGGCCAGAAGATCGCAACAAGCCTGCTCGTCTCCATCAATCTCGGCCATGACCTCTTCGCCGGCGAGACTGGCCTTCGCGATCCGCGGCGTTTCGAGCAACTCGCGGTAAAGCCTCTCCTGCCCGTCCAGCGCGCGGATCAAGACTGTGCGATGGGGCGCGCTGCTCGTGAGCAGGTCTCCAATCGCGCCCGCCATCAGGACGTTTCCCCGTTCGATGATCACCGCGGCGTGGCAGATTTCGGCCAGCTCCGTCAGTATATGAGAGCTGATCAGGATCGCTTTGCCCTGCGACGAGAGCGCGCGCAGCAACTCACGCAATTCGATCCGCGCGCGAGGGTCGAGCGCGGCCGCCGGCTCGTCCATGATCAACACCTGCGGGTCATGCAGCAGGGCGCGGGCCAGGCTGACGCGCTGCTTCATCCCTTTCGACAAAGCCACGAGCATCTTGTCGCGGATCTCTGTCAATCCGGTGAACTCCTCGACGCCCTCGACCACCTTTGCGCGATGGGCGCCTTTCAAATCGTAAGCGCGGGCGAAGAAATCGAGGTATTCATGAACCGACATGTCGCGGTGCGTGGGCAACGAGTCCGGGACATAGCCGACCAGATGTCGCGCGCGCTCCGGCTCCTCGACCGCCGAAACTCCGTCAATCAACGCGTCGCCCTCCGTCGGCTCGTCGAGCGTCGCCAGGATGCGCATCGTGGTGGTCTTGCCGGCGCCGTTCGGGCCGACGAAGCCGACAATCTGGCCGGAATAGAACGTGAACGACACGTCGTTGACCGCGCGCGTCGCGCCGAAATGTTTTTTCAGGTTGACGATCTCGACCTTCATCGCTCCTCCTCTGCGATGGGCGCGCCGACGCCGTAAACCAGCGTTTTGGCCCTGCGCGTCTTCACGCCTTTCAATCCTTCTTCGACGAACGGGCTGGCGTCGAGCGCGGCCAGATAACTTCCCGGCGCCAGGTAACTCTGCGGATTTCGTTCGACCTCTTGCATTTCTTTCAACCACTCTGCGCCGGTAAACAACTCGCGCAAGCGGGCGCTATTTTCGCCGAGATTGAGATTCGCCAGGCTCAATTTCGCCTCGGCGCCGGCCTGAATCCCCCTCGCCAGATAAATCCTGCCGTTGCGATCCGCTAGCCAGAGTTCGCGGATGCCGGCGCCCAATCCGTTGACGACGCTGATCGAATCGCCGACTGATCGCCTGATCGTCAACCGTTCGCGCCGCGTCTCGCTCTTGCGGAATTTGAAATAAGCCGGGACGCGCGCCGTGATCCACCCCGAATCCAGATGCTGGTCGTTTGAAAAATCGATAGTGCGATCCGCCGCGCTGCCTCCGTACCGCCACTGCTCAGGCAACACAGGCGCCAGCTCTGTGTCGTAGTTGAAATGCAATCCCTCTCCCGGCGTGATGGGCGCATAGAATGCCGTCCAGCCGACGGTTGTCGCGCGATGCGACGATTCGTCGAGGATCGTGAAGGCTTCAGTGCGGGAGGTCGCGCTCACTCCCTCGCCCAGGAGCGCGAAGCCGGTGACGGCCAGACAGGCGACCAGCGCGATTACAGGCGCGGTCCATAACATCCAGATTTTTTTTCGCCGCCGCGCCAGCCAGATCAGGTTGATCGGCCCGATCACGACTACGAACGTCAGCATCAGGACGAACAGCCCGCGCACCGGAATCCCGATTTTTTCGACTACGGTGAAATATCTATTGATGTCGATGATGTCGTAGTAGCGTTCATACCTGGGTCGCGAGTTTTTCCAGCTAAGTTTTATCGCCTCCCATTGCGTGGGGAGGAGGCTCTTTATGTCGGCGGCATCGATCATAGTCACCAGTCCGAATCCGACGTTGTAAGTTTGCGTCGCCTCCGGCAATGACCGCGAAACCTTCTTCCCCGCGACGCCTGCTTTCTCCTCCTCCTCCACTTCGATCGAGCTGACGCGCCGCGACCGCCATTGCCGCGGGATCTCCCATGCGCCGATTATGAGCAATGACCCGCCGCATTCGGCGTAGCGCCATAACGCGGAGCGCACCGCGTCCGGCGCCTCGCGCAATTCCTCGGCCGTGAGCGCCACCGCGTCGAAGCCCGAATAGCCCAGCCAGTTCGCGCTCCATTCGGAGATCGGCGATTTGTAAGAAAGATACGCCACCTCGCTCACGCCGGCCACGTTCTTGAAGCCCTCGACGACCGCCGTCTCGTCCATCAACCCGATTTTTTCAACATCGCGGCTGCTGATCACATAGAAGGCGGCTCCCGGATTGATGCTCCAGGAGCTGGCGCGAGAAAAGTCGACATTGACAGCAAATCTCTGGCGCCGCCCATCAATGGTGACCGCCCACCCTCCTCCTCCTACGGGGCTCTGCGGCCTAAACATGGAGACTGTCGCGATTGAAGACGGGGCGGCTTCAACCACGCGACTGATCTCGCTGATGGTGGCGCCGTAAGGAACTTCGTACGCCACCACCGTCACGCGATGAGGTTTCGTCGGGGAATGATTGATGATCGTCACGCGACACTCGTCGTAACCGCTCGACGAGCGCGCCTCCGTCACCATTTCAGCTTTGACCGAAATGTCGTCGTAGTCCTGGGCGTTAGCCGAAGCCGCCGTCAGCGACGCGCACAGCAATGCGGCGAAAAAGAGCGCGAACTGTTTCATAACTTTCTCCCTCATGCCTCGATCCGCACGTCGCGCGGCAATTTGATCCCGGTCTCGTCCATCCGCTCGATCAGCTTCGCGATGATCGAGCGCGACGAGACGCCGTCGAACCGCGCTTTGTAATTCAAGACCAGCCGGTGATTGAGCACGGGCGACGCGACGGCCTTCACGTCCTCAAAACCGACGGTCGGCCGGCCGGAGAGCAACGCGTAAGCCCGCGCGGCTTCGGCCATCGCTATCGCGGCGCGCGGCGAGGCGCCGTAGCCGACGTAATCGCGCACCTCGTCAATCGCCTCGTCCGAATCGACGTGCGTCGCGGCCACGAGGCGCGAGACGTAACGCGACACGGGCTTCGGCAGAAAGACGCGGTCCATGGCCGCGAAAATCCGGTGAAGCTCTTCGCCGCTCATCACGAAATCGGGCGCGGGCGGCTCGCCCCGCCGCCGCGTGGAGATGATCCGGTCGAGCGTCTCGACGTCGGCGCCCGTCACATTGAGCTTGAAGAGAAAGCGGTCGAGTTGCGCTTCGGGCAGAGGGTAAGTGCCTTCGAGTTCGATGGGGTTTTGCGAGGCGAGCACGAAGAACGGGTCGGGCAGCGGGCGGGTCGCGCCGAGCAGCGTCACGGCGCGCTCCTGCATCGCTTCGAGCAAGGCCGATTGGGTCTTCGGCGAGGCGCGATTGATCTCGTCGGCGAGCAACAGATTGGTGAAGATCGGGCCGGGGTGGAACTCCATCGCGCGGCGGCCGTCGTGATTTTCCTGAAGGATGTGCGCGCCCAGGATGTCGCTCGGCATCAGGTCCGGCGTGAACTGCACGCGGCTGAATTGCAGGTTGAGCAGACCGCCGAGGGCCTTGACCAGCGCCGTCTTTCCGACTCCGGGCAGACCTTCGAACAGAATGTGTCCCCGGCTCAGAACGCCGGCGAACACAAGACGATGAAGTTCGGACCGGCCGAGGAGGATGCGATCCAGTTCGGCCAGGGCCCTGTTCGCAAGTTCGACCGCCGGGTTGATTTCTTCGGGTTGCAAGATTGTTTCCGTCATATTTCCGATCAATGTAAGAGTTGATAGAACGCGGATGACGCGGATAACGCGGATTGACGCTGAACTTTTTGGGTTTTACCCGTGATGATCCGCGTCATCCGCGTTCTATTGATGCGTTCTTTGCTGCGGACGCCAATTGCCTACCCGTTATGCAATTGATAACCGATCTAATTATTTTGTCTGCGCCCTGTCGAAATAGCGCTTCACCGCGCCTCTGTGACGGGGCAGTATTGTTTGCGTGTAAGCCGAACCGCCGCCCGAGGCCGCGTTGTTCAACGCGCCGTGCGCCGCGACGCCACCCGTCGAGACCGTCGGCGCGCTCGCGCTCAGGCCGACGAGCTGGCTGTCATTCAATCCGGCGACCGACGAAGGCGGCAGAACCTTCTCCTTGAACTTCGCGCCTTTCTCGCTCGATCTGTCAGTCCAGGTCATCGCCGCGTCGCCGCGCCCGCGCGCCGGCGCGCCGGACCCGCCTTTGCCCTCACACCACTGGAGTGTGGCCTCTTCTACCGAGATCTTCTCGGCGTTTTCTTTCAGAAATTGGGCGAGGCCGGAATTGTCGCGGCGATTGACCTGCGCGCCGCCTTTGAGCGAATTCGGATTGATTCTCCCAAGCTGGCCGGATTGGCTCAATTTTGAGAGCTTCTGATTGAGCGCGGATTTACTTTGGCTGAGCGCCTTCGAGACGTCTTTGAGGTTTTCCGCCTTGAGCGATCCCGACTTGATCGCCTCCAGCGTTTCGGGCGAGAGGTCGCCGGCGAGCGATTCGTTCTCCTTGATCGCGTCCTGCGTCATTTTGCCTAGCGTTCGCATCGCTTCGGTCATCGTCTTCGAATCGAGTTGATCGGCGCCCGCCATCAAACCTTCGGCCAGGGCTTCGGCTCTGGCCAATCGCTCCTGCCTGGCGTTAGCGGTTTCGGCGGCTTCTTTGGCGGCTTTTTCGACCGCGTCGTTCAGATGATCCAGAGCCTCCCAGGTCTTGGCCGGCTCTTCGCCCGAAGCCTCCTGGCTGAGTTGATCGAGCTTCTGTTCAAGGGCCTCGGCCCTGGCCTCTTCGAGAATCTGAGCCTCCTTCAACGCCTCGATCTGAGCCGACAGGTTTTCGACTTCGCGACTGACATCCATCGGGCGGGCGGCGCCCGTCGTCGCAAACCGGACCGGCGCGAGAAGGCTGATGAGGACGAACGCGAACGACGCCGCCAGCAATCCGAACGCGCGCGCTTTTCGCCAACGCGCCCTCGGTAATGTGATTTCGGGAATTCGCCAGGCGCCGACCTCGGCGTCGGCGCCGGCCATCAACAGCCCGCCGCAATTATTCCGATTGTCGAGCAGCGCGCGCACGGAGTCTCGAGACGGCAATCGCTTTCTCGAAAGCGCGGCGGCGGCGATGACGGCGACTGCGATCCCGGTCGCGCCCCACAACAATTGCCTGCGGGGCGTGGCGGACGCCGCGCGCAGAACCAGCGCCACGGCGCCCCAGGTGAAAAGCCAGGCCGTAACGAACGTCAATGACAGCTTGAACGCGAGCAACAGCGCCAGTCTCCGAATAAACCGGCGAATGGATTGGTCGTGACGGGCCGAAGTTGATTGAGAATTCATCCAAATCGCTCCTGCTGAAGATCAATTACCAAGAAACGAACAGCGCGAAGATTTTTTGAGCGCCCAAGCATAGCAGACCGCATCGGCGACGCTCCACGATTTTTTGCGCCGCTCGTTCAAATTTAGACGCCCCCGCGCGGCGTTAGTTCCGCAAACTTCACCGGCGCCGAGTTTCAACTTTGCGCAAACCCGGCGCGATGTCGTATCGTAGCTGCGCTGCGTCCCCTTCGCGCTGAAACTTTCAATTCAAACCCGGAGGGAAATCAATGCTGATAACGACCTGTATTCTGCTCCTGAGCGTGTTCGGCGATTCAAATAACGCTCCTGTTTCAACCGGCGGCCAGATTGAATACCGGCTGCTGGCCACGAACAAGACTTCGACGATGGAGAAAGAGATGAACCAGGCCGCCGCCGAAGGCTTTCGTTTTGAAGGCGCGATGGGCGGCGAAACTGGGGGTGGCGTCGAGATGGTGGTCATAATGTCGCGCAATCCCGCCGACGGCGGCCAGCGCTACGAATACAAGCTGCTGGCCACGAATAAGACTTCAACGATGCAGAAGGAATTAAACGCGGCGGGCGAGGCGGGTTTTCTTTACACCGGCCAGACGATTTACGACTCGGCGTTCGGCGGGCGCGAAGTGGTTGTCATTCTCGAACGCGCGGGCGGCGGGAAGACAGCTTACGAATACAAGTTGCTGGCGACCACGCGCACTTCGACGACGCAGAAAGAGCTGAATGAAGCCGGGCGCGCCGGTTTCGTGTTTTGCGGAATGACCGTCGCGGAAACGGCTTTCGGAGGACGCGAAGTGGTTTCGATCCTGCGCAGGCAAGTTGGCAAGGAATTAAGATAGAATTCGAGAAATAGAATTTCAGCCACGAATGAACACGAATTTTCACGAATGGAAGCGGCGAAGGAAGCAAATAGCCGATCAGGGAACGGATGTTGATTCGTGTTCATTCGTGTTCATTCGTGGCTGAAAACGTTTTCTTGAGAGTTATAGATGGGCGATTTCCAGATAATCCGCCGACAACTCGATGAGCGGCTCGCGCCGTCGCGCCACATACCGGTTGAGCCTGAACGCATCCAACAGGCCGCGGTCTCGCTGATTCTGCGGGACGCGCAAGGCTCGGCGCAGGCGCTGATCATCAAACGCGCCGAACGCCCAGGCGATCACTGGTCGGGGCATCTGGCCCTGCCGGGCGGGCGCGCGCAGATTGAGGACGTGGATTTGATCGCCACTGCGGCGCGCGAAACTTACGAAGAGGTCGGGATTGATTTGCTCGACCGGGGCGAGTTCATCGGCCAGCTCGAAATTCTGGTTCCGACAAACGCGCGACTTCCACGGATCGAGATCGCGCCGTTTGTCGCCGTCGCGCCGCCTGAATTCACGCTGAGACTGAACGGCGAAGTCGCGCGCGCCTTCTGGGTTTCAATCGCGGATTTGAAACGTGAGGGCCGGTCAAGCTTCTTTTCAATGCCCCTGGATGGCGTGATCAATAAATGGCCGGCCTATCCTTCCGAAAGCGGGCCGATCTGGGGGATCACGGAACGCATTCTCACCAACTTCCTCTCGCTGCTGGATTGAACGATGAACAACGAACAGGCGCCGTCCGGCGCTCCGCATCTGATCCGACACTTCACCACCTTGCAATCCACGGCGCTGAACATGTCCAACATGATCGGCATCGGGCCGTTCCTGACCATTCCACTGCTGATGTCGGCGCTGGGCGGGCCGCAGGCGATGCTGGGTTGGCTCATCGCGCTGCTGATCGTCATCCCGGACGGAATGGTCTGGAGCGAACTCGGCGCGGCGATGCCCGGATCGGGCGGCTCATACGTCTACCTGCGCGAAGGGTTCGGGCGCGAGACCTTCGGGCGATTGATGGCGTTCCTCTTCATCTGGCAGTTTATCATCAGCGGGCCGTTGGAGATCGCTTCGGGTTACATCGGTTTCGCGCAATACCTGGATTACATCTGGAAGGCGCCTCAGTTCTCGGCGCCGATTGGAGGTATCAAAGTCTACTCCGTGGCGATAGTCATCGGCTTGATCAACATCGCGCTGCTCTACCGGCAGATCACGCGCATCGGCAAGATCACAGTCAGTCTCTGGATCGGCACGCTGCTCACCACCGGCGCGGTGGTTCTGACCGGCGTAATGCGTTTCGATCCGAAGATCGCTTTCGATTTTCCGCCCGGCGCGTTCAACTTCTCGACCGGATTTCTGTTCGGACTCGGCGCGGCTTCGCGAATCGGCGTCTACGACTACCTGGGCTATTACGACATCTGCTACATCGGCGACGAGGTCAAAAATCCCGGACGGACGATCCCCCGCTCGGTCATCATCAGCGTGATCGCGGTCGCGGCTATCTATCTTGCAATCAACTTTTCGATCATCGGCACAGTTCCATGGCGCGAATTCGTGCCAGCCGAAGCCGGAAAGCCGCTCACGGATTTCGTCGTCTCGGTGATGATGGAGAGGATTTACGGGCCGAAAGTAGCTACGGTTGTGACGGTGATGATCATGTGGACGGCCCTCGGCTCATGTTTCGCGCTGCTGCTCGGATATTCGCGCATCCCCTTCGCCGCGGCGCGCGACGGGTATTTTTTTAAGGTTTTCAGCCGCCTGCATCCGACACACAATATTCCCCACGTTTCTCTTCTGGTGATCGGGGTCGTTGCGATCATCTGCAGCTTTTTCTCGTTGGGAATCGTGATTGACGTTCTGATCGCAACCAGAATCATCGTACAGTTCGTCGGCCAGATTTTCGCCGTGGCCTTGCTCAGGAAGAATGCGCCGAACCTGGATCGCCCGTATCGCATCTGGCTCTACCCATTGCCGAGTCTGATCGCGCTCAGGACAAGCTCCCTTTGCGCCGGCTCTCGTGCCATACCGACCAGCGTGCCGACTTATTCCCGACGTTTGTGAATTTCGGTGACAGGGAAAAGTTTGAATATCGGGCCAGCCCGATCGGTACTGCAGGTCACGATCTGCCAAATGGCACGACGTCACATCAGACAAAGGAGCCTTTCATGAAGACGCATCTGGTATGGGCGGCAGCGTTGGCCGGTCTGTGCTCGCACGGCGCGTTTGCGCGTTACGACGGCGGCGACACCTG
>Ga0137409_10006763_pt1 | contig 11856 bp, 12 predicted proteins | sample CZODoug1_16funga_FD_122059 | JGI IMG/M metagenome (GOLD analysis project Ga0137409, IMG submission 122059) | Vadose zone soil fungal communities from Angelo Coast Range Reserve, California, USA - CZODoug1_16fungal (Hybrid Assembly) | ecosystem: Environmental > Terrestrial > Soil > Vadose zone... | reverse complement strand
TTGCTCCACTCGAATGCGCTTCAACAACTCAACAACTTGAACAACACATATACACATATACACATATACACACACAGAGACTCACACATACACACATGTACACATATACACACAAGCTCGTAGATTCACAAACTCGTAGATACCGATAACACACAGTGAACAGTGAATGATAGAGGAAAAATAGTTATCTCTTCGCTCTTCATCTCTTTCTTTCATTTTCTCTCTAGCATACGCCACCAGCTCATTTTACCAACATTCATCTTTGACATTACAGCGCGCCAACATTGGCCAACGCATCCACACCCTCTTTTTCGACAGCTACATACTTCGCCTATACCTGTCACCCCAAATGTGCCCTGTACTCAGCATGGACAGTATATAAACCCTCCGAAAGGAGTAGGATACAGTAGAGCGGCAGTGCCGGAAAAGATCACATTTTCTCCCCACTCTCCTTTGGAACACTGACTCTGCTGAACTCACAAATGCATCAACTCGTACCTTCACACTTACAAATTGGCTGCCCCAGTGAGGCAGAGTCCATTCAAGTTCCATTGCCCCTGGACCAAGGTCCAAGACCCAGATGGCCCACTTCTGGAGCTACTGGCAAGCCTGCGAAAAGGAAGAGAGGGAGCTGAACAAGCTGAACAAGCTGGCATGCCAGATGCATGAGCTATCATTGGCGAGAACTCTCCCTGGACCTGAGTACACTGAAGTCACACCAGCACCAACCGCCTCCTCCCACCGAACACTGTCAGCACCCGCAGCGCCCACTTGGCAGCCACCGTACACCTGCCCCATTTGCGTCTTCTGCACTCAGCCTGGCCACCAACTCTGCGAATGTGACATCCTCGATGAGTAGAATCCTATGGGTTTTGTTTGAACAAAATGCCATTTAAAAGGGTTTAATTGATCAAACAAAGGAATGTTCAAACCACCCCAACTCTATGGGTTTGGTTTGAACAAAATACCATCTGATTGTTCAAACAAAGGAATGTTCAAACCACCTTAGCCCCCTCAAAAATGTTTGATAAAAATGGTTCAAACTCATTTAAACCCTATGAGATGGGTTCAAACAAATGCGTTGTTCAAACTAGTTTGATTAATCACAAGACTACTTAGTATCTGTTCAAACTCCAGTTTGATCTACCACTCAAAAATGCAGATCAAACTCCTAATATGTTTGAACACTACCAGATTGAGCCTCGTTCAAACATACAAACTACTTGATTCCATCTTTAAGCTCTAGTGGTTCAAACTGTTAAGTTCATAGTTCATACTTTTAGTTTGAACAAACGCACCGAAATCTGTACATTAACTAAACCATGCTAATGCTGTGGTTCAAACTGTTAAACGGAGTAGTTCATACTGGATCAAATAAATGCACTGACATTGTTTCTCAATTCAAACCTAGAGACTCTGGTCACCAAATGGCCTGCAAAGAAAATGAATATAAGCGCAGCCAGAATACTGAAATGTGACAAACAAACCTTTGTTGCTTTCTACGAAGCTGTTCGATGTAATCAACAAGGGTTTCCCCTTCTGCAGGCCAACGTCCCCCAGCCATCTCAAAAAGGTCTCTGCTCTCCTGAGCCATGCGGCTATATGTTGCTGATTTTTCAAGCGCATAGGCTCGATGCCCACTCAGCTCGAAGTGTTGACCAAGGCCCAACCACGTCTGTGACATCACAAGAAAGCTCCGGATTGTACGTCGAAATTCCTCTTCAATCGTCTCGACATCTTCATCCCACCTCTCAACTAGGGCCCGAGCACGATGCCACTGGACAGAGTCACCTTCACTGATGATCAACGATGATAGCTGATACTGAGGTAAGGGCGACGTACATTTATCAAACCATTCTTCTACCTCCTTCTCCGTCATTTTGCCTTTCTCTGCTGGTGCAACGCGCCATATCCAACTGTCTTTTGTCATAGTTTCATTGCTCGATGGTCCAGGATCACCTAATGTATTCATTTACGAAGTTAGTAACAATCCGAACACATCTTTTTTGTACGCACTAGAGTTGGGCTTGTATTTTGCTTTTGCGACCCGTAGTGGCTGAGATCGGCGTCCTATATCAGGTATCAGCACATGCGCATCCAGGTAAAAGGATCATCATACCAGGTTCATCAGGCAAAACGACCCTCTTTCCAACACCAGCAGTAAAGAGTGGCCCTCCCAACCGTTTCCCATCACCCAGCTGGTAAGGTTTCTCCAAGTGCTTCATTGTAGCGTCCGCCTCAGACAAAGGGGGGAAGTCGTCATCATCACCGATATTTGTGCATCCGAGTGCGATCATCGCACTCCGAGCACTGTTATATCTCATGACGAGAAGATGACGCTTTACCTTGAATCTATTGATCACTCCATTCGCCCTGGTGTGGGCATCTTGGCCACGGACTTCGACCCGCTTTTGAAACGTTAGAGTGTTGATGTTCCTTACCGTCATCCGGAGGTCCCGTAAGGCGTCTTGTGCTTCGCCCTCCCGTAGCCGTATCTCTACGTCCTCCAGGTGGCTAATCTGGAATTCGTTGCGCTGTGCCTTGGTGAGGTCAGAAGGCAAAAAAAGAATTTCGTCATGTATCTCCGAGGGTGGTAGCACTGTGACCACATCCCCCAACATGGGCATAAGTTGGGTTTGAAAATTACGCCATTTCGCAAGATCGAGTCGAAGCTGGTTTCCATCATTCTGGATTTCCTTCTCAATGTGAACGAGTTTGTGCTCGCCCCATTGTCTGACCTTCTCACCCAAAGTCCGCCTACGACGTTGCGATGTGTCAGACAATATCAGGGATAGGATATGAACCTCTGCCTACTGATCCTGCTGAATGCGTATCCCTGTGTTGATAAATGTGACATTTGGGGTTGTGGGTACCAATGCAGTGCTCCTCGTCTTAAGCTCTTCTGCAAGGAGGTTTCGGAAGACTGATGCTTGGTCTGGTACTAGTTGGTGCTAATGAGTACACATGCTTCACATAAGAAACAATGACCATACCTTTAGACTTTGGCTGGCGATATACACTCGTCCATTCGCCATTCCTTAGCTGCGGTGTACGGGACTGTTTGCTCCATTCTAAGACTTTTTCCCTGCCAAACATCTCGCTGATCGCAAGGTATTCAGTGCGAGCCACCACCGCAAACTGGTGTGAATTCTTCAGGCCGTGGTATAAAGACCTAGCTGAGAACAGAGAATGAAGAAATGATACACATATCGCAGAGAACAGAAACGCACCCATTTGTTGCACCTTCAACCAATTCCAATCACCGGTGTAGTCGTTCAGGATGTCATGTCGGTGGCCCTTATTCATCTCTTTTGTCATGCCTCCGATCGGATTTTGGACGCCCCAGATCCCTTCCAGATTCTCGCCATGCGTCCGCGCTGCACCCTGATGATATGCCAAGTTATAACGAAACTGGCAATCCTCGATGTGGCCATGGATGTGGAGGGATGGGACGAGTTCTTGAAAGTCGGTAAGCTGATTGACAAGATCGGGAAAGTGTTTTTCAAAGCGCTCGCGAAGATGGATCCCATGTTGACAGCCGATGTCGTAACAATGCAGAATGTATCGTATTTTTGGGTGTTGTCGCAACGCCATTGCTAAGGCAAAGTCGGCATTCGCAAACCTTGGACAGAATTGTTGAGACGATCAGTGATAACAATGACGAGGACTTACTTTTCTCCTTTCTGTAAATCAACCATGCTTTTGATGACCCCATGTCGACAAGAGCACGCGACAATGCCAGTAATCTCCATACTTTTGAACTTTGTCTTGTTCTGTGAATTAACGACATTAAGATATGCGCAAGTGGATTTCTGACATCTAATCAATAAAACGCAACCCCATTTGCAAGTCACGTACCTCAGTAGTTTCCCCAGCATGGTCCAGATAGTTGTTATATTCGACGTTATCTGGAAAGTACCCAGTATCGCCGGTCAACGAGACATCATCCGGATCTCCGATCTTCTTTTTCTTCTGGAACTTGTGACAGCCATCCTCTGTAATAAAGAGTTGGTTGACATGCCTAAAAAATGTAAGCATCCAGGCAACAGGAAGAATTAATCAACAGACCTCATATCGGGCGGTGTATCTACCCAGTTCTCGTCTACGTTGAAGTCCGCCTCAGGACATGCTGGACATCGTACGATGACATCCCCCGGCTGCCGATGGCAAAGAATGCGGTCGATCCCATGAAGCTGGCCAGAGCGCTTTTGCATGGTGATGGATTTCCACACACGGACAACTCGGAGCAACTGTGATTGCAAGTCCTATGCCTCTAAATCAGCCAACAATTGAGGTGATGATGCCGAATTAACACTCACGGGAACGTCCGTTGTGAAGGCATTATCCGTTAAGCGACGTAGACCACCCATATAGCCATAGACTGTTGACTTCGACTCCAGACTGTGCACATGAAACTCCCGAAGGAGGCCAAAAGTAAATGCGGTCGTCGGTTGTTCTGTGGTAGCGGGAAAGAGCTGCGCGCCAAGGAGTTGTCGCATCCGGTCACTGTCACCGGAGCAAGCACAGAAGTTAACTTTGGTCTTGTGTATTCCGTTCGTATGCGCCACAAGAAAATTGAGCGGTTGCATCGAAGTCGAGTTGTTGGGGCAGGGCTTTCCGTGATGGCCAAGAACGATAATGTAGCCCATGGATGAGATGTCGCGCCGCACGAAAAAGTTTCCATTCCACTGTCGGACCCAGTGGAATGGCTGATTTGTGTGTTGGAAAAGGAAGCACTGCTCGCATTTTAGAGACTGTTGGAAGCAGTCATCGCAGCGACAGGTCCGTATACGACCCTCGACACCACAATCACACGGTTCTCCAACCGAGAAATCATACTCAGTGGAAAGAATCGCCCTTCCTATCTCCTCGAGACGGCTTCCGAATTGATCAAGAAGTACTGAAGACTTTTATCCGTTTAGTATATGAATAAAGCGGACTGAGATGACTTGCCTGTGTTTTTTGTTCAGGTTCCGATGGCGTAGGTTCCTCGATTATTGATTCCGGGGTTTTCTCAACAATGGAGGGAGGGTGGTACGCAATTGTTCGAGTTTGACGCACTGTGGTTACAGCCAAAGTTGTCGCCGAGGCAGATGTCATCGTATATTTGAGTTGCTTGTGGAATGGGTTCTGGAACCGTGCATTGGCCGACTCGACTTCGTCATCGTCCTTCCCCAAACGACGCCTTTTCCCTCTTGCCATAGATGGGTCACCAAAGCGAGGGTCGTAGACAAAGAGTGAGACACAGAAAGCAAGGGCAGGCACCTAGAAGCCCTGTGAGACAGGATAGAGTCGAAGCAAGAAACCGAATGCCGCCAAGAGTTGCTGCGGTGTTCGTCAGGTACTTAGGGCTTCTCGAGAGCACAACACCAGAACTCAAAACTATCATTAATTCATAGAGTGCATAGGTAAGCGAATATACACGGCGTTCTACTTACGAGAATTACTCCTATTGGAATGAATATGGGCGTCGCAACAGACCTGAGACAAATGGAGGATGGGTTAGTGCAGGGGTAATGGCTAGCTCATGAACATCAGGCGAGACGGGTAACTTGAACAAGCCAGCGGCGTTCGTGAAACGAAGGCGGCATTGTCTGTTTCAGGAAAAGACAGATATCAATATCATGGGCCCATTGAGCGCACACATTGAGCAGGATCTCACCTCACTGATTTTGTGACGGGTTGTTAGGAGGTCTAGGAACGACATCGAGACTCGAAGTGGAAAGGATGCCATAAATGGTGGCAGAGACAGCAGTCGTGCCTCAGGTGGGACAAGTGGCTGGCGGTTCGACGTGTTGCAGACTGCACCAGAAGTAAGTGAGGAAATCACTGCTGAGAGATAAATATCGCACCTTCTAACAAAACCCATACGACTTCTCGACTTCTGCCCTGCAATTGAGCAGCTCCAAGCAGTCTACGCATCGATCACGGGCGTCCTCCACCAGTAGTCCTTCTTTGGCTAAGGTCTTTCTGCAGCGCCCTGAGTCGGAGAATCCAGATGTATGGATATTTGCTACCGTAAGGGAGAGGGATGCAATACAATAGATCCAGCGGGCGATCATTTCCACCAATCATCCCTTCTTGGTTTTAGTTCTGTGAGTCTCGTCGTGATGCCCAGCATAGAGTAACCTGGATGTATGGGACTCAGCTTGAAGCACTTTATAGTCACACTTTGTCAGAGAATAGGATGTGCAAGCTGAAGTAGGCGAGGAGTATGAGGGAACTGGGCGTGCAACGCTTACTCCGAGTCAGTGCCTCCGCGCCACACCCACAAGCCTCGTGTGACGTGACAACTACGTGACTACGGTGGAGAGCACAACCGCTGGTGATTGGACCGATCACGACTTGAAATGGTCCCTGATCTCGAGCGAGCGCCATCGTGAAATATGATAGCAGATCAATGACTCAACTGGCCACACGGACAAGAAACTACACGAACATCTGCAGCGGGTGCTTCTATACCATCCTTGCCCTCGCTGAGCTCTGAAACATCAGGGTAGAACGGGACAAGCGCATCAGCCGCACTGACATAAAGCACATTGTATATCTGCCAATAGACTTATTTACTACCTCGTGGACCTTACGCGTAGGATGGAAAAGGCCCTGAAGGGTGTAACTGAGGAGGGCGCCAGGACCAAGTGTGAGGCACATACTAGCCCCAATAGCCTCCATAATGACACCTGGTGATGCACCAAGTCGTGGTCCATCAGCATGTCCTCGAGCATCGTCACAACCGAGTAGATGTCATATAACTTGTATTCCAACTGCGGCCCAACGCATAATATTCAAATGCGAATGAGAATGCCTTGAGGCAGCCCATCTGCACATTCAGCTCCGCTGTCCGGTACTCGTTCAGGATCGCCGGTATGCACATGAATGGCCCACACGTCTCCGCCACAATCGCGATCGCTACCGCGCTGCAGATGCGTGACTGCAGCTCCTGCATGCCCAGGTTCCTGAGCAGGACCGAGAGAACGTCCTGCGGTCCCGAACTTTTCGCAATGTAGCCAACGAGTTGACGGCCACGCACTGGATGCCCTTTTTGTGTGCCATGAGGAGGTGAAGAAGTTCAAAACAGATACACATCCACTCGCGAATGAGGATGACAGTGTCTTCCTTGGTGTAATATGGCGCATATTCGAGATCCATGAGGGGGATGATAAAGCCGGATTGCCTTGAGGACCGCTGCAAGCCCTTGCCTCGGTTAAACGGATGCTCAGCCAAGAAGCTCGAAACAGATACGCATCCACTCGTGGATGAGTCTTCCTTGGTGTAATATGAGGGGGATGATAAAGCCGATTGCCTTGAGGAACGCTACAAGGCCCCTGCCGCGGCGATCGGATGCAAACGGATGCCCAGCTAAAGGGACTTGAGAACATTATCGAATGACTCGATACCGTACAGCGCAGCGGCTTCCGCGAGGGTGGCCAGGCCCAGTGTAGTCACGGTTCACACTTTTTGCTGCTCGTCCGACAGGCCATGGGCGATGCATCATGCAGTCGACCAAATTCCGCAGGTGAGGAAGAACCGCGCAACTCGTCATGATCGCGATTTGCTGTACAATGCGAATACTGGTGTATCGGGCCTGCCTTGATGAGTTGATGGGGACCTCACAGTGATTAAACCCGTTCTTTCAGTTGGCCACACTGATTGGTAGACAGACAACTAAATGACCTTTGGGAGGCCGACCGGCGACCGTATGGTCACCTCAGGTGTTGCGACCCACATGTATTCAGTCAACTCCCAGTTGTAGAAGGGTACTAGTAGTAGTAAGGTTCAGGCTCAGGTTCAGATGATTTACCTGTCACGGTTGATCGCCCCGATCATGGATCAGGTCCAGCAGCCTACCCTTTACTTGGGATCGCCCGCCTCCCGTCGAATTATAGTCCCTTCCTTTAACAATTGCCAATGCTGTAACTTTACAACCCGCGACATCAATGCGATCGATCCAATTCGAACTTTGCCATTGCCGTAATCCTTCTGAATTTCGATGACTACTGATCGAACGAGAGTCTGTGCCATTGCCATTGATCCTATTCAAACTGATGTCAAGTTTGTCAACGCCACCACTACCTCTAGTGGCCCGCTTTCCCTCTTTCAGCTAAATTCCAATCCTTGTTTATTTGCCTAATGCTAACGGTCTATGATGGCGTGAGATCGCCGTCTTGGTTGACGTTGTTTACGACTCTCAACAGACCCGGTCGTCTGTATTACCCACAAAATAGCAAGTTTTTGCACATGTCTGACTTCTCGATCCCACCTCCCCGTTTTTGCCCTTTCAATTATTAACGTGGATCAAGGTCAGCATATTTGCTCAGCTGATCGCGCGTGACCTCGCTAATTCAGATTGCGCCCACTTCAGCTTGTCTGCTCCACGTTGTCCGTCGGCTATCTCTGCCACTGCCATCCTCCTTGTTGCCCTTCACCGCATCGTCGCTGCGCCTCGACCCAGTCACCCCTGCTATTTCCGCCCATAGGCAAACTTCCCCGCAGAACCGCTCTTCACAATTCACGCGCCTCGAAAAGCCTATGAGTGTCCGTGCTGGTCCAAAGTCTGTCTATAAGCCCGATGAGGAGGAGTGGCTTCGAACTGCCTGCGATGAGTACATGGCACTTGTAACTACCAAGTCAGAAGACGCCCCCGCCCAAAAGACTTTCAGGGACCAGAAAATCAAGGAGTTTCTGGACACATTCAAAGACCAATTGATCGATAAGCATCGCAAACTGGAGGCAAAACCTGTCACCGACTTAGACAGTTGGAGCACGGTGAGTATTCTCATTTCTCCCTTGCTAGTCTAGCTGATTTCCATGGGCGATAGCGTGTCAAAGCGCTCTTCAAGAATGTCAAGCATAGACGCCGCAATAAACACACCACGCCCTCCGCTGAAACTTTGGCCGATTTGAACCCTTTACGTGCCTTCAGGAAAATCGATGTTCTCTCAGGACGGGAGTTGTGGCGTGGAGTGAATCGTGCGTCGATCTCGGAGCAAGCCACCAAGGATCGGGAGGCTTGCGGCGACCCTCCGAGCAAACAGATAGGTTACTTCCAGAGTGCTGAAAAGCGTGCTTGGGAAGCTCTTTCTGACAAGGACAAGGAAAAATGGGCCGATGATGCTTCGCAGCCCCAGGGATCTCCGGAGAAGTCATACACGTGTCCACAGATCGTACAGTGAGTCGTTCTAGAACCAAATGTTTTCTTGAGCATACTGACCACGCGCCCTACAGAAACCAGGCACTATTCGTTCAAGTTATGACAAATATACTACGCAGCATGATTGGCTTTGAGAAAGACCAAATCGGACTCGCGTCCTTTCATCTAATGTATGGGGTCCGCGGTGCAAATGGGATCGTGGAACCGGGGTGGTGAGTCATCGTATTTCAAAGATAATGCTGAGCTAAATTGTTCGTGAATTGTTGGCAGTATCTCTGTCAACGCCGCGAGGCAGGAGAACGCATTTCATGAAAGTGTGGACAACTACCGAAGTCAGTTCATAGACCCCTTCACCATGTTCTGTGAGAAAACGATACCTTGTAAGTTGTTATTTTCCGCTTTCTGATCATACTTTTAATTGTTTATTCAGGTCTGGAAGATCGTCCGCTGGCACAAGTCCTTGTCATCAAGTTCGATGATGAAAAATACCCTGTATTACCGTCTTGGGACGATGATGACGGAAAGCCCCTTTCGGATTTGAGGGCTCTTCTCGGCAACTATTTCAGTGAATTGTGGAGTAAGTGTTTCACAACTCGTCTATACTCTGATCTAATGAGGCTTGAATAGAGCACGTTCGGTGGTGTGATGATGACAATCTTTCGCCACCATGGGACTCCATTGAGCGATGTCCAGAAAACTATTTCAAGTCAGAGGTCCTGCCGGCTGGGTTCCGACTTGTGAGACCAGGGTCCTTGACTCGCTCACAGGTCTATGTCCTGAGCTGTTATGGCTTGAAAAGTCATGAGTCATTGCAAACAAAACAAGGGTCGAATCCCCAATCTAAGGGTTCTTGACTAGACATACAATTGCAATAACCAGGTAACTGTTCAACTTCCTTTTATATCAATCTATATGATAAGTATATAGTTAAGGTATATCTTATGTCTTGTCAAGTCTCTGAAGTTTCTGAAGTTTCTGAAAATAAATAAAATTAATTATGTCAGACAAGATAAGTTCTAGCTTAAATAGGTTACTTTTCAAAAAACTACAATAACTTAATGAAAACATTATGGAAAATTATGAAAATATTTATGTAGGTAGCCAGAACTAAAAGATATAGGGTTACTTAGGACAACTTTTTAAGTTAATTAGCTATTTTCCCTTCCAGGCAGCTTGTATTGCTTAAAGTGAGAAATATGGGATAAATTGTCAAAAGAATTACATAAAATCATAGAAATATTTGTGTAGACAGATCTGACCAAATGCTGGGGGGTTACATAAGACAGCTTGGCAATATAGCTAGCTGTTCAGCTGGAATTTGTATATTAGCTTAAATTTGATAAAGTTTAGCTGATATCAAATTCCTACTGAACAGCTGATTAGATTGCCAAGCTCTCTTATGTAACCTCCTAGCTTTTGGTCAGATCTATCTAGACAAATAGTTTCATAATATTATATAATGTTCTTGAAATGTTATCACATATTTCTCAAATTGTGTCTCTATTCTAGTTAGTATTACTATAGCTTGAGCTAACTGCTTTTTAAGAATGCAATAACAAATCAAATCAAATAGTGGAAAATATGAAAATAATTATGTAAATAGATCTGGCCAGAAGCTGAGGGGTTACATAATGCAACTTGGTGATCTGACCAGCCAAAAACCCAGAATTTGATAATGGCTAACTGTTACTGGTACCTGGGTAGGAAGCTAGCCTTTAGAGGCTTGCCTATGGACTGGGGTAAGTTCAGGGAACTGGCCCATGGTTGGAACTAAAAGCAGAAAATACTGTGTGCATCTAAAGTGTCATGCCAAGATGGAAGTCCCATAAATGCATGCAATGTTAGTTACAAAGTGTGTCTACATGGTGTGGGAATGTCAGCTTGATTGCCTCTGGAGGGTGGGGCTTCATCTTTGGGTCTTAGCAAGCTTAGAGGGGGACAGAATACAGGGAGAACTAGGCCTCCTAGCTGTTGGAAGGGGCATGGTACACAGGAGGGTGCAGGGGAGGGGGAGCAAGCCGCCCTAGGGGAATATCATGGTAATAGTAATACCACCAAGTATCGTAGCATATGTAGTAGACCAACACAAAGGTAACACAAATACAACAGTCTTAGATTACACACAAGTCAAAGTATCATACTGCAAACTGAACTAGAACTCAGTCATAAGTAAACCAGTCTTTCAGTCAATCCAAACCAGTAAGTAGACAAGACATCAGTGCTAAGAAATCAGCACTGAGTTAATATGCAGTGTAGCAGTCCATGACACAGAACCAAGTCTTATTTGACTTAGCCTCTTCTGCAAAGAGTGCTCACCAAGTAGGAAGCCTGGCTCTCATTGAAGAACAACTCTAGTGCCTGCTTAAAGCCAACCCAGAAACCCAACTTGCCAAAACATCTGGCCCTTGTGCCTGCAAGAGTGTAACAATACAGTATCCTTGTCATCCAGGTCCCAGTTCCTCTTTGGCATCTCATTATCATCTTCCTTGTCCTCTTTGCCAATTCTGTCTTCTGGTTTTTACATTTGCTCAACCTCTGTCTCCTCTGTCCTTAACCAAGAGAGTCACTGTTGGAGATAGACAGTGAGTTCTCCACAGATCCCAGCATGACCACAAGGTATTGAACCTATTACATGTCTGGGCAATCACAAGACAAAGACATAATACAAGACAAACATACAGCCCCAATATCATAACATCTTGTAA
>Ga0137409_10006761_pt1 | contig 11857 bp, 6 predicted proteins | sample CZODoug1_16funga_FD_122059 | JGI IMG/M metagenome (GOLD analysis project Ga0137409, IMG submission 122059) | Vadose zone soil fungal communities from Angelo Coast Range Reserve, California, USA - CZODoug1_16fungal (Hybrid Assembly) | ecosystem: Environmental > Terrestrial > Soil > Vadose zone... | reverse complement strand
CACACGACCCCGGCAAGTTTCTGCACGATTTTTTCCACCAGCTTGCGCGGCTTGAAATCCGGATTTGGCTCGAAATCGAACACCAGCACGTCCAGCCCGCGGAATCGCTCGCGGCGCGGATTCACAAACTGGCACGCGCGCAGGAACACTTCAATCCCGGGTTCATCCTTGTCTTCCTCCTTCCCTGCTTGCCGGGCTTTTTCTTCCTTGGCTTCTTTCTTGGCTTCGCGCTTCTGCAACTCCTCGATTCGTTTGCGGGTCTTGTCGTTTTCTTTCTTCTGATCCTCGGCGCTCAGCTCCTTGCCGTCTTTTTTCACCAGCGTCGTCACTTCATGACCGTTGAGGTAGAAAAAGGTGTACTCGCTGGCCTCGCGCTTCTTCACCCGGCCGTCGCCCTCGAACTCCATCTCTTCTTCAGATTGCGAGCCTGCGTAGTTCTCCCGGATTTTGTCGGTGGCTTTCTGATTCTCGTCGATTTCCTTGAAGAGCGCCCTGAGGTCCGGCAACTGCACTTGCGACTTTTTCGGGAAGTCGAAGACGCGCTCGCCCACGGTCCCGCTGATGACCGCGCGTGTCACGCTGATATCGTATTTGTCGCCGGCACGGTGCAATTCAATCTTGTGAGGAAGCTTCACGCCTTCGACCGCGCGGTAATCGTCGTACAGAATCTCTTCCTCGACGCCGCCTACCGTCGCGGCTTCCTTCACGATCAGGTGAGTCTGGGGATCGAAGAACACCTGCAGCTTCACGCCGGTTGGCGCAGTCACCTCCAGCTGCAGCGCGTCCTTCCCGCGCACTTGTGCGTGACCAACGAAAGTCACCGCCATTTTGATCTTTTTGGGATTGACTAGATGAGAGTTGTAATACTGCGCCGTGGCTTCCAGTTGCATTCCTTCGGGACCGACTAGCGTGCCGGGTTCTCCGCCCGCGGTTTGATGCCAGGCAGACTTTCCGTTGTAGGCTTCAATCCAGCTCTTTTCATTCACGAGCAGTTCCATGTAGTAGCGATTGGGCAGTTTGGTATCGAGCGTGTACGTCCCGGCTTTACCGTCGCCACTCGTGAACGTTCCTTCCAGTGTGAGTGTTTGGATCTTCCTCAGAGCCTTCGACCGGCCGGCAGCCTTGACGTACTGCGCGACAATCTTTCCTGCTTCCTGCGCGCGCGCAGGACAAGCCGTGCCGGTCAGGATCAACGCAATGAGGATGATACGAAAGGGTGTGCGCATAAGGCTCAAGTGTAGGAACGCAATCCCGCGCAGAAAGTTTCGCACAATGCTGTGAGAATCCGCGCTTTGCCGGAGGGCAGAACCCTGTCATTCGTAGCGCAGGGCCACCATGGGATCCACCAGGCTGGCGCGTCTCACAATTCCATCCTGCAGCGCAGCGGGCGCCATGGATCAATTCACTGGCTTTGGGCGGTTGAGATACTTCTCATAAAGCCACTTGTGCCGGTTGTTCGTGGACGTGAGCTGGCCTCGTATGAAAAGGTAGCGCACGTCGGTGGTCAGCTCGAGCGGATCGCCGTTGGTGACAATAAGGTTGGCGATTTTGCCCGGCTCGATCGTTCCAATTTGATTGTCCAGGCCGAAGATGCGGGCCGGATAAACGGTCACGGCTCGCAGCGCTTCGTCATACGGCAGGCCGTGGGCCACGGCGTTGGCCGCGTTCTGGCCCAGGCGCCGCGCGAAGGAATTGTCGAAACTCGCGAAGGCGAACCTCACGTCGGCAGCCGCAAGCTCCGCAGGCTGGGAGAGCAGACGATCGTAGGGATCGTCCTCGTCGAGCGGCGATGTTAGAGTCGGACGAAGAATTACGGGTATGCCTTTCGAACGCAGCAGATCCTTGACCTTATAGGCCTCGGAACCGCCGGCGAGAATCATGCGCAGCTTTTGTTTTTCGCAAAACTCGACGGCGTTGCGAATGTCGCGGGCCCGATCGGCAAACACCAGCACGGGCAGCTCGCCGCGAATCACCGGCGCGAGCGCTTCCAGTTTTACGTCGCGCTCGTACTTCGCCGCAGATCCTTTCTCCAGGGCCTGCGCATAGTGGCGGGCGCGCTCGATCCAATCCTCGAGTTCGTTCACTTGCTTCTCGTATTCCTGCTTGGCTTCGCTGAAAGGTTTTTCTTTTCGCGTGAAGGTCGCAAAATCAAACGTTCGTGTTTCGATCTCCGGCCAATTCAGCACCATCGCCGCGCTTTTCTTCAAGAGCATTTCATCGATCGTCCAACCGGAAAGATGAATCGCTGAAGCCTGCCCGCCGAGCACCCCGCTCGAGCCAAACGAGTCCATGCCGCCGCTCGCCGGAACCGCAAGAACTTCCGTGATGCCTGCCGCTCGTGTCACGGGAATGTGCTCGCTCGAAGGTGAGACTGCGGTTGCCGCGACCACGTCCGGGTTGTAATTCCCGGTTTCGTTCGAATCGACGGTGGCGCTTACTGCTCCAATCTCGCGCAAGCCCATCTGCGTGATGGCGTCGAACATCCCCGGATAAACCTGCAGGCCCTTGGCGTCAATCACCTGAGCGCCCGCAGGAACTTCAACGCTTGCGCCAACGGCGGCAATTTTCCCGTCGCGGATGACCACTGTGCCATCGTCGATGGTATTGCCCGCGAGCGTGAAAATCTTCGCGTGTGTGATCGCGACTGTGCCCGAAGGCTGAGATTGAGCAGCGGCAGCAGGAAGGAAGCAAAGGAGCCCAAGGACGCAAAACAGTTTGCGAGACAAGAAAATCGCCTTCACTCCGCACCCCCGGTGGAACTCACCAGCGCTGGCGGCTTGGGTTTTTCTTCCGGCTTCTTTTCTTCTGGTTTTTTCTCTTCCGGTTTCTTGGCGTCCGGCTTCTTTTCGTCCGGTTTCGGGCCGATGGGCACGGTCACGTCCGGCTTTTTCTCAGCGGACTTCTTTTCCTTTTCGATGAGCGCCTTCTTCTCCTTTTCGCGTTCGGAGCGCTGCGCGATGTCGCGCTGGCGGTCGAAGTACACCCGGCCATCGATCAGCGTCTTCTGCACGACCGCGTACGCGCTGAGCGGATCATGATTGTAGATCACCAGGTCGGCGTCCTTGCCGACGTCAATCGACCCTACGCGCTTGTCAATGCCAAGCTGCATCGCGGGATTCAGCGTGACCAGCTTGAGCGCTTCTTCATGCGACAGGCCGCCGAACTTCATGCTCTTCGCGGCCTCCTGATTGAGATGCGTGGCTTCCTCCGCGTCATCGGAATTGATGGAGACGTTCACGCCGCGGCGCGTCATCAACGCCGCGTTGTACGGAATCGCGTCGTAGGCTTCCACCTTGTACGCCCACCAATCCGAAAAGGTTGACGCACCGACTCCGGCAGCGGCCAATTCATCGGCAACTTTGTAGCCTTCGAGGACGTGCTGAAACGTCCGGATCTTGAAGCCGAACTCTTTCGCGACGCGAAGCAGCATCAGGATTTCATCTTCGCGGTAGCAATGCGAATGCACATAGCGCTTGCCTTCGAGCACTTCCACCAGCGGATCGAGCTTGAGGTCGCGGCGCGGCGGGATGAGATTTTTTTCTACGGCGGAAACGCGCTTGTGGTAATCGTCCCAGGTCTTCTTGTAGTCGCGCGCTTCCGTGAACGCGCCGCGAATGGTCTCTTCCACGCCCATGCGCGTGGCCGGATACCGCTTGGGCTGCCCGGGAATACTGAAGTTCGAGCGCTTGGGGTTTTCGCCCAGAGCAAACTTGATTCCCGGTAGCGCACCTTCGAACGGCAGCTTCGCGGCAGGCTGGCCCCAGCGCAGCTTGATCACTTCGGTCTGTCCTCCGATGGCATTGGCGGAACCGTGAAGAATATTGGCGGTTGTCACGCCGCCGGCGAGATCACGATAAATGTCAATATCGTCGGAATCGATCACCTCGGCAATATTCGCCATCGACGAAACGGACACGCTGCCTTCGTTGACGCTGCCGTCTACCGCGATATGCGAATGGCAATCGATGATGCCCGGCATGACGAATTGTCCGGCGGCATCAATGATCTGCGCATCCTTGGGCGCCTTGATGGACTGTCCGACCTCGACGATCTTGCCATCCTTAATCAGGATGGACCCGTGCCCGATGGTCCCGTGCGAAACGGTGAGAACCGTCGCGTTCTGAATCAGGATGACGGATGGCGCGTCGGGCGGATTCGCGGCACGCAAGGCGTGCGGTGCGAGGCCAGCAAAAAATGTAATAGCCAATCCGGCGATGCTTCGCTTCATCGTTGCGCCTCTCATCGCTCACCTCGCAGAACCGAGCTCCCGGGTTTAACGCCGGTAAAGTCGATCGAGAGGCCAAGGACGCTGATGGCGCCCTTCAGCGAAGTCCCGTCGAACGTTCCGCTGAATGTCGCGTCCGTCGGCCCCTGGTCGAGTGGAATATTAATCGTGAAGCTGAATTTGTCTCCGCTCAAATAGCCGCTGATGATACTGGTTGTGCCGCGCTTGCCTGAGACCGTGCCGGAAACCGTGCCATCTTTCTCCATGGTGAGGTCCGCCGTGGATTCCTCGGGGCCTTCGGGCGTCGTGTAGGAAAGTTTCCATTTCCCCGCGATGTCGCCTTTCGGGGCGTCTTTCGGTTTCTCCGGTTCGCGCGGCTCGTATTTACGTCCGTCCACAAAAACCAGCTTGATTTTTGTTTTTTCCTCGAAGAGATCGCCGTCGGTGACCACCAGATTCGCGATTTTCCCGTTTTCGATGGAGCCCAGCCGGTCGGCAATGCCAAAAATTTCCGCGGGCGAGAGGGTCAACGCACGAATCGCGGCCTCCGGCGCGAGACCCGCGTCAATGGATTTTTTCGCCGCTTTAACAATATCCTTCGGCGTGGTGATCCCGCCGGAATAAAACGCGAATTTCACGCCGGCCTTGGCAAGCGCTCCCGGCGAAGACGGTGCGCGATCGCGAAACTGCAGTGTTCGCAGCGAAGGTTTGTCCTCCGGGTCCGCATCTTTCTCGCCTTCGGGCCATTTCAGATTCACGAGCACGGAAAGTTTTTTGGCGGCAACTTCGGGGGCAACCTCATAGCCCATCTGCCCGCCATAGAGAACGCCTTTCACTTGCCAGCGATCGACCAATTCCAGCGCGCGGCGGAGTTGCACGGAATTATTCGCGGGAATCAGAACCAGCGCGTGATCTTCCAGCGCATCCGCGAGCGCGGCTTCCGTGCGGTCATATCGGGGACGCTCGATGCCGCGCGGATTTTTTTCGTACGCGGCTTGCGCTTTGCTGCTCCAGTCCGTGTCCAGCCAGACCTGATGAACATAAGCGAGCACACCCATGAGCGAACTAGGAAATCCGCTGCCGAAACCTCCCGAGGTCTGCAGCGACACGGGAATCGCCACAGGCGATTTCACAACCAGGTCACCGGCGCGCTCTCCCCCAAGATCGAGCACGGCCGCCTGACCCGGAAAGAATCCGCCCTTCGGCGCGGACACCACGGTCGTGAAGCCCGCGTTGCGCCAGGTTTCGATGCGCTTGTCGCTGAGGCTGACTTCGTCCGCCGCGCTCCGCCACGGCGTGGAACCCGGTCGGTCCTGCGGGCCACGAGACGCTTCCTGCGGGCGGCGCGGTCCTCCTTCGCCTCCAGTTGGGGCCAGCGCGGCGGGGATGCCCACATCCGTGAACGAATCCACCAGACCGGGATAAACCGTAAGGCCCTTGCCTTCAATGACCCACGCTTCCGGTGGAATCGCCACGTCTTTCCCGACGGCGGTAATGATGCCCCGGGAGAGGACCACGGTGGCGTTTTCGATGGGCGGCCCGGAAACCGGCACGACCTTCGCGCCGCGGATGGCAAAATACTGCGGCTCGCCTCCCTGTCCAAAGAGAGTTGGCGCGCTATAGGAAAGCAGTAGAAGCGCGCTAAGGCACACCGCTGACGCACACCTGCGAATCAGGCTGGAACGCATGCAAAACTCCTCGCGAGAGAGCGTTGGAAGGACCCCGTCCCCCGGTAAACGTAAAGTCAGACGGATGAGGCTAGTGGGAAGTTTCGGCAGAGTCAAGCAAACGGGGCCAAAAAAATAAAGAATTCCGGAAACAAAATAACGGGGTCGCTCGTTTCTTCTATTGCATTCCCATAGGGACTGTGGCATCTAAGTATGGGTATCCTATAGGAGCCACGGGGGAAAACGATGGGCGATAAAAAAGACGTTTGGCAGGGCACCCTGGCTTTGATGGTACTGAAAACCTTGCAGGCGCTGGGCCCATTGCACGGGTACGGCATCGCGCGCCGCATCGAGCAGACCAGCGGCGACCTGCTGGCCGTCAATTACGGCACGCTGTACCCCGCGCTCCTCAAGCTGGAGCAGGAGGGCTACATCTCCTCCGAATGGGGCACCTCCGACAACAATCGTAAAGCCAAGTATTACAAGCTCACGCGCGCCGGGCGCAAGCAGTTGGAGAAAGAAGCGCGCGAGTGGGAGCAGACCACTGAAATTCTGGCCCGCTTCCTCGCGCCGGGAAAGGAATCCGCATGAGATCGTTGCGTGCGCTGCTTTTGCGGCTGGGCGGGGTGTTCCGCAAAACCCAGTACGATGCGGACCTTTCCTCCGAACTGGAAAGCCATCTCCGGATGCACATCGAAGAGAATCTGCGCGCAGGAATGAGCCCGGAAGAGGCGCGGCGTCAGGCGCTGATCAAACTTGGCGGCGTCGAGCAAACCAAAGAGATGGTTCGCGAGCGGCGCGGGCTGCCGATACTTGAAATATTGCTGCGGGATCTGCGGTTTGGCGCGCGCATGCTGGCGAAGAATGCCGGTTTCACCCTTATCGCGGTGTTCACGCTGGCTCTGGGCATCGGTGCCACAACGGCAATCTTCAGCGTTGTGTATGGCGTTCTCCTGCGCCCGCTTCCCTACCCCAAGCCGGATCAGATCTTCCAATTGTGGGAAGTCAACGCGAAGGGCCACCGGGTGAACTTCACGGAGCCGAATTTTTCAGACCTGCGGAGCACTTCCCAAAGCCTCGAAGGCCTCGCTGAATGCAATGCGGGACCTTTTACAATAACGGGCGGCTCGGAGCCGACGCGGACTCTCGCTGCAGTGGTCTCACGGGATTTCTTCAAGGTGATGGGAGTTTCACCGCTCTTCGGTCGTGGTTTCCATGCCGAAGATCAGCGCGAAGGCGCCGCGCCGGTGCTGTTGGTTAGCCATAGCTATTGGCAGCAATACCTGGGCGGCTCAACGGATCTCTCGAAGCTCAAGCTTGCAGCGGATCACAAAGTTTTTTCAGTCGTCGGGGTAATGCCGCAAGGATTCCGCTTCCCTGATAACGCCGACTTCTGGGTGCCGCGCGAAATCTATCCGCCAAACAATGAAAGCCGCACGGCGCACAATTGGCACGTCTTCGGCCGCATGCATGACGGCATCATCTTGCCCCAGGCGCGCGCCGAATTCACAACCATCGCTCATCGCTTGAAGCAACAATACGGTCAAGACATCGACATGACGGACGCGGCGGCCGATCGTTTGCAAGTCGCCATGACGGGCCAAGTCCGCTCCGCTTTGTTCCTTCTGCTCGGTGCAGTCAGCTTTCTGCTGTTGGTCGCCTGCGCCAACGTGGCAAATCTTCTTCTGGCGCAAGCGGCGCGCCGGGAGCGCGAACTGGCCATCCGCGCGGCACTCGGCGCGGACCGAAGCCGTTTGGTTTGGCAATTTCTGATGGAGGCAGCTCTGCTTTGCGGCATGGGCGGAGTGATCGGTGTGTTCGCGGCCCGTTGGGGCGTGGACGCTCTCGTGGGACTGGCTCCGAAAGAGCTGCCTCGTTTAGATTCAGTTTCTCTGAATCTGCCTGTGCTTTTATTTGCCCTGAGCCTGTGCATTTTGCTGGCAGCGGGCCTGGGCATCCTCACTGCGTTTCGCGCCACGTCGGGAGACGTCCGCGAGGCGCTCGCCGAAGGCGGCAAACAGCAGGCTGGCGGGCAGCGCGAACAACGGATCGGCCGGACGATCGTCGCCGGTCAGCTCGCGATTACCCTGGTTCTGCTGGTCGGCGCTGGTCTCCTCGGCCGCAGCCTGATGCGCGTCCTATCCGTGGATCCGGTATTGCGCGCGTAACATGTCGTCACCATGGACCTGTCGTTTGCCTCGCTTGGCGACATAGACGCGGAAAAAACGCTGCAAGTGAAGAAGCTCAATGATCTGTTTGCGCGCCTGCGTGCAATCCCGGGCGTCGAAGCCGTGGGAGGAGCCAACGCGCTGCCGCTCGCAAGCGACTCTATGGCCAACGGCACATTTCTCGTGCTAGGTCCCCGCCAAATGCCGGCGCGCATGGAAGATTTTGAGCGGCTGTTTCACGATCCTTCCATCACGGGCTACGCCGACTACTGCGTGGCCAGCGAGGACTATTTCCGTGTGTTGGCCATTCCGCTCCTGCGCGGGCGGCTCTTCGAGGAACGCGACGTGATGGACGCGCCCCACGTGGCCGTAATCAATAACGCCCTCGCGCGCACCCGTTGGCCGAACGAAAATCCGCTTGGCAAAACCATTGAGTTCGGCAACATGGACGGCGATCTGCGGCTTCTCACTATCGTTGGCGTGGTCGGAGACGCTCGCAACAGCAGCCTGGAACTTCTTCCGAGTCCCACGGTCTACGTAAACTATCGTCAGCGCCCCCAGTCAACGGACCGATTCGCCGTCGTGTTAAGGACTGCCCTACCGCCCTCTGCCGTGGTCTCTGCCTCAAGAGAGATTGTTCGCGAAATCGACCCTGATGTACCGGCGCGCTTCGGCACTTTCGCGCAGGTTTTCTCTTCCTCATTGTCCGCGCGGCAGTTCAATCTCACCCTGCTCGTAGCGTTCGCCGCCACTGCGCTCTTGCTCGCCGTGGCCGGCATTTATGGCGTGATGGCCTACACGGTGTCGCGCCGCACACGTGAAATCGGCGTTCGTATGGCTCTCGGAGCTGCAGCAGGTGACGTTCTCCGCCTGGTGTTGGGTCAGGGACTGTGGACGACGGTGATCGGCGTGGCGTTGGGGATCGCCGGTTCCTTCGCGCTGTCGAGAACGATGCACTCGCTGCTGTTCGAGGTGAACGCGGCCGATCCGGTAACTCTTGTCGGGAGCGCCCTATTGCTCGCCGGTGTGTCGTTACTGGCGTGCTGGATTCCCGCTCGGCGGGCCATGCACGTCGATCCCATGGTGGCGCTGCGCTACGAGTGAGTTTCAGAACTTCTTGGCATGGCTGTTTGAAGTCAAGTCGCGGGCGGCAGAGGACGTCATGAGACAACTGCAAGCATGGCTGTTGCGGCTGCGCGGGCTCTTCCGCAAAGACCAGCGCGATGCCGAGTTCTCGTCAGAACTGGAAAGCCACCTTCAGATGCACATCGAGGACAACCTGCGTGCGGGCATGATCGCCGCAGAGGCGCGGCGGCAAGCGCTGATCAAGCTCGGCGGAGTCGAGCAAACGAAAGAGATGGTTCGCGAGCGCAGAGGGCTGCCAGTGCTGGAAGTGTTGCTGCAAGACCTGCGTTTCGGTGTGCGGGTGCTGCTTAAGAATCCAGGATTCACCGCCGTTGCCGTACTGACGCTGGCCCTGGGCATTGGCGCGAACACCGCCATCTTCAGTGTCGTCAATTCTGTGCTTCTCCGCCCGCTGCCCTATCCGGCCCCCGATCGCATCGTCGCCATCTGGCAGAAACTCCCGCAAGAAGACCACGTCCGTTTCTCAACCTGGGAATTCCAAAACTGGGTGAAAGAGACGCAGGTCTTCGAAAGTCTCTCGGCCGCTACCGGGACGGGGTTCACACTTACATCGGCCGGGGAACCTGAAATGTACATGGGACTGTTGGCCACGCCGAGCATCTTTTCTGTTCTGGGAGTTAAAGCAGCGCAGGGCCGAACTTTTTCAGCCGAAGAGGCGCAGGTCGGTCAGGACCATGTCATGCTCCTGAGTGACGGCCTGTGGAAGGAGAGGTTCGGCTCAGATCCCCGCATCGTGGGGCAAACCGTAATCCTGAATAGTGAGCCCTACATCGTCGTCGGCGTCATGCCTCCCGGCTTTGCCTATCCCTCGAGCCAATACCGCCTTTGGGCTCCCGCAGCCCTTACTTCGGCTGTTTATCAGAAATATCCCGATGCCCACTTCCTGTCCGTGATTGGCCGATTGAAACCGGGTACGTCCGATCCGCGCCTTGAAGCGGAGCTTGCGCTGGTCGCCCGCCACCTCGCCGAGAGAGACCCCAACAACAATCGATTGTTGCGTCATGCGAAACTCCAAGTTCTCCAGACCGGCGAGATTCGTCGCCCCCTCATGGTCCTCCTGTGCGCCGTCGGGCTTGTGCTGCTGATTGCCTGCTCCAATGTGGCCAATCTCTTTCTTGCGCGAGCGACATCGCGGCGGCAGGAGATGGCCATCCGCATTGCGCTGGGCGCGAGCCGCCTGCGCCTCGTGCGCCAAACACTGGTCGAAAGCCTTCTTGTTTCTCTCCTGGGAGGCGGACTCGGTCTTGTTCTCGCTTTTTGGGGCGTGTATGCGCTTCGCGGGTTAACGCCGGAAAATGTCCCAGGGATTCGCGAAACGCATCTCGATGCCCGGGTGCTCGTCTTCACCATCTTGGTTTCCGCTGCTGCCGCTTTGCTGTCCGGCCTTGCGCCCGCCCTTACCTGTTGGACGCCTTCGTCGGCAGGCGTTCTGCGCCAGGGCACCCGTGGGACTGGAGGAGCAGTTGTCTCGCGGTTGCGCGAGGCACTCGTTTGCGGCGAGGTCGCGCTCTCGGTGGTGCTGTTGATCTCCGCCGCTCTGATGTTGCGAAGCTTTGCGCATCTGCAGGGCGTGGATCCCGGATTCCGCCCCGCCAGCGTCCTGACCGCCGGCCTGGCACTTCCTGAGCGCCGCTATCCGGAAGCACCGAATCTGAGGTCGTTCTTCCGGAACACGCTGGAGAACCTGCGAGCCCTGCCGGAAGTGCAGGCGGCAGCCATCAACACCGCTTTGCCCTTCAGCGGGCAGGATTGGGGCAACAGCGTCGAGATCGAAGGCCATCCGGCCCCGCCTGGACATAGCGATATTGTCCAATTTCAGTGTGTCAGCCCGTCGTACTTCGCAGCGATGGGCATCGAACTGCGGGCAGGGCGTGAATTCGAAGACCGCGATTCGGAAAAGGCCGCGCCGGTCGCAATCATTGATACTTTGATGGCCATCAAGTTCTGGCCTGGCGAGAATCCGATCGGGCGGCGAATCAACATCGACGGACCCTGGCGAACCGTCGTCGGTGTGGCTCGGGCCGTTAAGCGGACCGGACTCGGCGTAGAGGAAGAACCGCAACTCTATGTGCCGTATTTCCAGCTCGCGCCCGGGCATACAAAGTTCCTCGGCCGGGGGCTGTTTCTGGTAATTCGATCTTCTCAGGACGCCGCGAGTCTCGTTGGAGAGGTGCGATCCGGTGTGCGCGCCGTTGACAAAGAGATCGCCCTTACTGACATTCGCACGATGGAGCAACTTCTCTCCAATTCGGTCGCGGAGCCGCGGTTTCGAAGTTTCCTCTTGTCTATTTTTTCCGGCGTCGCCCTGGCGCTGGCTTGCGTAGGAATCTACGCGGTGATGTCCCATACGGTTACCCAGCGCAGGCACGAGATCGGCATCCGCGTCGCAATCGGAGCAGAGCGTCGGGCGATTCTGCGCCTCATTCTTGGCAAGGCCCTCTTTCTCACTGTGTCGAGCGCAGCCGTTGGCCTGGTGATCTCCTTGGCGCTCAGCAGGCTACTCTCCACGCTTTTGTTTGGGATTAGTCCGCAGGATCCCGCCACATTCGCAATGGTTCCCCTCCTCTTGGTGGCGGTTGCGCTCCTGTCCAGCTATTTGCCGGCGCGGAGGGCGATGCGCGTCGATCCAATCGTAGCGCTGCGGTACGAGT
>Ga0137409_10006760_pt1 | contig 11858 bp, 9 predicted proteins | sample CZODoug1_16funga_FD_122059 | JGI IMG/M metagenome (GOLD analysis project Ga0137409, IMG submission 122059) | Vadose zone soil fungal communities from Angelo Coast Range Reserve, California, USA - CZODoug1_16fungal (Hybrid Assembly) | ecosystem: Environmental > Terrestrial > Soil > Vadose zone... | reverse complement strand
CGGCAAGGACTTCTTCCTCGCGTTCTCGCCCGAGCGCATCGATCCCGGCAACACGCGCTACACGCTGCGCGACATTCCCAAGGTGGTCGGCGGGCTGACCGAGGCGTGCCGCGAGCTCGTCGCCGCGCTCTACGGGCGCATCACCACGGTGGTGCCGGTGTCGAGCCCGGAGACGGCGGAGATGGTCAAGCTCTTCGAGAACACCTTCCGCTCGGTGAACATCGCGCTGGTCAACGAGTTCGCCATCATGTGCCGCAAGCTCGGCATCTCGGTGTGGGAGGTGGTGGCCGCCGCCGCCACCAAGCCCTTCGGCTTCATGCCGTTCTAGCCGGGCCCCGGCCTCGGCGGCCACTGCCTGCCGTCCGATCCGTACTACCTCTCGTGGAAGGTGCGGCTGGAGGGCTACGAGCCGCGCTTCATCACGTTCGCCGACGAGATCAACCGGCGCATGCCGGCCTACGTCGTCGAGATGGTCGCCGACGCGCTCAACGCGCGCGAGCGCGCGGTGCGCGGCAGCCGCATCCTGCTGCTCGGCGTGGCCTACAAGCCCAACGTGGCCGACACGCGCGACTCGCCGGCGCTGGAGATCTTCGACACGCTCCTCGCCAAGGGCGCCCGGATCGCGTATCACGATCCGATGGTGCCGTGGCTCAGCGTGGGCGGCGAGCGGCACCAGTCGCTCGACTGGCGCACGCTCGACCTCGCGGCCTGGGACGTGGTGCTGGTACTCACCGCGCACGCGAGCTACGACTGGCCGGCCATCGTGCGCGGGGCGCGCCTGGTCATCGACACGCGCAACGCGACGGGAGCCATCGCGCCCCAGCCGTCGAACGTGATCCGCCTCTAGGCGGCCGCCCCGCATGCTCGGCGCCATCCTCGTCTCGCTGCGCCCGCGGCAGTGGGTCAAGAACCTGTTCGTGTTCGGCGGGCTCATCTTCGCCCAGCGGCTCTTCACGCCGGCCGTGTGGCCGGCGCTGGCCGCCTTTGCGATCTTCTGCGGGCTGTCGGGCGCCATGTACCTGCTCAACGACGTGGCCGATCGCGTCAAGGACCGCTTGCACCCGGAGAAGCGCTATCGTCCGGTCGCGGCCGGGCAGCTCCAGCCCCGCGCCGCCGTCGTGGCGGCGGCGGCGCTGATCGTGCTCGGCCTGGCGGCGGGCGCCTGGCTCTCCCCCCGCTTTGCGCTCGCCGGGCTCGCGTACGTGGCGCTGCTCGGCGCGTACTCCGTGTGGCTCAAGCACGTCGTCATCGTGGACGTGCTGGTGGTGGCCATCGGCTTCGTGCTACGCGCGGTGGCCGGCGCGCTGGCCATCGACGTGGCGATCTCCGGCTGGCTCCTGATCTGCACGATCCTGCTCGCGCTGTTCCTGGCGCTCGGCAAGCGCCGTCACGAGGTGCTCGCGCTGGAGGCGAGCGCCGCGCTCCACCGGCCAATCCTCGCCGAGTACAGCGCCGGTCTGCTCGATCAGATGATCGCGGTGGTGACGGCCTCCACGGTGACGGCCTACGCGCTCTACACGATGTCGCCGGAGACCGTGGCCAAGTTCCACACGCAGCTGCTGCCCGCCACGCTGCCGTTCGTGCTCTACGGGATCTTCCGCTACCTGTACCTGCTCTATCACCGCCGGCTCGGCGGCAATCCCTCGGACATCGTGATCCGCGACCGCGCGCTGCTGATCAACACCTGCCTGTGGCTGCTGACGGTCCTCCTGATCATCTACGGGACTGGTTAGATGGGGGGCCCCGACATGGCCCCCCAAACCCCCCATCGCTCGGCGCGGCCCGGCGCAGCCGTGCCACGCCTCGTCAACCCGCGTAGAATGATCAGACGATGAAGAGTCAGGTGGGGATTCTCCGCACGCGGCCCGAGACGGTGGTGGAGGACTACGGGCGGCTGATGCGGCTGGTGAAGTACGACCAGCTCCTCGCGCGCGACCAGGATCTGATCCTCAAGCTGAACCTGTCGTGGACGAAGTACTTCCCGGCGTGCTCGAGCCAGCCCTGGCAGGTCGACGGCGTGCTGAAGACGCTGGTCGACGACGGCTACGCTCGCACGCGCATCTTCCCGGTCGAGAACAAGACCGTCGTGACGAACCCCGTCGAGGGGTGCCGCAACAACAAGTGGGAGCCCGTGCTGAGGCGCCACGGCGTGCCGTTCATCCCGCTGCCCGACGTGGAGTGGATCGTCTACCCGTTCAGGTCGCCGCTGCTGAAGCTCAACCGGATCTTTCCCGAGGGCATCGAGATCCCGAAGATGTACGTCGGGAAGAACGTCTGCCACGTTCCGACCGTCAAGACGCACGGGCACAGCGTGACGACCGGCGCGATCAAGAACGCGTTCGGCGGCCTCTTGAAGGAAGTGCGTCACTACGCGCACGAGTTCATCCACGAGGTCATGGTGGATCTGATGTACATGCAGCGCGAGATCCATCCGGCCACGTTCGCGGTGATGGACGGCACGGTGATGGGCGACGGCGCCGGCCCGCGCACGATGATCCCGCGCGTGGGCAACCTCATCCTGGCCTCCGCGGACCAGGTCGCCATCGACGCCATCGCCGCGAAGATCATGGGCTATGACCCGTTCTCGATCCCGTACTTGAAGATGTGCCACGAGCGCGGCCTCGGCGTGGCCGACCCGCGCGAGATCGAGATCGTGGGCGACGCCGACGCGGCCGCGCTGAACATGGGCTTCAAGACCAGCCGCAGCCTGGTGATCTGGGGCGACCAGCTCATCCGTCGCGGCCCGCTGCGGCCGCTCAAGCGCCTGCTGCTGCACTCCCCGCTGGTGGTCTGGGCGCCGTTCGCCTCGAACGTCTATCACGACTTCCTCTGGTACCCGACGGTAGGCCGCGCGCGCATCCGCGAGTTCGCGGCCACGCCGTGGGGCCGTCTGTTCGAGAAATACTGAGATGACCGACGCGGTCAGAGTTCGCTTCGCGCCGAGCCCGACCGGCCACCTGCACGTCGGCGGCGCCCGCACCGCGCTCTTCAACTGGCTCTTCGCGCGCCACCACGGCGGCGCCTTCATCCTGCGCATCGAGGACACCGACCGCTCGCGCTCGACCGAGGAGAACATCGGCTTTATCCTCGACGCACTCACATGGCTCGGCCTGGATTGGAACGAGGGCCCGCCGGCGCCCGGCTATCGCCAAACGGAGCGCTTCGACCTCTATCGCGCCCACGCCGAGCGCCTGCGGGCCGCCGGCCGCGCGTACTACTGCGACTGCCCGCCCGCGCAGCTCGACGCCGAGCGCAAGGCCGCCGAGGCGCGCAAGGAGACCTTCCGGTACTCGGGCCGCTGCCGCGACCGCGGCCTGACGGCCGGCGCGCTGCGGCTGCGGATTCCAGACGAGGGCAGCACCGTCGTGAACGACCTGATCAACGGCCCCGTCGTGTTCGAGCACCGCCAGCTCGACGACTGGATCCTGGTGCGCACCGGCGGCACGCCGACCTACAACTTCTGCGTGGTGGTGGACGACGTGGACATGCGCATCAGCCACGTCATCCGCGGCAACGACCATCTCTCGAACACGCCCAAGCAGGTGCTCTGCTATGAGGCGCTCGACTTCCCGGTGCCGCAGTTCGCCCACGTCTCGATGATCCTCGGCGCGGACCGCAGCCGGCTCAGCAAGCGTCACGGCGCCACCGCGGTGCAGGCCTTCCGCGACGAGGGGATCCTGCCGGACGCGATGGTCAACTACCTGGCGCGGCTCGGGTGGTCGCACGGCGACCAGGAGATCTTCACACGGCAGGAGCTGATCGAGCGCTTCGACATCAAGGACGTGGCGGCCTCGGGGGCGATCTTCGACCGCACCAAGCTCGAGTGGCTCTCGCAGGAATATCTCAAGGCCACGCCCGGCGCGCGGCTGGTGGAGATGGCCGCGCCCTTCATCGAGAAGGCCGGGCTCCCGATGCCCGCGGACCGCGCGCGGCTGGGCGCCATGCTGGAGACGCTGCGCGAGCGCGCCAAGACGCTGATGGAGCTGGTGGAGGCGGGGCGGTTCTACTTCGAGCGGCCGCGCGAGTACGAGGCCAAGGCCGCCGAGAAGTTCCTGACCGCCGACGGCGCCCGGCGGATCGACCTGCTCAGCAAGCGGCTGGACGCGCTGGAGGCTTTCACCGCCGAGGCGATCGAGGCGGCCGTGCGGGAGCTGGCCGCGCAGCTCGAGCTCAAGCTGGTCGACCTCGCCCAGCTCGCGCGCCTGGCCGTCACCGGGCGCACCGCCTCGCCGCCGATCTTCCAGGTGCTGGCGCTGCTCGGCCGCGACGAGACGCTGGAGCGCCTGCGCGCGGCGAAGGCGGCGATCAAGCCATGAGGCTGCTCTTGGCGCGGCACGGCGAGTCGGTGTGGAACGCCGAGAAGCGGTTCCAGGGCCACACCGACATCGCGCTCTCCGACCGCGGGCGCGCCCAGGCCGAGGCGCTCGGCCGGGCGCTGCGCGGCTACCACGTGGCCGCCGCCTACGTGAGCCCGTTCCACCGCGCGCGCGAGACGGCCGAGCTGGCGCTGCGCGAGAGCGGCATCTCGCCGACGATCATCGAGGAGCTGCGCGAGCTGTCGCTGGGCGACTGGGAAGGCTGCACGGTGGACGAGGTGCGCGCCCGCGAGGGCGATCCCTATCGCGCGTGGCTGCGGGCGCCGCACGACTGCCCGCCGCCCAACGGCGAGCCGCTGCCGGTGGTGAGCGAGCGCGTGCGCGCCGCCGTGGACCGCATCGCCGCCGCCCATCCCAACGGCGAGGACGTGCTGATCGTGAGCCACGGCGGCGTGATCAGCGTCTACGCCTGCGCGCTGCTGGGATGCTCGTTCAACCAGCTCTGGAAGCTGCGCGTGGACAACGCCTCGCTCACGGTGGCGCGGCCGCCCCGCCTGGTCTCGCTGAACGACACCGCGCACCTGGCCGGTGACCTCGCGCCCACGCACCTGCAGCGCGGCGCCATCGCCGCGCGCGGGGAGGCCGCGCCGTGAGCGTGCTGCTGGCGCTCTTCGGCGGCCTGGCGCTGCTGCTCTACGGCATTCGCCTGAGCGGCGACAGCCTGCAGCGCGCGGTGGGCGGACGTCTGCGGCAGCTCCTCACCGGCATGTCGCGCAACCGCGTGATCGCCGTGCTGTCGGGCGCGGCGGTGACCGGCATCATCCAGTCCTCGGCGGCCACCACGCTCATGCTGATCGGCTTCGTCTCGGCCGGCCTCATGACGTTCCGCCAGACGCTCGGCATCATCCTGGGCGCCGACATCGGCACCACGCTCACCGTGCAGCTCATCGCCTTCCGCGTGACCGACTACGCGCCGCTGCTGATCGGCATCGGCTTCGTGATGACGTTCGTCGCGCGCCGCAGCCCGCCGCGCGACGTCGGCCAGGCCGTGCTCGGCCTGGGCCTGATGTTCCTCGGCCTCAAGCTGATCCTCGACGGCGTGGCGCCGCTCCGGTCCAACGACCTCGCGCGCGACCTGCTGCGCGTGGCGACCGAGACGCCGATCAACGCGGTACTCGTCGCGGCGGTCTTCAGCGCGCTGGTGACCTCGTCCGCCGCCACCATCGGCGTGGCGCTGGCCCTGGCCAGCCAGGGGCTGATCGCGCTGCCCGGCGCCGTGGCCATCGTCATCGGCGCCAACGTCGGGACCTGCGCGACGGCGCTGGCCGCCTCCGTCGGGGCCACCGCCGAGGCCAAGCGCGTGGCCGTGGCGCACATCGCCTTCAAGGTGCTTGGCGCCGCGATGCTGTTCCCGCTGATCGGGCCCTTCACGGCGCTGGTGGCCGCCAGCACGGACGATCCGGCGCGCCAGGTGGCCAACGCCCACACGTTCTTCAACCTCGGCATCAGCCTGGTGTTCCTGCTCTTCACGCCGTGGGCGGCGCGCGTCATCGAGGCGCTGGTGCCGCAGGCGCCGACCGAGGAGACGCCGTTCCGCGTCAAGTACCTCGACGAGCGCGCGCACGATCAGCCCTCGCTGGCCCTCGGCCAGGCGCACCGCGAGGCGCTGCGCACCGCCGACGTGGTGCAGGGGATGCTGCGCGACGCGCTGCCCGCCTTCCGCGTCGACAACCTCGCGCTCATCGAGGAGATCGAGAAGCGCGACGACCAGGTCGATTTCCTCGAGCGCGAGATCAAGCTCTTCCTGGCCCGCCTCGGCCGCGACGCCATGGGCTCCGAGCTCTCGCGCAAGGAGATCGGCATGGTCTCCTTCATCGGCAACCTCGAGAACATCGGGGACATCATCGACAAGAACCTGATGGAGCTGGCCCGCAAGAAGTACTATCAGGGCCGGCGCTTCTCGGAGGCGGGCTGGGTCGAGATCCAGGAGTTCCACGCCCTGGTCGCCAAGAACCTGGACCTGGCCATCGCCGCCTTCGCCGCCACCGACCGGACCCTGGCCCAGGAGGTCCTGGACCAGCGGCCGTTCATGCGGGCCAAGGAGCGGGAGCTGCGCGAATCGCACCTGGGGCGGCTGCGGGCCGGGCTGGCCGAGTCGCTGGAGACCTCGGAGATCCACCTGGACATCCTCACGAACCTCAAGCGCGTCAGCTCTCACGTATCGGCGCTGATGTTCCCCATCCTCGACGAGGTGTGAGCCCATGAAGAAGATCGAAGCCATCATCAAGCCGTTCAAGCTCGACGACGTCAAGGAGGCGCTCACCGAGATCGGCGTCATCGGCATGACGGTGACCGAGGTGCGCGGCTTCGGCCGCCAGAAAGGCCACACCGAGCTCTACCGCGGCTCGGAGTACACCGTGGACTTCCTGCCCAAGGTGAAGATCGAGGTGGTGATCGGCGACGGCATGGTCGACAAGGTGGTCTCGGTCATCGTCGGCGCGGCCAAGACCGGCTCGATCGGCGATGGGAAGGTCTTCGTGCTGCCGATCGACGAGTCGGTCCGCATCCGCACGGGTGAGAAGGGCGAGTCCGCGGTTTAGGAGCTCCGCGACGGCTGCATCCGACCTGCTGACCGCTTCGCCCCGGGTCCGCGAGCGCGCGCTCCGGGCCCTGGGATTCTCGAACCCCCGCGCGGCCGGCGCGAACCTCGAAGCGCTGACGCCCACGCCGCGCGACGCCGAGCTGCTGGCGCCGGTGCTGCCGCGGCTGATGGCCGAGCTCGCCGCCGCCGCCGATCCCGACATGGCGCTCAACAACCTCGAGCGCTACACGGCCACCGTCGACCGCACGGTGTTCTTCCGCACGCTGACCGATCACCCCGGCGCGATCCCCCTGCTGGCGCGGCTGGGCGGGGCCAGCCAGTTCCTGGCCGACGCGCTGCGCCGGCGGCCCAACAGCCTGGCGTGGCTGCTGGAGCCGCGCACGATGCGCGTATGGCTGGCCGACGACCTCACCGCCGACCTCGCGCTCTCGCTGCAGGCGTTCACCGGCCGCGAGACGCGCATGAACGCGCTGCGCCGGTTCAAGTACCGCCACGTGCTGCGCATCGGCGCGCGCGACCTCCTGGGCGACGCCGACCTCAGCGTCACCACCGACGAGCTGGCCCGCCTGGCGGATGTCTGTCTCGGCGAGGCCTGCCGCATGGCCGAGGCGGACGCGCGCGCGCGGCTCGGCGCGCCGCTCGACGCCGACGGCCACGAGACCGGGCTGGCCGTCATCGGCATGGGCAAGCTCGGTGGCGAGGAGCTGAACTACTCCTCCGACATCGACCTCATGTTCGTGTACGGCGCCGAGGGCGAGACGGCCGGCGGCGCCGAGGGCCGCGTGAGCAACGGCGAGTACTTCGCGCGCGTCTGCCGCGACGTGGTCGGCCTCATCGAGTCAGTCACCGAGGAAGGCTACGTCTTCCGCGTCGACCTGCGCCTGCGGCCGGAGGGCCGCTCGGGCGCCGTCGCCCATTCGCTGGCCGCGTACGAGACCTACCACCAGGAGCGCGCCGAGCTGTGGGAGCGCCAGGCGCTGCTCAAGGCGCGCGTGGCGGCGGGCGATCCCAAGGTCGGCGCGCGCTTCATGGATTGGGCGCGCGACGTCGTCTACCGTCCCGGCCTCGACGCGCGCATCGTGCCCTCGATCCGCGCGATGAAAAAGCAGATCGACGAGGAGCTCGGCCGGCGCGGCGAGTCGATGACCACCAATGTGAAGCTCGGGCGCGGCGGCATCCGCGAGATCGAGTTCATCGTGCAGGCGCTCGAGCTGCTCTACGGCGGTGACGACGCCTGGCTGCGCGAGCGCAACTCGCTGAAGGCGCTCTTCCGCCTCACCGAGCGCGGCTACCTCGCGCCCGACCTCGGCCGCGCGCTCTCGCACGCGCTCGTGCACCTGCGCACGGTCGAGCATCGCCTGCAGCTCCTGCACGAGTTCCAGACCCACACGCTGCCCACCGAGCCCGCCGAGCTCGGCCGGCTGGCCCGGCGGCTCGGCATCGAGGCGCCGCCCGCCGCAGCCGCGCGGATCTTTCGCGCGCGGCACAAGGCGGTCACCGCCGCGGTCCACCGCGCGTTCGCGGACTTCTTCAGCGAGCGGCCGGCTCCGGCGCGCAAGCGGCTGCGGATGCCGAGCCTGCTGGCCCTGCGCGCGACCGGCTTCGCCGATCCAGAGCGCGCGCGCCAGAACCTCAAGCTGATCCTCGAGGGCCGCCCGCTGGTGCCGTACGCCGGCGCGCTGCGGGAGGCGATCGAGCGCCTGTTTCCCACGCTGCTCGACACGCTGTGGAAGAGCCCGGATCCCGACGAGGCGCTCAACCAGTTCGAGCGCTTTCTCTCGGCGGCCGGCCCGCGCGCGGGCTACATCGAGCTGCTCGCCGACAATCCGGGCTTGCTCGACGGCCTGGTGCGGCTCTGCGCGGGCGGCGATCTCCTGACGCAGCTCCTCATCACGCAGCCCGAGCTGCTCGCCTCGCTGGCCGACCCCACCGCGCTCGCGCGACGGCGCACGCGGATGAGCCTGCGCGCGGCGCTCGCGCCCGTCTTCGCGCCGGGGCAGACGACGGCGGACCGGCGCGACCGGCTGCGTCAGCTCAAGCAGGCCCAGGAGCTCACGATCGTGTGGCGTTATCTGCTCGGCGCCACCGCGATCGAGGGCTACTCGCGCGAGATGACCCATCTCGCCGAGGCCACGCTGCAGGCCGGTTGGCTGCTGGCGCTGGAGGCGCAGGTGGAGCGTCACGGCGTGCCGCGCGCGGCGGACGGGCGCTTCGTGCCCGCGGTCATCGTCGGCGTCGGCAAGCTCGGCGGCCGCGAGCTCACCACCGGCTCCGACCTCGACGTGTTCGTCGTCTTCGACTCGACGGGCGACAGCCAGGGCACGACCGACGGCGAGCAGCCGGTCGACGTCCACACGTTCTACAGCGGCGCCGTCGAGCGGCTGGCCGGAGCGCTCGGCGACATCACGCAGGCCGGCGTCGCGTTCGCGGTGGACCTGCGCCTGCGTCCCGGCAGCAAGGGCAGCGGCTTCGCGGCCTCGGTCGATGCGCTGGGACGGTACTATGAGGAGCACGGGGATCTCTGGGAGCGCCAGACGCTCACGCGCGCGCGCCTCGTGCTCGGCGATCGCGCGCTCGGCCGGCGCGTGCGCGCCACGCTGCGGCGGCTCGTGTACGGCGCGCCGCTCCCGGCGAGCGCCCTGAAGGAGATCGGCGAGGTGCGCACGCGCATGGAGGTGGAGCTGGGCAAGGAGACGCCGGGGCGCCGCCACGTCAAGCTCGGCCGCGGCGGTCTCGTGGACGTGGAATTCCTGGCCCAGGCGCTCCAGCTCGTGCACGGCGCCCAGCGGCCCGACGTGCGGCGGCCGTCCACGGCCTCGGCCCTTCGCGCGCTGGGACGCGCCGGCGCGCTCCCTGCCGGCACCGCGGCCGCCCTCATCGACCACTATCGCTTCCTGCGCCGCGTGTCGGCGGCGCTGCGCCTGCTGGGCGCGCGGCCCACCGACACGCTCGAGCTGGCCGGGCCCATGCCGGCGCGCGTGGCCAGCGCGCTCGGCCTCGGCTCGCGCGAGGCGTTCCTGACCGCGTACCGCGAGCGCACGGAAGCGGTCCGCGCGGCGTACGCCGAGGTGTTCGTGTGAGCGCGGGCAAGGTCGTCGGCATCGACGTGGGCTGGAGCGCGAGCCGGGCGACGACCGGCCTCGCCGTCCTGGCCTGGGACGACACGTCCGTCACCTGGCATCTCGATCGAGCGGGGATCGACAAGGACGAGCGGCGCCGGCGGCTCGCGGCGTTGCTGGCGCGCGCGAGCGGCCCGATCGAGGCGGTGGCCGTGGACGGCCCGCTGCGGCCCGATCTCGAGTGCCGCGAGACGTATCGGGGCGCCGATGCGCTGCTGTGCCGCGGGCTCTTCGCTCAGCGCGGCAAGGTGGGCGCGACCAGCTCGCGCAGTGGCTTCCGGCTCCACCAGGAGGCCGTGGTCCTCGCCGATCTCGCGCTCGAGCATCCGGTGGCGCGCGCCCGCCACCGGCCCGCGATCCACGCGCGCGCCGTCGTCGAGGCGTTCCCCAACCTCTTTCTCGGCGTGCTATGCGACGCCTGCGCGGCGGCGCCGTACCCGGTGCCCCGAAAGCCCCGGCAGTGGACGGACGCCTTCTATCCGGCGCTCGCGGCCGATGGGCGCCTCGACGCGCTCCTGCGCCGCCTGCTGCCCGGCCGCCGGCTGGACGCCGCGTGGACGTCAGTGACGGATCACGACGACCGCGCCGCGCTCGCCTGCGCGCTGGCCGCGCTCGGCGTGGCGGTCGGCCGGTTCGTCGCCGTCGGCGCCGAGGACGGCTGGGTGATCTTGCCGCCGCGCGAGGCCTGGGGACGCGGCGAGGGCGGCTGCTGGGCCGAGGACACGCTGCGGGCCAACGTCACCTCCGTACGGCGTGACGGCTGGGCGGCGGCCGTGTATCGTGACGGCCGGCCCTGGATCACCGCATGAGCTCGCTCTACATCGTCGACGGCCACTCGCACATCTTCCGCGCCTACCACGCGGTGGGCTACCTCTCCACCTCCAAGGGCATTCCGAGCCACGCCGTGCTGATCCTGAGCACGATGCTGTGGAAGCTGATCCGCGAGGAGCAGCCGGATTACCTCGGCATCACGCTCGATCCGCCGGGCCCGACCTTCCGCGACAAGCTCTACAGCGAGTACAAGGCCACGCGCACGGCCATGCCCGACGACCTCGCCCGCCAGCTCCCGTACGTGCGCCGGCTCTTCGAGGCGCTGCGCACGCCGGTGATCGAGGTGCCCGGCTACGAGGCCGACGACGTGCTGGCCACGCTGGTCGAGCAGGCGCTGCGCACGCCCGACCTCGACATCGTGGTGGTGAGCGGCGACAAGGACCTGCTCCAGCTCGTCGGCCCGCGCGTGCGTGTGCTCTCCGTGCTCGGGCGCACCGGCGAGAAGATCGTCTACGACGAGGCCAAGGTGCGCGAGCGCTGGGGGGTCGAGCCCGGGCAGATCGCCGACGTGCTGGCCCTGATGGGCGACTCCATCGACAACATCCCCGGCGTCAAGGGCGTGGGCGAGAAGACGGCCGTGAAGCTCATCGGCCAGTTCGGCTCGGTCGACAAGATGTACGAGAACATCACGCTGGTGGGCGGCAAGCTGCGCGAGACGCTGGCCACCAGCCGCAAGCAGGCGCTGCTCTCGCGCGAGCTGGCCACGCTGTCCCACAGCGCGCCGGTCACGCTCGACGTGGAGGCGTTCCGCCGCGTGGACCCCGACTGGGTGAAGCTGCGCGGGCTCTGGATGGAGATGGAGTTCACGCGGCTGGTGAAGGAGCTGCCGGCCACGCAGGTGGCCGTGAGCGCCGAGCCCGTCGCGCGGCTCGACGGCGACGCCGCGCTCGCCGACTATCTCGCGCGCGTGCCCGCCGGGGCGCCGCTCGGCGTGGAATGGGCGGGCGAGGCGCGCCCGCCGCTGCCGCGCATCGACGCGATCGGCCTGTT
>Ga0137409_10006759_pt1 | contig 11859 bp, 8 predicted proteins | sample CZODoug1_16funga_FD_122059 | JGI IMG/M metagenome (GOLD analysis project Ga0137409, IMG submission 122059) | Vadose zone soil fungal communities from Angelo Coast Range Reserve, California, USA - CZODoug1_16fungal (Hybrid Assembly) | ecosystem: Environmental > Terrestrial > Soil > Vadose zone... | reverse complement strand
CAGAGGATGGCGCGACTCGTCGCGGCACTGCACCGTCAGCGCGTGGAACACGATCCGCGCCGCCGCCGCGGGGCCGGGATGACGGAAGGACATCCGGAGCGCCGTGACGTTCGCGGCGCCGACCGTGGCCCGCGAGGGGAAGGCGGCCGTGCCGGCCACGCGGATCGAGTCCGCCGCGTCCTCCACGACGACCGTGTTTCCGAGAATCGGATTCGTGGCGTAGACGGCCGGGACCGGATCGTGGGTGATCGCGTCCCGCGCGTCCACCGTGGTGGAATCCAGGAGACGCAGCCGCACCCCGCCGAGCCGGCTCGAGGACGACACGTCCCCCCGAAGCGCGAGATGGAGCGGGGTGTTCGGGGACGCGTTCACCGGGAGGCTGAACGTGAGTAGAAGCGCGGGTCCCTCGTTCGCCGCCACGGGTCGCCCGACCAGGGTCTGGGCTCCCGAGACCACGCGCACGAAGCTCAAGACGTCGAAAGGACGTGGGATCGTGACCCCGGCCGTGTCTTCGAGCACCGCGGCGAAGGCGTAGATCCGCACGTCGGAGGTGATCCCGGCGATGCCGGGGCTCTGGAAGTTCAATCCCAGGAGCGGCACGTCGGCTAAGCCCTGGCCCACCCGGTTCAGGACCGGAGCATCGCCCGCCACGTCCAGCTCGGTGGCCTTTGCGACCACGTTCGCGATGGCGGTGCGGTACGGAAATCCGGCGCCCGAGGTCACCGACACGGCCGCCGCGTTGTTCTGATCCTCCGCGGAGAACGCCGCGCCGTCCACCACGACCAGACGGAAGTCGGTGACGGTCGTGGAGGAGAGAACGTCCACCGACAGGGCGAGGGCCGTGCTCCCGCCGGCCGCGAGGATGGCGGGCGTCGTGAGCGCCAGGTCCACGTCGCTTCCGGCCGTCTCGAGGGAGGTCTTGTCGAGGAGCACGTTCCCGCCCTCGCGGACCACCACGCGTCCCAGGAGCGACGAGGGAACGATCCCCGCCCCCGTGGCGTCCTCGATACGGACACGGACTCCCGTCACCCGGACGGCGGAGAAGGACGCGTTGCCGGGGTGCGTGAGCCCGATGGAAACGGCCGCTACGCCCTGCTGCCCGCGCGCCACCGAGGCGGGAAGCGTGGACGTCCCGGTGAACGCGATGCTCGTCGTGTGCGTGAACACGTGATGCGTGTTGGACGAGGACGGGAGCGCGTTCCGCGGTGAGCCGCTGGGCGATCCGGTCCCGCCCGCGGCGCCCGTCAGGGTCACGTCGCCCGCCTGGGCGGCGGTGTAGACGTACAGGAAGGAGTCTCGAGCGCCCGGCATGAGGTTGAAGGAAGCGGGTTGCGGGCCGGAGACCGGCGTGAGGCTTCCCGCCCCACCCAAGGTCAACGCCGACGGCGTGATCCCGAGCACTGATTCCGAGCCCACGTTCCGCACCACCACCCTGGCGCTCACCGACTGGCCGACCGTGCTCGTGCCGGGCGCCACGTCGATCGAGACCAGAAGCGGCGCGTTGCTGAGGAGGAGCGCGTTCGGCGCCGCGATCGGCGCGTCCAGCGGGCCGTCGTTTCCGGAGGCGTTGGTGATTCCATTGACCGGAATTGCGAGCCGGATGGTCGTGGAGTCCGCGGGCGAGCCGGACACCGTCACCGAGACGAAGTACCGCCCGCCTCCCACACCGAGTGGCGAGGAGAGCGCACCGCTCTGCCAGTGATCCACCTGCCAGACCATGGGGCCCAGGTCCTGGTCGTCGCCACCGAACTGTCCGTTCCCGCCGTCACGCCAGAGACGAAGCTCCTGGACGTCGGAATTGGTCGCGGTGCCCAGGTTCACGACGCGAAGCCCGTTCAGCGCGTCGTCCTGGTATCCGTTCCGGGGCAGGAGCACGTCCAGGACGAGCGCCGGGCCTTCGTTCTTCCCGAGCGTGATCGCGGGCGTCGCGTTCACCGCGATCTGGGCCGCGACCATCCCATCCACCGTCGCGCGGGCGCCGGAGTCCAGCGGCCACGCGGCGAAGATCCGCGTCGAATCGTCGAAGCGCACCTGCGAGGCGCCGTCGATCGCGACGCCGATCGCGTCGCCGTCCCGCGCCTGGTCGACCGAGAGGTCCGCGGTCACGAAGACGTGGCGCGTCTGGCCCGCGCCCAGCGCCTGAGAAAACCCGGTGAACCGAACCTCGCCGTTCTGGAAACGGGCCGTGCCCAGCACGGGATCCTGGACGAGGGTGCCGAGCACGCCGTCCTGATTCCCGTCGTAGCGCAGCGTGAGCTGATCCAGCTCGTCGTCGAGATCCGAGCGCGAGCCCGGGCCCGTCGTCTTGTTCGTGAACGCCATCTCGGAGAGGGTCTTCGTGACGGTGTAGGCATTGGTCATCGTGAGATCCGCGAGAAGGATACCCGTCTGTCCGGGCCGTGCTGCGCTCGAGGGGACCGATACCGAGACAAGGGTGATCCGGTCCGCGGTGCTCACGGTCAGGAAATTGGGATTGCGCGCCGCCTGATCGATGGGCCCGTCGTTGGTGCTGAAGACCCCGATGCCCGGGTCGGGCAGCCAGGGGATCGCGAGGCGCACCGTGCGTCCGTTCGTCGCGAAATCGCGGAGGTCCACCGAGACGAACGTGCGCAAGCCGGGGACCCGGATCGAATCCGCGAGCCCCGTAAGCTGCCAGCGGTCGCCGGTGAAGGTCATGGTGCCGAGCAGGTGGTCGCTCGCCGGATGGAAGGTCCCGTCCCCGTTGTCCGTCCAAGCGCGCACCGCCGCGATGTCCTCCGGGAGGGTCGCGGTTCCCTCGTTCTGTACCGCGATCTTCTGGAGGATGTCTCCCTGGTACCCGTTGGAAGGAATCCGCACGTCCAGCGCCAGGTTGTCGCTCGAGCCGGCCAGGATGTTCCCCGGTCCCACCGCCACGATCGAGTCCTGCGCGGCGGAGGATCCGTCGATCGCGATCGACCCCGCGGGATCCACCGGGAAGGAGTTCGTGAAGATGAGCCCCTGGCTGAGCCCGATGTCGGCGGAGGCCTGGATCGAGAGGTCCAGGTTGTCGCCGTCCCGCACGGATTTTGGAATTTGCGTGGCCACGAAGAGCGTGACCGAGCCGAACGCGGGGATCGAGACGTTCAGCGGTGAATAGAGCAGCGCCCCGCCCGACGCCGACCTCGTGAGGAGAGCCGTGTCCGTCCCGGGGCCCTGGAATCCGGCGGCGCCAGCGTCGCGGTACAGCACGGCCGCGCCCAACTCCGCGTCCAGCTGCGCCTGGGTGCCTGGCCCCGCCGAGCGGTTCGTGAACCGGAGCGACTGGAGTGTGACGGGCAGGAGATTCGAGCTGCTGATCGTGACCGTGAAGCAGAGCGCGTTGGTCTTCCCGGGCACGAGCGTCTGGAAGCTCTGCGTCGCCGACACCGACCCCGTCACCGCCAGCGCGGGGTGAGCGGTCGCAAGTCCCAGGAGGGCGCTCAGCAAGAGGCCCCGCGCGACGCATTTGACCCGATTTGACATATCCTTTTTATCGGCGTGGCCACAGCCAGCTTTAAGCGGGGGGATTGCTACGCAATTCTACGGAGGGGCCTCGAAATGAACGATTTCGCTCAAGAACGCGGCGGACCGGCCGATCTATATGAACCCATGACGAGATGGAGCAGACATCGACTTGCGCCCCGGCTCCTGGCGCCTGTTGTCGCGGCACTCACCGTTGCGACGCTCGCGCTGGGCGGGGCGCTCCCCCTTGCGGGGGCGGCCACGCTCTCGGGCGGCGCGGGCGTGGACTACTCCGCGGGCCCGAATTCCCAGTCCTATCGCGGCGCGCTCCTGTTCGGCGCCGCTTCGGGCGCCAGGGCCGACCTCACGCTCGCGGGAATCCGCTACGACCAGAGCGTGACGGGTGAGGGCTATGGAGCTTTCGCGAGCGCGGGCCTGAAGCTTTACTCCACCCTGAAAGTTCGGGGGACCGGAGTTCGTCTCATCGGAGACGAGGACCTCCGCGCCTGGAGGCTCCGCGCGGGGCCGGAGTGGTCCCTTTCCCCCAGCGTGACGCTGGGCGCCGCCTACCTCCACTACATCGACGGCGGATCGACGTCCTTCCGGGGCGGGAGCGTGGAAGCGACGGTCCCGCTGCGGACCGGCCTCTCGGGCCAGGTGGGCTCCTCGTACGGCACGTGGGAGGGAGGAGCGACCACGGCCGAGGGGATCCTCGGCGCGTCGTGGCAGGCGGCGCCGCGGATCCAGCTCCTCTGCGAGGTCGACGTGGGGCGAAACGTCATCACGACCTCGTCCACCACCTCGGCCGGCGGCCTCGGCTCGGGTGGGATGCTGGGCAACCTTCCCATCGTCGGGCAAGGCTCGGGCGGCGGATCCACACAGTCCACGACCGAGCACTCGACCTCCGCCACCGGCCAGATCGGAATGCGGTTCTCGATTCCCTAGACGTTCCGCTTCTCACGTCTGATTCCCCGAGCACGTCTCGGGGACCGCCGCGCGCGGCGGCGACGCGCGCGCGAAAGGAGGAGCAATGAAACCGATCCATGCAGTGCTCGTGGGTGGGGTGTTGGCTCTCGCGGCGACGGGTGCGGCTCTGGCCCAGAGCGAGGCGACCTCGACCACCGAAAGCCGAATCGAGGCCGCGGCCGGCATGCAGGGACGGAACCTGGACAAAGAGCTGCAATCGACGACGAGCGAGAAGGCTTCGGCGGACGTGACCCTCGCGCCCATCCGCGAACGGGGCAAGAACGCCGCACCGAAGACCCTCGCCATCGCCGAGAAGAAGCTGAACGCGCTCTCGAAGCAGATCGACGGAGATGTGGAGGAGACGGGCGAATTCATCATCGCCAACCGGATCGCTCCGGAATTCGCCATGACCGGCGAAGCCATGATGTCGGAGCGCGGCTCGATGGACGTGGGCATGGGAGATCTGGTCATCGCCCATACCCTGAAAGCAAACGCGAAGAAGAACGAGATCACGACGGAGCAGCTCTTCCAGCTCCGCCAGGAAGGCATGAGCTGGGGTCAGATCGCGTACGGTCTGGGATTCAAGCTGGATGCGACGGCCGCCGCGGTGAAGACGGAAGCTGACGTGGCCTCGGGAACCTTGAAGGCGGACGGGAAGGTGGCGCTCATCGGCGCGCCGAAGACGAGCACGAACGCCGGCGCGAATGCGAGCGCGGGCGCCCACGCGGGCCCGGTCGGGACGAGTGCTTCGAGCAACGTGGGATTGGGAGTCAATCTCGGGAAGTAGCGGATCCGTCGAGGGGATCCGAACGGCCGCCCCGCGAGCGATCGCGGGGCGGTCTCATTTTTTCTTGGAGTGCTGCGGCTCCTCGCGGCCTTCCATCGGGCGCACGTCGCCGACGACACGCACCTCGACCGGGTAACCCTCGAGGTGTTTCGGCACCATCCGGTTCACTTCGGAGGTACGGCGCGAGACCAGCACCAGCACGGCGGGCGAACCCTTGACCTCGCCCTCGCCCGTGCCGACCACGCCGGGGATCTTCATCAGCTCAGGCGTGTGCGCGCGCACCACCTCGTAGGCCGTGCGCGTGGGACCCGAATCGGCCGGCATGCAGCTAGCGAGGACGAGCGCCGAAAGAACCGAAACTACAGCGCGGCAGAGCTCGTGAGGCTCGCGTTGGAGTCGAGGCCCGAAGGTGCGGGGGCATCGAAGTTGTCGAATCCACCATCTCCTTCATCGTCGGGACTGTCGGTCCCGGCATCATCCGTTTCCTTGCTGCTCCAGTGCTCGTGGATCACCTTCCAGGACGTCCCCTCGCGCTGCAGCACGAACGTCATCGCGGCCGGGATCTCCACGTTGTCGTCCTGGCCCATGGTCTGAACCGTGAGCGGGGCCACCGCCAGCACATACGCGTTGCCCAGCGGGGTCACCTCGACGTTGCCCACCGTGAATCGGTAGGTTCCCTGGCGCCCCACGAACTGCTGCGCGTCGCTCTGGATGGAATGCCATCCGTGGGTGATCGTTCCGTCCCCGATCGAGGTCACGCCGGTCCCCTTGCTGAACATCTTCATCATGGAGCCTACGTCGGCACGATTCATAGCCCTTACATAGGACTTCACGAACTGCGGCGCGGTGACCTGCGGGCGGGCCGGAACCTGAGCCGTGGAGGAGATCCCGAGCGTGGGAACGAGCAGAAGCGCGGCGATGACGGTGGATGCCCTGGACATACCATTCCTCCCAAGGGGACTGTCGTTGCCTTCCGTGGCTTTCCTGTGCGATTTCGGGGCGGGGACGTTGCCCCAGGACGTGGGGAGAATACGCCCAACTCGGAGGGGTTCCGCCCAATTTTTTTGCACTCCCGCCCCCGGTCCCTGGGTCACCCCTACTACCCCGGACTGCCGCAACCAGATGCGCGTGTTGCGGCAAGGGCACAATGCACGGCGTTATGGGCTCTCAGGGGCACATGCGGTGCAGTAGGTCCAGGGTACCCGCGGCCGCCGCGAAGGAAGGCCATCCCCGGCGCGGCCGGCGTAAGCGGTTCCCAGCACAGGAGGTTACCCTTTGAGATTCCCCGACCATGCGCGCATCCGAAGCCTTCCTAGCCTCGCGCTCCTGATTCTCATCGCCGGATGCTCGTCCTCTCCTCTGTCCCCGGTGCAACACTTCGGCCAAAGCAAGGCGTTCTCGACCTCTCCGGCCGCCTCGAAGGTGGTGTCGGGAACGATCAAGGGCGCTGGGGGCGGCGTGCTGCGGAACGGCGACTGGACGGTCAGGATTCCGGCCGGATCCTTCGCGGGCATGGGCCTCGTCACCTTCGTCGTCCCGGATCCCGCCGTCCGGAGCTGCGAGCTCCGCATCGTGCCTTCACTCCTGAACTCCTTCCAGGTTCCGGTCACGCTCTCGTGCCGCCTTCAGAGCCAGGACGAGGTCCGGACCTACGTGATGCAGCGGTGGGATCCCGACACGCGCGCGTGGCAGGTCGTCGGATCCCAGACCGACTCGAAGGCGCTGTCGTGCGACGCGGCGCTTCCCCACTTCTCGACGTATCGCTGCGGGAAGGCCGCCTTGTAGGAAGGTCCTCGCGTAACCATGTATAGTTCACGGCTCCCATGCGGAGTCCTGCTCGTGCACAGCTGACCCGTACCGCCGCCACGGTCCCGAACCGCGCGGTCCTCTATCTCTGCTTCTTCGCCTCGGGCGCGGCCGGTCTCACGCTCGAGATCGTCTGGTCCAAGTACCTCTCCTACCTCCTCGGGAATTCCATTTACGGCGTGGCGACCGTGGTCGCGGCGTTCCTGGGCGGGCTGGGTCTGGGTGCTTTCGTGGGCGGCCGGCTGGCCACGCGCACGCGCGAGCCGCTCCTCCTCTACGCCCGGCTCGAGCTCCTCGTGGCCGTGATGGGACTCCTCAGCCCGCTCGCCTATCTCCTCGCGCGTCCGCTCTTCGCCGGGCTCTACGGCGCGATGGGCGGAAGCGGACTCCTCTTCCTGCTCGTGCGCTTCGTGATCCTCTTCGTGGCGCTCCTCGTCCCGACGATCGCCATGGGCGCGACGCTGCCGCTCCTCGTCTCCGCGTTCACGCGGCGCGAGGCCGACTTCGGCGCCTCGGTCTCGCGGCTCTACGCCATCAACACCGCCGGAGCGGTGTGCGGCGTGGCGCTCGCGGGCTTCGCCCTGATTCCCTCGCTCGGGCTCTGGAAGACGGCCGCGGCGGCAGCCGCGCTGGATGCGCTCGTGGCCCTGGCGGTATGGCGCGCGCGGACGGGTCCCCTGCCGGCTCCCGGGGCCACGCCGGCCGAAGGGACCGCGGCCGAATCCAGACCGACCATCGCCACGGCGATCATCCTTCCCGCGTTCGCGGTCTCCGGCTTCTGCGCCATCCTGTACGAGGTGGCGTGGACGCGGATCCTCTCGGTGCCGTTCGGCGGGATGGTCTACTCCTTCTCGGCCATCCTCGCGGTCTATCTCCTGGGCATCGCGGCGGGCGCGGCCCTGGCCTCGGTGCTTCTCCGTTTCGTGAACAAGCCTTCGCTTCTCTTCGGCCTCGTTCAGCTCCTCCTCGCGGGCGCGGTGGTGTTGAGCTCGAAGACCTTCGACGCGCTGCCCGATCTCCAGGCCGCGCTCATCGCCCAATCGCGCGGGAGCGCCGCGAACCTTTTCCTGGGCGAGGGATGGGTGGCCGCGCGCATCGTGCTCCTGCCCACGTTCTTCCTCGGCGCCCTCTTCCCGCTGGCGGCCGCGATCTACCAGCGCGGCCGGCGCGCCGCCGGTGCGTCCGTCGGCACCATATACGCGGCCAACACCTTCGGCTCGATCGCGGGATCGATCGTGACGGGGTTCCTCCTCGTGCCCGCGATCGGAGCGCTCCGCGCCATCCTCTACGCCGCGCTCGCCAACGCGGCGATCGGATGCCTTTTGCTTCTCTTCGGCGAAGGCGCCCGGTGGAAGCGCGCGGTCCTCTGCCTCGCGGGCGCGGGCGCCACGGTGGCTGTGGCGCTCTTCGCCACGCCCACGTGGCAGGCGGAGCGCATGAGCCTGGGATTCATCCGGCTCCTCCGCGCGTACGAGTTCGGCGGCGAGGGCCTGGTGCACCGCATGATCGCGAAGATCGGCCACTCCACGGAGCTCGAGAAGCTCCTCTACTACAAGGAGGGCCGCGTGGCCACGGTGACGGTGCTCGAGACCGGCGACCGGCGCGCGCTCCTCATCAACGGCAAGACCGACGCCACGATCGGGAGCGGCGAGGACATGGCGCAGCAGGTCATGGTGGGCCAGATGCCGATGCTCCTCGCCCCGCGGGCGAAGAGGGTCTGCGTGGTGGGCTACGGGAGCGGCGTGACCACCCACGCGGTGCTCACGCATCCGGTCGATAAGGTGCTGACGCTGGAGCTGGAGGGCGCCGTGATCGAGGCCGCGCCTTTCTTCGAGGCGGCCGCGCACCGGCCGCTGGACGATCCGCGGAGCCGCGTCGTGGTGGAGGACGCGGGCACCTACCTCCGGTCCACCGCCGAGAATTTCGACGTGATCATCTCCGAGCCCAGCAATCCCTGGATCGCGGGCGTCGGGAATCTCTTCACGAAGGAGTTCTACGAGGAGGCCCGGAGGCGGCTCAATCCCGGCGGCGTCTTCTGCCAGTGGATCCAGACCTATTCGGTCTCGCCCACCACGCTGGCCACGGTGCTCCGCTCCGTGACGACGACGTTCCCGCATGGGCAGCTCTTCTACGTGGAGTCCTCGGCGGACCTCATCATCCTGGCATCCCCCGATCAGGACCTGGTCTTCGATCGCGCGGCGATGCAGTCCGTCTACCAGCGGCCCGAGGTGGCGGCGGATTTCGCGCGCATCGGGATCCACTCGCTGGAGGACGTCTTCTCGGCCTACCGCGGGCGGCTCGATCGCGTCGCGGCCGAGCAGGGCCCGGGGCCGATCAACACCGACGACAACTCCTGGCTGGAGCACGAAGCGCCGCTGGACCTCTTGACCACGCAAACAGAAAGTCCGCTCCTCGCCTGGTCGCACCAGGTGGAAGCGGACCTTCATTCATCCCTTCGATAGAACCGGGGGGGGTGGTCGGCCAGAGCTCGGGTTCACGCCCGGACTCCAGGCCTCAAAAGGCCGGGTCGAACCTCCCCCCCTCAAGCCAGATCTCGACTACCCGCTGTTGTAGATGATGGCGGACGGGGAAACGACTCCACGAATCAAGGGTCAGGTCCATCCATGGAGCATTCCGCGACGCCGTTCCCCGTCCTCAGGGTATTCCCGACTATCAAGCCTCGTGCCACCTGACACAATCGCAGGGAACCCACCTACATACGCCGACGCCGTGATGAGTTACGCGGCCGGGGTTGAAACAATTGTTTCAACGCGTGTGCTTCTGGGCGTCCCCTACGGGACGTCCTTTGAACGTAATGCGTTGTAATTCCGCACAGGCGCGACACATGGCGCGTACCCCGTGTGCTGGCACGATCCTGGATAGAGTCCAGCGAAGAAGTCATTCCCGAAACGCGACTGGAGGAAACATGCGAATCGACAACAACAGGAATCTCTTCCTCGCGCTGATCATCGGATCGCTGGCCGCGCTCGTGATGTGCGCGGCCATCAAGGCACAGGCGGCCACGGAGATCATTCCCTCCGCCGGGCTCACGCGTGGCACCGACAGTGACGACACGAAGGCCATCTACGGGCTCGCGCTCCGCACGAGCGCGATTCCGAGCCTGGTGGACCTCGAGCTGAAAGGGCAGTATCGGAATCAGATGGTTCTCGGCGGCGCCGCCCGCGAGCATCAGTGGCCGGTCAGCGCGTCGCTCTGGCTGACGCCGCTGCGCGCCCTCTACGCGGGCGCCGGTGTGGGCTGGTACCACACGACACTGGACTTCCAGGGACCGACGGCGCCGCCCACCGAGACGTTCGAGAAATTCGGCGTTCACGCGGGTGGCGGCCTTCGGGTCCCGTTCGGATCCGCGGCTGCGCTGGACCTGAACGGGCGGTACGTCTGGATGGAGAATCAGGAATCCGTGAGCATCCCGCAGAAGTTCAATCCGGATTTCTGGGACATGTCGCTCGGCCTCGCGTTCCGCTTCTCAGGCGGTCATCACGACTGAGGATTCCCAGCCAGGTACAACTCGGCCCCCGCTTTCACGGTCCAGCCCTATCTCGCACCAGGAACGACAACGGACCGTGAGCGTGGGGCCGCTCTATTGACTCCTTGATTACCTGATGTGGCAGGTGGAGAGGCCGCGCTTCTCGAGGTACTGCTGGTGATACTCCTCGGCGCGGTAGAACGGACCCGCGGCCAGGATCTGCGTCACGATGGGCCGCTTGAACCGGTGCTCGGATTCCAGGCGGGCCTTCGACACCTTGGCCTCGGTCTCCTGCGCGGGCGAGTGGTAGAAGATCGCCGAGCGGTACTGCTCGCCGACGTCCGGTCCCTGACGGTTCGGCGTCGTGGGATCGTGGTTGGTCCAGAAAACGTTCAAGAGATCCTCGTACTTCACGCGCGAGGGGTCGTACGTCACCTCCACGGCCTCGGCGTGCCCGGTGCGGTCGGTGCAGACGTCCTCGTACGAGGGATCGTTGGTGCGGCCGCCGGTGTAGCCCACCTGCGTCGACACGACCCCCTTGATCTGACGAAACGCGGCCTCGACTCCCCAGAAGCATCCCGCCGCGAAGGTGGCCTTCTCGACGGTCGTGGTCTTGTTCATGGTACGGGCTCCTTTGGCCGCGGGCGAAGCCGTGGCGGCCGGTGTGAAACCGAGCAGAGCGATCAGTGCGATGAGGTACATGTAGGACCGATTCTTGGTCATGGTCGGTCTCCTTTCGACAATCATACGACCGAAGGCTCGAGTTGGGACAGGATGCAGGAACGCCCCAGGAGGTCTCCCTCCCAGGGCGTCGTCTATCCAGCGACAAGAGGTGGGTCCACCCCTGTTCCTGGCGATTTAGACCCCCGGAACCCCGAAATGGTTCCGTGGAATCACTTCACAACCTCGTAGTCCGCATCAATTTCCCCGTCCCCACCCTTCTTTTTCCCCTCCGGCCCCGCCTCGGGCTCGGATTGCCCTTCGGCCTGTGGACCTGCCTCGGGTCCCGGACCCTGAGCCTGCTGGTAGAGTTTCGTCGAGATCTCGTTCCAGAGCTGCTGCAACGCTTCGCTCGCGGAGCGGATCTCCTCGGCGTTCTCGGCCTGCACGGCGCTCTTCAGTTTCTCGACCGCTTGGTCCAGCTTCGCCTTCGATTCGGAGTCGATCTTCTCCCCCATCTCGCGGAGGTTCTTCTCGGTCTCGTACACCAGCTGCTCGCCGCGATTCTTGGCCTCGATGGCCTCGCGGCGCTTCTTGTCCTCTTCCGAGTGCGATTCGGCGTCGGTCACCATCCGCTTGATCTCGGACTCCGACAGACCGCCGCTGGCCTCGATGCGCACTTTCTGTTCCT
>Ga0137409_10006754_pt1 | contig 11862 bp, 9 predicted proteins | sample CZODoug1_16funga_FD_122059 | JGI IMG/M metagenome (GOLD analysis project Ga0137409, IMG submission 122059) | Vadose zone soil fungal communities from Angelo Coast Range Reserve, California, USA - CZODoug1_16fungal (Hybrid Assembly) | ecosystem: Environmental > Terrestrial > Soil > Vadose zone... | reverse complement strand
CCGATCTACCGACAGCACGCCGTCGATGATTTCTTCGATGCGACATCCGACGAGGACATAGCCGAGCACTCCTTTCTGCAGCGCACCGCGGATCTCGGATTCCCGATCTCGTTGAGTCGCGTTCGGGGTCAGCGACGAGCACGACCGTTCTGTCTAGCTGATCCCATTAACGCCGCGCCACTCTGGAAGTTCTTTGCAACGATGTCGCGGTCCGAGTGCTTCCGAGCGATTTGCACCCAGGGGCTTGAGCTCTGAGGCAGCGGATCGATGAGCACGGGTCACGTTTGCATCTCGGCGCGCGAATTGCCTCAGAATTTCGGGAGGGATCATTTTGCGGCTTGCGGCCGGCGCGCGCGTCAGATCGAGTTCTTTCTTGTGTGTAGGCAATTCGCCGGAGCGAGCGGCCGAGCGCTATCGTGGTACGGGTAGAGGACCATTGCAGGTCTGCAACGCTGAGGAGCCCGATGTGTCCGAGATGCTCGACCTGAACGACATGTATCTGTTCGTCAAGGTGATCGAGCATGGCGGCTACTCGGCAGCGTCACGCGCGCTCGGCATTGCGACATCAAAGCTGAGCCGATCCATTTCGGAGCTCGAGAGCCAGCTGGGCGTCCATCTGGTAAACCGCACAACACGCAGCATCTCGCTGTCGGACACCGGGGAGACGTTCTACCGGCACTGTCTGGCGATGGTCGGCGAAGCGCAGGCCGCACGCGAAGCGATCGAGCGGACGCGCTCGGCGCCGCAAGGAACGGTTCGGTTGAGCTGCCCGGTCGGCCTTCTTTTGAGCGACGTTGGCGCCATCCTTGCGCGCTACATGGCCGACAACCCGAAGGTGCGCCTCCATCTTGAGGCCAGCAATCGGCGCGTCGACGTCGTCGAGGAAGGTTTCGATCTCGCGATACGCGTGCGCCGGCCCCCACTCGAGGATTCGGAGCTCGCGGTGCGCGCGCTCGCCAAGTCGCGTTTTTTCCTGGTGTGCAGCCGCGGATTCATCGCGCAGCATGGAAAGCCGGCGTCCGGTGACGACCTCAGCAAGCTGCCGACGTTGAGCATGATCCGCCCCGGCACCAAATACGTCTGGCAGTTCACCGGCGCTGACGGTGCCGCGATCGAAGTGCCGCATACGCCACGCCTGGCGACCGATGACGTGTCGACGCTGGTGAACGCCGCGCTGCAAGGCCTTGGTATCGCACTACTGCCTGACACCGCTGTCAGAAAGCCTCTCGCTGACGGAGCGCTGATCGAGGTCCTGCCCGAACTGCACGTGGTCCCAGGCATCGTGCACGTCGTATTCCCTTCGCGCCGCGGCCTGATCCCTGCCGTGCGGTCTCTCATCGACGCACTGGTGGCCGGCTTCGAAGCGTTCGACAAGCAATAAGTCCCATACGTCAGCCCCGCTCGCGAGAAGCGAGGCAGAGACCTTTGCAGTTCTCAGAACAGTCCGTTGCAGCCATGCCGATTGTTTGTGGCGCGCCGCGTTTCTAAAGTGAGAGCAACCGAGGAGGCCATCGCTTTGGCAGCTACTGGAGAGCGCTTGGTCGATAGGGGATCGGCACCGTGGTCTTGACACCTTTCTACGCGGCAACTGGGGAGCGTCTGATGAGCAATTCGACGAACAATATGCAAAGCGCGCTGCCACTGGTCGGCCGCGTTCTTCTGGCGATCCTTTTCATTCTGAGCGGCTTGTTCAAGCTCGCTGAACCGGCCGGGACGCAGGGCTACATCGCCTCCGCCGGCGTGCCTGCACCGTTACTTGCCTACCTGGTCGCGGTCGTGGTTGAACTCGGTGGGGGCGTGCTGCTGTTGGTCGGTTATCGCGTGCGCCTTGCGGCGACGGCACTGGCGATCTTTACCGTCGCGGCGGCGCTGCTATTTCATCACGCGATCGGCGACCAGAACCAGTTCATCCACTTCATGAAGAACCTTGCGATCACAGGTGGACTGCTGCAAGTGATCGCCTTTGGTGCTGGAAGCTTCAGCGTCGACCAGCGCCGTGCGCCGGTGTCCGCGTAAACCTTCGCGTCGATCGCAGAAACCAAACCGCAGCCGCGCCGCGAAGCGACATGATCCAGCATAGGAGGAAAGTTGACCTCGACACGCAGGACCTCGGCTGGCTGAAAGCTCGTTACCACTTCATCGTGCGTCCGTCAGGCAACGCCGAGCACCAGCCGCTGGGTTCGCTGATCGTATGGAATGACGACGAGGTCGCGCCGGGTGCGGGGTTTCCGATGCATCCGCACCGCGACGTCGAGATCATTTCGTACATTCGCGAAGGTGCCGTTACCCATGGCGATGATGCGGGCGGGCAGGGACGTACGACCGCGGGCGATGTCCAGGTCATCAGCGCAGGCAGCGGCATCCGCCACGCGGAGTTCAATCGCGACGCGACGCCGCTGAAGTTGTTCCAGATCTGGATTCGGCCGAACCAGCGTGGCGGGCCGCCGCGCTGGCAGTCGAGGCCCTTCCCAAAGAGCCACAGCTTCGGTCGCCTAGTCACGCTCGCCAGCGGCTTGCCGGGCGATGACGACGCGCTGGCGATCCGTGCCGATGCGCGGGTGATGGGTGTGATGCTGAAAGCCGGCGAGGCGGTCACACACCCGTTAGCGGCGGTGAGTCAGGTCTACCTGGTTCCGGCGCGCGGCTCTTTGCTCGTCAACGGCGAGTTCGTTGGAACCGGCGACGGCATTGCGCTGCGCGAATCGCCGCGGGTCCTCATCGAGGCGGCCGAGGATGCTGAGGTTGTAGTGGTGGAAGTGCAATAACGCGCCTCTGCGCCGTGGAGTTCCTTGCTGCCCGAAAGCGCACATGCGTTGGCATCGACGCTCTCAATGGTGGGAGCATCGCCGAGCGACCGGCGCTTTCAAGGGGTTACCGAGCAGTTAGTTTGGGACAGAATTTTCGATTTTCCCTCTGAAAATGGCGCTCTACCAGACTGATTCGTAATCAGTAGGTCCCCGTTCGAGTCGGGGCAGCAGCACCAAAGAATCAATGAGTTAGCGATGTTTTTGCGATAGCATCTTGTCCCAAGCGCACTCGGAAAGATACTTCCGCTCTTGTTTCCGGTTAGTCGGTGCACACAAGAAAAGGTGGGGCGTCGGGATAGGGGATCGGTCGCCCTTGGTACGTAACCGCATGAAGTTGTGCGCGCTACCCTTGGCCTCAACTGACGCGGGTAGATGGTGACCGAGAGCGACTGATCGTCCCGGGACGTGCACGACCGTTCTGCCTAACTGATCCTTTCAGCGCTGCGCCGCTCTCGAAGTGCTCTTCGACGATGCTTCGGTCCGAGTGCGTTCCCGTTTCCTTGGCCATCGGAAACGATCTTCAACTCGATGTTGAGCGATGCGCGTGCGCCACTGTGACGCGCCTTCATAGCGCACACCAATGCAGACATCGGCTCTTGCTCCGCCCGAGACTCCGGATTTGGCCGGAAGCCGTCGGCCAGAGGACGGGCGCAATTGTTCAAGGAGCCGCCTTTCGTTTGTGGCGCCAAGAGAATGGAAGGCAACTCTTCCAAACGCTCACGCTGCAGCGGCGTCACGACAATGGTCTAGCTGCACGATCGCGCTGGACGCAACGGGTGGCTCGGACCATTTTCCAGTGGCTAGCACGGGCAAATCGCCGAATGCCTTGCTGAGCTTGCCGAGTGGGAGGTCGCATGGCAAGCGCAAATAACGCGAAGGCGAGGTCGCTGGTGCGCCGTCGCCGAGCGTCAGAATCCGACGACGAAACGAATCAGGTTGTCGGGGTTGTCTTTCGGCTCTAACCCGAGTGATAACACGCCCTGTCTTTTAAGTTGATAGATCTCGCGTTGGATCAACGTTGGGCCGGTGCCGCCGTCGTCGTCAACGTACGTACCATTCGTGCTGTGATCGTGTAAGAAGAATTTCCCCGACACGCGCTCTATGAATGCGTGCCTTCTCGAAACCCGTTGGTGCTCTACTTTGATGCTGCAAGCCTGATCGCGACCGATCAGACAGGTGGCCGTCACGGAATCCACGACGAAGACCTGGGACCCATAGTGCAGGTCGAGCTTGTTGTGGACGGTTTTGGTGTGCTGCGGCGGTCGGTACAACGTCTCCGTCACGCGCTCCTTGTCGTTCGCCAGCAAGTAGATATTCATCGTCTCGGCCTGGCCCTTGACCGGAACCTTCCTGATCAGACGTAGCTTCCAGCCTGCGGTCGACAATTGCTGTCCGGCCGTCTCTGTCAACACGATCTCGAACCTCTTGGCGATATCGGCCATGCGGGCCGCGATGTTCACGACGTCGCCATACAGCTGATCGGCATCGCGCAATATGGGCCCTGTATGTATGCCGGCATGCATTGACAGCGGGGGCTGATACGGCAGATCGCGCAGCGCGAGCGCGGCGACCAGTGCGGCATCCACGGTCGGGAACGTAGAGAGCATGCCATCGCCGCGGAGTTGGACGACGTGGCCCTGGTTCTCTTCGGCGAGCTCTGACCATGACTCGAGGGTCGTCGCGACCACCTCCCGGGCGCGATCGTCGCCGACATCGACAAAGAGCTTCGAGCTGCCGGTGATGTCGGCGAACAGCACGGCAGTGTTTGCTTGTCGTTCGATGGACATGCCTGGAGGCTCGACCTGCTCGGCCGGCGCGCGAAGAGGTTTCGCTGCGTGGACTGCCGTTCGGTGCGTGACTGCTTTACGTGCGGGAAATTTTAGGCCCGCGCGGGCCAGGCGCGACATCTTTCGTCTTGGGGTTCTTGTGCGCCCAAAAGAACGATGCGAAGCTTGCTGACTCATTCTCACGGGGTGGCCTGGTATGAGCTGGCTGGCAACCTTGATCAAACACGTGGACTACCTGAGCGGTCGCTACAAGGCATACCCCGTGGCTGACGAGATAAAGCGGGCAGGCGCTCTTCAGGTCCTGGACGAGGTGCGCCGCAACGAACTAAAGCGGGTCCACGGGAGCAGCTCGCTCGAGTCGGCAGCTTTCGTTGATGCTGACGTACGGTACGAGCTCTACGCGCTCGAAGACACGCGCAAAGGCGAAGTCGTCGGCTGCGTGCGCATGACGATGGCGGACCAGATCGCCTCGATCCCGGAGAGCCGGCAGGAGTATCGCCTGGACACGTTCCCGCCGGAGCTGTTGCGGCGCACCCATGTGTACACCCGTTTAGCCATCCTTAGGGAGTACCGGAAGACAGCGGCGTCCCTTGTATTGCTTCGCCGACTGTATGAGGACGCAGTGGCAGGGGACACCCTTGCCGCCGTGCTGTCCTGCGAGCCAGGGCTGTATGCGGGGTACCTGCGTATGGGTTTCCGGCCCTTGGGCGGTGCGCACCAGGGTGCTCTTGGTGGATTCCGGATCCCGATGATCGCGATCCTCCACGACGGCGAGCATATGCACCAAGTCCGATCACCTCTGTTGTCGCAGTTTGAAGCGATCGACGGCCCGCTGCCGCAGGAGGCGTTGCTGTGGTATCAGACCCTCGAGGCCCGCGAGGGCGCAATCGATCCCGGTGTGGCGTTCTACGCCGATGACGATGCGCACGACTTGCACGCCCCGCTGACCCGAGGTTTGACGGATGCTGGTCGGGCCGAGCTACTGCTCAATTCGATGGAAATCAAGTGCCACCCGGGCGACGTGGTACTGAGTTTAGGCGACGGCGGCCGCAACATGGGCTTCGTACTGACTGGCGCCGTCCAGGCGGAAATCAGAGGGCGCGTCGTCTCGGTGCTGGGCGAAGGAGAGCTGTTCGGCGAGATCGCGGTCGTGCTCGATGCCACCCGCATGGCTTCGCTCATCGCCGTGGGCGATGACACGCGGGTGTTGATGTTGAGCCAGACTTGCCTCCAACGCCTAACCGATCCCGCGGACCGAGCCCAAGTCTGGCGCAATATTGCGCGCGTGCTGGCTACGAAAGTACGGCGCTATCACGAATGAAATCGAGCAGGGCGACGGCCAGTTCGTCGGGCCGCTCGAACTGCACCGCGTGTCCGGCGTCGATCTCTATGAAACGGTTGCGCGGCAAGGCGAGCAAGGGCGCTAGGTAGGCTCGCACCTTTTGATTGTCGACGATGCGGTCTGCAGTTGCGATCGTCGCGAACAGGGGTAGCCTGACGTCCAGGATCGCCTCCCATGATCGCTCCTGCACCTCGTCCATCACGATTACTGACTTGAGGGTGACCTCGGTCGTCTTCAGCGCATCGGCGTCGATGAAGTCCAGCCCATCGGGTGCCTGGGTGAAGTCGGTGGCCTGCAGCGGAATGGGAGCAAAGGCCTCGTCGCGATCTGGGGCCAGGTCGAAGTGATTCAGCAGGTTTTCCACCACTCGCTCGGTCATGTCGATCACGGAGCGAAAACGCGCGTTCCAGAACAGGCCCGGGGTGATCAGCAGCAGTGTCGCCAGCGCCCCCTCATCCTGCAGGCGTTGCGCGGCCACCGCGGCGTACTGGCCGCCTTGACACCAGCCGGCCAAATGGATGCGCTCGAAGTGACCAGCCAGCATGCGCAGGTGCTCGACGACGTCTTCGATACTGCGCACGGCGCTTGCCAGATCGCCGCGCCCGCCGTTGCGCCCGCAGCCGCGCCGGTCCGGCGCGAAGACAGAAAACGTCGAGCGGGCGCGTACGGCGTCGGCCAGCGGGCGCTGCCAGGCGGAGTGGCTCATGCCGCCATGCAGGACCACGAGCACGTCGGACCCGTTGTTGGGTCCCCAAAGGCGGTAGTGAATATCGTAGCCGTCGGACATGGTTTGGGTGTCTAGAGTCTCGGACTCGACCCAGGCGCGGCGGGGTGTGCGGCAGGTCAACCCCCAGCCTCGCGTCCACGCCTGCGGAGCGGTGACCTGAAGCCCCTCGGGCGTGACCTCCGCGTAAGGGCGCCGGAGGTCGAGCACGCCACCCCGGCCCCACTTCAAGCTGGGGCTCACCGGCTCGCGCTCGATGAGCCGCGAGCCAAAGGCCCCTTCCTGAGCCACGAGGCAGTCGCCAGCCGCTGCGGCCACCAGCATCGCGGCGCGGCTCAGCACTGATGTTTCGCCCACATGCGCGCCGACAATGATCGGCCAGCCCCGAGCGCGCAGCGCCTCGACGAGGTGTAGCGCGCGCTGTACGCCGCCCACCCGCGAGACCTTCAGGTTGGCCATGAAGCGCCCGCGCTGGCTATCGTAGCGCTCAAGATCGGCCAGCGTACACAGGCTCTCGTCGAGGATCACCGGTACTCCCGACTCGACGCTGAGCCGGCTATGGTTCTCGACGTCCCGCGGTCGCACCGGCTCCTCGACGCCGAAGAGGTCGCAATCGAGAGCGCGGACAAAGTCCAGCGCGCGGCCTGGTTCGTCCGACCAGAGGTTGTTGGCGTCGACCCGTATCCGGTACTTCGCCACACCGTGCCATCGGGTCAGTTCGGCAATGCTGCGCACTTTCTGTCGGTCGACCTGCAGATCACCCCCTAGCTTCACCTTGAAGTCGGTCAGGCCGAGGATGCAGTATTGATCGATCAGGAACCGCGTCTTCCACGGCTCGTCGTTGCCGAGCACCGCCGAGTACACGTGGGGCCCGCCCGGCGGCGCCAGGCCGAGCAGCGCCTCCACGCTCTGCCCGAGCTCACGCGCGAAGAGATCGAGCAGCGCACACTCGATCGCACACCATACCGAGGGTGATTCGTCGACAGCCTGGGTGTGCGCCGCGAGCCAACCGCGGAGCGAGTCGAGGTCCGTACATTCGGACTGGATGGCCTGATGCCAGGCGGCCAACCACCGCTGGCACGACGCCCGCGTCTCCCCGGTGACGTATGCGCGAGGACAACCCTCGCCATAACCCCGGTGTGAATCCCGCGCTGCCTCCACCCACAGGCTCTCGCCATGAGTCCGCGCGGCGGACGCGTGGCGAAAGGTCATCTTGAGCGGCGCTCTGAGCTCGGAGAAGATCAGGCGAATGGGTTGGTTCATCGGCTCGACCTTTGACGTGGCTCGGCATCGATCGCGCGCGAACCTCGCAAACGCCCGAGCAACGCCAATTCTGCGCCTGGGGGCGCGCCCACTCTCTGTCGTCCACAGTAGAATTTTGGTCGAGTCCGCAGACAGACCACAATCAGCCGCTGAACTTGCGGCTCTGAAATTGATTTGAACCAGGCCGGCGCTGAAACTCCGACCAGGCCCAGCGTCGCGACCAGCGGAGGATCGCGATTGCAGTGGTTGTGAGATTTGGATAACAGGGTCCAACGGCCCAGCCCACGAGGTGTCGAGCTGAGCGCATCAAATTGCCAGCCGCCTCCCGCTAAAGACTCCAGCGACTCCAGCGCTGCTCACGATCGCCGGGCGATTTGTTTCATCGGCGCAAATGGGCGGTGGCGCGCGGCTTCCCTCGCTCGATGCCGGCAACACCATGACTCCTGATCGCTCCATGGACGACGGGCGAGAGCTCCACACGCTGCTGGCCGCCTCGGCGACCTTCGGCACGCTCGATGACGCGCTTCGCACCAGTTTGGCGTCGGGCATGCGCCGCGTGGTCCTGGCCCCGGGGCAGGTTTTAGTTCGTCAGGGCGAGACCGGGGACACGGTGTTTTTGGTCGCCGCAGGAACGTTCGAGGTTCGCCAGCGGCGCGGCGACGGCGTCGAAGACGTGATCGACACGATCGGGCCCGGGGACATTATCGGCGGCTTGCAACTCGTCGTCGGAGGGGTCGCCTCGGCGTCGGTGGAGGCCGCAAGCGAGGCCCAGGTTTTCCGGCTCCGGCGCGAGGCCTTCGACGAACTGTGCGCAGTAGCACCCGCGCTCCTGGATACCTTTGCCAGGGCCGAAGGGAGGCGCCTGCAGCGTCGCCAGATGCTGGCGGTCCTGCCTGCGATGTTCGGGCCGCTTGACGCGGGTGTGCTGGCCGCCCTTGAACGTCAGGTCACCTGGCTCACGCTGCGCAGAGGCGAGGTGCTGTTTCGCAAGGGGGACCATGGCGATGCCTGGTATGTGGTGACCAGTGGCCGCCTGGCGGTCGTGGAGCCGGCGCACAACGGCCACGCGGAGCGACTGATCTCCGAGGTGGGGCGAGGTGAAGGGATCGGGGAGATGGCCCTGCTCACAGGTCAACCACGCTCTGCGACCGTATACGCGCTGCGCGACGCCGAGCTCGCGCGCTTCCCGGTGGATCAAGTTGCTGAATTGGTGGCGACCAGGCCGCAGGTCGCGAATGCCATGCTTCGCGGGCTGGCACGCCGGATCATGGATCAAAGTGGCGCTTCCCACCGAGCAATGACGGCCGGCCTGACCCTGACTCTTGTGCCGGCAACGCCAGGTGTGGCCATCTTCGACCTGGCAAACCGTCTCACTGCTGCGCTCGGCCGCTTCGGCCCGGCGCGCCAACTCAGGAGCGCCGATCTGCCCGAGACTGGCGTCGGCCACGAGGCGGCGGGCCGTCCCGACTCGCACCCGGCCTGGATCCGCGTCAGCGCCTGGCTGGATGAGCAAAGCGCTGCGCACAGTTTCCTGATTTTGGTGGCCGACGCGGCGCCCAACGGATGGAGCGCGCGGGCGGTGGGGCAGGCTGACCAGGTGATCATCGTGGCGAATGCGAAAGGCGACCCAGCCCCGGGGGTGCTGGAGCGGGCGCTCTTGCCGTCGACGCCAGAGCGACGCGATGTGCGACGACTGTTGACACTCCTGCACTGTGATGGCTCGCAGCCGCCACGTGGTACCGCGCGCTGGCTCGACGCGCGCACCGTCGAAGCGCATCTGCACATACGCCTGGATCGCGAGGGCGACATCGAGCGTCTGGCCCGCGGGTTGGCCGGGCGTGGCGTGGCGCTGGTGCTCTCGGGCGGCGGCGCGCGTTGCTGCGCCCATATGGGCGTAGTGCGGGCCATGCGCGAGCGCGGCATCCCGATCGACCTCGTCACCGGCACGAGCGCGGGTGCCATGTCGGGTTTCCTTGTCGCGGCTGAAATGAGCTTCGAAGAGATGAGCCGCTCCGCCCAACGCTTTCACCGCGCGCGGCCCTTCAAGCGCTACACGTTGCCGATATTCTCGCTGCTGCGCGGCGATCGCCTGAGTCGCGCGCTTGCAGAGCAATGCGGGGAGACCCAACTCGAGGACCTCTGGCTTCCCTTCGTGGCCGTGTCGAGCAATCTGACGCGCAAATCGGTCGAGTTGCACACGCGGGGGCCCGCCTGGGCAGCCCTGCGCGCTAGCAGCTCCCTGCCAGGCCTTGTCGAGCCGCAAATTCGCGACGGCCAGCTCCTTGTGGATGGTGGTCTCATCGACAACCTGCCGGTCGGGGTGGCGCGCGAGCGGCTCGCCGGTCGAGTGATCGCCGTCGACGTGACCACGGACCAGGAACTGACTGTTGCGGGCAATGCGTATCCCTCACCGTGGACGGAACTCCTGGCTCGCCTCTCCCGCCGGCGGGGAAGCCCGGCACCGCCCAGCATGCTTGATGTGATGATGCACAGCCTGCTCTTGGCCAGCCTCGCGCATACCTGGCGTATGCGACTCGAGGCTGACCTTTGCCTTCGTCCCGACTTGGCCGAGTTCGGCATGTTGGCCCTCGATCGGCATAGCGAGATCATCGAAGCAGGGTACCGATACGCACAGGAGCATCTGGCAGCCTTTGTCGCTGCGCCGTGATTGCCGCTGGTGTCGGGCCATCCCGCAGCACGTCCGACTGCGAGTGCGGACGCGAGGGAGTGGCCAAAACCGGGGGCGACAATCTACGCAGCGATTGCCGGCAGACGGAGGCCCTCCAGTCGCCGAGCCGGCGGATACCATCGCTTGAAGTTTCGGATGTCTTGCCCGTTGAGAACGGCACAGCGCACCTGCAGCAGCGCATTGGCCCCGTCCTGGCTCCAACGCATGTGGCGTTCCTTTTCATGCGTCGGCCAATCACATAGTCGGCCACCGACTCGGCTCCGGCACTGGAGATCGGGCGGTTCTGGACATACCGTCGCCCGTAGTTGATCAGCCACTCGGTACACGCGCTCAGGTATCGGATCAACCGTCCCAGGGGATTGCGGGCGCCAGCCCCTCCGGTGTTGCGGCGCAGAACCTCCAGACGTTGGAGGGATCGCTCGTGCCGGCCGTGCCACAGTAGCCACCACTTCGCCCCCTCGACCCGCCGCTTGAGGTAGGGCTTCAATTCGGTTCATCCCGCGCAGTCCGCGCACGGCGTTCAGCAAGTGTTCGAAGCGCATGCCGATGTGGAACCAGTCGAGGACGCGCTCGCTCGCCGCCGGAAGCTGACAAGCGTGGCTGATGTCCTCGCCGCCATCGGATAGCACGGTTACAGGGGTATCGGGCCCGATGCCCACCGAGGCCAAGAACGCGTGCTGATGTAGCGCCTGGTGGGGGTTGTGGCCGGTGACATAGGCATGGGAGTGGCCGCCGCAGGTCTCCGGCGCAGCCACGTATCCCGCATCGATCTGCAGCGCCACGGTCGCGTTTTTTAGCGAGGGAGCCGGCGGCGTGGCCTCGGCGCGAGCTACCGAGCGAGCGCCAACTGCGCCCGGTACGAAATCACGGAACCAGATCAGTAGCGCAGCGACGCCCCCGCGCGCAACGTCCACTTTCAGAACATCGCGGCTCCGTGCAGTCGCTGTTCTATGCCTCAGCGCAAAAAATCTTGGAGAGCTCCCACTTCCAAGTGATGGGGGTTGTACCTACTTTTAGGTAAGGTCGACTTCATCTCATGCAGTGGAGTGGGTAGGATGCATACTCTTTAGTTGTATAACTTTATGGGTACTAGTGCAGTACTAAAGTAGTACTAAGGCTCCTGAACCCGACGGTGCAACCAGGGGAACTGATGCTTAAGGGGTGCGCTTTGACTAGGGCTGCAGCTGGGTCTCGACAGGTCCTTGTCGCGTTCGGCTGGCTATGCGCGACTGCCAATTGTCAGATTGCGG
>Ga0137409_10006753_pt1 | contig 11862 bp, 5 predicted proteins | sample CZODoug1_16funga_FD_122059 | JGI IMG/M metagenome (GOLD analysis project Ga0137409, IMG submission 122059) | Vadose zone soil fungal communities from Angelo Coast Range Reserve, California, USA - CZODoug1_16fungal (Hybrid Assembly) | ecosystem: Environmental > Terrestrial > Soil > Vadose zone... | reverse complement strand
GGTTTCAGCGGGTCTTCGTAAATCTTGATCAGAATCATGGTGAAGTCTTTGTTGGCGGTGCTGCGTTGGTGCGGCGTGCCGCGGGGCACGACAACCAGATCGCCTTTGGTGATTTCAAAAGTTTTGCCATCGATGATTTTCGGACTGCGCCATTCGCCGGGCTCGACCTCCTTGGGCGCGTCTAGTTTTCCGCCGAGCACAAGCGTCGCCGATCCCTCCAACACATAGTAGACATCGTCCGAAGCATCATGCAGTTCGGCCGCCGCGCCCGTCTTGTTGTTCTCGTGCTGTACCGCTACGCGTAACTCCATGCCGGCGCTGTCGATCAGCTCTTCAGTCTTGTTGCCGGGTTTTAGTTTTTCTTTCAGGTCGTTCAGTGATTGCGCCGGCATGACGACAACCGGGCGGGTTGCTTCAGAGGGTTTACGTTGAGCGGATTGCGCGGAGATACAAATAGAAACAGCGGAAACAAATAAGACTGTTCCTAGTATCTTATGTATCGCTGTCATATCACCTCTCCAAGTACAGGCGTTTAGAGTACAAGCTTTAGCTTGCGTAGCTGCGAAAGACACAACCTAAAGATTGGACTCTATACACCTGTAGCGGTGCGTTATCTCCTACTTACGGCTCGCCTCCAGTCCGCTCCCACCCTGATCGAAGCCGGGTTGCACTGTCACCACTCCGAATTGCCTGTCTTCAACCTCTCGATGCGCGGCCATCATCCACACAAAGTTGATCGGATGGCCGGGCACAGAAACATTCGGATGAAAACCTTTGGGCATGATCACCGCGTCGCCGTCTCGCACAATGCCGATGAATTCCGGTTCGTCCGGGTTGGTGTAAACAAACTGCACGCCGAAAGAGGGCGCCGGCATGTCGTAATAAACGTAAAGCTCCTCGAGGATCGCAGCGTGTTCATGTGGCGGCCAACTGGTCCAGTGCCCAGGTTCCGAAGTGGTAAAGCCGGCGAGGATGCGTCCCGCTTCCACATTTTTTCCCAATGTGATGTTGACGGTGCGAGTAGTAGAGGGTCCGCCGGTCTTGAATTTGAGCGAGCTGTCCTTTTCGACATCCGCATACCTTACGACCTGGAGCGGATACTTATTTTCGACTTCCGCGGCACACTCAACCAGATCAACTGTAGTGTCTGTTGTGATCTCGACGTTGGTATCACGCGGCAAGTAGATCGAATCATATTGGCCGAGCGTGTTTGACTGGCCATCTGCTTTGATCGTGCATTCACCTGCCAGGCAGATCAGCCCAGACTCGAGACCGCCAGTTGAAAATGTCACCGAGGGCACTTCCTGGTCGAGTATCACGCGGCCATAAACAAGATGCTTCATCGCGCTGTTCGCCGGCGTGACAGAGGTGTGTCTTCCCTTCTGCTTGTTGGTTTGCCGAAATATCAATTGATCTTTTGTTTCTTTCATCTGCGTGCTCATGATTCCCTTCTTTCTGTTGTCCGACAAACTGTGAAGTTTGTTGGACTCAATTTTTCTTATGCTCGTCGAGCCAAAGCAAGTCTTCGAGCAAATAATAATTGCCATAGACAAGCGCAACGTCGCTGGGCCGCGTAACCGAGCCGTGACGCAAAACACCCGGAGGCGTCCCGTCGTCAGCGCTCACCGGCGTCAAATAACGATCGATCAATGATTGCACGATCCGCTCGGCTTGCCGGCGATAATAGATCGCCCTGGCTTGATCCGCAGTCAATTCCGACAAGCGCAGCAGCCCGCCCGCCATGATCGCGGCGGCCGCCGTATCGCGATTGCGAAAGTGGACTCCTTCGTCAACCAGGTCGTACCAGGTGACGCCATCCTCGGGCAGGTGATCGAGAAGGTATCGGGCAATTCTTTCCGCAGTCATCAGTATTCGCGGATCTTTCGTTTCATCAGCGGCCACGGCAAACCCATACAGGCCCCAGGCTGCGCCGCGCGACCAGGTGGTATCAGCCGCAAATCCCTGATGCGTGTGCGTGAAAACTTTTTCGCCGGGCCGTGCATTGTTCGGCACCCTCACGACCGTCGTGGGCCCCGTCCCCGAATTGAACTCCTGTCGATTGTCGCCCGGGTTGTAATGCACCGACTGGGCCACTGAGCCGTCTGCGCGCACCAACCAATCGGCCGCCCTGAGCGCATGCTTCAAACCCAGCGCGCGCCACTGCGGGTCGTTCGTCTCCCGCGTTGCCCACCACCAGATTTGCAGGTTCATCATCGTGTCGATGATCGTATCGTCGCCGCCCACCTCCCAGGCCGCCACCAACTCAGTCGTGGGATTGTAGAGTTGCTTCAAACGTTCAGCGCCGCGCAATCCGCCCTCGCGGTATTGCGGCGCCTTCGTCAAACGATAGCCATACACGGATGAATAGTAATTGAGAAAACCCGTGTCATGGTTCTCAGTCATTTCTTTGCCGAGCAGTCGCGCATTCCAAAGTTCCGCCCAGCGGCGGAATCGCTCGTCTTTTGTTTTGCCATAGAGCAGCCATAACTCGCCGACCCAGAAATTTCCGGTCCAATAGAAGCCCTTCTGCTCTTTCCATTCGCCGGTTTGATTGTCACCCTCGGAGAAAAAGCCGAGGCCCTGATCCCGAGTCACGTCGGCCGGGCCAGTGCGGGAAATGATCGGTTCCCATTTGGTCGCGGTGCGTGCGGCCGATTGCTTTAAGAGATCGATCGCTTCGGCGTAAGTTTTCATCCGGGCGGGTCGCAACGTGTCCGGCGGGGCTGACTGTGGGGCAGCTTCCCGCGAAAGGATCTCGACGCGGGCCGGCTGAGTAATGCGTCGCGTAGTCGCGCTCACAACCTCGACAAAAGCTGCAAACGTCACGGGCCCGCTGGGTACCAAAGCCAGTGAGCCCTGACGAGATTTGTTGTCAGCACTAGTCGCGCTCATCAATAGGTTGTCACTGTTTTCCTGGTCCCACACGCCGAGCACATACCAGCTGGCCTGACCGTTCGTGAACTGCGGTTGGACCAACAGATTGAGTGTGTCGTCGCCTGGGACTTTGCTTTCCCGCCCCGATGCGATGATCGCCAGCCCCAGGTTCTGATCTGGAAGATTATGAATCGCGGTCGCTGGTGGTCCTTCTTCTTCAACCTGAGGTCCCCACCAGATGCGCGCCAGGGCGGGCTCGGTCGAGGTAGGCTGAAAGACTTTTTCCGTCAAACCCGGGTGCCGCACTACTCCGGTGACGAGAGTCAACCCGTTCGCGCCCTCGACCGTGATGCGATGTTCAAAGCCGTGCTTGCCCGCCCATTGGGTCATGCGACTGGTGAGATTTACTTCGCGCCCGCCGACCTTCCATCCTTTGTAAGTCAGTTCGACCATGACGCGCACCGGGCCGGCGCTGATGATTCGCCACTTGCGTTCGGCCACATCCGAAACCTTCACGACCTTGCCGTCAACCAAAGCCGCTACTGCTCCGATCCCGATTGCATCGCCAATCCTGTAAATATCGCGTCCGAGCGGCGACTCCCAATGGTAGACATACTCCGGCGACCCGAACATCTCGAGATAGAGACCGGGCCGGCGTTTGCCGAACATGTCGATCGCGTTACGCTTATCAAAATATATTCGCCACGCATTCACTTCGGATTCCCAGGCGAGCCCGTCAAATTTCATCGTGAACCGGGCGGCGGTGCGCTTAGGATAATCGGTGCGCAAGCGCTGCATCGTAGCTGCCTCACCATAGGCAATGGTCACGATACGCGTCTGTTTTGGTTTTAGCTCAATCTGAAAAGCGATCTCGTCATACTTATTGTCTCCATCCAAATCATCCGCCTGCGAGGGCAGCTCAATGGTCTGCAAAGTCTGGGCATCTTCAGCGAGAGTGGACGAGTTGCTGGTGGTCACAACCATGTCGCCCGCTTTGAAGTCAGGGGCAATACGCCTTAATTCGGCGACGCTGAGCACGATGTTTTCGTGCAGTCGCGTTTCATCGGTAGGGTTGGTGATCGAGAGCTTCAGAACTTTGACGCGCGGCGCCGCCGAGATGGCAGTTATCGCGGTTAGCAGAGAAAGAAAAGACAGCAGTCTAATCAAGAGTCGTACATTCATGAATTGAGCGGCATCGCTAACGGAGGTCTGCAGTGCACTCCGACCTCCGGCTACTATCTCGCAACCCTTCGAGTTGTAAAAGAGTCTTCCACCTGCTTCTGCCAAACGCGATGACGAACAGAGCCTTGTCTTAGTACGTAAGCTTCAGGCCAAACTGAATACTGCGTGCCGGTCCCGCGGCCGTCAGAGTCCCGAAAGAAGCGTTCGCCAAATTGACATCCATATCGCGGAAGTTCGTACGGTTGAAGGCGTTGAAGATGTCGGCCTGGAACTGCAACTTAATCCGTTCAGTGATGGGGAAGCGCCGACGAAGCGAGAAGTCCCAAACCTGCGACCCGGGTCCTTCAATGATGCCCACCCCTGCCGTGCCACGTCGTGTCTCGGCCGACGGCGCGAACGCCGCTTTGTTGACCCAGGCAGCCTGGCTTCGCTTCCCGTTCGGCAGCAGCGCGCCCCCTCCGAGATAATCCGCGCGGCGGCTGCCGAGTAGCGTGTTACCTACTGGAGTAAAGTACGCGCCAGATTGAAAACGGGTAATCCCGCTGAGTTCAAATCCGTCAAGGACTGACTTCGTGAAGCCGTGCGAACGACTGAAGAACGGGACTGTGTACGTGTAGGTAGTGACAAAAATATGGCGCCGATCGAAAGTCGCCGGGCCATAGTTATATTTGCGATTGAACGGGTCTTCAGGATTGTCATTTAAGCCGCTGGCATCAGTCAGAACTTTCGACCATGTGTAACTCATCGTCATGCGGATGTCTCCGGTTCGCTTGGCGGCGAAGAGTTGCATTGCATGATAGTTCGAGGTCGAGTCGCTGAAGCGCATCCGGATGGACGTGTATCCCTTGTAGGGGCGCAGCGCATTGACGTTGACGTTAGGTCCTCCGTTTGCGGGCAGGTTGGCTTTAAGCGCTTCAAACGTCGCCAGGTTGATGTCCGGCTGACGGATCAAGTGTCGCGCGAGATTGCCTACATAATCCGCTTCGACAAAGAACCCATGGGGCAGTTCTCTCTGTATGCCCAGGCTGTAACTCTCCGTGTACGGCGTATCCAGATCAGGCTTAATGGCGTTGATGGTGTCAAACGGTGCGACGATCGTTGAACCACCACTGATGTTATTCAGGTTTGCGTTATTAAACAGAGCGCTGGCCGAGTATGGCGGGTTGCCGAGCGACGGAAAGATAATGTTTCCTTCGACTCGATCGTAGTACATGCCAAAGCCTCCACGGATCACGGTCTTGCTGTCCTTGAACGGCGTGTAGGCAAATCCAACGCGTGGCATGAAATAGTTATGGGCGTTGTAGAGACCGCGCGGCGCGCCGGTGGGAACGGCCAGCACGGCTGCACTATTACCACCCGGGACGCGCGGTAACTCCTCGGTCGGGACACCATTGCCGGCGCGCACCAGTCCGTTGAAACGATTGCCGCCCCTGGTCGTATCGATTGTGCCGTCGCTCTTGATCGTAACGGCTTGTGTCGGATCGTATCGGCTGGGATCAAAATTCGCCAGATTGTTTGCTTGAGTATAGATTGGCGTGCCGTACTGCCACCGGACCCCCAGCTCCAGGCTCAAGCGTTGATTCACTCTCCAACTGTCGTTCACGAACGCTTCATATTGCGTGAAGCGGAAGAAACCTACCGGATCGAGTGCAGACTCGCCATAAGTGCGGAAATTGCCGAGCAGCGCATCTGCCAGGGCGTTGTTAGTGGTGCGGTTGTTTCCACTGGCATTAAAGGTCAGGCTGCCTGCGTAGGTCGTGCGACCATTTTGGTCAATACGGTTGCGGTAGACCAGTCCGCCAAACTTGAGCGAGTGATTGTGTCGCACCCAGGTCATGTTATCCCCAATCATGATGTCAGTCGTGGGTGACACAAGCGAACGGGCCGCGCCTGCGAAACTGGCGAAGCCCGTAATGGTCGTATCCGGGATGCTGTCCTCGAAACGGCCCCCGCCCACAAAGAGTTGCGAGAATCCAAAGCCGTAGGTTCCGCGCTTCCAGAACTCTCCCGCGGGCGGAATGTGTTGCGAGACAATCGATACGTTTGCCTTCGCCTCATTAATGAAAGTCGGCGTGACCAACCAGGTATACGCAACCTGATATGAGGTGCCGGGCCGCATGCGATTGCTCGGGCTCGTAGGCATTTGCGAGTTTATGAACGTGCCGTAAGGATCAATCAAGACATTCTTGTCGTGCAGATAACGGCCATAGATGCTGTGTCGCTCGTTGAACCGGTAATCGAGCCGGACGATATCCTCGCGATAGTCCAACGGGTTCGGCTGCTGGAAAGTAATATTGTTCCCGACCGGTGCGTTCTTGTAGCTGGTGGCGAGACCGATCATGGTGCGATAGACATTGGCAATCGCCCTGCCATCAGCGGTGATCGCGCTCGCCGGAATAATGTTTCGCAGCGCGACATTCGTACCACCGAAACACCCTGCTCGGTTGGCCGTCGTACAGGGCAAGCTACTGGAAGGATCTTTGAGCACGCCGTCATCGGCGGTGCCCACAATGCCATCTGCTCCGCGCAAACGAAACGAAAAGTCCCCATTTAGTTCCGCCAAAGTCGGAACCGTTCTAATCACCGGCGCTCCCAACCGGCGAAGCACCTTCCACTCCTCACCCGCGAAGAAAAAGAACTTGTCCTTCTTTATTGGCCCACCAATGCTGTAGCCAAAATCGTTGTACTTCTGTGGTCCGCGGATGGGCGCGAAAAAATTGCGCGCGTCCAACTTCTCATTACGCAGAAATTCGAAGCCCGAACCATGAAATTCATTGCCGCCGCTCTTGGTAACGACGTTAACCTGTGCGCCCGAGTTGCGTCCGTATTCAGCCGAGAAGTTGGCAGTCTGAACTTTCACCTCCTGGATAAAGTCGAGCCCGACGTTGTTGATCTGACTGGCATTGCTACCTGATTGAAGGTTCGTGCCGCCATCAACCGTCATGTTGGTCATCTGCCCGCGGTTGCCGTTAACGGATTGGGTGTTGGTGGCGAGACTGGTGCTCAGCTCCAACTGGTCATCGGTTGTCAGCGCCACGCCGGGAATCAGCGAAAGCAATTGCACGTAGTTGCGGCCATTCAAGGCCAGACTCTGCACCTGTTGGCTGTCGATCACGCGCGCGACCTCGCCTGAAGTTGTATTTACCGTCTCGCCGGCAACAGCCGTAATCTCCACTGTCTCGGTTACCTGCCCGGCCTCCAGCGTAAAATCGATCGTCAGGCGCGCGTCCGCCGCTAATGAGACCCCTGACTGCGTCGCCCGCTTGAAACCCTTACTGACGGTTTCCACTGAATAGGCGCCCGCGGGCAGGTTGGTCACCGTATAAAAACCACTGTCGTCCGTAGTGGCTGTCCGCACGAGATTGTTGGCCAGGTTGGTTACGGTGACGTTGGCACTCGGTATATTGGCGCCCGCCGAGTCCTTCACGGTGCCTGAAATACGGCCGAAGATCGTTTGTGCGTGCCCGCTGAGACTACTACCCATTATCAGGAACATTACGGCGGCAATTCTCATCACCAAAACCTTTTTCGCTGCTGGTGTATTCGCGCTGTGCATATCGATACCTCCAAGGTCTGAGTTTCAGCAACCCGTTAATTGCCCAATGGCAACTGGTTGCCGTTTACAAGCTTCGGCCGAGCCCTTGTTCTTTAACTACTCGAAAACCAAAAGCGATCAGATACCGCCTAGGCGACCCGTGGAGCCGCGAAGGTCGGCGCCGCGATTAGCGCCGCGGCACCACGCAATCGTGGGTATTCCTGGGTCGAAGTAACGCGGAGTGGTGTGTGCGATGCGGCTTCAGTCAACGACCGTTCGGAGATCGCTTCCCGAACCGTGTCCTCGATCAAGTCCCAAGCCGTTGTGATCTCTCCTGCCAGGTAAAGGCAATCAGGATTAATGAGGTTAATGATGGTGGCAATACCCAAACCCAGGAAGCGACCGGTGGCCAACACTGCAGCCACCGCTTTGGAATCGCCGCGGCGAGCACACGCAATAAGATCAAGGACGGTGAAAGAGCTGCGCTCGGCGTCCTCCAGATATTTTGGACTATGTTTGGACAAATTCCAGCCAAAATAACGCGAGAGGGTGGCGAGGTTGGAAGTATAAGCTTCCCAGCATCCGTTGTTTCCGCACATGCAACGAGGGCCATCCAGATTCAGCGGCATATGTCCAAACTCGCCCGCGATGTGATCGCGCCCCCTGAGCAGTTCTCCATTTATTACGACGCCAACCCCGACACCATCGGAGACGCTGATATAAACAAAGTTATGTCCCCCGGAAGTCTCCCCACGGGTCAACCACAATTGAGCCAGGGCTGAAGCACGTCCTGAGTTCTCAATGTGAACCGGTAGACCGGTGGCCGCAGCCAGCTTGGCGCGGATATCGACATCACGCCATCCAAGGGCCGGTGCATTCAGGATCTTGCCGGTTCGCTGATCGACCATACCCGGAACCACGAGCCCGATGCCTTCGCAGGTGACTCCCGACTCCTGCCTTCTAAGCAGTTTCCGAATCCGTTGGGCTAGATCTTTGACAAATCCCGCAATTGGCACAACGGTCTCGAAATTCTCGATTGCGAGTTGGCGTCCGGAAAAGTCGCAGAGCATCAAATAGGTGCGCGTAAAGCGCACGTCGACCGCTACCACTAAACGATCGTGGGTCCTGATATGGAGAAACGTAGGCTTGCGCCCACGCGCTGCCTCCCCGGTCGCTCCTTCATAAATTAGCCCTTGAGTGATCAGTTCCTGCACCAGAACGCTAACTACCCCACGGGTCATCTTCATGCCGCGAGCGAGATCGGCGCGCGAGATCGGCTGATGCTCGCGGATCAGATTAAGGGCGATGTGACGATTTATGTCGCGCGAGGTCGTCCGCGTTGCCACTCGAAAATCCCGGGTATTGATTTTTCGCATCAGGCCCCTGCCTCCGGTATTGTTTGAGTTGCGAACAATATCCCCAGAAGTACGAGCTGTCAAGATATTTTTCAGGGGGCGCGTGTTTTTGATTCAGGGATCAGAAGGAAAGGTAAACGCGAAGAGTGAGCGCACGCGAGCTTATCCGGCCATAAACATTGCTTAGCTCCCCTTCCGAGGCTCCAAAAGACTGAGTTTCTTCTCGACGTCCTGGGAGGATGCAGCTAGCGGCGTCATTCCGTAGCGACGATCTCGAACTCAGCGTGCAAGCGAATGTCTACGGAACTCGAACCTATCATCACTTTGAACTTTCCTGGTTCGACTACGAAGCGCATGCTGCGATTCCACAGGGCAAGGTCGTCCGGCCTCAGCACAAACTTCACTGTTTTCGTTTCGCCCGGCAGCAACTGAATCCGCTCAAAGCCGCGCAGGTTCTTCTCGTAGGTTGTGACACTGCTAACCAAGTCTCGAGTATAGAGCTGCACTACTTCATCTCCCGCGCGCGCTCCGCTGTTCTTCACATCGACACTGACGGTTACATCGCCCTGCGAATTTTGAACCAGCGGACTAACGCGCAGGTTGCTATAGGTGAAAGTCGTATAGCTCAACCCATGTCCGAAGTAGTAGAGTGCACCGTTCACGCGAGTCGTTTCGCCCTCCCATTGAGCGTTTGGCTTGGTGGGGAAGTTAAAGGGGATTTGTCCGACCGTTCGCGGAACAGTGACGGTCAGCTTTCCGCCCGGATTGTAATCACCAAACAGAACGTCTGCGATTGCGGTCCCTGCCTGCGCGCCCGGAAACCAGGCCTCGAGAATTCCCGGCACGTATTTGTTAATCCAGTTGATGCTCATTGGCCGGCCATTAATCAAGACTACTACTACGGGTTTGCCGGTAGCATGCACTGCCTGGACCAGGTCCAGTTGGTGACCCGGCAAATCCAGACTGGTGCGCGACGCGCTTTCGCCGACGGTCTTCATGGAATCGCCCAACACCACTACCGTCAGATCGGATTGTTCCGCGGCGGCGACAGCTCGGCCAATCTCGCTCGATTCTTCACGAGTCCGTGGTTCGGGCAGCACTTCAGTCTCGGGCCAATGAGCATCGGTGATCTCACAGCCCCTGGCGTAGTTCACTTTCACGCGGTTGCCCAGCTTTGTCCTGATCCCTTCCAGCACCGTGACGCCCTTTACACCTGACGGGCCATAGCGGTAGCGGGCCGTACTGTCATCGTCGGCATTAGGGCCCACGACTGCAATGGATTTGATTTCTCTATTCAGAGGCAGAACGTTCTGATCATTCTTGAGCAAGACGATGCTCTCGCGCGCTGCGCGCAGGGCCACCTGTTGATGTTCGACCGAATTCACCAGGCGTTCAGTTGCTGCCGCGTCGGTGACGTAAGGATGATCTAAGATGCCGAGAATAAACTTTACTCGCAGCACGTCGCGCACCCGATCGTCCAGCGTTTTGATCGAAACCTTCCCTTCTTTGACCAGTTCGCGCAATGGCAAAATAAAGTCCTCGGGTCTGGTGAAGTTTGTCTTAACATTTAACCCGGCTTCAATAGACTGCCGCACGGCATCCTTCATGTCAGCCGCAACCGCGTGCTTGTTATAAAGGTATTCGACGGCAGCGCTGTCGGAGACTACATAACCCTTGAACCCGAAATCGTTTCGAAGACGATCGGTAAGCCAATAACTGCTTCCGGTCACCGGCACGCCGTCATAGTCGTTATAGGAACTCATGACGCCCAGCATGCCGCCTTCTTTGATTGCCGCATGAAAAGGTGGCAGCAGGACGCTTTCGACCTCACGGGGCGAAACCTGGGGATCAGTGCGCGCTTCGCCTTCGCGGGCCCCCTTCCCCACGCTGTAAACCGCGAAGTGTTTGCCGGTTGATGCCACCGTGTGCTGTTCCTGCAAACCCTTCACCATTTCGACGCCGAGGCGTGATGCCAAATAAGGATCTTCACCGTAAGTATCTTCGATGCGTCCCCAGCGCTGGTCCCGGGACACATCCAGTGTTGGCGCATAGATGTTCGTGTAGCCCAAGGCACGCGCTTCCTGGCCGGTGATACGGCCCATCTCGCGGACCAAAGCCGGGTCCCACGTATGCCCCATACTCAACTCAGAAGGAAAGCTCGTAGCATTCGTAAACGCCACCCCGCGCAGTCCTTCATTGGTGAAGTCGACAGGTATTCCAAGGCGCGTTTCTTCCACAAAGAAGCGTTGTGTTTCGTTCATCGCCCACACATGCTTGCGGATGTCAGTTGCGTACACGCTCTTTGAGCCGGCGGCCCAGCCATTCAAATGCTCATCGATGTTTGCGATGCCATCTTTCCATATCTCGTTCTTCCAATTTGGCGTCGGCAGCTCATCCTGTAGCACACGTTTATAGCCATAGAGCGTAGCGGTTTGGCAGGTCTTCTCTGCGAGGTTCATTTGCGAAAGCAGATCTTCGACTCGCCGCTCAATCGATGCGGCCGGATTTTCGTAGACATCCATCCGTCCGTTTTTATTCAGATCAATCCATCCGTTGTGGTAGATATTTGACAGCGGTTTGTTGTCCTGCGCCTTAAACGGAGCGCTGAATGAGACGAGCACGGTAATAAGTAAGCAGGAGAGTATTCGCATGGTCATTCTCTATTTTCCAGTCAGAAGATGTTCTCGATCATTGGGATCTGATTTGGGAATTCTTAACTCAGCTGCTTTGAAGTTCTGATCCTGGTAATGCGCCGCGGCTCGTCGCATTAAAGGAAAAAACAATCTGCCTTCAAAGCCGCCGATCTGTTGATAGGTCCACTTTCGGTCTTCTGTCGCGTAGGGGTAGAGATACTCGATCGCGCGCCGAATAGCGCGCCCATCCTTTGTTTGATAGGTCCACAAATCCACGCCGGCA
>Ga0137409_10006752_pt1 | contig 11866 bp, 6 predicted proteins | sample CZODoug1_16funga_FD_122059 | JGI IMG/M metagenome (GOLD analysis project Ga0137409, IMG submission 122059) | Vadose zone soil fungal communities from Angelo Coast Range Reserve, California, USA - CZODoug1_16fungal (Hybrid Assembly) | ecosystem: Environmental > Terrestrial > Soil > Vadose zone... | reverse complement strand
GCCACCGCGGCCGGCGGATTTCTGGCCGGCGTTGGCGGCGCTTTCCTGTCGCTCTACTATCCGGGTTCGTGGAACCAGGGGCTGTCCTCCGGGCAGGGCCTGATGGCGGTGGCGCTGGTCATCTTTGCGCGCTGGAAGCCGCTGCAGTGCGTGGTCGCGGCGCTGCTGTTCGGCGCCGCCGGCGCCATCGGACCGGCGTTGCAGTCGGTCGGCATCACCCAGGGCTATTATTTCTTCAATGCCGCGCCCTACATTCTCACGCTCCTGATCATGATCGCGTCGGCCGGGTCGAAACAGGCGATGCGCGACGTTCCGGGCGAACTCAGTATCACCAAATGACGGGAGGGCTTCGATGAGCGCACTCGGTGGTTTGAACAAGACGCCGAATGGCGTCGTGATCGGGGTGGTGCAGTTGCAGCTTCCCGTGGTGGCGACGCCCGACCACCTCGCCGCCCAGACCCAGCGCATCGTCGCCATGGTCGGCAAGGCGCGGCGCAACCTGCCCACCATGGATCTCGTGGTGTTTCCGGAATACGCGCTCCACGGCCTGTCCATGGACACCAATCCGGCGATCATGTGCGCGCTCGACGGACCGGAGGTGGCCGCGTTCAAACAGGCCTGCGTCGACAACCGGATCTGGGGCTGCTTCTCGATCATGGAACGCAATCCCGGCGGCAATCCGTTCAATTCGGGGCTCATCATCGATGATCGCGGCGACCTCAAGCTCTATTACCGCAAGATGCATCCCTGGGTGCCGGTGGAACCGTGGGAGCCCGGCGATATCGGCATTCCGGTGATCACCGGGCCTAACGGCGCCAAGATCGCGCTCATCATCTGCCATGACGGCATGTTTCCCGAGATGGCGCGCGAATGCGCCTATAAGGGCGCCGAGATCATGATCCGCACCGCCGGTTACACGGCGCCCATCCGCGAGGCGTGGCGCTTCACCAACCAGTCGAACGCGTTCTGCAACCTGATGGTCACCGCCAATGTCTGCATGTGCGGCTCTGACGGCACATTCGACTCCATGGGAGAGGGCATGATCGTCAATTTCGACGGCGCGATCATGGCGCACGGCGCCAGCGGCCGCCCCGACGAGATCATCACCGCCGAGGTGCGTCCCGACCTGGTGCGCGAGGCGCGTGCACACTGGTCGGTGGAGAACAACATCTACCAGCTCGGCCACCGCGGCTTTACGGCGGTGGCGGGCGGCGCCCAGGATTGTCCCTACACCTACATGCAGGACCTTGTCGCCGGCCGCTATCGCTTGCCGTGGGAGAGCGAAGTGCGGCACACCGACGGCGCCTCGTGCGGCTTTGCCAAGCCGACGCGGCGTTACGGCGAACGCCTCGACCGCGCTGCGGAGTGACCATGTCTACGATTGCGGCCGATCCCTATCCGTGGCCCTTCGACGGCGACCTGACGCCGCATAACACCGCATTGATGATCATCGACATGCAGACAGATTTCTGCGGCAAAGGCGGCTATGTGGATTCCATGGGCTATGACCTGGCGCTCACACGCGCCCCGATCGAGCCGATCCGCAGCGTGCTGGCGGCGGCGCGCGCCAAGGGTTACCACGTCTTGCACACGCGCGAAGGCCATCGCCCGGATTTGAGCGACTTGCCGGACAACAAGCGCTGGCGCTCGCGGCGCATCGGCGCCGGCATCGGCGATGCGGGACCGTGCGGCCGCATCCTGGTGCGCGGCGAGGCGGGTTGGGAGATCATTCCGGAGCTTGCGCCGGCGCCCGGCGAGCCCGTCATCGACAAGCCCGGCAAGGGATCATTCTGCGCCACCGATCTCGAGCTGATGCTGCGCACGCGCGGTATCCGCAATATCATGCTGGCGGGCATCACTACCGACGTGTGCGTGCACACGACAATGCGCGAGGCCAATGACCGCGGCTTCGAATGCCTGCTGATCGAGGACTGCTGCGGCGCCACTGATGCCGGCAATCATGCGGCGGCGATCAAGATGATCAAGATGCAGGGCGGCGTATTCGGTGCCGTCGCATCGTCCACAGCTTGCCTGGAGAATATGCCGTGAGCGCCGCCGAACGCCGTGCCGTTCCCCCTCCCTACCCTTCCCCGCAAGCGGGGGAGGGTAGGGAGGGGGAGGTGCGGGCGCCGTCGCTTGAAACCATCGGTATGACGAAAATCTTCGGGCCGCTGGTGGCGCTCGATGACGTCTCGCTTGCGGTTGAATCGGGCGCGTTCCATGCCCTGCTCGGCGAGAACGGCGCCGGCAAGTCGACGCTGGTGAAATGCATCATGGGGTTCTATTCGCCCAATAAGGGGCACGTGAGGCTCGACGGCGAGGAGGTGGCAATCCGCAATCCGCGCGACGCCCGCTCGCTCGGCATCGGCATGGTCTACCAGCATTTCACCCTGGTTCCTTCGCTGACAGGGGCCGAGAATCTCGTCATCAGCCGGGCCGATGCGCCGGCCGTGATCGACTGGAAAAAGGAGAAGCGCGCGCTCGGTGAATTCCTTGACCGCATGCCGTTCCGGGTGCCGCTCGATGTGCCGGTATCGACGCTCGCGGCCGGCGAGAAGCAGAAGCTGGAAATCCTGAAACTCCTCTATCTCGACCAGCGCCTGCTCATTCTCGATGAGCCCACGTCGGTGCTGACGCCGGCCGAAGCGGACGACATGCTGGGTCTCCTCAAAGGCATGGCGGCGCGCAAGGAGATCACGGTGATCATGATCACCCACAAGTTCCGTGAGGTATTGGCGTTCGCGGACAGCGTCACTGTGCTGCGCCGCGGCAGACAAGTCGGCGGCGGCAAAGTCTCCGAGCTCACCACCGATGCCATGGCGCGCATGATGATCGGCGACACGCCGATTCGCGATCGGGCGCTTCGCGCCGATCGCCCGCCCGGGGAGGTCGTGCTCGAGCTTGCCGCACTTTTCGCCGACGATGACGACGGATTGCCGGCGTTGGAGAGGGTCAACCTGAAGGTCCGCGCCGGCGAGATCGTCGGCATTGCGGGCGTCTCCGGCAATGGCCAGTCGCAGCTCGTCGAGGTGCTGTCGGGGCAGAGGCCGCTCGCCGATGGCCGCATCCTGATCAAGAGGGAGCCGTTCGAGCCGACCCGCGAGCGCTTCTACGAGCTCAAGATTTTCGGGCTGCCCGAGGAGCCGCTGAGGAACGCTGCGGTGCCGCGCATGACGGTCGCCGAGAACATGGCATTCCGCACCTTCGACCGCCCGCCGACCGCAAAGCTCGGCTGGTGGCTGTCGGGAGGCCCGATGCGCGCCAAGGCGCGCGAGCTGATCGCGCGCTACCGCGTCAAGACGTCGTCCCCCGAGGCCGCGATCGCCGACCTCTCCGGCGGCAATATCCAACGCGCCGTGCTGGCGCGCGAGCTGTCCAGCGACGTCGACGTGCTGATCGTCGCCAATCCGTGCTTCGGGCTCGACTTCGCGTCGGTGGCGGAAATCCGCTCTCAGATCATGGAGCAGCGTAACCGCGGCGCAGCGGTGCTGCTCGTATCGGAAGACCTCGACGAGATTCTCGAACTCGCCGATCGCGTCGCCGTGATGTCCGAAGGCACCATCAATTACCTGGCGCCGGTCGGCGACACCGATCGTGCGACGATCGGCCGGCATATGGCGGGGCATTGAGCGTCTCAGTCATTCCGGGGCGCGCTCTTGCGCGAACCCGGAATCCATAACCCCTGTCCTGCTTTGAAACGCAGACCTGTGGTTATGGATTCCGGGCTCGTGCGAAGACGCGCGCCCCGGAATGACGCAACAGCGTTTTTTTGTCCGTGAGCAAAAGTATGACCAATGAGGACTTCATGCAGTGCGCCCTCGACCTCGCGCTGGAATGCGTGCGCGCCAACCAGGGCGGGCCTTTCGGAGCCGTGATCGTGCGTGACGGCGTCATCGTGGCGGAAGGTTGCAACGAGGTCACCTCGAGCTGCGACCCCACCGCCCACGCCGAAGTCGTCGCCATCCGCCGCGCCTGCGCGAAGTTGGGCACTTTCCAGCTGTCGGATTGCGAGATCTATGCGAGTTGCGAGCCGTGCCCGATGTGCCTTGGCGCCATCTACTGGGCGCGATTTCGCGCTCTCTATTACGCGAACACGCGCGAGGAGGCGGCGGCGATCGGCTTCGACGATGAGTTCATCTATCGCGAAATGCCGCTGGCGCCGGCCACGCGCAAGATTCCTGGTGTGCTGCTGCGCACGCCGCACTCCCACGTCCCGTTTGCCGAATGGGCCACCAAACCGGACAAGATTAGGTATTGAGACCGGGACCGGCGAGGAATCACCTACGGGCGTCGCCGCTGGGCTTGTCCCGGCGGCCCCGAATTTTAAGGCATGGAGTAAAATAATCGTCGTGGCCAGGACAAGCCCGGCCACGACGAATGCAGAGTGGTTCGACATGACGGAATCCGCTTTAGCGGATTCGAGCACTCAGAACGTCCAAGTCGCGCCGGTCAACCACGTGCTCTCAACCGTGAAGGGGAACGAGAAGCCGGGCTGGTTGGGATCGATGCCGAATTTGTTCTTCCACCAGCGATAGGCGGTCCACACCGCGAACTGATCCGGCTTACCCCAGGCCAGCTTGCCGACGTCGAGCAGCAATGTCTGCTGGGTGAGATATTCGGTCGTGCGCTTCAGTCCCGGACCTACCGGGCCGCATGGCTCTCCGCAACCCTTCGGCCCGTGGATGACGGCGAAGGATTTGAATGTCAGCGGAAGAGGCTGGAAGGCCAGAGGCTGGACATAGAGCGCCTCGATGGCCCAGGTCGGATCAAAATCAACCTTGCCGCTGAGATTGAGGCCGTTGCCGACGCCCTGTGCCGCGAACCCATCGTTTTGCCACTCCTTATAGGCAAAGGCGCCAACATTGATGAAGCCCTTATAAGGCGTGGCGAAATCGAACTGCAGGCCGCCTTGGATCGAGCGCTTGGCCGATCCCAACGTCGTGTTGTCGGTGTTGAGGTCAGAGCCGACGACGAACTCGACGTTGGTCATTGGGCCGACCGCAAACGCCTTGGTATTGAATATCTGATTCCAGCCGAATGTGCTCCGGAACAAGCCATAGATTTCGGTGTACCCTGAGCATACGCTTGTACCATTGAAATCGCAGGGGGCCGCCGGCGCGCCGTTCGGCGGAGCCGCGCCGTTCGTCGCCTTCAGCCAGTCGACGTTGAAGAAATTGGTGCCGTATGCCCAGACATCGAAGTGCGTGAAGCTGAGGATGTTCTTCGGCGTCGTGCCGGCGCCCGGGTTGTTCGCCGTGAATGCATAGGAATAGCTGAGCGAGTTCTGGTTGACCAAGAAGAACGGCGCCTCAGGAGGCGGCGGCGGCTTCTTCTCCTTGACGGGCATATCGGCCGCAAAGGCCGAACCGGCCCATGCGATGGTCGCGACGGCGATCGCGAGCGTGGCGGAAGCAGACAGCGAGTTACTTCTGACGGACATCAAGCCCCCCTCGGTGGGAAACGTGAGTTACCTCACATAGGGGCAATGTGACGGGGGCAAGTGCTGCCGCGAAGCCTCAATTTTCACCTGACTTGACACGCGTTTTGATCACAAACGCCGTTTTGTGCCGCGGCCGGTTCAAGCGAATGCTTGGAATCGATCCTTTTATATTGCGCGGGAGCGCAAAAATATTCCGTCTTTACAATTCGTTACATTGGTCGACTGCTGACGGCACGCAGGGCCGAAAGGACATGCCAGGAGAGAGTCGCCGGTGCACAAAAAATGCTCAAGTAATTGCGATGCTTAATATTTTTCGCTCGATGTGACAAAAGTGCAACAATTTTTGAATGCTCAGCAGCGGCAGGAACGTAAGCTTTAAGCCATCGTTGATCGTTTTTATCTTGTTGCGATTAAGCGTTCTCGACGCTTCAACCTGAGAGCGCGGAAGATAAGCACGCTCTCACGGCGATTCGAATCTCGCCAGCTGAGTTGCCCTTCCAAATGGCAAGCCATGCTGTTTTTCCGTACTTTCGCCGATGCGGAATTTGTGGATCATCGCAACATGAGGCATCCGGCCCGGATTGTAACTTAAGGGGTGCCCGCCGAACATGCGTGGCCATATCCATTTCTTGCGTCGTGGCGCGGTGATCCGACTGAGCGGCGTCGCACCGCACCTCACCCTGTTGGATTATCTTCGTCTTCATGAAGGCGCGACCGGGACCAAGGAAGGTTGCGCCGAGGGGGATTGTGGGGCCTGCACGGTGGTGCTGCGCCGCCGTGCCCCCACCCTTCCCTCCCCGGCAAGCGGGGGAGGGAAGGGTGGGGGTCTCGTCTATGACTCGGTCAACGCGTGCATCGTGCTGGCTGGCCAAGCCGACGGCGCGGATCTCATCACCGTTGAGGATCTTGCGCATGACGGCAGCCTGCATCCGGTCCAGCAGGCGCTGGTCGACTTTCACGGCTCGCAATGCGGCTTCTGCACGCCAGGATTCGTGATGTCGCTGTTCGCCCTGTTCCACGCAACGAGCGCCCCCGGGCGCGACGAAGTGAACGACTGGATCGCGGGAAATCTGTGCCGCTGCACCGGCTATCGGCCGATCGTCAATGCCGGCCTCGCGGCCTGTGCGACTGGCGCGAAAGATCGATTTGCCGCAGATGAACCCGAGACCGCCCGCGCTCTGGCAGAGCTTGATGACGGCGCCGACGTGTTCGCGGGCACGCGTGAGCGGTTCTTCGCCGCGCCGGCGAGCATCGAGGCGCTGGCGAACCTTTATGCCGAACATCCCGACGCCGTGCTGGTTGCTGGTGCGACCGATGTGGGGCTGTGGATCACCAAACAGTTGCGCGATCTTCGCAAGATCATCTGGCTCGGGCGCGTCAAGGGCCTTGATGTGATCGACGACGATGCCGAACGGGTGACATTCGGCGCCGCTGTCACCCACGCGGCGGCGCTGCCCCATCTCGGCGCGATCGATCCCGATCTCGGCGAGATGATGCGCCGTTTCGCGAGCCGGCAGGTGCGCCATATGGGCACGATCGGCGGCAACGTCGCCAACGGCTCACCGATCGGCGATACGCCGCCGGCCCTGATCGCGCTCGGCGCAACCCTCGTGCTCCAGAATGGCGCGGCCACGCGCACGCTGGCGCTTGAGGATTTCTTCATCGCTTACGGCAAGCAGGACCGTGGGCCGGGCGAGTTCGTACGCGCCATCATGGTGCCGAAGCTCAAGGCGGACGAATGGTTCCGCTGCTACAAGGTTTCCAAGCGCTTCGATCAGGACATTTCCGCCGTGATGGCGGCGTTCAAGCTGCGCGTGGAAGGAACGCGCATCGCCGCGGCGCGGGTCGCGTTCGGCGGCATGGCGGCGACGCCGAAGCGCGCGCCCGCGGTCGAGGCGGCGCTGTGCGGCGTCGATCTCGCCGATCCGCAGGGCGGAGACCTTGCTTGCGAGCGGCTCAGCGTCGATTTCGCGCCGATCACGGATCATCGCGCCAGCGCCGGCTATCGCATGAAGATTGCCCAGGCCTTGCTGCGCAAGGCTCTGGCCGAAATCGCAGGAGCGCCGTCGCGCACGACCCGCGTGATCGGATGGCGGGAGGAGGCGCATGCGCCAGCTCAGTGATTCCGCTCCACCGCCTGGGACCGCGGCCTCTGCTCCCTCCCCACAAGGGGGAGGGGAGCAGGGCGCGGCGCCATGCCATGCGGCCGATCAACCTCCCCTGCGTGTGGTCGGCATTCCGACCCGGCATGATTCCGCGGTTCGCCACGTGGCGGGCAGCGCGCTCTACGTGGACGATCTGCGCGAGCCCGCCGGAACGCTGCATATGGCGGTGGGCGGCGCACCGGCGGCCCGCGGCCGCATCACCCGCATCGACATTGATGCCGTCAAGCGTGCGCCCGGGGTGGTCGCCGTGCTGACCGCCGCCGACATCCCGGGCCGGAACGACGTCAGCCCGGTGAAGGGCGACGACCCCATGCTTGCGGACGGGAGCGTGGAATTTCACGGTCAGGTGGTGTTCGCCGTCGCGGCCGAGAGCCGCGACCTGGCGCGACGCGCGGTGCGGCTTGCCACGATCGAGATTGCGGCCGAAGCCCCGCTGGTGACCGTCGACGATGCGCTTCATGCGGACTCCCACATCCTGCCCGACTACACTTTCAGCAAGGGCGATTGTGCCGCTGCCCTCGCGGCCTCTCCCAGACAAGTCGAGGGCACGCTGCGCATCGGCGGGCAGGAGCACTTCTACCTGGAGGGCCAGGTCTCGCTCGCCATACCGGGCGAGGACGACGTGACGATTCACGCCTCGACCCAGCATCCGAGCGAATTGCAGCACATCGTTGCGCATGTGCTCGGCCTGCCCAATGCCGCCGTAACGGTCGAGGTGCGCCGCATGGGCGGCGCCTTCGGCGGCAAGGAGAGCCAGGCGGCGCAATGGGCCGCGCTCGCGGCGCTCGCGGCCCGCATCACCGGCCGGCCTTGCAAGATCCGCCTCGACCGCGACGACGATATGACGATGACCGGCAAGCGCCACGATTTCCGCGTCGACTACCAGGCCGGATTCGACGGCGACGGCCGGCTCACGGCGGTCGACATCGCGCTTGCCTCGCGCTGCGGCTACTCGGCGGATCTGTCGGGCGCCATCAACGATCGCGCCATGTTCCACGCGGACAATGCCTATTGCCTGCCGGCCGCCCGCATCGTCACTAACCGGATGAAGACCAACACGGTCTCCAACACCGCGTTCCGCGGCTTCGGCGGACCGCAGGGCATGCTCGCCATCGAGCGCGTCCTCGATCATATCGCCTGGACGCTCGGCATCGATCCGCTCGACCTGCGCAAGCGCAATCTCTACGGCCCAGGCCGCGACATGACGCCCTACGGCATGCAGGTCACCGACAACATCATGCCGGAGCTGATCGACACGCTGGAGCACACCAGCGATTACCGGCAGCGCCGGAAATCGATCGCGGCGTTCAACCGCACGAGCCGTTTCCTCAAGCGCGGCCTGGCGCTGACGCCCGTCAAATTCGGGATTTCCTTCACCACGAGCTTTCTCAACCAGGCCGGCGCGCTCGTTCATGTGTACCAGGACGGCTCGGTCCAGCTCAATCACGGCGGCACCGAGATGGGGCAAGGGCTGTTCGTGAAGGTTGCCCAGGTGGTGGCGGAGGAGTTCGGCATCGACCTCGACCACGTGAGGATTACGCCCACCACCACCGCCAAGGTGCCGAATACGTCGGCGACGGCGGCCTCTTCCGGCTCCGACCTCAACGGCATGGCCGCGCGGGCCGCAGCACGAACCATCAAGGCCCGGCTGATCGCCTTTGCGTCCGATAAGTGGGACGTGCCGGCCGGCCTCATTACGTTTCGTGACAACCAGGTGCTCCTCGGCAACCAGTCGATTGCGTTCCCCGATTTCATCAAGCAGGCCTATCTTGGCCGTGTATCCCTGTCCTCGACGGGGTTCTATCGCACGCCGGACATTCACTGGGATGCCAAGAAGGCGACCGGCCGGCCGTTCTACTACTTCGCCTATGGGGCCGCCTGCAGCGAGGTGATGATCGACACCCTGACCGGGGAAATGAAGGTCGAGCGCGTCGATATCCTTCATGACGTCGGCCATTCGCTCAATCCGGCGATCGACATCGGCCAGATCGAGGGCGGCTTCGTCCAGGGCATGGGGTGGCTCACCAGCGAAGAATTGGTGTTCGACGACCAGGGCCGCCTGCTCACCCACGCGCCCTCGACCTACAAGATCCCTTGCGCCTCCGACGTGCCGGCCGACTTCCGCGTCGCCTTGTTCGACGGCGTCAACCGGGAAGACACGATCTACCGGTCGAAGGCGGTGGGCGAGCCGCCACTGATGTTGGCGATCTCGGTATTTGCAGCTATTGCGGATGCGATCCACAGCCTCGCGCCGGGGCGCCCGGTCCCGCTCGATGCTCCGGCGACGCCTGAGTCGATCTTGCGCACCATAGAGTCGGTGGGGCAGCATTCAGAGCGCTGGACGGGCGTAATACAACAATAAGCTGACACAATGTTGCCGCGCAGCTTGTCTCAGCCTTGGGCCACTCCGGACATCACGGCCCGTGCCGCTTTATGTACTCGGCTGCAGCACTCGTCAGCCGCCGCCTTTATTTTTCAAATGGATCGAAGATCGAACTTTAGCGCTCGATTTGATTCCAAGGCAAATGTTGCGCCGTCATTGTTGCTGTAATACGCCTGCCCCGCCGAATACGGGTTGTTGTCGTTGTAGGCGAAACCATAGCAGCCGCGCGCGCTCGTTGTATGCACGTAGATCCCGTACGTGTTTCCTTCGTTGATCGTCGGATTGCTCCCGCTAGCATTGACCGGGACGACTACGACGTTGCGGGGCGAATACCCAATCCGGCCGGCTGGGATGCTGTTGCTGCTGAGAGTGGATGTTGGTTTGCCTGAGGAGTCGACTGTGACGATGTCGATCACGAGATCGGCGTTGGGCGCGGGTCCCTCGGGATTGCCGGGGGACTGCGCATCGGCCCTGAACGTAGTAAAACCGAGGTATTTGATCGCCCCTGACATCGTAGTCTTGAAGGTTTGGACTCGTTGAATCCCGCTCTGGATATCGCAATGCGTATGAAAGCCGTCGGTGCCGGACCATTGGTCTACGCTACCGGGCGGCGGCTGATTCATTTCGGCGCCGCTCGCAAGCGTGGCCGTGAAAGAATTGACACACGATAGCGGCTGGACGCTTGCGTCTGCGTTGAAACGCAACGGCTCCCAGAAATAATTCGCCTGTGCCTCCTGGTTGCTGCCGGTCCATCTGTCGCTTTGATACAAGTATATCGTGCCGTCTGCGGTTGGAATAATAGCTACGTTCGTTGGTTGTCCGTTGCAAGAATTAGAGCTAATGATGATGCCCTGCCCCGGGTGCGTATTGCCGCTCACGGGCGTCCACGGCCCCAACGGGCTGGGGGCGGTCTTGTAGCTGGTGCCGTTGGTATTGCAATAACCACAATTCACGTCTGAGAAGGTGATGTAATATGTGCCCGACCGCACGAACATTGCGGGTGCTTCGACTCGGGTCGTGCCGAGCCGGGTAAAGCTGCCCGTGCCCGATTCGTACTGGCTGTCGAGTTTCTCCACGACCAGGTCTCCACCCGAGATCCAGTCGGTATAAACAATATAGCCCGTTCCATCGACGTCCACGAATAGGTTTTCGTCACCGTTGCTATTATTGAACGGTTGACCATTACTATTTACGGCGAGAGCCGGCACCCCGACCTCGGTGAACGGGCCGATCGGTTCGGAACTCTCAAACACGCGGTAATTGACGCCAGCGCTGTAATCATTGATCCAAAGGACGTACTTCTGCGTGCTCGCATTGTACATTACGTGCGGGCGAAAACACCCATATACTTGACCACCGCAGCGCTGCTGCCAAACAACCGTGGTCGCATCGAACAATAGGCCGCGGTCTGTCCAATGTCGAAGATCGGTAGATGAGTAGACCTTGAACCCGCAGAAAATGGAATCGGGCTGATTCCACTTGAACCCGCAATCGTAGCTCGTACCGTACCAATAATAGGTGAAACCGAATTGCCGGATCTCACCATCATGTGCATCGATTGAATTGCCGTGAACGTCGTAACGCGTGACTTGCAGACCAGACGAGTCCGAATTGACGATAATGGATTGCGTTCTCGTCGTGAGCGCCTCTGACCTGCTTGCGGCCGGCTCCGTTGCCGACGGGGGCGCGCCGGACGCCTCTGGGAATGGCTTGGTGTCGCAGTGGGCTAACGCGAACGCGGCAAATACGAGGCTCACAACGCCGTGGCACGCTCTGTAGTTACGTTTTGAAGGGCTCATCAGGAGCTCCCGGAGCGACAATTGCTCAAGTCTGGTGGGGGCGGCACTGTGGTCGCGACGGCGAAAGATGTCAAAGCAC
>Ga0137409_10006751_pt1 | contig 11869 bp, 11 predicted proteins | sample CZODoug1_16funga_FD_122059 | JGI IMG/M metagenome (GOLD analysis project Ga0137409, IMG submission 122059) | Vadose zone soil fungal communities from Angelo Coast Range Reserve, California, USA - CZODoug1_16fungal (Hybrid Assembly) | ecosystem: Environmental > Terrestrial > Soil > Vadose zone... | reverse complement strand
AGGGAAGTCTTGCTGCGAACGAGCGAGATCCTGGAGAAAACGCGCAACGATTCCGTCCCGCGGTTCATCGAGTCGCTCTGCTACCGGTTCAGGGGCCACTCCGTCGTCGACCCGGACAAGTACAGGTCCGCCGAGGAGAAGGAGAAATGGCGCAAGGCGGACCCAATCGTCGCGTTCGAGCACGAGCTCGAGAAGAGCGGCCTGGCCGACGAGGAGTACTTCAAGAATGTGCGGCAGGAGATCGACGCCGAGATCCGCGACGTGATCGAGTTTGCCGACAACAGCCCGGATCCCAACGTCGCCGACCTCTACAAGTACACGTACGCGGGCCAGTGGGAGGACCGGCCCGAGCTTCGCACGGAGCGCGTCTGATGGCCACCGCAACGCCGGCCAAAGCGCCGGCGGCCTTTGAAGAGAAGCTCTTGCGCGTTGCGCTGCGCGAGGCACTCGACGAAGAGATGGACCGAGATCCGTCGATCTTCCTGATCGGCGAGGACATCGGCAAGTTCGGGGGCGCCTATCGCGTCACAGATGGTCTGCTCGACAAGTTCGGGCCGCAGCGCGTCGTCGATACCCCGATCGCGGAAGAGGTCATCGTCGGGACTGCCATCGGCGCGGCGATGCTCGGGCTGCGGCCGGTGGTCGAGATGATGACGATCAACTTCTCGCTGATCGCCTACGACCAGATCGTCAACAACGCGGCCAAGATCCGCTACATGCTGGGCGGCGAGGTCAAGGTACCGATGGTGATCCGCATGCCAGGCGGCGCGGGACACCAGCTGTCTGCGCAGCATTCGCACAGCTTCGAGGTCCTGTACGGCCTCATCCCCGGGCTGCTCGTCGTCGCGCCGACCACGCCGGCCGACGCGAAAGGCATGCTCAAGTCCGCCATCCGCTCGGACAACCCGGTGATGTTCCTCGAGTCGCTGAGCCTCTACAACGTCAAGGGCGAGGTGCCGACGGGCGACTACACGACGCCGCTGGGCAAGGCCGCGCTGCGCCGCGGCGGCTCGGACGTGACGATCGTCGGCGTTTCGAGGATGGCGGTGCTCGCGAACGAGGCGGCGAAGCAGCTCGAGGAAGAGGACGTGGACGCCGAGGTCATCGACCTCCGCTCCATCCGGCCCATCGACTGGCAGCCGATCGTCGAGTCGGTCAAGCGGACCGGTCGCTGCGTGGTGGTCGAGGAGGGCTGGTCGACGTATGGCGTGACGGCGGAGATCGCGGCCGGCGTTTCGGAGCGCTGCTTTGACTACCTGGACGCGCCGGTGCGACGCCTGGGCGGCGCGCAGGTGCCGATGCCGTACAGCCTGCCGCTCGAGAAGGCGTCCATCCCCACCAGCGAAGACATCAAAAAGCTCGTCCGCACCGTCGTTGGGAAATAGGCCATGCCTGAAGTAAACATGCCGAAGCTCTCCGACACGATGGAGGAGGGCACCATCGTCGAGTGGAAGAAAAAGACCGGCGATGCGGTGAAGACCGGCGACGTGCTGGCCGAGGTCGAGTCGGACAAGGCCACTTTTGACCTCGAGGCGGAATCCGACGGCGTGCTGTCGATCCTGGTCGAGCAGGGTGTGCCCGCGAAGATCGGGGCGCCGATCGCCACGATCGGTGAGGCGTCCGCCGCCGCAGCGACGACCAGAAAAGCCGCGCCTGCGCCCACCAAGCAGAAGGAACCAGAACCTCCCCAGCCGGTTGCGAAGTCGGCTCCTCCTGATGCCGAGCCGGAAGAGAAGGTTGAAGAGCCGGCCAGCCCGGACAGCAAGGATGGAGAGCACGTCAAGGCTTCCCCCCTCGCCAAGCGACTGGCGGCCGAGATGGGAGTGGACATCGGCTCGCTGAAGGGCAGCGGACCCGACGGCCGGATCGTCAAAGAGGACGTGCTCGCCGCCGCCGGCGGCAAGACCACCACCGGCGAGCGGCGCAAGGTCGTGGCCGCGCCCAGGGCGCCCGGGCCGGACGTCGAGGTCATCGACCCCACTCGCATGCAGGCGACGATCGCGCGTCGCATGACAGAAGCGAAGTCGACCGTGCCCGAGTTCCAGGTCACCGTCGAGGCCCGCGTGGACGAGGCGGTGAAGATGCGCCAGCAGCTGAAGGACTCGGTCCCGGGCGCCGAGAAGGTGACGATGACCGACATGCTGGTGCGCGCATGCGCGCTCGCGCTGCGGAAGTTTCCGGAAGTCAACACGTCGTGGGCGGACGGGCGCTTCCAGCGCAAGCGCGCGGTCAACATCGGACTGGCGGTCGCCCCGAGCCAGGGCATGGGCCTGCTCGTCCCCGTCGTCCACGACGCGGACCTGAAGGACCTGGTGCAGATCTCCATCGAGTCGCGGCAGGTGATCGAGCGCGCGCGCTCCGGGCGTCCCAATGAAGGCGACCTGAGCGGGGCGACCTTCTCGATCTCCAACCTTGGGATGTTCGGAGTGGACGAGTTCGTGGCGATCATCAATCCGCCGGAGGCTGCCATCCTCGCTGTGGGCGCCATCAAGGACGTCCCGGTGGTCGAAGAGGGCCGCATCGTTCCGGGCAAGGTCATGCGGATGACCCTGTCGGTGGACCACCGCGTCTTCTACGGCGCGACGGCCGCCCAGTTCATGGCTGAGGTGAAGCGCCTGATCGAAAACCCGGTCACCCTGATCGTCCCGCCGACGCGGTGAAGCCGGAGGAGATCGCAGACCTTCTCGACGCGTCAGGTCACGCGTTCGTGGGCGTGCTCCAGGCGATGCCGCCGGAGGCTGCGGCATGGCGTCCCGCCGAAGGCGAGTGGTGCGTGAACGAGTGCGTCGGACACGTGATCGAGGCTGAAAAGCACGGCTTTGCCGGGCGGATCCGGATCATGCTGGGCGCCGAAAACCCCGGCCTCGAAACCTGGGATCAGGTGGGAGTGGCCAAAGCGCGGCGCGACTGCGAACGCAAGCCGGACGAGCTGCGCGCCGAGTTCGAGCCTCTGCGACGCGACAGCATCGCGCTCGTGCGCTCCCTGAAACCCGAGCAGCTCGAGCGCCCTGGCTTGCATCCGGAGGTCGGCCGGTTGACCGTGGGCGAACTCCTTCACGAGTGGGTCCACCACGACGGCAACCACCTCCGGCAGGCGCTGGCCAACGTCCAGGCCTACGTCTGGTCGCGCATGGGCAACGCACAGAACTTCTCAAAGGGTTAGCGCGAGACTTCGAACTGCCAGACGACGGCTGAGATGCCGGCGATGAGCTGCCACCCATCCGCGCCGCCCAGCCCGTCGGTCATCACGACCACGACGTAAGGACCGCTGGGACTCGAGGTGACGAGCGCCGCGTCGTTCTCGACCAGGTCGATGGTCCCGGTCTTGTGCACCACGGTAGCTCCGCTCACCCCGGCCGGGACGCCGCTCTCGGTCCGAGTATTCGTCAGCAGCGGATAGAGCCAGGCCTGAGCCGCGGCGCCACCGAGGTCACCCCCGGCTTCAGCGGCCCAGAGGAACGCGAGGTCGGCGGCGGTCGTGGTGTTGCCGATGAAGAAGTCCGAGCTCGTCGCGCCGACTGAGGCTGCCCAGCCGTTGAGCGCCTCCGCTCCGCCGACGTCGCGCACGAGCATGTGTCCCGCGGTGTTGTCGGAGTAGGTGCCCGCGCGTATGGCGAGCTCGTTGCGTGTGAAGCACGCGCCCGCCTCGTAGTCGTCGAACCAACCGCTCTCGTAGTCGTCTTCCTGGTAGCAGACGTAGCCGTTCGGATCGACCTTCCCAGCGGCGATGTTCTCCGCCTCGAGCATCAGGGCGGCCAGCTTGTAGGTGCTCGCTGCGGTGAAGACCTGTTCCGCATTCACGGACCACACCACGGGGTCCGTGCCGCCGAGCTCGACCACTGTCACGCCCGCGGAGGCCCCGCTCGATGCGATCAGCTGCTGGAGCGAGATCGCCAGCGCTCCGACCCCGCGTGGCACCACGAACGACGTGAATGTCGAGACGATGCCTCCGACCTGGCTGGTCCCGGCGGTGGCCGGCTCCGCCGACGCGACCCCGCCCTGCTTGGCGGCGACGTCGACCGCGCCGAGCGCGAGGACAGTGGCGATGGCGATCGCGGCCAGGAGCCTGTACGAATCCCGGCGGCGCACCATGCCAGAGAAGCTGAGGGTCATCGATGGGACTCTCCTTCGACCCCGCTGTGAAACTGCTGTGAACGGCTACGTTCGCGAGAGGACAGGTATCGGCTCGACCGCCGGTCGCGACGCCGCCGGAAGCAGCAGGTGCACCCGCAATGCGCCTTCAGCGTCGTAGTCCGCCCACATTCGCCCCTTCATCGCCAGCGCCAGCTCGCGAGAGATCGACAGGCCCAGTCCCACGCCTCCGGCTGCCGCTGAGCGGGACGGGTCGGCGCGGTAGAAGCGGTCGAACATCCTTTGCGGATCGGGCTTATGAGCCCCGATCGTGTTGGCCACGATCACCTCCAGCCCGGAGATGTTCGGCAGCACCGAGGTCCGGATCGGCGTCGCTTCGGACGCGTATTTGACAGCGTTGTCGAGCAGGTTGTCGATGATCTGATGCAGGCGTTCCGGGTCGGCGGCCACGGGAGCGATGTCCGGCGGGACGTTCAGCTCCAGCTCCAGCTTCCGCTGCACGGCGCGTGGCCGGACGATCTCGAGCTCCTGCTGCAGCTGAGCTCCGAGGTCGACGGCGGTGATGTGCAGCGAGATGGAGCCCGCCTCCACCCGCGCGAGGTCGAGCAGCTCCTGGGCCATGCGCAGCACGCGCTCGGATTCCTCGTGGACGATGGTCGCGGCACGTGTCCTCTCGCTCTCGCTCAACAGGCTGCCATCCACGAGGGCATGGCTGAACCCGATCAGGCTGGTCAGCGGCGTCTTCAGCTCGTGGGAGACGTTGGCCAGGAAATCGCGCTGGGTCTTGCGCGCGCGCTCGACGGCCTCCGCCATGCGGTCGAAGGCAGAGCCGAGCATGCCGATCTCGTCGCGCCCACGGATCCCGACGCGGCGGGAGTAGTTGCCGCCCGCGATGTCCTCGGCCGCGCCGGCCAGCTTGGTGAGCGGCTCGGTCAGGGTGCGGCTGACCAGCAGGATCAGGAGCATGGCGACGACCAGCGCGGCGCCTCCCGCCTCGAGGAGCCGGCCTGCGAGATCGCTCGCGACGGAGGTGGCGACGGTCGACTGGGGCTGGGCCAGGACGACGAAGCCCGCATGGATTGGGGAGCGGGCGGCCGCGATCGAGGTGGCGGCGAGGAAGTAAGCCTGGCCGCCAAGCGTGGTCCGTGCCTCGGCGACATTCGCGACGCGCTTGGAGTTCGTGAGCGGCACGACGCTGGCAAAGGTGTCCGTGCCGCCGCTGTCGTACAGAACGCGTCGCTGTGGATCCAGCAGCAGGAGCCGGCTGCTGCCGCTCAGCGTCGGTACGACGATCGAGGTCAAGCGATCCTGGAAGTCGACCGCCGAGTCGAGCCGGCACGTCGCCGCACCCGGTTGTGAGACAACCGCTGGGCGCGTGAAGCATTCCTGATGCTTCACCTGGACGGCTTTGACCACGACGTCGCGGTCCAGTTGGTCCTGCATGCTCTGAAACTCGAGGTCGCGGACCAGGACCCAGGTCAGAGCGCCGCCCAGGAGCAGGCTCACGGCGACGATGCCGGCGGCGGCCGCCAGGAGGCGAAATCGGAGACTCAGCTTTCGCTCAGCTCCAGGCGATATCCGACGCCCCAGACGGTCTGAATGCTGGGGTCGGTGATGCTCGCCGCGGCAAGCTTCTCGCGCACCTGCTGCACGTGCACGTCAACGGTTCGCGTGTAGCCGGGAAAGTCATAGCCCCAGACGAGGTCGAGCAGCTCGCTCCGCTGGAAGACGCGGCCGGGGTGGCGGGCGAGCAGCGTGAGAAGGTCGAACTCCTTGGGGCGAAGCTGGACCTTCGACTTACCGTGGCGGACCTCGTGACGCTCGAGGTCGACCTCGAGGTTGCCGGCGCGGATGAGCCGCGGCAGGTCCGGCTCGACGCGCGCCCGCCGAAGCAGTGCTTTCGCACGCGCGACCAGCTCCTGCGGATGAAATGGTTTGGTCAGGTAGTCGTCCGCCCCCACCTCGAGGCCGACCACCTTGTCGGTGACCTCGTCGCGCGCGGTCAGCATGATGATCGGCACCTGGCTCTGCTTGCGGATCTCCTTGCAGATCGTGAGGCCGTCGATGCCCGGAAGCATGATGTCGAGGATCACGAGGTCGGGCTTCAGCTGGGTGAATCGAGCCATCGCCTGGTCGCCGTCGCCGACTCCCTCGACCTCATATCCCTCGCGCGTCAGATACAGGCGCGCCAGCTCGACGATGTGCACCTCATCGTCCACGACCAGGATCTTGGAGCTCAACGCCGCAGCCATAACATCAATAGATCACGCGCACGTCAGACCTTTGTCCCAAAGACATGAGGGAAATGTAAAGGCTGAACCGCGGGGACGGCCCCCCACCCGGCTGCGCGCCACCCTCCCCCTGCGGGGGAGGGAAAACTATCTCCCTCGTTTCGCGTCCGTGCGCTTTTCCACGCGGGTCGGGCCTGACCGCTTGTCCCCACCCGCGCGCAGCACCAGCTTCAACGGGTTGCCGAATAAACCGAATCGGTCGCGAATCTTCTTCTCGAGGTAGCGGCGGTACGAGAAGTGAAGGAGCCCGATGTCGTTGACGAAGATCACCACGGTCGGCGTCTCGGTCCCGGCCTGGGTGCCGTAGCCGAGCTTCAAGCGCCGGCCCTTATAGCTCGGCGGTGGATGCTCCAGAAATGCCTCGCGGAGCACCTTGTTCAGCTCGTTCGGCGGCATCTTGATCCGGCGCTGGCCCACAACTTCCAGCGCCGACGGGATCAGCGTGCCGATTCCCTCTCTGGTCTTGGCCGAGATCGCGACGATGGGAGCAAACGGCGCGAACTTGAAGTCCTTGAGCAGCTCCTTGCGCCAGTAGGCCACCTTGCGCATCTCCGGCTCGACGAGGTCGATCTTGTTGACCACGATGACCAGCCCCTTCCCCGCCTCCAGCGCGTAGCCCGCAACATGCTGGTCCTGCGCGAGCACTCCGGCCGACGCGTCGATCACGAGCAGGACAGCGTCCGCGCGCTCCATTGCGTGGATGCCGCGCATCAGGCTGTAGCGCTCGATCTGGTCGCGGTTTGACGACTTGCGCCGGATACCGGCCGTGTCGATGAGAACGACGGGAATCCCATCGAATATCAGCTCTGTGTCGATCGGATCGCGCGTGGTTCCGGGCACCGGGCTGACGAGCGCGCGCTCGTCACCGAGCAGGGCGTTGAGCAGCGATGACTTGCCGACGTTCGGCCGCCCCATGATCGCCAGGCGATCCGGTTTCTCTTCGGCCGGCGATTCGAGCTCAGGCGGAGGCAGCGCCGCGAGGACGCGGTCGAGGAAGTCCCCCACCCCCAACCCGTGCTGGGCCGAGAGCAGCGAAGGTTCCTCGAAGCCAAGTTCGAGGATCTCGTGCGCGAAGTGGCGCTCGCTGGGCGAGTCGGCCTTGTTCGCGGCGACTATCACACTCCGGCGCGAGCGGCGCAGCAGCTGGGCAATCTCGCGGTCGACCGGGGTCAGACCCTGCCGCACGTCGAGCAGCAGGACGATCACGTCCGCCTGGTCGATCGCGACCTTCGTCTGAAACTCGATCGCCGCCTGCGAGGAATCCTTGGCGCTGTCGAGATCCAGTCCGGCGGTGTCGACCACGGTGAACTCCCGCCCGCTCCACTCGGCGACGCCATAGAGCCGGTCCCGCGTGAGGCCGGATTGGGGATCGACGATGGCTTTGCGCCAGCCGAGGATGCGGTTGAACAACGTCGATTTCCCGACGTTGGGGCGGCCGACGATGGCGACGATGGGGCGAGGCACCGGTCAATTAGACCGGTTTGCGCGCTACGGGGCCGTCAGGCCACCTCCAGCGGCTCGGGATGAAATGGTCCGCCGTCCTTGTCCGCGACGAAGCAGTTGGCGTCGACCGCCTTGCCTTCCTGAATCGAAACGATGAGGTAGACGTATCCCGCCCACGCACGCTCGGTGTCGAAGCGCGACGCCTGTGCGGGGTGGTCGGGATGGCTGTGGTAGTAGCCCACGATGTCGAAACCCATCGCGTCAGCTTCCTTCTGGATCCGGATGTGGTCGCGCGGGTCGATCTCGTAGCGATCGCGAGCGCGCTCGACGATGATGTTCCGCGCGCGCCGCACCTCGGTCACGCGTCCGTCGCCTCGCGGCCCGAGCATGATGCCGCAGATCTCGTGCGGGTAGCCCTCGGCGCCGTGGGCCTGGATCGCCTCGAGCGCGGGCTGGGCGACCTTCACTTGCGGCCGTAGAGACCCGTCGAGAGGTAGCGATCGCCCGAATCCGGGAACACCGTGACGACCACCCCTTCTTTGATCGTCTCGGCCAGGCGGCGCACCGCCCACAGCGCCGCGCCGCTCGAATGTCCGACGAGCAGGCCTTCGGTCCGCGCGACCGTGCGAGCGAAATCGTAGGCCGGCTCCGTGGGTGCGCCCCAGATCTCGTCCGCGAGGCCTGGATCCCAGATCTTCGGCACGATCGCCGTCGGGATGTGCTTCAGGCCCTCCAGGCCGTGGAATGAATCCTCCGGCTGAACCGCGATCGTGCGAATCGACGCGTCATGTTCCTTCAAGCGTCGTGACGTGCCGACGAAGGTGCCGGTCGTGCCGAGACCGGCGATGAAGTGCGTCACGCGGCCGGAGGTTTGCTGAAGGATCTCCACCGCGGTGCCCTCGTAATGCGCGCGGGCGTTGGCGGGGTTTGAGTACTGGTCGGGGTAGAAATAGGCGTCAGGATCTGCGGCCACCAGCTCCCGGACCATGCGGATCGCGCCGTCGGAGCCCTCTCCAGGATCGCTGTAGACGATCTCCGCGCCATAGGCCGTGACCAGCGCTTTGCGCTCGGCGCTCACGTTTCCGGGCATGACGAGCTTCACGCGATAGCCCTTCGCCGCCCCGACCATCGCGTAGGCGATGCCGGTGTTGCCGGAGGTCGAGTCGATGACTGTCTTGCTGTGTGTAAGCGCCCCTCGCCGCTCGCCGTCTTCGATCATCGAGAGCGCGGCGCGATCCTTGACCGAGCCGCCGGGATTGAACCATTCGGCTTTCGCGTAAACCTCGACCCGGGGAAACTCCTTTTCGAAGATGCGCACGCGCAGCAGCGGCGTTTTGCCGATGAGCCGCGTGATCCCCGCCGGAACAACGCCTTGTGTCATGTAGAGAAAAGGATAGAAAGCTCAGCGCGGGGAGAAGTGGACCAGGATGATCCCGACGACGACGTAGATGGCGGCGAACCCGTAGCCGATGAGCGAGCGCCGGTAGACGCTGCCTCCCTCCGGCGACAGGATGTTGAGGATCGCCTTGCCGATCAGAAAGCCCCCGCCGAGCAAAGCGATGGTCGGCGAGCCCGTCATGACGCCGTAAAGCAGGATGGCGCTGGCGACCAGGACCTCGAAGAGCTGGAGCGCCGTGTAGACGGCCACTATGCAGCCAGGGCTTGGGTGAAGTCTTCGATGATGTCGTCCGGGTCTTCGATGCCGACCGAGACGCGTACGGTCCCCGGCGTGACTCCTAGCTCGGATCTCTCCTCCGGAGTCAGCGAGCGATGCGACGTGATCTCCGGGTAGGAGATCGTCGTCTCGACGCCGCCGAGGCTGGCGGCAAACGAAGCGAGGCGGAACCGGGACAGCATTCGCTGCACCGCCTCCCGCCCACCTTTGAGGTCGAACGCCATCATCCCCCCCGCTCCCTCTGGCAGCAGCCGGCTCGCGACCGAGTAGCAAGGCGAGTCTTCGAGCAGCGGATGGTGGACGCGAGCGACGGCCGGCAATTGCTGCATCGCGCGCGCCAGGGCGATCGAGTTGTCGCTGTGCCTTCGCATGCGTACGTCGAGCGTGCGCAGCCCGCGAAGCGCGAGCCAGGCGTCGAAAGGAGCCAGCGGCGTGCCGGTGCGGACTGACCGAGCCCGGGCCGCGCCCATCACCGCCGCGCCTCCGACCGCCACGCCCGCCACGAGGTCCGAATGCCCGCCGATGTACTTGGTCGCGCTGTGCATCACGGCGGTGGCGCCGAACTCCAGCGGCCGGCACAGGATCGGCGAGGCGAAGGTGTTGTCGACGAGGAACGGCACTCCGTGCTCTTTTGCCATCGCCGCGATGGCCTCCAGGTCGGGCACGCTGCACAGCGGGTTGGTGATCGTCTCCGCGAGCACGAGGCCGGCGCCGTCGAGCGACCTGCGCACCGCGTCGAGGTCGCCCAGGTCGATGAAATTGACCTCGTAGCCCGCCGGCTCGAAATCCTGGCGGAGCAACGCCATCGTTCCGCCGTACAGCTCGCGGGTGGCGACGATCGTCACGGGCTTCGGCGCAAGGGCGAGCATGGTCGCGTGCAAGGCGGCCATGCCAGAAGCGGTGGCGAGTCCCATCTCTCCTCGCTCGAGGTCGGCGACCGCCCTCTCGAGCATGTCGCGGTTGCTGTTCGAGTTACGCCCGTAGTAGTGACCGGGGCGCTCGCCTTTGGCCACCGCGTCGTAGTCGTCCAGGTCGGTGTACACGTGAACGGCGGATGGGCTGAGGTCAGGCGCGAGCGGACTCCGCGCTGTGATGTCGCGCCCGGCGTGCACCGCGCGCGAGGCCCGCTTCACCGGAGCTTCGTACGACCCGCGTAAACGGCAGCCTCGCCCAGCTCCGCTTCGATGAAGAGCAGCCGGTTGTACTTCGCGACCCGCTCGGAACGCGCCGGCGCCCCCGTCTTGATCATCCCCGCGCCGGTGGCCACGGCCAGGTCGGCGATGGTCGTGTCCTCCGTCTCGCCCGAGCGATGCGAGATGACCGAGCTGTAGCCGGCCTTGCGCGCCAGCTCGATCGCGTCCAGCGTCTCGGTCAGCGTGCCGATCTGATTCACCTTCACCAGCAGGGCGTTCGCGGTGTTCTCCGCGATGCCCCGGGCCAGCCGGGCCGGGTTGGTCACGAACAGGTCGTCGCCAACGAGTTGCACCCGGTGTCCCATGCGGTCGGTGAGCGCCTTCCAGCCGGCCCAGTCCTGCTCGTCCAGCGGGTCCTCGATGGACACCAGTGGGTAGGCGTCGAGCAGGTCGGCGTAGTAGTCGGCCATCTGCTCGGCGGAGCACTTGCGGCCCTCGAAGCTGTACACCCCGTCAGTGCAGAACTCGGTGGCGGCCACGTCCAGGGCCATCACCACATCCCGGCCGACGGTGAACCCGGCCTGCCCGATGGCCCGCGCGATCAGGTCCAGCGCGTCCCGGTTGCTGGGCAGGTCCGGGGCGAACCCGCCCTCGTCGCCCAGCCCGGTGGCCAGCCCCTGGCTCTTCAACACCGACTTCAGTGAGTGGTAGATCTCCGCACCCCAGCGCAGGGCGTCGGAGAAGGTGTCCGCCCCGATCGGCGCGATCATGAACTCCTGGATGTCCACCGCGGTGTCCGCGTGCGCGCCGCCGTTGAGGATGTTCATCATGGGCACCGGCAGCAGGTGTGCGGACGGCCCGCCGAGGTAGCGGAACAGCGGCAACCCGGCGCTGGCCGCGGCGGCCCGGGCCACCGCCAGACTCACCCCGAGGATGGCGTTGGCGCCGAGGCGGGACTTGTCCGGCGTGCCGTCCAGGTCGATCAGGACCTGGTCGATGATGCGTTGCTCGTCGGCGGCGTAGCCGAGCAGTTCGGCGAGGATCTCGGAGTTGACCGCCTCGACCGCACCCTCAACGCCTTTGCCGTTGTACCGGCCGACGTCGCCGTCGCGACGCTCCACGGCCTCGAAGGCGCCGGTGGAGGCACCCGAGGGCACCGCGGCCCGCCCGATGGTGCCGTCGTCCAGCTCGACCTCGACCTCAACGGTCGGGTTGCCCCGGGAGTCGAGGATCTG
>Ga0137409_10006749_pt1 | contig 11870 bp, 9 predicted proteins | sample CZODoug1_16funga_FD_122059 | JGI IMG/M metagenome (GOLD analysis project Ga0137409, IMG submission 122059) | Vadose zone soil fungal communities from Angelo Coast Range Reserve, California, USA - CZODoug1_16fungal (Hybrid Assembly) | ecosystem: Environmental > Terrestrial > Soil > Vadose zone... | reverse complement strand
ATGCACCGGCGCCATCAATTGGTCTGCTTTGCCCATCTTCTTTTGTCCTCTCTCCGGGTTTCAGGGTTTGTACTTGCAAACCCTGAGCTAAGAGTGCGGGTTTTGACTTTTCCCTGGCCCCTCCGCTCCTTCCCCGTATCAATTTAATTTCCACCCGGGCAAGATTTTCCCCCTTGACAGACCGCTGCCTTTCTGGTAGTCTAAAAATTAGGTACTCCTGTAGTTAATGACCTAGCCCGATCCAAAGTTCTCCCGAACGAAAACCGGCGAGCGGGTTTCAGGGTTTGCACTTGCAAACCCTAAGCTTAAAAAGTGCACTTGCAAACCCTGAGCTTAAAAACTGCACTTGCAAACCCTGAGTTTAAGAACTTGCACAATTTTGGTGCAGTGTAACTATCTTTAGAATCAACACTTCCAAAAGTGTATCAAAACAAACGACTTTATCTTCCTTTAGAATGAACACTTTTGAAAAACAGGGGAGGGGGTGGGGGGAATGCCAGCGTCCCTTACTTCCACTCTTCCGTAGGTTCTTCCAGTTCCGTATGGCTTAAAGACGCGCGGCACCTATTTTGAACTCACGCCCCTCGCCCCTCAATTCTTGCCATCAACTGGCAAAAGGTGCAGAGGCGCGCGTGGTTCTGCAACACCGTATAAGCTCGCGCATACTTCGCCTGCAATCGCAGGAGCTCGTCGCCCGCTTCTTTTGCAATCACTGCTGACTTAACAACCTCTGCGCGATGCTCGTTCCAGATCGCCAAGGCTCTCTCGCATTCCTCCAGCAGCGTTTGATATTTTTCGCATATCCCTGTTTTGACGTATTGTGGATGGCTCATACTCATCACCTTCATTGGCAGTAATGCACTTCTCTCGCCAACAGAGATAAGTCGAGCGTTTTACGTCTCTTGCGTGAGGAGAGTGTCTCGTTTTGCACACGGTCCCGGTACGCAGAAAAGGGCCGTTTCGCATTTCCTGATTGTAATATTTATAGTCGAAGCCCGATTTGATTTACCTAAGCTGGCATCTTTGGCCGATCCGCAGGGCGCCGCGTTCGCAATTTTTAAAGCCGCCGCCCGCGGAGCCTCCGCCTCGTAATCTTCCTGCAACAGCTCCAAAAAACTGGGCGGGCGCCTCAGCCAAACTTCAGCGAGAGTTACGCCCGCCTTTTTTTAGTTATGTTATGTGTGTGAGCTATTTGTGAAAGTTCAAGACCAACTCTCAGCCCTTCACTTTGATCGTTACGGGTTCGGAAAGCTCAAACTTGAGCGGCGTCTCCGCCCTCAGCTTGATGTCTTTCTTTCCCCTCAGTAGCGCCACTGTCGTTCCGGCGCCCGCTCCGATGGGTCCGCCGATCAACGCGCCGGTCCCTCCGCCGGCCACTGCGCCAATCAACGCTCCTCCAACGGCGCCGCCGCCGATCCACGTCAGGTCGGCTTTCTTGTGGTCACGGCTAATCTTCGGGTGCGAGATAGTGCGGACATCGTAGTTCTGCCCGTTCACCGCCACGGTCTGCAGCGCAAGCTGCAACCGCGCCCGGCCCATCAGCCTTCCCGACTGCCGCGCTTCCACCACTAACCCCTCGGCATGGGTGCCCTGAGGGATCACCGTCTTGCCGTCCACAACCACCGGCTCGGAGACCGTGGCATCAAAGTGGTCTCCCGGTCTGCTCTGATCAGTCGCCAGAGCTTGGTCCAGAGTCACGTGAATCGCCGTGCGCTCTGGCAGCGTCACCGGATCGGACGTGTCCCGCAAGGTCGCGGCAGACACCGTCAATGCCGCCGCCAGCAGGACTGCGCCCCCGGCCATGAGGTAGTGCCGTTTGGTCAAATGCATGTGTACCTCCCGCCATAATCGGGGGCATCTATTTTTCCTTCTCGCCCATTCGTAACCAGTTCAAAATAAAATGGATAAGGTTTTTCCCGTCCCTACCGCAGGGGAAATGCTTCAGCCTCGATGCAATTTTGGAGTACTGCAAGTACCAGCGGTCTGTCGCCGGTCTCGAATGGCTTTTCCGAGATGGTAATTTCTTACGCGTTGCCAGCTTCAGAATGCTACAATCCGCGAACAAGTCACCCTCACTTCACTGTTCCCGGAGGCTCCCAATGCATCGCCGCGTGCTGACCCTGCTCGCTCTCGTCCTGACGCTGTCCACTCCCGCGTTCGCGCAGGAACATCCTGACCACGCAGCCCCCTCTAAACCTAAATCCGCCACACTCATGACCGGCTACGGCAATTGGCATCACCCCGTCTCCACCAAGAACGCCCAAGCGCAGGCCTTCTTCGATCAGGGCTTGCGCCTCATCTACGCCTTCAATCACGACGAAGCCGCACGCTCCTTCCAGCGCGCCGCCGAGCTTGATCCCAAACTGGCCATGGCCTATTGGGGCGTCGCCGAAGCTGTAGGCCCTAACTACAACGATCCCGCCAGCCAAGACCGCTTCGCGCAGGCCCACACCGCCATCGCGAAAGCGGAGACGCTCGCCGCCGATGCTTCCGAGAGCGACAAGGCCTACATCGCCGCGCTGGCCAAGCGTTTCCCCGCCGATCCCAAATCCGATTTGCGCGCCGCCGCGGAACAATTTCGCGATGCCCTGCGCGAAGTGGTCAAGCGCTTCCCCGATGACCTGGATGCCGCCACCCTACTCGCCGAGGCCGGAATGAACCTGCACCCCTGGGGACTGTGGCGCCCAGACGGCACCCCGGAAGAAGGCACGGACGAAATCGTCTCTGCGCTGGAGTCTGTGATTCGCCGCGAGCCCAATCATCTGGGTGCGATTCACTATTACATTCATACCGTGGAAGCTTCCTCAACGCCGGAACGCGCTTTGGCCGGCGCCAATCGCCTGGCGCAACTTGCTCCTGCGGCGGGACACATCGTCCACATGCCCGCGCACATCTACATCCGCACCGGCGATTACCAAGCCGCGTTACAAACCAACCAGAAAGCGGCGCTCGTCGATCAGGCGTACATCAAGACCAGCGCAGCCGAAGGCATCTACTCGATGATGTATTACAGCCACAATCTGCATTTCATCGCCATGGCTGCGGCCATGAACGGCAATTATCTGGAGTCCCGGCGCGGCGCGCAGTTGCTCGCTGCCAACGTGGGGCCCCACGTGAAAGAGATGCCGCCCCTCGGGGGCTTCATGACCGTGCCGCTGGCCGTCGAAGTGCGCTTTCACAAGTGGAACGAAATCCTGAAAACACCCCAGCCTGACCCGGCCATGCAGACCGCCACGGTGTTCTGGCATTTCGCTCGCGGCCTGGCTCTTGCCGGCACGGGAAAACTGGACGAGGCGGAAGCGGAGCACAAGATTGTTGCCGAAGTGGAAGAGAAGACGCCGCCGGAGGCCATCTTCCAGATGCCCATCAACAACAAGACCAAGGACATCCTGAAAATCGCGGAGAATGTTCTAGGTGCGAAAATCTCTCTCGCGAAAAACGATATGGACGCCACGGTAAACCAGCTTCGCGCCGCCGTCGCCACTCAAGATTTGCTGAAGTACGACGAGCCGCAAGACTGGTTCTATCCCGTGCGCGAATCTCTCGGCGCGGTGCTGTTGAAAATCGGTGACAATGCCGGAGCCGAGGAAGTCTTCCGCGCGGACCTCGATCGTAATCCCCGCAACCCGCGCTCGCTCTTCGGCCTCGAGCAAGCCCTAAAGGCCATGGACAAGGCCTACGACGCAGGCTTCGTCCGCAAACAGTTTGACGCCAGCTGGAAAGGCGCCACGCGGCCCACTGTCGACGATCTCGTCTGATACTTTTCTCTTCGTCTTCGAGCGCGTTCTTTTCCAATTTCCATTTTCGATTTTCCAAACAAAAAAGAGGGAGCTAACATCGCCCCCTCTTTCTAAACCAATCGCCGCAATCGGTTATTTATGGCTGGAGTGCGTGATCCGCGCCATGACGTCGCGCCGGCTGTCGAGCACCGTGGCGCCATAGAAAGCGTCGCGATCCGCCGCGCTCATTTTGCCCAGCGTTGCGTTCACCGCCGCCGCCCACTTATCCATGCTTTCAGCGTTGGGGTAGTTGGTGACCAGGCACCTCGTCGAAGGAGTGGTGGTATTCACGTACTGCGAGTCGAGACTGGCGTAGGTGATCACGCCTTTCTTGGCTTGCTCTTCCACCGTGGGCCATAAATACTTCTTCAGCACCGCGGCGTATCCCTCCGGCTTTTCGGGTTTGGCATTCTGGCATACCACCCGCAGGTACGCCGGCGCTCCCCCTCCCCCGACAGCGTACATCGACGACTGCATCAACAAGTCCTCATGCTTGGTAGCCGCAATTTGCCCCGGTCGCGGACCGGCCTTGCGGATTTCATCCAGCACCTTCATCAGGCCAGAGATCGTGCTCGACGACCATGCTGCTCCGTGCGTGTATCCGTCGCTTGTGTGTACGACGGACTCAAAGGTAGACCAGCCCATGATGGTCCCGTCGGCGGTCAACTTCTCCAGGATCGGAACGACCGTCTTCTCGCTGTCTTCCGAATATCCTGCCCAATTCGCACGCGGCACTTGGAACTGGCTGACAAACGTGTACACCACCGGCTGACCCTGCCCCGCCTGCGAAAATGCGATCGGCGCGCTGACAACCGCCAGCGCCACCAACATCAGGCCCACCAATACACCAATCCATCGTCTATTCATACATTTCTCCTTGACTGGCCAGTTGGCCTCGCAGGGCATCACCACGGAAAGTCGTTCCTCGCCCTTCACTCGCAGACCTGCGAATGAGGGAAGATACGGCGTTCTGTTTTATGACTAACCTGGAAAAGGGGGGCTCGCGCCCGGGGCACCGGCCACTGTCCACAGACAGTATGCCCTCCCCCCACTCCTGTCAACGCAATTCCGCCCCAGGAGGCAATTGGCGATGGTAAATACCGATGTGGTCGGACCCGGACGGGGCCCTGCCCAAAAGTCTCTCTCCGCGAATCTGGCACTTGGCGTCTTCCTTCCTCTGTGCTCTCCTATAGACGAAGCCATGAAGCCACATTTTCAGAGCCGCGCGGCATTTCCTTTCATTCTTAGTTCCTTGCTTCTTTGCCTCGGCCCCGTTCTCGTTTCTGCCCGGCAATCCGACCAACAACCCACCATTCGCTTCGTTCGCAATCCCGATCCCGCGCCGGATTTCAAGCTCACCACTCTCGATGGAAAACCGGTCACGCTCGCGGACTCGCGTGGCAAAGTCATTCTTCTGAATTTCTGGGCCAGCTGGTGCGGGCCTTGCCGCGCTGAAATTCCCGACCTCATCGAGTTGCAGAATAAATACAAAGGCAAGCTGCAGATTCTTGGACTGGTCGTTGACGACGACGATGCGGATGCGATCAAAGAATTTGTTGAGAAATTCGGCATCAACTATCCCGTGGCCATTGCCAGCAACGAGACGCGCATCCAGTACGGCGGTATTGCCGCTCTTCCAACTTCGTTCGTGCTCGACTCTGAAGGCCGCATCGTTCAAAAACATGAAGGCCTGCGCGATCCGATTCTTTACGAAACGGAAATCCGCTCGCTCCTGGGGCTCTCCATCGACAACGTCAAAGTAGAAACGTTCGAGGATACCGGCCAGATTTTCCTGAAAAACGCGGAGCGCGCCAGCCAGCTTCCGGGCGTCGATCTCACCAAGCTTTCACCGGAGCAAAAGACCATCGCGCTCCATAAATTCAACGCGGAAACCTGCACCTGCGGATGCACTTTCACGCTCGCGCAGTGCCGCATCTACGACCGCAACTGCCAAACCAGCAAAGCCGCCACCTCCAAAATCATCACCGCTCTTCTCCACCCCGCCGCGCCAAAATCCGCACCCGCCGCTTCTCCTGTTGCTGCTCAACCAGCGGCTTCGCCGTCGCAGGAAAAACCACACAGGTAAAACCGCCGGCGCTGGCCCTCGGCGCCTCTTGCCTGATACTCTTTTCGCAGTCGATGCCCACACTTGCAAAAATTATTTTTGTTTCTGCTTTTGCACTTTCGTTCACGGGACGGCTCTCTCCGCCTATCGCGCTCACCTTGGGAATTCTCTTTGGCCTTAGTTTTCCGCATCCGTACATCAACGAAAGCCGCGGCATCGCGCGCGCGCTTCTGCAAAGTTCGGTGGTGGCACTGGGATTCGGGATGAATCTGCATGAAGTTTTGAAGGCGGGCCGCAGCGGATTTATTTACACCGCGCTGGGAATTTCCTTCGCGCTTCTTGCGGGTCTTGGGCTCGGAAGAGTTTTGCAGGTACGCGGCAATTCCTCTTTTCTGATAACCACCGGCACGGCAATTTGCGGCGGGAGCGCCATCGCCGCCATCGGCCCGATTCTTCAAGCCAACGAAGAGGAAATGGCGGTATCGCTCGGCACTATTTTTATTTTGAATTCCATCGCGCTGCTGATTTTTCCACCGATCGGAAGCGCGCTGCATCTTTCGCAATCGCAATTCGGACTGTGGGCGGCGCTAGCGATTCACGACACCAGTTCGGTCGTCGGCGCCGCCACGAAATTCGGGCCGCAGGCCTTGGTCATCGGCACCACCGTAAAACTAGCGCGGGCCCTGTGGATCGTTCCGCTCGCGCTTGCGACGGGCGCGCTTATGCGGAGGCGTTTGAAGAAAACCGGCGGCAGTAGCAGGCTGCGCATTCAGTTTCCCTGGTTCATCGCGTTTTTTGTTCTTGCCGCAGTTTTGAATACGTATCTTCCCGCGTTCGAACGGCCCGCCAAGTGGCTGTTCATTGTGGGACGGCTCGGGCTCACCGCTACACTTTTTCTCATTGGCAGCGGAATTTCTCGGGCTACGCTGAAAGAGGTGGGATGGCGGCCGCTTCTTCTGGGAGTGCTGTTGTGGCTGGGCGTGGGACTCACTTCGCTGTACTTCGTTCGAACGGGATGGATTGCGTTCTAGCCCGAGCGAGATCCGAGATTTGACGGGCATGTAGATGAGCTCAGGCAGGCGAAGTTTTTTGCGGGCCGCTTGCCGAAGGGGGATTTGGGTATTACACTCACGAATCTCTGGCAGATCATTCAAATGGAGGCAAAGCATGAATCGGCGCATCAGTATTGTAGCGGTCGTCTTGATAGTGGCGGGAGTTTTTACGGTTCGAGGAGTGTTTTCGCAACCTACGCCGCAAGCGTCGCGCAAAGTAATCAAGCTGGCGGGCGGCCCCATATCGGCGCCGTTCAGCGACGGCATACTTGCAGGAAACACACTGTACCTTGCGGGACGAATCGGGATTGATCCGAAGACGGGCAAGGTTCCGGAAAAGATAGAAGACGAAATCAAGCTTTTGCTGGATGGCGAAAAAGAGGTTCTGGCTCAAGCGGGAATGACGATGGACGACCTGGTGTACGTACAAATCGCGTGCACGGATTTGTCGCTGTTCCAGAAATTTAATCCCATTTATGCGAGCTATTTTTCGACGAAAGATTATCCCGCGCGCGAATTTATCGGTGCCGGGTCGCTTTTGATCGGCGGCCACTTCGAACTGCAAGCGATCGCTGTGAAGAAGTAAGAGAAATTCTTGCTCCGCTTCAGCAGGCCAGAATAAGCAGCCCGTGGGCGGGGCGAAGTGCGGAGCAAAGAGAACTCGAGCGCTTTATGCCCATAAATGGGCACTACACTATTGACTGTATTTAGTATAACGACTAAATATGGTCATTTCTATTCCTGCTAATCTCCCCGCTCTTAAAGTTAAGTCCTTATTTTACTTTCACTTCCACACGAACTGATATTTACACACGATGGCGATCGTAGTGCATCTATCACTGCGTATTGGGGCGGAATTAATGCTGAGAATCACAACGGAAAAAAAGCGCGGAAAGATCTCCCTAAGTGTAGAGGGCCGCTTGGCGGGCCCGTGGGTTGGGGCGCTGGAGCAATGCTGGCGCGAGCTGCATGCGGCGTCGTCGCGCGAGAAGTTTCGGATTGACCTTTGCGGGGTGAGCTTTATCGATTCCGCCGGAAAAGTGCTCTTGATGGAAATTCACCGGCAAGGTGGGCGGCTGGTCGCCGAGGGCTGCCTGAACCAAGCGATCGTGCACGACATCGTGGCGGGGGAGAAGCAAGAGGGACGCCAGGCGGGGAAGGGGCGCCGCAAGTCGTCGCACATCATTTTCTACACGATATTTTTCAGTGTACTGGCCGGGCCGGCAGTGATCCACGCCCAGGGCACGAACAAGCAGAGTGCGCTGGCGGGAAATGCGCCCGCACAAGTTTTGCGGCTGACGCTGGATCAAGCGGTGGGGCTCGCCCTGAAACAGAATACCACGGCACAGATCGCGATTTTGCAAGCGGCGCAGAGCGAGCAGGACAAAAATATTTCGCGCGCGGACTTGCTGCCGCAAGCGAGTGCGAGAATTTCAGACGAAGCGGATAAAGTGAACTTACTGGCACAGTTCGGGGGCCAGACGCCGTTTCCCAACTTTCCCAAGACGCTTGGGCCGTACCAAGTATTTTCGGCGGGGACGAGCTTCGGAGCACCGGTATTCGACCTGACGCTTTGGCGCCGATATCAAGCGGCATGGAACACGGTCAATGCCAGCAAAGCGAACAGCCTTTCCACGAGGGAGCAGGTGATTTTGCTGGTGGTGTCGCAGTACATCGGAACGCTGCGAGCGATGGCTAACGTGGAGGCTTCGCAATCCCGAGTGAGTCTGGCGCAAGCGCTGTATGACCAGGCGGCGGATTTGCAAAAGGAAGGTGTGGGCACGGGGATCGACACACTACGCGCCAATGTGGAGCTGCAGAACGAAAAGCAGCGGTTGATCGAGGCGGAAACGGATCGCGAGACTTCGCTCTTTGGGCTAAGCCGGCTGCTGAACCTGGATCCGCGGCAGGCGATCGAGCTGGCGGATTCGCTGAGTTTCTATGACACGCCGCAGCCGGAGGTCGAGCCGAGCATGCAACTGGCGCTGTCGGAGCGGCAGGAATGGAAGTCGCTCGAAGCGCAAACCAAGGCGGCAGAAAATCAAAAGAAAGCGTCTTCGGAGTCGCGGCTGCCATCGCTACGGTTCGATGGGGATTTCGAGTACGTAGGAACTTCGGGAAACACCACACTTCCGACCTACACGTATGAAGCGAGCGTGAACATGCCGCTGTTTACGGGCGGGCGGATACACGCGGAGATGGTTCGCGCGGACCTCGAGATCAAGAAGCTGCAGCAACAGAAAGATGATTTGAGGAACCAGATTGCTCTGGACGTGAAGACGGCGCTGCTCAATCTGCAATCGGCGCGCAATGAAGTGCAAGTGGCGAACCTGGGCGTACAGCTTTCGAAGGAAGAAGTGGAACAGGCGCGGGACCGCTTCAAGGCGGGAGTGGCGAACAATATTGAAGTGATCCAGGCGCAGGACTCGCTGGCGCGCGCCAACGACAACCAGATCGTGGCGCTGTATCGCTTCAACCAGGCGCGCGCAGACCTGGCGCGTTCGATCGGGCAAATGGAAAAAGTTTACGCAAAGTAGCCGAGGAGACTATGAGCATTGAGATTGAAGTTGGGCTGGAAAATGCGACCAAGGCGCCGCGGGTCACGGAAGAAGAGCTGGAGCTGGAGGAAGCGCCGAAGGGGTTGGCGAACCCGAACGTGAGGCGGTTGCTTTTTGCTGGCGGGGCCGTGGTTCTGGCGGCGATCGTGGGCTTGTTCGTCTATTTCCACAATCGCGAGACCACCGACGATGCGCAAGTGGATGGTCATATTACGCCCATGGCATCGAAAGTTTACGGACGTGTAGCGCAAGTTCTGGTGGAGGACAACCAGCCGGTGAAAGCGGGGCAAGTGCTGGTAAAGATTGACCCGCGGGACTATCAAGCCGCGTTAGATCAAGCCAAGGCGTCGCTAATGTTGGCGGAGAGCGAAGCGCGGTCGGCGGGAGTGGACGTGCCGCGCACAAGGGAAAACGTAGCGAGTGGCAATTCGAGCGCGGATGCACAGTTGCTCGGCGCGCAAGCGGACTTGGCGAAGGCGCAGTCCACTTACGAGCAAGCGCAGACGGCGGATTTGGCCTGGGCGCAAGACAACGTGGACAAGAGCCGTGCGAATGCCGAGTTGGCTAAGGCCGACCTGGCGCGCTATCTGCCGCTGATGGAAAAGGGCGAAATTTCGAAGCAGCAGTACGACGCGGCGAAAGCCAACGCCGATGCGAACGCCAGCGCGTTGAAGGCGGACCAAGAAAAGTTAGCGCAAGCACACCGCAACGTGGACGTCACCAAGGCGCAACTGGACGCGGCGAAGGCGCGAGTCGAGCAGGCCCGTGCGGGAGTGGCCTCGGCGCTCGCGGACGTAAAACAAGTGGGCATGAAGACCGCTGATGCGCAGGCGAAACTCGCGAAGGTGGAACAGGCGCGGGCACTGCTGGAAGCGGCGCAGCTTAACTTGAGCTACACGGAGATCACCGCACCCATCGATGGGGTAGCGACGCATAAACAAGTGGAGACGGGACAAATCGTGCAGGCGGGGCAAGGGTTGCTGGTGGTCGTGCCGCTGCAGGACGTGTGGGTGACAGCGAATTTCAAAGAAACACAACTGAAGAACATGAAGGCGGGACAAAAGGTGGAAGTGACAGTGGACACCTACGGGAAAACGTTCAGCGGGCACGTGGACTCGATTGCCGGGGCCACGGGAGCGGTGCTGAGCCTGCTGCCGCCGGAAAACGCCACGGGGAATTATGTGAAGGTGGTGCAACGAATTCCCGTGAAGATCGTGCTGGACCCGATTCCCGCGGAAAAGGCTATTTTGCGGCCTGGAATGAACGTGGACGCGACGGTGATCACGAATTAGGGGAATGGGGAATAAGGATAGGGTTTCGGGCGGTTATACGTAGAAACAATAGGGCCAGGGATGAAAAGGGATGCGCGACAGGATTTTAGCCAAGCTAAGGATGCCGGACGGGACGATCAACCCATGGGTGATCGCCGTTACCGTAACGTTGGCGACGTTCATGGAGGTGCTGGACACCTCTATTGCGAACGTGGCGCTGCCACACATCGCGGGAAATTTATCCGCGGGGCAGGACGAATCCACTTGGGTGCTGACTTCGTATCTCGTTTCGAACGCAATCGTGCTGCCGCTGTCGGGATGGTTTTCGGGATTAATCGGGCGGAAAAAGTTTTACATGTCGTGCGTGGCGATATTTACGGCCAGCTCGTTTTTGTGCGGGCTGGCGCCGAGCCTGGGCGTGCTGGTGATTTTCCGGATTTTGCAGGGGGTAGGCGGTGGAGGATTGCAGCCCAGCGAGCAAGCGATTTTGAACGATACGTTTCCGCTCGAGAAGCGTGGCATGGCGTTTGCAGTGTACGGGCTAGCCGTCGTCGTAGCCCCCACCATCGGCCCATGGTTAGGCGGTTGGATTACCGACAATTTTTCCTGGCGATGGATTTTTTACATCAATGTGCCGGTGGGAATTATTTCACTGCTCTTGACCAACTTTCTGGTAAGCGATCCGCCGTATATGAAGAAAGCAAACATGAAGGCGGGATTCCGGGTCGACTACATCGGGATCGGGCTGATCAGCCTGGGCCTGGGGAGCATGCAGATTATTCTGGACAAAGGGCAGCGCGAGGACTGGTTCGCGTCGAAGTTCATCGTGGTGTTCTTCTTACTGATGCTGGTGGGGGTTATCGCGGGAATTCTTTGGGAGTTGCGGGAAAAAGAGCCGGTGATCGACCTGCGCATGCTGAAAGACCGCAATTTCGCGATTGCCACCACGACGATGTTTTTCCTGGGATTTGTTCTGTATTCGACGACGGTGTTGATTCCACAGCTCTTGCAGCAGTTATTGGGCTATACGGCGCAACTTGCGGGAATGGCGCTGTCACCGGGCGGGGCGGTGATCATGTGCATGATGCCGGTGGTGGGGATACTGGTGTCGAAGGTAGACACGCGGATTCTTATCACGTTCGGGT
>Ga0137409_10006746_pt1 | contig 11872 bp, 10 predicted proteins | sample CZODoug1_16funga_FD_122059 | JGI IMG/M metagenome (GOLD analysis project Ga0137409, IMG submission 122059) | Vadose zone soil fungal communities from Angelo Coast Range Reserve, California, USA - CZODoug1_16fungal (Hybrid Assembly) | ecosystem: Environmental > Terrestrial > Soil > Vadose zone... | reverse complement strand
GAAACGGCGGACACCACCGTCGGCTGGCGCTTCGTGAATCCGCGCATGAAGAAGGAATGGACGATCTCGCTCGGCGAGACGGCCGAGGTCGTGGCGGACCGTTACAAGATCACCCGAGCCGAGCAGGATGCGTTCGCGGTGGAGAGTCAGCAGCGGGCAGAGCGGGCGCTCAAGGAGTGCGTGTTCACGAACGAGCTGGTGCCAGTTCCCCTTCCCGACGGCGCCACGTTTGCCAAGGACGAGTATCCGCGCGCCGGGACCACGCTGGAGAGTGTTGCGAAGCTCAAGGCGGCGTTCAAGAAGGACGGAACGGTCACCGCCGCGAGCTCCAGCGGGATCAACGATGGAGCAGCCGCTCTTCTGGTCTCAGCGAAGCCCAACAAGCCTCTAGCACGAATCGTCGCGACCGCCGTTGCGGGTGTGGATCCGAGCTGCATGGGCCTCGGCCCGATTCCCGCCACCAAGAAAGCGCTCAAACGCGCCGGCCTCACGATCGATCAGATCGGTCTGGTCGAGCTGAATGAAGCGTTCGCGGCGCAGGCGATTGCCTGCATCCGGGAACTGAAGCTCGATCCCGACAAGGTCAACATCTACGGCGGCGGTATTTCGCTCGGTCATCCCCTCGGTTGTACCGGGGCCAAACTGCTGACCACGCTTGTCCACGCCTTATCACGCCGCAACACGCAGTTTGGTCTCGTGACCATGTGCATCGGCGTCGGCCAGGGCATCGCGATGATCGTGGAGCGCGTCTGATGGCGGCGTACGAGCGCATCCTCGTGGAAATCACGGATCACATCGCGACCGCGACGCTGAACCGTCCGGAGAAGCTGAACGCATTCGATCCTGATATGTGCGAGGATCTGCTCGAGGCGTTGCGCATGCTGGCCGCCGCGGATGCGGTGCGCGTCATCGTCATCACGGGTGCCGGCCGCGCCTTCTGCGCGGGAGCCGACCTCGGCGTCCTCGGGACCCAGGGTGAGCAGCTCGTGCGCGCCGGCAAGGATATCGCGCTCACGATCCGCAACGCACCGCAGCCGGTGCTCGCCGCGGTCAACGGGGCGGCCGCCGGCGGCGGCGCCAATCTGGCGCTCGCCTGCGACTACCGCCTGGCATCGGATCAGGCGTCGATCGGGCAGGTATTTCACAAGCTGGGACTCGGCCCGGACTGGGGCGGCAGCTACTTCCTGCCCCGTCTCACCAGCATCTCGAAGGCGCTGGAGCTGGTGTGGAGCGCGCGCATGGTGCCCGCGGCCGAGGCGGCGCAGCTCGGTCTGTTCGATCGGGTGGTCGCGCCCGAGGCCCTGGCCCCTGAGACCCAGGCCCTCGCGCAGCGGTGGGCCTCGATGGCGCCACTGGCGGTGCGCAAGGCGAAGGCCGCGCTGTATCGGTCGCTGCACAGCACGCTGGAGGAGATGCTCGACGTGGAAATCGCCGACCAGGAAGTACTGTTCGCCACCCCCGAAGCACGCCAACTCATAAGGAATCGCTGATGGTTCGCAAACTCCTCAACTTCGACGACTGGATCGACTACTTCCGGTACTGGCAGGACTCGATCGGTCTCCCGCAGGGCGATCTGCGCAAGTACGGGTTCGAGGCGAAGTTCGGTGAGCCCGAAGTCCCCCACATCGAGTTCGGGCATTACAAAGGCCAACGCAAGTGGCCGACCGTGATGCACATCCCCGATCAGCGCATTCGGGACGCGCTGCTCAATCTGATCGTCTACCAGGGCGACACCGAATTCGCATCGGTGGAGCAGCAGCGCAACCTGCTGCAGCACGCGCCTTCGGATTACGATCTGCTGTCGCTGCAACGGGTGATGACGGAAGAGATGCGGCACGGCTGGCAGATGTCCTACCTGCTCTGCTCGCACTTCGGCGACGAGGGCAAACGCGAAGCCGCGAAGCTGCTCGAGCGGCGCGCCGACGAGGGCGAACGGCTGCTCGGTTCATTCAACGAAATCGTCGACAACTGGCTCGACTTCTTCACCTACACGCAGTTCATCGACCGTGACGGCAAGTTCCAGCTGAAGATGCTGTCCGTGTCCGCATTCGACCCGCTCTCCCGCTCGATGGGCCCGATGCTGAAAGAGGAGTCCTACCACCTCGGCACGGGCAACAACGGGCTGCTCCGCATCGTGAAGGCGGGCAAGATGCCGCCAGAGGTGATCCAGCGCTTCTTCTACAAGTGGATCCCGACGGCGTTCGATCTCTTCGGCACGGACAATTCCTCATCCGCGCATTGGGCGTACGTGTGGGGACTCAAAGGCCGCTATGACGAACGGGAAAACCCGACCAACGGCGCCGAGCCGGACAAGAGCAAGCTGAACGAAATGGCGCGGAATCTGTACCGCCAGGAGATCGTGAAGCTGGTCGAGCGGCTCAACATGTTCATCGCGGAGCGCGAGCGGCAGCTCAAGGTGCCGGACCTGAAGTTCAACCGCCGCATCGGCCTGTACGCGCATCAGCACTTCACGGTGGACGGGCAACCGCTCGATGCGGCCAAGTATCCGGCATACCTGCAGTCCGTGCTGCCGCGTCCGGAGGACGTGGCGCGGGTGCACGACATCGAAAAAGAGCCGGACTGGATCGAGCCGAAGAAAGCCGACAGCCTGCAGCAGTGAAGCCCCTCGTCATCGCTCATCGGGGCGCCTCCAGCATCGCGCTGGAGAACTCCCTGGCCGCCTTCCGTGCGGCCGCTGGCCAGGGAGCCGACGGCGTGGAGCTGGACGTCCACGCCACGATCGACGGAGAGATCGTCGTCCATCACGACCCGTCCGTGCTCGGTCTGCCGATTGCGCAGGCGCGGTGGCGTGACCTCGCGACGGTGCCGCTCGCAAATGGCGAGCCGATTCCCACGCTCACCCAGGCGCTCGACGTGCTCGGCAAGCTCAAAGTATTTGTCGAGGTGAAGGTGCTCGATCCTCGCTGGGATGAGCGCTTGCTGGAAGTTCTCGACCGCGGGCCAAATCCCAGGGGCTACGCCGTCCACAGTTTTGCCTTTCACGTCGTCCGCCGCCTCGGTGAGAAACGGCCGTCTCTGCCGCGTGGCGTGCTGTCGGAGGTCGCGACGCGAAACCCCAAGCAGACGCTCGCAGACGCGTCGGCGCAGACGTTGTGGCAGGAACGCACGACGCTGGATGAGGCGCTTGTCAAAGCGGTACGCGGTCTCGGCGCCGGCATCTTCGTCTGGACCGTGGACGATCCAGACGACATGCAGCGATTCACGCGCTGGGGAATCGACGGCATTTGCACCAATCATCCCGAGCGGGCCCGTCCCATTGTAGACGCGTCCGGGGCCGGATGAAGGCTCCCCGGGTTGCCGTCATCGGGGCCGGCACGATGGGCCACGGCATCGCCTATGTCGCGGCGCTGGCGGGATGCAAAGTCAGGCTCACCGACGCGCAACCCGATGCCCTGGCGTTGGCGATGAGCAACATCGAGAGCTTGCTCGAAGGTGGCTTGAAGCGCGGCAAGATCACCGAGCAGGAGCGAGATCAGGTCCACGAACGGGTGCGCGCCGAGCCGCTGCTCAGCGCGGCGGTTGCTACCGCCGACATCGTCATCGAGGCGATCGTGGAGGACCTTGCGATCAAACAGCGTCTCTTTGCGGACGTGGAGCGCGCGGCGCCGCTAGAAGCCCTGCTCGCCACGAACACCTCTTCACTATCGATTGGGCAGGTCGCCGCGACGATGACGCACCCGGCGCGCCTGGTCGGGATGCATTTCTTCAATCCGGTTTACGTCATGAAGCTGGTCGAGGTCGTCACCCACAGGCGCGACAGCCGGCCGGCGGCCGAGCGCGCCGTCGAGTTCGCGCGCCAGCTCGGCAAGGAGCCGATCGTGGTGCGCGATTCCCCCGGCTTCGCGTCCAGCCGGCTCGGCGTGGTCCTCGGGCTCGAAGCCATGCGCATGCTCGAGCAGGATGTGGCGAGCGTAGAGGACATCGACAAGGCCATGGAGCTGGGCTACAACCATCCGATGGGGCCGCTCAAGCTGACCGATCTCGTGGGCCTCGATGTCCGGCTCGCGATCGCCGAGTATCTGTATGCGACGCTCGGGAAGCCGCAGTACGAGCCACCGAAGATTCTGAAGGAGAAAGTGAAGAAGGGCGAGCTGGGTAAGAAAACGGGAAAGGGGTTCTACACCTGGAGCGACTGAAGCGCATCACCGACGTTCACATTCACATCCAGCCGTGGCGCGACCTCAAGCCCCAAGTCCAGGAAGCGATGCGCAAGGGGAAAGAAGATCATTGGGAGGCCCTCATCTCCCTGATGGACGATCCGCGCGCGCTGCTCGAGGTGATGGACAAGTCCGGTGTCTGGCGCGTGGGCCTGGTCAACTATCCCAGTCCCGACATCATGGGATTCGACGACTCGACGAACACGTTCGCCGCGAAGTACGCGCAAGCGAACCCCGAGCGCCTGATTCCGTACGGCGGCGTCCATGCCCGCTTCACGCGCGACCCGACCGGCGACGTCGATCGCTTGATCGATTTGGGGATCCGGCTGCTCAAGGTGCATCCGCCCCACCAGGCCTTTCCCGCCAATGCTTATACCGACGGGCTCACGGCGCTCGGGAAGATTTACCGGCGGTGCGAAGAGCGCGGCCTGCCGGTGATGATCCACACCGGCACGTCGATCTTTCCGGGCGCCCGCTCGAAATACGGCAACCCGATGGAGCTGGACGACGTCGCCATCGATTTTCCCGATTTGCCGCTCGTCATGGCACACGGCGGGCGGCCGCTCTACATGGAGGAGGCGTTCTTCATCCTGCGACGTCATAGGAAAGTCAGGCTCGACGTCTCGGGCATTCCGCCCTCCAAGCTGCTGGAGTACTTTCCCCGCCTGACGGAGATCGTGGATCGTGTGCTGTGGGGCACCGACTGGCCCAGTCCGGGCGTGAAAGACCTTCGGCAAAACATCGATCAATTCCTGGCCCTGCCGCTCACGACCGAGCAGCAACGGGCGATCCTCGAGACCAACGCGCTTGCGCTTTTCCCCGCGGAGTCCTGAACCCATGCGCCAACTGTTTGTGCTGCTGCTGCTCATCCCCGGAGTACTTTCGGCGCAGGCCGGCCGCATCGCGTTCGAGCAGTTCACGCTGCCGAACGGCCTGCGCGTCATCTATTCCGAAGACCACTCCACACCGGTCGTCTCGGTAGACGTGTGGTACGAGGTCGGCTCGCGCAACGAGCGCCCCGGCCGCTCGGGGTTCGCACATCTCTTCGAGCACATGATGTTTCAGGGGTCGGCGCACATCAAAAAGGCCGAACACAACAAGCTGATCGAGCGGGCCGGCGGCGATTTCAACGGCTCGACCGCCGAGGATCGCACCAACTATTGGGAGACCGTGCCTTCCAATCGCCTCAACCTGGCGCTGTGGGCGGAAGCGGACCGTATGCGCTCGCTGGCGATCACGGAAGAGAACTTCGAGAACCAGCGCCAGGCGGTGAAGGAAGAGCGCCGGCTCCGCGTGGACAATCAGCCATACCAGGCTGCCTTTACCGACGGCCTCGTCTGGCCGTTCGACAGCACCAGCTGCTTCCCGTACGCGCACACCGTCATCGGCTCGTTGGCCGATCTGGACGCGGCGAAGCTGCCGGATGTGCAGGCTTTTTTCGACACCTACTATTCACCCAACAACGCGACGCTCGTGGTGGTGGGTGATTTCGTCCCGAGCGAGCTACGCTCGCTCGTCAATCAATACTTCGCCGGAGCGCCGAGTCACGCGGTGCCGGAAGCCCCACGCTGTGATGCGAAGACCGCCGGCTCTGCGTCCAAGCGCCGCGAGGTCCACGACGCGCAGGCGAACCTGGACGCGCTGCTGCGGATGTACCGCATCCCCGAACATCGCCATGCCGATACGCCGGCGCTGGAGCTGCTCAACATCATCCTCGGCCAGGGCGAGAGCTCACGCCTCAACGTCGCCGTGGTGCGGCGCGACAAGGCGGCGGTGGCCGCGGGCGCGATTCTCAATCCCTTCGGCTCGCGCAACGGTCCCGGGATCTGGGTCGCGTACGGAATCGTGAATCAGGGCGTATCAGCCGACCGCATGGACACGCTGATCGGAGCGCAGCTCGATAGCATCCGCGTGAACGGCATCACTCCGGCCGAGCTCGAGAAGGCGAAGAACGCGCTGCGGGCGGGATTCATTGGAAACCGGGAGACGACGTTGGGCAAGGCTGAGGAGCTGCACCACTACCTCACGTTTCACAACTCGATCGATGAGATCAACACCGATCTCGATCGGCTGCTCGCGGTCACGATCGACGACATGAAGCGCGTCGCCAACACGTATCTCGCTCCGGGCAATCTCACACTGGTGATCGTGCGGGCGGGCCCGGCTCCGGCGGGAGGTGGGCAATGAACCGCCGGAATGTGGGAATGATGGAATGTTGGAATGTTGGAATGTTGGGACTCATCACATTTTCCATCATTCCCACTTTCCATCTTTCCGCCCAGGAGCCCTTCCCCGCCCGTGCACCCGCGCCCGCGCGACTCCGGCCCGTGCGGTTCCCGCCGTTCCGCGACGTCGCGTTGCCGAACGGGATGACGCTGCTGCTCGTCGAGAATCATGAGCAGCCGACCCTTTCGATCAGCCTGAGCTTTCGCGCCGGCACGGCGTACGATCCGGCCGGGAAAGAGGGGACCGCCGCGCTCGTGGCGGAGCTCCTGACCAAGGGCACGCCCACGCGGGACGCCGAGGAGATCGCGGCGGCGATCGAGGGCGTGGGAGGCAGCATCGCGGCGAGCGCGGGCGACGACTTCCTCACGGTCTCGACCGACGTGCTCAGCGATCACGCCGACCTCGCATTCACCCTGCTGGGCGATGTGACGCGGCGGGCGACGTTCTCCGATGAGGAGCTGGAGCTGGCACGAACGCGATTCCTCTCGTCGCTCGAGGTGGAGCTGTCCGCGGCCGGCAACGTGGCCGGGCGCGCATTCCAGAAGGAGATCTACGGCAGGCATCCGTACGGCCGAAACACCAGCGCCGCGGCATACCGGGCGATCACCCGGAACGACGTCGCCGGCTTCGCGGGACGTCGCATTCGTCCGGCTGGCTCGCTGCTCGTAATCTCCGGCGACATCACGCTGCCGCGGGCCCAAGAGCTCGCGACGCAGGCGTTTGGCACGTGGCGCGGTGCCGCGGCGCCGGCGCCGGCGTTCCCCGCCGCCCCGGCCAAGCGCCGCACCGACATCCTGCTCGTCAACCGGCCGGGCTCCGTGCAGTCGAACATCGTGATCGGCAATACGACGTTCCTGCCGACCGACACGATCTATTATCCGGCGCGCATCGCCACGCACGTGCTGGGCGGTGGGAGCGATTCGCGGTTGTTCATGATCCTGCGCGAGCAGAAGAGCTGGACCTACGGCTCCTACGCCGCACTGCGGCGCAGCCGGGGCCTCGGCTACTGGCAGGCGACGTTCGAGGGACGAACCGAGGTGACCGACAGCGCGCTCACGGAGCTGCTGCATCAGATCGACCGCGTTCGCACCGAGACGATTCCGGACAGCGAGCTGGTCGCGGCGAAGGGATTTCTCGTCGGCTCATTCCCGCTCACGATCGAGACGCCGGCGCAGATCGCGCAGGTCGTCACGACTGCGCGGCTGCTCGGCCTCAGCCCCGATTACATCCAGCGGTACCGCGAGCGGCTCGCGGCGGTGGGTGGCGCGCGGGCGCGCGCTGCAGCCCAGCGCGTGTTCAGGCGCGACGCGCTCACCATCGTCGTGGTCGGCGATGCCAAGGCCCTGTATGACAAGCTGAAGACGATCGCGCCCGTCCGGCTCGCCGACATCGAAGGCAACGCGATGGACCCCGCCCAGCTGAATCCGACGGGCGGACCAGTCGCGTTCGATCGCAGCCAGGTCGTGGCGCGCAGCGACAGCTTCCAGGCGTTGGTCCAGGGCAACGTGCTCGGCGGACAGACGGCGAAAGTCGTTCTGGATGGGGACTCGATCATCTATAGCGAGTCGACGGTGATCGGCCAGTTCCAGCAGCTATCGACGGTCGTGCTCAACAGTGACCTCTCGATCCGTCGCACCGATCAGACCGGGCTGGTCCAGGGTCAGCACACCGAGATCCATCTGACCTACGCGGGTGGACGCGTCAAAGGCACGAGCCAGTCGCCGCAGCCAGGCGGTCCGAGGACGATCACCGTGGACACGACGGTCGCCGCCGGTGCGATCGACGACAACGCCCTGGCGGTGCTGTTGCCCGCCCTACCGCTCGCGCAAGGCAAGACGTTCAATCTGAACGTCTTCTCGTCCGGCGAAGGCGCCACCAAGGTCGTCAGCGTGAAAGTCGCCGCGATCGAGAACGTGGTCGTGCCGGCTGGGACGTTCCCGGCCTACCGGCTCGAGTTGTCGGGGATGCAGTTGCCGATCGTGATGCACGTGACCCAGCAAGCGCCGCGGCGGCTCGTGCGTGTCGCGCCGACGGGAGCGCCGATTGTGTTTGAACTCGTGAAATAGGAGACAAGCATGCGACATCTGTCGGTCACCCTGGCGCTGCTGGTGCTCGTCGCCGCCTGTGCGTCCGCCGGCGCGCGCACGAGCACGGCGTCGGCTCCGCAATCCACCGCGGCGCCCGCACCGGCGGCCGGCCAGGATACGGCGGGGATCGGGCCGCAGTATCCGTCCACGTATCAGCGCCATCCCAATCCTCCGGTCCTGATCCGCAACGCGACCATCATGACCGCGGCGGGACAAGAGATTCAAGGCGGCTCGATTCTGTTCAAAGACGGCCGCATCGTCTCGGTCGGGACGAACGTTCAGGCGCCGAGTGACGCCGTGGTTGTCGACGCCACCGGCAAATGGGTGACGCCCGGCGTGATCGATACGCACTCGCACATCGGGGTGTACGCCGCTCCCGGCACGTTTGCAGAGTCGGACGGCAACGAAGCGACGCGGCCGGTCACGGCCGAGGTCTGGGCCGAGCATTCGTTCTGGCCGCAGGATCCCCAGATCCCGCTCGCGATCGCGGGCGGCGTGACGACGATTCAGGCGCTCCCCGGTTCGGCGAATCTCATCGGCGGGCGCAGCGCGGTGTTGAAGCTCGTTCCCGCGCGGTCGGTGCAGGAGATGAAGTTCCCCGGCGCGCACTACGGGCTGAAGATGGCCTGTGGTGAGAATCCCAAGCGGGTATACGGCCAGCGCGGCGGTCCCTCTACGCGCATGGGCAACATGGCCGGCTACCGCGAGGCGTTCATCGCGGCACAGGCCTATCGTCGCAAGTGGGACAAGTGGAACAAGGATCACCAGGGGGATCCGCCGGAGCGCAATCTGCGCAACGAATCTCTCGCCGAGGTGCTGCGCGGCAACATCTACGTGCAGAACCACTGCTACCGCGCGGACGAGATGATGCAGATGCTGGACCTCGCGCACGAGTTCGGCTTCAAGATCCGCTCGTTCCACCACGCGGTGGAGGCGTACAAGATCGCCGACGTGCTGGCGCGCGAAGGCACCGCGTCATCGATCTGGTCGGACTGGTGGGGTTTCAAGGAAGAGGCGATGGACGGGATCTACGAGAACGGGGCGTTGCTGCAGCAAGCCGGTGCCCGCGTCGTGATCCACTCCGACGATGCGTCGGGGATCCAGCGTCTCAATCAGGAAGCGGCGAAGGCGATGTACCACGGCCGGCGCGCCGGGATTCCCGTTACGCGCGATCAGGCGGTGCGGTGGTTCACGGCAAACCCGGCGTGGGTGCTCGGCCTCGACTCGCTCGTCGGCACACTCGAGCCCGGGAAGATGGCGGACGTCGTCATCTGGTCGGCCGATCCGCTCTCGGTATATGCCCGTGCGCTGCAGGTCTACAACGACGGCTGGCTGGTCTACGACCGGAACGATCCGACACATCAACCGAAGATGGACTTCACCCTGGGTCAGGGAGAGCATCCATGATCGCGTTTCTGCTGGCCCAGACGATCGCGATCACCGGTGGCACGGTGTATCCGGTCTCGGGACCGAAAATCGACAACGCGACCGTGCTGATTCGCGACGGCCGTATCGCCGCGGTCGGGACGAATGTCGCCGTGCCCGCGGGTGCGACGCGCATCGATGCCGCGGGCAAGTGGGTCACGCCGGGCTTCATCGACGGCGCCGGTCAGATGGGGCTGCGTGAAATCAGCGCGGTCCAGAACACGAATGAAGCGACCCTGCGCGGCAACGAAGTCGCGGCCGCGTTCAACGTGCTGGAAGGCATCAATCCGGCCTCCACGCTGATCGCGGTCAACCGGATGGAGGGAATCACGTCGACGGTCGCGGTTCCCAACGGCAGTCTGATCTGGGGCCAGGCCGTGATGATCGACCTGGACGGCGAAACGATCGACGCGATGCGTGTGAAGTCGCCCGTCGCGATGGTCGCCGACCTGAGTGAGGGCGCTAAGGAGGCCGGCGGTGGCTCGCGCGCCGGTGTAGCGCAGCGGCTGCGACGCGTGTTGAACGACGCCCGCGAGTACGCGACGCGGCGCGCCGACTTCCGCCGCGCGCAGATTCAGCCGCTCTCCGCGAGTGCCGCGGACCTCGAGGCGCTGCAGCCGGTGCTGCGGGGAGAGCTGCCGCTGCTGGTGGTGGCGAATCGCCGGAGCGACATCGAAACCGCGCTGCGCATCGCACGCGAATACAAGCTCAAGCTGATTCTGGCGGGGGTCGCTGAAGGATGGATGATCCCCGGTGAGATCGCGGCGGCGGGCGTGCCGGTGCTCGTCGAACCGATGGACAACATCCCAACGTTCGACGCCCTCGGCATTCGCTACGAGAACGCACCGTTGCTCGCCAGGGGTGGCGTCAAGGTCGCGTTGATGGAGACCGCAACGGAGAACACCCGCGACCTGCGTCAGCAGGCCGGCAACGCGGTCGCGAGCGGAATGACGTGGGAACAGGCGTTGCGCGCCGTGACACTGACGCCGGCTGAGGTGTTTGGAGTGGCGGACCGATATGGGTCGTTAGATGCCGGGAAGGTCGCAAACGTCGTCGTCTGGAGTGGCGACCCGTTCGACTTCTCAACTGGCGTGGAGCACGTCTACATCCGTGGCCGCGAGATTCCGCTCAGGAGCAGGCAGACGGAGTTGCTGGAGAGATACAAGACACTTCCACCGAAGTATTAGGGGCGGCCTAAATACTAGGGCGGCAATGGCGGCAGGGGCGGCAGGGTTGTTCTTACTTGCCGTCCCTCATCGCTCGTAGGAGTCGCCATGTGACCGCTCCCGCGTGATTCCGACTGCTCTCGAGTTTGTGCCATCGCATGTTGTCGAGATATCCACGGTCACGAGCGAGGCGGAGGCCTACCTCGATCTCCGTCACAGACCCAATAGCAATATCGAGATACCTGGCGAACTCCTTGCGACCACGCTTGGCGCAGCCTTCGGCAATGTTTGCGGCCACCGAGAATGCCGCTCGGCGGAGCTGAGAGGTTAGGCCGTACCGCTCATCGCGTGGGAATTCGTCCGTCGCATCGTAGATCTGCAGGGCCATCTCGTACGAGAGCTTCCAAGCGGCGAGTCGCTCGTATGAGGGCATGACCGAATCTGTCTCGAAGACCGGAGGAGTTGCTATCAAATAAAAACGGCAGGGCTCAAAACCCTGCCGCCATTGCCGCCCCTGCCGCCTCTAGTTTTTTGCCGCCGCCGCCTTCACGGCCGCCGGATACACGCTCACCTGAAAGCGCTGCTTGTTCTTGTGCTCAAATTTGACGTGCCCGTCGACCGTCGTGAACAGCGTGTCGTTCGAGGCCCGCCGCACGTTCTTCCCCGGATGGAACTTCGTGCCCCGCTGGATCACGATGATGGTTCCGGCCCGGACGAATTCCCCGCCGAAGCGCTTCACGCCGAGGTATTTCGGATTGGAGTCGCGCCCGTTGCGCGAGGAGCCGACGCC